>JACCDV010038618.1_pt1 | contig 31905 bp, 29 predicted proteins | sample 7446131 | NCBI WGS metagenome assembly JACCDV01 (sample SAMN15323448, study PRJNA562643) | freshwater metagenome | isolation source: river surface water | place: USA:Blue River Watershed | collected 2017-08-17 | reverse complement strand
GGCAGGTTCTTGGGCGCCACCAGGCCCATGGGCGAGTCGATGCTCAGGTCAAAACCCTGGCTCTTGACCGTGGGCACACCGGGGTGCGTCTTGAGTGGTTCGTCGGTGAAGGTGGCCAGCAGCCGCACCTTGCCGCCGCGCACCTGTGCGCCAAAGCCGGGGTCGCCGTACACATCCAGATGGCGACCGATGAGCGCGGTGAAGGCTTCACCGCCGCCCTTGAAAGGCACCATGTTGAACGAGGTGCCCGCCATGCGCGCCATGCGCTCGGCGACGATGCGGTTGATGCTGATCGCGCCCACCGTGCCCCAGCTCAGGGCGCCGGGGCGTTTTTTCGCATCGGCCAGCAGCTCGCCCAGGTTTTGCCAGGGCGCATCGGCCGCCACACAGACGCCGGTGATCAGGTTGAACAGGCCGATCACATAGGTGAAGTCGGTGCGGGCATCGAAATTGACCTTTTGCACCAGCGGTGCGCGGATGACCGAGTTGTGCATCACGGCCACGGTGTAGCCGTCGGACTCGGGCATGGCAGCCAGCGCGGCCGTGCCCATGATGCCGCCCGCGCCGGGCTTGTGCATCAGCACCACCGGCTGACCGAGCTCGCGCGAAGCCGCTTCGGCCAGGGAACGGAAGATCGGGTCCATCGACCCGCCCGGCGGAAACGGCAGCACCAGCTGGATGGGCTTGGTGGGGAAGGCATCGGCCTTGGGCTGCGCCAGGGCCGGACCCGCCACGGCCAGCGAGGTCAAAGCCAGCAAAGTCCGGCGCCGATCAGCCTGGAAGTCGTTTTCGTGCATGCCTGTCTCCTGTGTTGAATGGTTATGGCGTTCAGCGTAACGGCCTTGCCATCGCAGGCAAATGACCGAAAGCGTCAAAAAACCATGACCAAACCCATCAGATCAGGCCAGCAGCGGGCCCACCTTGGCCCAGCCCGCCACCTGCCACAGCGCGTCGACCGCACGGCGCATGTCGGCCTCGCTGGCGCCCTTGCTGTAAGTGGCCAGGCGGATGGCCTTGTCGGTGATTTCCTGACGCGAGAGGGTGTTGCCCGGGTCGCCTTTGGGTTCATCCACACGGCCATGCAGCACACGGCCGTCGGTGGTGGTCACGGTGACCTTGCCGATCCAGCGCTTGGGATACGCGCCGTCCACTTCCGGGTCCAGCACCATCTCGACCTTGTCGCGCAGCATCTGCGTGACTTCGCTGAGGAAGTGGTCGTCAAACTCGGCCAGTCCGGCGTGGCCGAACTGCGCGACCAGGCCCAGCACCGTGCCCATGGAGAACTTGCTCTGGTGCACCGTGGTCGGGCGCACCACCGGGCCCAGCACGTCAATGGCGCCCTGGTGCACATGCGTCACCACGCGGGCAATGTCCGCAGGCTTCAGGCCATGGCTGCGCATCACGTGCAGCAAGGCGTCGGCCGCAGGGTGGGTGTGACGGCAGCTGGCGTGGTACTTGAACGAGGTCTCGGCCGTGGCCCAGCGCGTGCCCAGACCGTCAACCAGGCGCGAAGGGTCGGCGTCGCTGGACATGCCAGCGGCCATGCCCTGCGGGCCCTCCAGGATTTCGGCAGCGCCGGTGAAGCCATCGCGCGCCAGGTACGCCGCCATCAGGCCAGCGGCCGCGCCGTGCGCGGTGTGCAGCTGTTTGCTGTCAGCGGCCGTGCGCAAGAACTCCCACAAACCGGCCGACTGCGTCCCGGCCGAGCCGAAAGCGTGCTGCATCTGCTGTGCGTTCAGACCCAGCAAATGCCCCACCGTGGCCGCCGCGGCCAGTGTGCCCGCGGTGCCGGTGGTGTGGAAGATGCGGTAGTGCGAACGGCCCAGAAATTCGCCCACGCGGATGCCGACTTCGTAGCCGACGACCGAGGCGGCCAGCAGCTGGCGACCGCTGGCGCCAATGGCCTGCGCCACCGCCACCGCCGCAGGAAACACGATGGTGGCCGGGTGAAACACCGAGCCATTGTGCACATCGTCCTGCTCGGCCACATGCGATGCGGCCGCATTGGCCATGGCCGCCAGGTAGGGGCTGGTGCGCGTGCGGTCGATGATCACTTCGCTGGGGCCGGTGGCCGGACCCATGGCCTGCGCAAAGCGCTTGATGGTTTCCACCGGACGGGAACCGTGTCCCGCCACGGCAGAGCCAAACCAGTCCACCAGCAGGTCTTCGGTCTTGCACACGACCGGCTCGGGGATGTCTTCAAAACGCAGCTCGGCCGCAAAGGCGGCAAGGCGGGCGGTGGCAGATGTCATGGGCGAATCCTTGGGTTGAGCATTCAGGCGGCCGACGGCAAACGCGCAAGCAGTTCGCGCTTGAGCACCTTGCCGCTGTGGGTCATGGGCATCTCGGGCACCAGCTGGAGCACCGAGGGTTGTTTGTAGGGGGCCAGTGTCGCATGCACATGGGCGCGCAGCGCGTCCAGGTCCAGGGTGGCGCCGGGGCGCGGCTCGACAAAGGCCAGGATCTCTTCATTGCCGTCGGCCTGCTTGCGCCCAGCCACCGCCGCCTTCTGCACCCCTGGCCAGGCCAGCAGCACGGCCTCGATCTCACCGGGGTAAACATTGAAGCCGGAGCGGATGATCATTTCCTTGAGGCGGCCGACCACAAACAGCGCGCCGTCCGGCGCCTGGCGACCCAGATCCCCGCTGGCATACCAGCCACCGGGCTTCATGACCTGCGCGGTGATCTCCGGGTCGCGGAAATACCCGGGCATCAGGCCCACGCCCCGCATCCAGACCTCGCCAGTGTCGCCGCGCGGCACATCGCGGCCTTCGGCATCGACGATGCGCAGCTCGGCGCCGTCGACCAGGTAACCGGCGCTGGTGTCGTCGCGCAGCACATCCTTGTGGCACAAGGTCAGCGCGCCCGCGTATTCAGACAGGCCATAGCCATGGTGAAGGGGTCGGCCAAAACGCTGCTCAACGGCACGCTTGACGCTCATGTCCAGCGGCGCCGCGCCCGTGTAGACGTAGCGCAGCTGCGGCGCCTGCGGGTGCTCGATGCCTTGCTCGTCGAGCCAGGCCAGCAAGCGGGTGAACATGGCGGGCGGCCCCTGCAGCTGTGTCATGCCGTGGTGAGCGAGCGCATCGAACACATCGGCCGGGTCGAAATGGCTGCGCATGAGCAAACCGGCACGCGCATGCAGCGACGCCATCAGGATGGTGCCCAGCCCGAAGATGTGGGTCATCGGCAGGTAGGCGTAAGAGCGGTCCTGCGGCCCGAGCTGGCGCGACTCGGCCGAGACACGCCCGAACTGCAACAGGCCCGCATGGCTGACCAGCACCCCTTTGGGCTGACCGGTGGTGCCCGACGTGAAAATGACGGCGGCCACCTGCTCGGCCAGCGGTCCGGTCTGCACGGTGGCGCTTTCGCGCACTGCACTGCGGCGCAAACCGGGCAGCACGCTGGCCTGGGTGGTCTGCTGCTCGGCGTGCGCACGGGCGGCTTTGGACACGCCGGTGGTGAAGTACACGATGCGCGCATCGGCCTTGTCGATGAAGGCTGCGATTTCGGTCGCGGTCATGCGCGCGTTCACGCCACAGGCCCAGGCGCCCACACGGCTGCAGGCCAGCACCAGGGCCACATGCTCGGGGCAGTTCTCGGCCGCCACCAGCACACGGTCACCGGCTCGCACGCCTTCGCTGCGCAGTTCCGCTTCCAGGCTGTCGACCAGGGCCGACAGCTGGGCCAGCGTCATCTGAGCGTCCGGCAAAAACAGAAAGGGCTGGTCGGGGGCCTGCGCCACCCGTTCGTCAAAACACTGGTGGATGCGTGTATGCGGCATGGTCACTCAAAGCCATTCATTCAAAGCGCATGCCGCGCGTGACCTCGGCCCACAGGGCGTGTTCGCGGCGCATGCGCTCGTTCAGTTCGGCCGGGGTGCCGGTCCACAGCACATAGCCCTGGTCGATCCAGCGCTTGCGCAGCTCGGCATCCTGCAGCGCGCGCGATGTGGCGGCGCCAATGCGCTGGGCGATCTCTGCGCTCATGTTCAGCGGGCCATACAGGCCATACCAGCCACCGATGTCGTAATCGCGGATGCCCAGTTCGGTCATGCTGGGCAGCTGCGGAAAGGCCGGGTTGCGCTCCCTGGACGTGACGGCCAGAGGACGCACCTTGCCGCCGTCGATGTGGGCCTTGGCGCCGCCCACGATGTCGAACATCATCTGGATCTGGCCGCCCATCACATCGGTCATGGCCGGGGCATTGCCCTTGTAGGGCACATGGTTGAGCGTGATGCCTGCGCGGCGCGCAAACAGCTCGCCACTGAGGTGGTTGGATGCGCCCATGCCCGCCGAGCCGTAGGCCAGCTGGCCCGGATTGGCCTTGGCGTACGCCACCAGCTCGGGCAGGGTCTTGAAGGGTTGCTGCTGGTTGATGACCAGCACGTTGGCATAACTCAGGATCGGCGCCAGCGGGGTCAGGTCCTTGAGCGGATCAAAGGTCATTGCCTTGAGCACATGCGGGCTGATGGTCATGGTCGGGCTGGCCGCGAAATAAATCTCCTGACCGTTGGGCTGGGTCTTGACCACGGTTTGCCCGGCCACCGCACCGCCCGCCCCCACGCGGTTTTCCACCACCACGCTCTGGCCGAGTTCGCGGCTGAACACCGGGGCAAACACGCGGGCCGCCGCATCCACCGGGCCACCGGCGGCATAACCCACGATGAGCTTGACGGTGCCGCCAGTCGCCGTCTGCGCCTGGGCAGCGCTGGCCAGACCCAGCAGCGCAGCGCCTGCGGCCAGCAGGCAGCCACGGCGATGGATAGATCGAATGGTGTTTTTCATGCTCTGTCTCCTTCGTTGTGTTATCGAAATTCAGCGCGGGTCCACGTACTTGAAGGCGCCCATGGCACGCGCCACGGTGCGGCCTGCCTCGTCTTCGATGTGGGCCTCGCAAAAGCAGATGCTCTTGCCGCCGCCACTGGCACGCCCGTGCGCCGTGAGCTGGCCTTTACCGGGACTGAGAAAGTGGGTGGACATGTCGACCGTGATGACCGCCTTCTTGAAGTCGGCCCTGGACAGCGCGGCGCTCGACATCGCCATGTCGAGCATGGTCATGATCACGCCGCCGTGGGTGTTTTCAAAGTTGTTGCACAGCTCGGCCCGGGTGTCCAGCACCAGGCGCGAGACGCCGCCCTCGGCCAGTTCGCGGCGCAGGCCCAGCAGTTTGGCAAAAGCCACTTTTTCGTACAGATTGGAGGTATCTACAGCCCCGGTCATCTTCCCTATCCTTGTCAGGGCGCAGCCCAGCGGGCAGCTTGCGCCAGTTGCTGGCGGCACTGCGCCACCATGCGTTCAATCAATTCCGCGCAGCTGGGCACATCGTCGATCAGGCCAATCACCTGGCCTGCCGCCACCACGCCACCATCCACCTCACCCGACTGCAGTGCGCGGTTGCCGCGCTGCCCCGCCACCAGGTGGCGGATGTCTTCAAAAGTGCAACCGCCTGCGCGGTTCTCGGTGGCCACCACTTCCTGCGAAACCGCATTGCTCCACACACGCGTGGTGTTGCGCAGGGTGCGGAACATCAACTTCGTGTCGCGCTCGCTGGCGCCCACCAGGGCCTGCTTGATGTTGTCGTGCACCGGCGCTTCGCGCGTGACCAGAAAGCGCGTGCCCATGTTCACGCCCTCGGCGCCCAGCGCGAACGCGGCGGCCATGCCGCGGCCATCGGCAATACCGCCCGAGGCGATCACCGGCACCTGCAGCGCGCGCACCGCCAGCGGGATCAGCACCAGGCCCGGAACATCGTCCTCGCCGGGGTGGCCTGCGCATTCGAAGCCGTCGATGCTGATCATGTCCACCCCGTTGCGCACCGCCGAGAGCGCATGCCGCACCGACGTGCATTTGTGCACGATGGTGATGCCCGCGTCCTTCATGCGGCCAATGAATTCCTTGGGGCTGTTGCCTGCGGTCTCCACGATCTTCACACCGCCGTCGATGATGGCCTGCAGGTAGTCGGCATACGGCGGCGGGTTGATGGTGGGCAGGATGGTCAGGTTCACGCCGAACGGCTGCTCGGTGAGCGTTCGTGTGCGCGCGATCTCGGCCGCCAGCGCTTCAGGCGTGGGCTGGGTCAGCGCCGTGAGGATGCCCAGACCGCCCGCATTGGAGACGGCCGAGACCAGCTCGGCCTTGCCCACCCACTGCATGCCGCCCTGGATGATGGGATAGCGGATGCCCAGGCCTTCGCTGACGCGTGTTTTCATGCCGCGATCAATTCAAGGTGATCTTGGCGTCACGGATGATGCGGGCGTAAATCTCGGCATCTTCCTTCATCGCCTTGGCAAAGCTCTCGGTGGATTCGCCGCCAGGAATCAGGCCCATGGCCTCGATCTTCTCGCGCACCTCGGGCAGTTTGAGCACGCGCTGCACTTCTGCCGAATACTTGTTCACCACCGGGGCCGATGCCGAAGCGGGCAGGAAGATGCCGAACCAGCCCATGGGCTCGTAGGAGTTGAGGCCCTGTTCCTTGAGCGTGGGCACATTGGGCAACCACGACAGGCGTTCGGTACCGGTCACGCCCAGCAGCTTGAACTTTGGCAGATGTTGCTTGGACGAGCCCGCATCGAGGAAAGCCGAGGTCAGTTGCCCGCCGAGCATCGACGTCACCAGCGGCGCCGCACCCTGGAAGGGCACATGGGTCAGGTCAGTGCCGGTTTGCATATTGAGCAACGCCCCTTGCAAATGCGCCGAGGTGCCGGGGCCATAGGAGCCGATGCTGTGCTTGCCCGGTTCAGCCTTCACCAGCTTGATGAACTCGGGCAGGGTATTGGCCGTAACACTCGGGGCAGCGGCCAGCACGCTGGGGCTGACAGCCACGCGCGAGATCGGCGCGAAGTCCTTCATCGGGTCATAGGGCAGCTTCATCAGCGTCATCTGCTGCAGCAAGGCCACGATGGTGAACAGCACGGTGTTGCCGTCACCCGGGGCCTTGGCCACCAGATTGGCCCCGATCGTGCCCCCGGCGCCCGGCTTGTTTTCGACCACCACGGATTGCTGCCAGCTGTCCTGCATCTTCTGCGCGACCATGCGCGCCAGTGCATCGGTGGCGCCACCGGCCGGGTAAGGCACGATGAACTTGATGGGCTGTCCCGCTGTCTGCGCCATGGGCTGCGATGCCCCCAGCAGCGCCAGAGAGCTGATGGCGGTCAGTGCAAGGCGTCGTGAGAATGAACGCATGGTGTTGTCTCCTTTTGTGGTTTGAAAAACAGCGTGGTGGCCCTCAGCCCCGTGCTTCACGCGCCATGTTGCGCGCGATGATGATTTGCTGGATCTGCGTGGTGCCTTCGTACAGGCGGAACAGGCGCACATCGCGGTAAAAGCGCTCGATGCCGTATTCGGACAGATAGCCCGCACCACCCAAAATTTGCACGGCACGGTCGGCGATGCGGCCACACATCTCGGACGCAAACATCTTGCAGCACGAGGCTTCGGTGGTGACGTTGCGGCCTTCATCGCGCTTGCGGGCGGCGTCGATCGTCATGCACTCGGCGGCATACAGCTCGGCCTTGCTGTCGGCCAGCATGGCCTGCACCAGCTGGAAGTCGGCAATCGGCTGGCCAAACTGCTTGCGCTCGACCGCATAGCGCAGCGCATCATGGAGGATGCGCTGGGCCACGCCCACGCAGACAGCGGCCACATGGATGCGGCCTTTTTCGAGCACCTTCATCGCGGTCTTGAAGCCCTTGCCCTCCTGGCTCGGGCCGCCAATGATGTTGGCCGCAGGCACACGCACGTTGTCAAAGATCACGTCGCAGGTGTGCGCGCCTTTCTGGCCCATCTTCTGGTCGATCTTGCCCAGGGTGATGCCCGGCGTTTTGGCGTCCACGATGAAGGCCGACACGCCCCCCGCACCTTTGTCTGCGGGGTTGGTGCGCGCCATCAGCGTGAAGATTTTGGAATGCGGCGCATTGGTGATGTAGCGCTTGGTGCCGTTGACCACGTAGTGGTCACCGTCCTTGATGGCGGTGGTGCGCAGCGAGGCCGCGTCCGAGCCCACGTCGGGCTCGGTCAGGGCAAACGAGGCCGACAGCTCGCCCGTGGCCAGCTTGGGCAGGTAATAGGCTTTCTGTTCAGGCGTGCCGTCCATCAGGATGCCTTGCGAGCCAATGCCCACGGTGGTGCCGATCACCGAGCGGAATGCGGGCGAGGTCTTGCACAGCTCAAACAGCAGGCGCGATTCTTCTTCCATGGTCAGCTCCAGGCCGCCATAGGCTTCGGGAATGGTCAGGCCAAACAGGCCCATCTCGCGCATCTCCTGCACGATGTCTGCCGGAATCTCGTCGGTTTCGGCGACCTGATTTTCGGCAGGCACCAGGCGCTCGCGCACAAAGCGGCGCACGGAGTCGAGCAGGGCTTCAAAGGTTTCGGGATCTCGGATCATGGTGTGCCTGTAGGGGATTACAAAGTCTCAAACGTGCCCAGGATGGCGGTGGATTGGCTGGAGAGCGTGCCGCCGTTGCCATGGGCCAGCGCGGTTTTCACGCCGGGCACCTGGCGCTCACCGCCCTGGCCACGCAGCTGGCGCACGGCTTCGATCACGGTGAAGATGCCGTACATGCCCGGGTGCGTGCACGAGAGGCCGCCGCCGTTGGTGTTGACCGCCAGACGGCCGCCGGGGGCGATCGCGCCACCTTCGACAAACGCGCCGCCTTCGCCCTTTTTGCAAAAGCCCAGGTCTTCGAGGAACAGAAGGGTGTTGATGGTGAAGGCGTCATAGAGCTGCACCACACCCATGTCGCTGGGCTGCAGGCCCGCCATGGCAAAGGCCTCGCGCCCGGACTGGCTGGCGGCGGTGACGGTGAGGTCGTGCATGGACGAGACCTGGCGGTTCCAGTTGGCCGTGGCATTGCCCAGCACATAGACCGGCGTTTGGGGCAGGTCGCGCGCACGGTCGGCGCGCACCAGCACAAAGGCGCCGCCGCCGTCCGTCACCAGGCAGCAGTCGCGCACCGACAGCGGGTCCGACACCATGCGGGCAGCCAGCACGTCGTCGATGGACAGCGCATCGCGCATGAAGGCTTCGGGGTTGCGCTGCGCCCAGGCGCGTGCGGCCACGGCCACCTCGGCCAGCTGGCGGCGCGTGGTGCCGAACTCGTGCATGTGGCGGCGCGTGGCCAGCGCGTAGGCGCTGAGCGGCTGCATCGGCGCGTAAGGGGTTTCGTAGGGCTGCGGGTCCATCACGCGGCGCGCCTGCGCGATTTCGGCGCGGCCGAAGGTGGAGGTGCGCTGCGTGCTGCCGTAGCAGACCAGCACCGCGTTGCACTGGCCCGACTGCAAGGCCATCATGGCGGGCAGCAGGTGCGCCACAAAGCTGGAGCCACCCACCATGGTGCCGTTGGTGTAGCGCGGGTTGATGCCCAGGTACTCGGTCACAGGCATGGGCCACATGGTGGAGAGCACGCTGGCGGTGCACAGCCCGTCGATGTCGCTCATCTTCAAACCGGCGTCGGCCACCGCCGCGCGGGCGGCGCGGGCCAGCACTTCCATCTCGGAAAAGCCGGTGGCCTCGCCACAACCAAAAGTGGCCACACCCGCAATGGCGGCGCTGCCACGCAAGGCCTTGAGGCCTGAGGACGTGTGCACCGCTGCTGAAGCGGCCGGGCCGCGGGGCACGGGTTTGGCCGATGCAGCAGGAGTGCTGACCGGGTCAAACACCACCACGCCCTGGCCTTTTTCAAGCACCACACGGGCCTGCACGCGCTGGCCGACCTGCACAGCGTCGGCCGGGCTCACTTCAACCCGGCTCATCAGGCGCACGCCTTCGTCCAGGTCGATCAGGCAAACGTTGTAGTCGCCGCCTGCGTCCGGCTTGCGGCGTACCGTGGTCACGGAATAGACCGTGCCCAGACCGCTGGGTGTGACGAACTCCACCGCTTCACTGCCGCAATGCGGGCAGACCTCACGCGGGAAGTAAATGTGTTGACTGCAGCCACCGCACTTCTGAATCAGGAAGCGGCCTTCATCCAGGGCGGCCTGGTGCTGCGCAAGCACCCCTTTTGCGTTGTCGCTCATCGTGTCGGCCTCAGATCGGGTCCCAGCTGAACACATCGCCTGAACGCTCCAGGTCAAAGAAGCTGGACTTGAGCGCGGGCATGGCCTGCTCCAGCACGGTCTGCGGCGTCCAGCCTTCGCTGCGGTGCACCGAGCGCACCGGACGCGGCTGGCTCATCAGAAAGATTTCGTTGTTGCGCACGGCAAAGATCTGACCGTTCACATGCGCCGACGCGTCGCTGGCCAGGGCCACGGCCATGGGGGCGATCTTGGCGGGCGTCATCTGCTTGATGCGCTCGACGCGGGCCTGCTCTTCGGGCGTTTCGGTCGGGATCGAGCCAATCATGCGGCTCCAGGCAAAGGGCGAGATGCAGTTGGAGCGCACGTTGAACTTCTGCATGTCCAGTGCGATCGACTTGGACAGCGCCGCCACACCCAGCTTGGCGGCTGCGTAATTGGCCTGGCCAAAGTTGCCCACCAGCCCCGAGGTGGAGGTCATGTGGATGTAGTTGCCGCTTTCCTGCTCCTTGAAGTGGGTGGCGGCAGCGCGACTGACGTAGTAGGCGCCGTACAGGTGCACCTTGAGCACGGCATCCCACTCATCCACGCTCATCTTGTGGAAGAAGCGGTCGCGCAGGATGCCCGCGTTGTTGACCACCACGTCGATGCGGCCAAAGCTGTCGAGCGCGGTCTGGATGATGCGGGCTGCGCCTGCGGCGTCCGACACGCTGTCGGTGTTGGCGGCGGCCTGACCGCCCAGCGCCACGATTTCGTTGACCACCTTTTGCGCGGGGCCTGCGTCCTGGCCTTCGCCCGAGACCGAAGCGCCAATGTCGTTGACCACCACCTTGGCGCCTTCGCGGGCCATGGCCAGTGCGATGTCGCGGCCAATGCCACCGCCCGCGCCCGTGACGACCACGACTTTGCCTTCGACCAATCCTGTGTTGCTCATGTTGCGATTCCTTTGTGTTCCAAAAATCCTGATCAGCCCTTGTTCACCGGCCAGGCAAACGGCGGCGGCTGTTTGTTGAGAAAGCAGGCCACCGCCTGTTTGTGGTCTGCCGTGCCTGCGGCCAGGGCCTGGGCATGCGCTTCGGCCGTGAGCAGACCTTGCAGGCCGCCGCCAAGCGACTCCTGCAGCGAACGTTTGATGAGGGCCACCGCCGTGGGCGAGGCGCCCACAAAACTGCGGGCCATGGCCTGGGCGCGCGGCAACAGGTCGGCAGGCTCGTGCAGCTCCATCACCAGGCCCAGGCGCAAGGCCTCCTGCGCGTCCACATCACGCCCGGAGAGCATCAGCTCCTTGGCGCGCTGCACGCCCACGATGCGCGGCAGCGTGTAGAAGGCGCCCACATCGGGCACCAGGCCGACCTTGATGAAGGACATGTTGAACCAGGCACGCGGCGTGGCGATCACAAAGTCCGCCGCCATCGCCAGGCTAAAGCCTGCCCCGGCAGCGGCGCCATCGACCGCCGCGATCACCGGGCGGTCGAGCGTGAGCAGATCGCGCAGCCAGTCGTGCAGCGCGTGCATGCGGTCGTGCCAGCCCGCGTTGTCCAGATGGGCCGAGGCGATGTTGCGCAGGTCACCGCCCGCGCAAAAATGCCCTTCGGCGCCGGTGAGCACCACCGCACGGATGCTGCGGTCCGCACGGATCTGGCGCAGTGCAGCGGCCAGCTCGTCGCGCATGGCGGGTTCGAGCGCGTTGCGCTTGGCCGGGCTGTTGAAGGTGAGGGTGGCCACCTGATCGGCCAGCTCGAATTTCAGCAAAGAGTGGGAAGGTGCATTCATGCCATGGCTCCTGAATAGTCGCGGCCTCCGGCCAGGGAACTGCCGCCGTCAACGGGGATGATCGCGCCGGTCACAAACGCGGCGTGGCCGGAAGCGAGGAAGAGCGCCATGTCGGCGATTTCCTGCACCCGGCCCATGCGCTGCAGGGGCACGGTCTGTTCCATCTTCAAACGGGTCTCGGGCGTGGGGGCCAGGCGGCGAATGCCTTCGGTGTCGGCAATCGGACCGGGCACGATGGAATTGACCCGCACGCCCTCGGGGCCCCACTCCATGGCCAGCACGCGGGTGAGCATGTCCACGCCCGCCTTGGCCGCGCACACATGGGCCTGGAAACGGGTCGGGTTGAAGGCCTGCGGGGCCGAGATGTTGAGCACGCACGCGCCCGGGCGGCGCAGGTACTCGAAAGCCCCGCGCAGCACATGGAAAGTGCCATTGAGGTCGATGTCCACCACGGTCTTGAAACCGTTGGCCGACATGCCCAGGGCAGGCGCCAGAAAATTACCGGCGGCGCCGGAAACCAGCACGTCGATCGGCCCTAGGGCCGCGTGCGTCTGACGCAACGCATCGGCAATCGCTTTGGCGTCGCGCACATCGGCACTGAAGCCCAGCGCCCGATGGCCAAAGGCTTCAAGCTCCTGGACCGCGGCCGCCACACGCTCGGCGTTGCGGCTGGCAATCGCCACATCGGCGCCCGCCTGCGCAAAGGCCTTGGCAATGCCCAGGTTGATGCCGCTGCTGCCGCCCGCGACAAACACGGTGCGGCCTGTGAAGGAAATGGGGAAACTCATGCGCCCTCCTGGGTGGATGCGGCCGCGCGTTGCGCGTGTTCGCGCTCCTGCAGTTCGCGCCACATGATCTTGCCGGTGCCCGATTTGGGCAGGCTGTCCATGAAGCGCACTTCGCGCGGCGCCTTGTAGACGGCCATGCGTTCGCGGCTCCAGTCGATGATGTCCTGCTCGCTCACGCGGCCACGCTGTTCGGGCTTGAGCACGATCAGCGCCATGACCGACTCGCTGCGCTTGTCGTCGGGCACGCCGATGATGCAGGCCTCGTGCACGGCGGGGTGTTCGTACATGAAGCCCTCGACCTCGGCGGGCCAGACCTTGAGGCCCGACGCATTGATCATGCGTTTGAGCCGGTCGCGCATGAAGAAGTAACCCTCTTCGTCAACCGAAGCGAGATCGCCGGTGCGGAAAAAGCGCTGGCCATCGAGTTCGATGAACGCGTCGCGGTTGGCCTGCTCGTTGCGCCAGTAAGCGGTCATGACCTGCTGACCGCGCGTGACCAGCTCGCCCACCTCGCCAACGGGCAATTCCTGCAGCGTGGCCGGGTCGATGATGCGCGAATCCACACCCTGCGTGGGTAGGCCCAGACACTGGCGCTTGCCACGTGCAATGGGGTTGGCGTGCAGGAAGGAAGCCGTCTCCGACAGGCCATAGCCTTCGTTGTAGGACAGGCCGAATTTGTCGAACAGCATGCGCGACACCGCCTCGGGCATGGCCGCGCCGCCGCCTGAGAGCAGCGTCAGGCTCGACAGGTCGCGGGCATCCACGCCCGGCTGGGCAAACAGGTCGATCACCATCGCCGGTGGCGCGGTCCACACGGTGATGCGGTGACGCTCGATCAGCTCGGCGGCGCGCACCGGGTCCCAGCGCGGCATCATGATCACGGTGCCGCCCAGGGTCATGGGCATGTTCATGCCGTTTTGCATGCCCAGCATGTGAAACAGCGGCGCCACGCACAGGAACACCGAATCGGCATGCAGGCCACGCCAGGTTTGCGAGGCGATGTTGGACGCCAGCACCGTGCGGTGCGTGTGGCAGCAACCCTTGGGGTGGCCGGTGGTGCCCGAGGTGTAGGGCAGCACCACCAGATCGTCGGGGCCGGAGCCGCTGTCCTGCACGGGCGCGCTGCAGGCGCTGGCCTGTGCAAAGGCATGCAGCCCTGCACCCTGCAGGGGCTGCGGCTCAAAGCGCATGGCCTCGGGCAAGGTCTGCACGCCCGCCGGGCTCAGGCCTTCGGCATAGGTGTGCACCACCAGGGCACGCAGGCTCGGTGCACCCGCGCGGCCCAGCAGCGGCTCGATGCGGGGCAGCAGGTCCTGCGCGACAAAGGCGACTTCGGCACCGCTGTCGGCGGCATAGAACTCGACTTCGGGCAAGGTGCTCATCGGGTTGATGGGCACGATGGCCGCACCGATGCGCAAGGCAGCGTAGTAGGCCACCACGAACTGCGGGCAGTTCTGGCTCAGCAGCAAAATGCGGTCGCCATGGCGCACACCCAGCGTTTGTTGCAGCCAGGCGGCCACGGCATCGACCTGCGCGCGCAGCTGCGCGTAGCCGATCTCGCGTTCGGCAAACACCAGGGCCGGTTTGTCCGGGTAGCGCTGCGCGGCCGTGTCCAGAAAATGGCCGAGCGTGACGTGGGGCACGCGCAGCTGGCGCGGCACACCCTTGGGCCAGATGGTGGAGTCCACAGGCGGCATGGCGGCGGCGATCAGAGCTTGCGGGAGATGAGTTCCTTCATCACCTCGCTGGTGCCGCCGTAGATGCGGTACACGCGCGAATCGACAAAGGCGCGGGTGATGGGGTACTCCATCATGTAGCCATAACCCCCATGCAGCTGCAGCAGCTCATCGAGCGCGCGGCTCAGCTCTTCGGTGCTGTAGAGCTTGGCAATGGCCGCTTCATCCACCGTGAGCTTGCGGCGCAGGTGTTCGGCCAGGTACTGGTCCACCATCATGCGCACCGCGGTCGTGCGGGCCTTGATCTCGGCCAGCTTGAAACGGGTGTTCTGGAAATCGAACAGCGGCTTGCCAAAGACCATGCGCTCCTTGGTGTAGCGCACGGTCTCGTCGAGCATGGCCTCCATCTTGGTGGCGGCACCGACGGCGATGATGAAGCGCTCCTGCGCCAGCTCCTGCATCAGGTAGGCAAAGCCCTTGTTTTCTTCGCCCAGCAGGTTGCTGGCGGGCACGCGCAGGTCTTCAAAGAACAGCTCGGCCGTGTCGGCCGCTTCCTGGCCCATTTTTTCGAGCTTGCGGCCACGGCGAAAACCGGGGCGGTCGGTTTCAACCAACAGCAGCGAGACGCCCTTGGCGCCGAGCTCGGGGTCGGTCTTGGCCACCACCACCACGAGGTCGCAATTGAGGCCGTTGGAGATGAAGGTCTTGGCGCCGTTGATGACGTACTCGTCGCCCTCGCGCCGCGCCGTGGTGCGGATGGCCTTGAGGTCGCTGCCAGCGCCCGGCTCGCTCATGGCGATTGCCAGGATCACCTCGCCGGTGGCGCATTGGGGCAGCCAGCGGGCCTTTTGTTCTTCGGTGCCCAGGCGCTCGATGTAGGGCGCCACCACGTCCGAATGCAGGCTAAAGCCCAGGCCGCCCACGCCGGAGCGGGCGATTTCTTCGACGATGACGGCGGCGTGGCCGAAGTCACCGCCCGCACCGCCCCACTTCGGGTCCAGGGCCGTGCACAGCAGGCCTTCGCGACCGGCCTTGAGCCAGGTCTCGCGGTCCACCTTGCCGTCTTCGTCCCATTGGGCCTGACGGGGCTTGCATTCACGTTCCAGAAAACGCCGCACGGTCTCGCGCAGCATTTCATGGTCTTCACGGTAAACCGTGCGGGGAAAAGTCAGAACGCTTTCCATAACAAATGCCTCAGGGACGACCGCCGCCGCAGACCAGGACCTGGCCGCTGACGTAGTTGGATTCGGGAATGCAGAACATGTAGACCGCACCGGCGGCTTCTTCGGGAGTCCCGCCCCGGCCCAGCGGGATGGTGGCCTCGGCCGCCTTGAGGCGGTCGGGCTGCACACCGACGGCGATGGTGCGACCACCGATGTCCACGCTGGCGTCGCCCGACGTCAGCGGCTGGGTCAGGCGCGTCATGATCAGGCCAAAGGCCACGCTGTTGACGTTGACCTTGTAACGGCCCCACTCCTTGGCCATGGCGCGCGTCAGGCCGTTGATGCCCGCCTTGGCGGCGGCGTAGTTGGCCTGGCCTGCGTTGCCGTACACACCCGAGGTGGACGAGATGTTGACCACCTTGCGAAACACCGGCGTGCCCGCCTGCTCTTCTTTTTTGGACGCCTCGCGGATGAAATTGGCCGCCGCGCGCAGGATGCGGAAGGGCGCCGTGAGGTGCACGGCCAGGATGGCCTCCCACTGCTCGTCGGTCATCTTCTGGACCACGTTGTCCCAGGTGTAACCGGCGTTGTTGACGATGATGTCGATGCCGCCAAAGGTGTCGAGCGCGGTCTTGACGAAGCGGTCGCCGAAGTCGGCTTCGGTCACGCTGCCGATGCAGGCCACCGCCTGACCGCCGCGCGCCACGATGTCGGCCACGGTTTCTTCGGCGGGTGCCTGGTCCAGGTCGTTGATGACGATGCGGGCGCCTTCGCTGGCGAGCTTGAGCGCGATTTCACGGCCAATGCCGCGGCCGGAGCCCGACACCAGGGCCACTTTGCCTTCGAGTTTGCGAGTCATGAAAAATCCTTTTTCAAAAATGGGTCAGGCCAGCGCCACGACGGCGTCACCGGCCAGCTTGATCTGGCCTTCGGCGTTGGCGGTGGTCAGGGTCAGGCGGACGCGACGTTCGCCGTCGGCTTCAAACTTTTCAACGATTTCACCGGTGCAGGTGATGTGTTCGTGCACCTGGGTGATGGCGGCAAAGCGCACGCTGTAGTCGCGGATCGCGCTTTGCGGCACCCAGTTGGTGAGCGCCCGGCCCAGCCAGGCCATGGACAACATGCCGTGCGCAAACACGTCGGGCATGCCCGCGCTTTTGGCAAAGTCGCTGTCGACATGGATGGGGTTGTGGTCACCCGAGGCGCCGCAGTACAGCGCCAGCGTCAGGCGGGAAATGGGGGGCAGCGCCAGCGCGGGCATCTTGTCGCCGACCTGGATCGCGTCAAATGAGGGCAGGTTGTTCATTGGTTTTCAGCCGTTGCGCTGAACGGTCACTGTGCGCAGGTCGGCCACATGCTCGCCGCGCTGGTTGGTCACACGGGTCTTGCGCAGCACGAAGTCGAGTGCGCCGCCCTTCTTGTCGTAGATGTCTTCGATGCGCTGCTCGAAACTCAGCACATCACCGGCATAGGCCATGCGGTGGTAGGTGAAGCCCTGCTCGCCGTGCAGCAGACGGCGGTAGTCCAGCCCCAGCAGATTGCGGATCGCGGCCGGATCGGGCGACTCCATCTCCAGACAGAACAGGAAGGTGGGCGGCACCGGCAAGCCGGGGTGGCCTGCGGCGCGGGCTGCGGCTTCGTCGCTGTAGATGGGATCGGTTTGCCCTGTGGCCTTGGCAAAAAAGCGCAGGCGCCCGGCCTCGGCCGTGGCCGAGAACCTGGGCATGGTGTGGCCGATGTATTGGCGGTCGAGCATGCCGGTCTCCGTCAGACTTTTTGGTAGAGCGTGACCACGCAGGCACCGCCCAGACCCAGGTTGTGCTGCAGTGCCAGGCGCGCGCCTTCGACCTGGCGCTGGTCGGCGCGGCCGCGCAGCTGCGAGACCAGCTCGTAGCACTGCGCCAGACCCGTGGCACCCAGCGGGTGGCCCTTGGACAAGAGGCCGCCTGAAGGGTTGGTGACGATGCGACCGCCGTAGGTGTTGTCACCGTCGACGATGAATTTTTCGGCGGTGCCTTCGGGTGTGAGGCCCAGGCCTTCGTAGGTGATGAGTTCGTTGGCCGTGAAGCAGTCGTGCAGCTCGACCACGTCGAGGTCTTCGGGGCCGATGCCTGCGGCCTCGTACACCTGCCTGGCGGCGTTGGCCGTCATGTCGTAGCCGACCACGCGGCGCATGTCATCGCTCTCGAAGGTGCTGGGGGTGTCGGTGGTCATGGCCTGTGCAGCGATCACGACGCTGGCGTCGAGCTTGTGCTTCTTCGCAAACTCGGCCGAGCAGACGATGGCGGCGGCCGCGCCGCAGGTGGGCGGGCAGCACTGGTAGCGGGTGAGCGGACCAAACACAGTGGGCGAGGCCATGACCTCGTCGAGCGTGAGGGTCTGGCGAAACACCGCCAGCGGGTTGCGGGCGGCGTGCTGGCGCGCCTTGACCGAGATGCGGCCGAAGGTGTCGGGGCGGATGCCGTACTGCTTGATGTAGTCCAGACCGGCACCGCCAAAGAACTGCGCCGCACGCGGTGCCGCAGGCTCATAGCCCTGGTGGGCCGTCATGGCTTCGGCAAAGCGGGTCATGGGCGAGGGACGGTCGTCCCAGGCACCTTTGAGTGCGCCGGGCTGCATCTGCTCGAAGCCCAGGGCAATGGCGCAATCGATCACGCCGCTGGCCACCGCCTGGCGCGCCAGGAACAGGGCGCTGGAGCCGGTGGAACAGTTGTTGTTGACGTTGAAGACGGGGATGCCCGTGAGGCCGACGCCATAGATGGCGGCCTGACCGGCGGTGGAGTCGCCGTAGACGTAGCCCACATAGGCCTGCTGCACCAGACCGTAGTCGATGCCCGCGTCCTGCAAGGCCAGCTGGGCCGCGCGGGCGCCCATGGTGTTGTAGGGATCACTGGCACCGGGCTTGGTGAAAGGGATCATGCCCACGCCCACGACGTGGACGGCGCGTTGGGAACTGGCTGACATGGCGACTCCTGAATGCGGCTATGGATGCATTCAGTATCCGGCGCGCCCCCTCAGGCGCCAATCGCCAATCCCCTCAAGTTGATTGGCAAAAAGTGACAGAAATGTTCAGTCGAGTTTGATGCCCAGGTCGACCGCCAGTTTGATCCAGACGGGCACTTCGGTTTCCCAGTCCTGGCGCGTCTGGGCCAGGTTCTTGGGTTTGTTGGGAATGGCGAAGGTCTCGCGCAGTTTGGCCGCGCGCTCGGTGTTGGCCCACTCGACGGCTTCACGGTTGAGCCGCTGCAACACCGCCTCGGGCGTGCCCGCCGGGGCCATCACGGGCAGGCCGCCTTCGAGCGTGACCAGCTTGTCTTCGTTGCCCTGCTCGGTGAGGGTGCGGACATCGGGCAGGCGAGGCGAACGGTAAGCACCCGTGACGCCGATGGCGCGCACACCCCGTGCAGACACTGTATTGAAGGCCTGGTAACTGCCAATGGCCACCTGCAGCTGACCGGAAGCCACGTCCAGCCACATGGGTGCTTCGCCACGGTAATGCACGGTCTGCATGGCAAAGCCGTGCTTGCGGCTGAGCTGGTCGGCCACCATGTGCGGGTAGGCACCGGGCGCGTAGCTGCCCATGGACGTGGGGTTCTTCTTGGCCCAGTCGACCAGATCGGCCAGGGTGCGAATGGGAAGTTTGTCGTTCACACCGAGCACCAGCGGCCCCGACGGGAACATGACCACGGGCGTCAGATCCTTGTCGAGGTTGTAGGGCAGCTTGGTGTAGAGCACACGGTTTTGCCAGACCGTGCCCGAGGTGGTGACCAGCAGGGTATGACCGTCGGGTGCCGACTTGGCCACGTGGTCGATGGCCAGCATCGCACCCGCGCCGGGTTTGTTGTCCACCACCACCGGCACGCCCAGTTTCTGACTCAGGTAGTCCCCGTAGTTGCGGGCATACGCATCGGTCAGCCCACCCGGCGGATAACCCACCACCAGACGGATCGGTTTGCTCGGCCAGGCCGGGGTTTGTGCCAGGGCGGCGCCTGCCAGAACAGCGCAAGCCAGGAATGCGGTCAAGGCGCGGCGGTGCATGCGAAAGTGTGTCATCAAGAAGCTCTTGTCGGGTGAATGCTGTGTGCATTCTGGCGATGCGCAGCGCCGTGCGCATGGGGTCTTACCCGGGGCTCAGGCGCTGGCTGACTGCCGCTCGTCGTCCTGGTGCGCGTGCCGGTAGGCCCCGGGCGTGAGGCCCGTCCAGCCCTTGAAGGCACGGTGGAAGGTGCTGGCCTCGGCAAAGCCCACGCGCGCGGCAATTTCGGGCAAAGGCAGGTCCGATTGGGTCAGGTATTCGACCGCCACATCGCGCCGCAGCGCGTCCTTGATGAGCTGGTAACCCTGGCCCTCGCGCTGCAACCGTCGGCGCAGGGTCTGGGGGGTGGTGGCGAGCATGTCGCTGATCTGTTCGAGCGAGGGCATTTCTTCGGCCAGGTAACGCCGCAGCATGCGCCGGATGCGCTCGGTCAGGCTGGCCTGATCGCGGTACTTGACCAGCAGGCAACCAGGCACCTGCTGCAGGAACTCTTCCACACTCTGCGCGTTCTGCACCACTGGCAAATCCAGCCAGCGGGCATCAAAGCGGAAACCCCATTCGCCATCGGCCAGACAGATGGGGGCCTGGAACAGGCGCGAGGCATCGCTGCGGCGGGCCACATCGCTGTCGTGGTAGACCACTTCGCTCACCGGGATGCGGCGCGCGGCCAGCCAGCACATGACGCCGTAGCTGAAAAACATGAACACGCGCGCCGCGTAAATCTGACGGCTTTGCATGCCCCGGCGCGCGCCCAGGCGCAGGCAGGCGGTCGCGCCGTCCACCTGCAGGCGCGGCACAAAGTCGGGCAAGACCGCGTGGTAGTAGCGCAAGCCCGCGCGGATCGCATCGCCCAGGCGGCGATGGCCGACCAGCAAGCGGCAGCCGGTGGCAAAAGTGCCCAGAGGCATGGGCGACGAGCCCAGGCCACACAACTCGTCGCGCTGGCTGCGCACCAGGGCGCTCATCAGCCGGGCGTACTGCTGCTGGGTGACGCGCGCCAGGCCCGATTCCAGAAGGGCAGGGGCAATGCCTGCGCGACGCAGCAAGGCCGCGCGGTCGGCTTCCCGCTCCACGCCCAGCAGCATCTGCGCCACCTGGTGGATGGCGATGGTGTGCTGGATGGCCGGAGACATGGGGGAATGCATGGTGAGGTCGTGCGCTGCGCGCAGACCTTTATCCTACGATCTTTCGCGCCATCCAATCGGCCACGGTGGCGGCGTCGAGTCCGCTTTCGGACAGCACCTCCTGCGTGTGCTGACCCTGGGTGGGTGCAGGGCAACGGACCTCGAATTGGTAGCCGCTCATCTGCACGGGCAAGGCCATCTGCGTCATGCGCCGACCCTGCGCGGTTTCGACCTCGACCCACATACCGCGCTCGGCAAAGTGGGGCAATTGCATGGCCTCCTGCAGATGCAGCACGGGCGTGACACAGCAGTCGGCATTGGCCAGCACGGCCTGCCACTGCGCGAAGGTGCGCGCGGCCACGGCGGCGGTCACCTCCTGGCGCACCCAGGCCGACAGTTCGGGCGTGGCCGGAATGTGGTGGGGCGCCAGGTCCTCGCGGCCCAGAATGGCGCAGAAGGTTTCCCAGAACTTGTGCTCGAAGGCGCCGACCGCCAGGTAGCGCTCGTCCTGCGTGGCGTACAGGCCGTAGCAGGGCAAGGCCCCGGTGAGCTTGTCGGCACCGGCCTTGGGCGCACGGCCACGGGTGTGCACCCCCGCCATCGGGATCACTGCGTGGGCCAGCACGCCATCGGCAATGGCCACATCGACATGCCGCCCCTGTCCGGTGCGCTGCGCGTCAAACAGCGCGGCCAGGATGCCCATGACAGCGGGCATGGCGCCGCCCAGCAGATCGGCCACGGGCAGGTTGGACAAGGCCAGCTCGCCCGAAGGGGTGGCGATCTGATCGGCCACCCCGGCAAAGCCGCAGTAGTTCAGGTCATGCCCGGCCTTCTGGCTCAGTGAGCCAGTCTGGCCGTAACCGCTGATGCTGCAGTAGACCAGGCGCGGGTTGCGTGCGAGCACCGTGGCCGCATCCAGCCCCAGCCGGGCCATCACGCCCGGGCGAAAGCCCTCGACCAGCACATCGGCCCCTTCGCACAGCTGCAAGAGCAGGGCCGCCCCCTCGAGCTGCTTGAGGTCGATGCGGATGCCGCGCTTGTTGCGGTTGACCTGTTCACGCACGGCGGGGCTGGCGTAGTCCCCAGCGCCCAGGTCTTCGATCTTGATGACATCGGCGCCCAGGTCGGCCAGGTGCAGCGTGCACATGGGGCCGGGCAAGAGGCGCGTGAGGTCCAGCACGCGCACGCCCTGCAGCGGGGGACGTTGCGCCGTGTTCATGCGCTGGCTCCTGCACCCGCCTGTGCGGTCTTGCGCAGTTCGGTTTTTTGCACCTTGCCTGCGGCCGTGAGCGGCAGCTTGTCGCGGAACTCGTAGCTCTTGGGGCACTTGAAGCCGCTGATGCGTGCGCGGCAATGGGCCGAGAGTTCTTCGGCGCTGGCCTGCGCGCCGGGCTTGAGCACAACGATGGCGTGCACGGCCTCGCCCCATTTTTCATGGGGCAGGCCGATCACGGCGCACATCGACACGGCAGGGTGGCTGGTGAGGGTACTTTCAACTTCGGCCGGGTAGACGTTTTCGCCGCCGGTGATGACCATGTCCTTGATGCGGTCGATCACGTACAGGTAACCCTGTTCGTCCATCACGCCGCCGTCACCGGTGTGCAACCAGCCGCCCGCCAGGGCCTTGCGGGTGTCTTCTTCGCGGCCCCAGTAGCCCTGCATGACGGCCGGGCCGCGCACCAGGATTTCGCCATGGGTGCCGGGGGGCAGCTCGTTGCCTTCGGCGTCGGCAATGCGGATCTCGGCCGACAAGCCTGCGGGGCCTGCCGAGCGGATGCGCTCGCTGTCCAGAAAGGCCGGATCACGCGAAATCGGCAAGGTCGAGACAGCGGCCGACGTTTCCGTCATGCCGTACACATGGATGAAATCCACCTTCGGAAAAGCCTGCAGCGCCCGCCTGAGCAAGGGCAAGGTGATCGGCGCCGCGCCCCAGAGAATGCGCTCCAGCCTGGGCAGGCCTTGCGGGTCAAAGCCGGGGGTGTCCAGCAGCATCTGCAACATGCTGGGCACGATGACGAGATCGTTCACGCCTTCGCGCGCCATGAGCTCGACCACCTGCTGGGGCTGAAAAGCGGGCACGGTCACGCAGGTGCCCCCCACAATCGTCTGGCCCAGCATGCGGCCCAGGCCCGCCACATGGAACATGGGCGAGGTCAGCAAGGTGACGTAATGCGGCGGGTTGGGCACCTCGGCCATGCGGCCCAGCAAGGAGGCCCAAAGGTTGCCGTGCGAGAGCATCACGCCCTTGGGAAAGCCGGTGGTGCCACCGGTATAGACAATCGCAGCCAGCACATCGGGCGCGCTGCGCACATCTTCCATGGGGCTTGCCGCAGCGACTTTGTCTTCCAGCGACGAATAGCCTTCGGGGGCGGTTTTTTCGCCCATGTAAAGGTGATGGCGCAGGGCAGGCAAGGCATCGGTCATGGCCTGTGCGATGGGCATCAGGGCATCGTCCACAGCCAGCGCGCTGGCGCCGCAGTCGTTCAGGGCGTAGGCCACTTCGGCCGGTGTCCAGCGGGTGTTGATCGGGTTGATCACCAGCCCCGCCCAGGCCCCGGCCAGCAGCAGCTCGATCATGCGGTCGCTGTTAAGCGCCAGCACCGACAGGCGCTCGCCAGGCTGCAGACCCAGCGCACGCAGCGCTGACGCGGTGCGGGCCACCCGGTCCACCAGTTGCCGGTAGGTCTGTCGGCGCGTGCCGGTCACGGTGGCGATCTTGTCGGGGTGCCTTTGCATTGAGCGGTGCAAACCAGCGGTGAGGTACATGCCTTGTCTCCAGTACAGCCACAGCGCCTCCTGTGCCGGAGGGTCGCCACGCCTGGATTGCACCGCGCCGCGAGGTCGCCCGCAATCGCCTCAAGGGTCAAAGGCATTGGCAAAAAGTGACACCCTACTCTGTCCTAAGGGCTCCCGTGCCGTCAAAGGCGGCCCCTGTGCTGCTCCCCGATAATTGAAGGTTTTACGAATCCGCTGCGGAGAACAACACATGAGCACACTCGTCACCACCGGCGCCCGCGCCACCGGCCTGGCCACCCTGGCCGCCGACGGCACCGTTCTGGACACCTGGTTTCCGGCCCCTGAGCTGGCCGATGGCATTGCCGCCAGCGGCAGCACCCGCCTGAGCGAAGCCGAAGCCGTGGCGGCCCTGGGCGCCGATGTGGCCAAGGCCCTGGCGCCCTGCGCTGTGCGCGGCACCACCGTGGTCGCCGTGCGCACCGAAATCAAATCGCTGGCCGACGCGCCCGCCGACACGCACGACGCCTACCTGCGCCTGCACCTGCTGAGCCACCGCCTGGTTCAGCCGCACGGCGCCAACGTGACCGGCATCTTCGGCCTGCTGGCCAATGTGGCCTGGACCAACTTCGGCCCCTGCGCGATTGCCGACGTGCCCGCTGCACGCATCAAGGCCCGCGCCGCTGGCCGCATGCTTGAAGTCAAGGGCGTGGACAAATTCCCGCAGATGACCGACTACGTGATCCCGAGTGGCGTGCGCATTGCCAACGCCGACCGCGTACGCCTGGGCGCGCACCTGGCCAGCGGCACCACCGTCATGCACGAAGGCTTCTGCAACTTCAACGCGGGCACCCTGGGCGCCAGCATGGTCGAAGGCCGCATCAGCGCGGGCGTGGTGGTCGATGACGCCAGCGACATCGGCGGTGGCGCGTCCATCATGGGCACCCTGTCGGGCGGCGGCAAGGAAGTCATCAAGGTCGGCAAGCGCTGCCTGCTGGGCGCCAACGCCGGCATCGGCATCTCGCTGGGCGACGACTGTGTGGTCGAAGCCGGTTGCTACATCACCGGCGGCAGCCGCGTGCAGCTGCCCGACGGCAGCACCGTCAAGGCCAAGGAACTGTCTGGCAAAAACGGCATCCTGTTCCGCCGCGATTCGCAGTCGGGTGCCCTGCACGCCATCCCGCGCAACAAGAGCTGGGGCGAGCTGAACGCTGAGTTGCACAAGAACTGATTCGGTTCTGCTTCAAACAAAAACGGCGTGCCTGCGAGAGCGGCACGCCGTTTTTTTGCTGGAGAATTCTTAGAGCCACGGATCAAAATATCAGTTGCGGGAGGGACTGATTGGGGGAATGCGAACCCAAGAGTTAGGCAAATTACTTGGCATCAAAAGTGGATTCGGCGTTCTGAATGTTTAACGAGATGCGCCCAGAACCTGACTTAAACTGGTCTGAAACACCGATTTTTTCTAGGGCCGATAGCGCTTTTCCATTCATCGCATACGCCACAAATTTTCCACCACTGATTTCGATTTCCCAGAATCCTTTTTGCGCAAGCTCTATGCCGCCAAATGAAATTCCACACCTAACGACGTGACGATCTTCGAGTTTTTTATAAGCGCACTTGGTAAATGAGGCATCTTGCGGTTTTACTTTGAGGACGTAGGCAGTATCAAGCGCTTCAAAGCCTTCTTTCACCATAGGGTCACCAGGCCCCGAGTCAGAGCAGCCTACGGTAGAAGTCGCAAAAATACAGAGAAGTAGCTTTTTCATTTGGTAGTCCATGAAGAAACGCGTTCGAGGTTAAGCTGGGCCGAAGGCAAGACGACCCGCCCGCTTGAAAGTTGATAGGCACAACCTAGACGCCGGCGGGTTCGCTTGCCGTTAGGCCTGGCCTCCACCAAGGGGTTAGACCCCGCCAGGGAAGCGCTTGCGCAGATCATCAAGCGCAATGACCCCCTCTTTAACGAGTTCGCGGTAACGCTTTCCCTGTGCGAGCGCTGTCACCAAATGCTCTCCGTCTTGGTTCATGACGAAGTGCTCGTATGCAGTCTCGGACTCGGTGAACTTCATCTGGACATGGTTCATTACGGCCCGAAGTAAAGTGAGTGCATTGTCAATCTCATCGCGAGAGGGCCCTGCAAACGGAACTTCCCTAGCTTGTAGCCTCGTAACTAGATCATTGTGGGCGATCCACTTGTTTCGCCGATAGCGAATATTCTCGATTGCCAACTCGAAAGCGACTAGATGTGGTTCGACGGACATCACGAGATCAGCTTCCCCTGCTTCACGAAGTTCATACTGCAGCCCCCGAAGAGTCAGGTTCTTCTTATCTCCAGCGCCAGCTGGGTCTCCTATCTTGCTAAGCCAGAGCTGAACGTCGTGCAGAAGAACATTCTGAAGCATCCAGGTAACCGCTCCGGCTGCTTCGTTGAGTAGGTCAACTCTTTCCTTCTTCGTTCCGAAGAGTTGTCGGTAAATTTTCCATCGACCGTGAAGCCAAACAACGTCGGCGTAGAGGGTTGCCCAAATCTCTTGAATTGGCTGCGGGAATCGGGAGTCAACTAGCTGCGGCATTCTGGGTCTAACATTGGTTTTGAAAACTGGCGAGCATCAGGTTTCATGATATCTTCAGTGCTATAAAAAGTATTTATGTGAATTCTTTTTTTACTCCAAAGAGCCTTAAAAATGAACACAGCTGGCGTTCAGTTGCGTCACAGCTCAAGAATCAGCGCGACCAATGGCTGGTAACGGAACTCTGCAATTGACTCGCCCAGACGCAAAGCGCTGTATGGCCCAGTGCGGTTTTTCGTTGGAGAATTTGCGTTCGACCAGCTGGGTGAACTGTTTTTTCTCGTTCAGCGAACCCGTTTTTTCCCCGATGGTGGCGGCAGAAAATTGCTCCCGCTCACCACCTGCTGCCCAGTCAGCTGCTCCAGGTCTTCCTTGGCACGTTTGGCCACACGGCCACCAGCCACGCCCGCTTTGGCGTTTTCGCTCAAGCCTTGCGCCTGTTCTTTCTGCGCGATCTGGCGGGTGGACAACTCCGCCAGCGCCGTGAAGATCAACTCGGCCTCACTCATGTGATCGCGCAGGTTCTGGGATTTGAGGGTCTTAAGCGCCTTGTGTTCCTTGACGCTGACGCCTGCCCATTCCTGGTGAATCAGGTTGGTCAGCAAGGCGAACTGATCGGAGCCTTGCACCCCGTGGGTTTGCCAGTAATCGGTCAGTTTGTTGCGGGTTTCCTGCCCGGTCATGCGCTGCTGAATCCACTTGTCGCTGCGCCCCATTTTTTGCCAGTTCTCGCGGGCGCGGTCCAGGCTTTGCGCCGGATCGGCGATTTCCTGCATCCGCTCATAGCCCACCTTGGCCAGCCATTGCTTGAAGGGCTCGGCTTTGGGTGAAGGGATGGATTGGATCAGGCGCAGGAGTGTGGGCACATCGGCGGCCAGGGTTCTGCGTATCACCCCAGAGGCACTGGGCATGGCTACCTGGGGACAATTTGTCCCCAGGTAGCTCCCCAACTCTGCATCCCGCTTGCGCAATTTCTTGAGGTAGTCCGTCGGGTTGGCGGAATCCGTCAACACCTGAACCACATCGACCACCGAGAAATACCATTTCTCTTGCGCCTCATCCCAATGCGAGCGGACGTGGATGGATTCAAAAAGTTGTATCTCGTGGTCGGTCATTGGAGGCTCCCTGTGGCGATGTCAACGCCTGTTTTTGGTCCACATGGGCCAAAAGCATATTCCATTGCAGGCCCAACGCTGGGGTGGGCTGATGACCTGTTGCAAGGCACGGGCAGTAGGCAACAACTCACGCCGCCAGCCCGTTCAAATAGTCAGCCGCCACAGCGATCTGGATGTCGCCCAACGCATAGCTGTGCCGCGCATGCCGCACCACCTGCACGGCTTGTACCGGGGCTTTTTCCCGGGCAAAGCGTTGCAGGGCGCGGTGCGGTTTTTCGTCGGAGAGTTTGCATTCGACCAGCTGGGTGAGCTGGTTTTTTTCGCTCAGCGCAAAGTCCACTTCGGCACCGTCCTTGGTGCGGATGTAGTGCAGGCCCGCCTCTTTGCCTTGCACATCGTGTTGCCACTGCACGTGCTTGAGCAGGGCGGTGGCCATCAGGTTTTCAAAGCGCAGGCCGTCGTCGCCCTCCACCAGACCCGTGTCGAAAAAATAGACCTTGGGGGTTTGCAGCGTGGCGCGGGCAATGTTGTCGTGCCAGGGCCGCACCACAAACACGATGTAGAGCGCCTCCAGTATGTCGAGGTATTTTTTGAGCGTGACGGGTGACACGCCCAGGTCGCGCGCGATGCTGGCCAGCGACAGGGGGCGAGCCCACCCGCGAGCGCAGCATTTGGGCAAACAGGCGGATCGCGTTGACCTCCTGGATGCGCGAGAACTCCAGCACGTCGTTGCGCACCAGCCCGTCAAAGTATTGCCTGCGCCAGCGCTCGGCCTGGTCGTTGTCGGGGGCCAGGCAGGGTTCGGGAAAGCCGCCACGTTGCAGCAAATGGTTCAGAGCGTCCTCGGGTGTGGCCCCGGTTTGCTCACACCATTCGCGCACCGAGAACGGGTGCAGCCGCAGGCCAAAGAACCGGCCCGCCAAGGATTCGCCGCTTTGCCGGAAAGTGTCCATGCGGGCGCTGCCCGTCACCAGCAATTGTTGGCTGGCGGGTTTGCCGTCGTACACGCCTTTGAGCCAGGCTTTCGAGTCGGGCATTTTGTGGATTTCATCCAGCACCAGCAGCGGCGCTTGCGGGTTCCAGCGCTGGTTGAGGATCAAGGCCCGATCGGCCGGAATGTCGTAGTTGAGGTATTGCCCACCCTGCTGCGCAATCAGCTGGCGGCTGAGAGTGGTTTTACCCACCTGGCGCGGACCGGTGAGGAACACCATTTTCTGGGCCAGGTCGGCCTGCACACGGTCGTCGAGGTAGCGTTTCATGTTGCCATTTTGCGACTTTTTTAAAGCACTTTGGCGTTTGGTCGCGACTTTCTTCCAAAGTAATGAATAAAAGTCGGAATTAGGCCATTTCTCCGAATGCCATACGCGCCTATCGCAAAGCACGGGCGCTGGGTGTCAGCGGCGCTCATTGAATAGATATCTGAATAGATATTTCAATGCCCTGGGTCATCCATCCCCTTGTCATCAAACGGATTTTTCTGGCCATTGGTGATGTTCGAGCTCTGGTGATGAATAGATTCAGATGATCCGCATGGCGACCAAAGTGCAGCGGGACCATCGGCATGTTTTTACAATGGCTCATGCCTGCGCCTCTGCTCCCTCGCACCCACATCACCCGCCGCCAGGCCAGCTTGTGGCTGACCCTGGGCGGCCTGAGCGGTGGCGCGCAGGCTCAGACCACATCGGAGGCGGCTCTGGAAGCCAAGGCCCCGGCCCTGCCGCGCCTGGGCAGCGTGCTGAGCGTGCCCGACATCGCCCTGCTGGACGGCACCGCGTTTCGCGCCCCGTCCGGTCAGCCGCTGCTGGTGTACTGGTGGGCCAGCACCTGCCCCTTTTGTGCCCTGCAAAGCCCGAGCATGCAGGCCCTGTGGCAGGCCCATCGCTCGCGTGGGCTGAACATGGTGGCGCTGTCGATCGACAAGACGCCCGAGGAAGCCCGCGCTTATCTGCACAAGCGCGGCTACACCTTCCCCGCCGCGTGGGCCAGCCCAGAGTGGCGCCGCCACTTTCCCAAACCCAAAGGCCTGCCGATCACCTTGCTGCTCGATGGTCAGCGCAAAGTGGTGCTGGCTGAAAAGGGCCAGATGTTTGCGGAAGACGTGGAAGCGATCGGGCAGATGCTCTGAGCGGTCAGCACCGCTCAAACACCGTCACATTGGCCATGCCGCCACCCTCGCACATGGTCTGCAGGCCATAGCGGCCGCCCGTCTGGTGCAGCGCGTGGATCAGGGTCGTGGCCAGACGTGTGCCCGAGGCGCCCAGCGGGTGGCCGAGCGCGATGGCGCCGCCCTGGGCATTGAGCCGGGTGGGGTCGGCGTCCAGCGCTTTTTGCCAGGCCAGCGCCACGCTGGCAAAGGCTTCGTTGACTTCGTACAGGTCAATGTCGTGCAGGCGCATGCCGGTTTTTTGCAGGGCTTTTTGCGTGGCCGGAATCGGCGCTTCGAGCATGATGACCGGGTCGTGGCCCAGCACGCTCATGTGGTGCACGCGGGCCAGAGGCTGCACACCCAGCGCCTGCAAGCCGCGCTCGTTGACCACCATGACGCCCGAGGCACCGTCGCAGATCTGGCTGGCGTTGGCGGCGCTGATGACACCACCCTCCTGCAACAGCTTGACGCTGGCAATGCCTTCGAGCGTGGCGTGGGCGCGCACGCCTTCGTCCTGGGTGTGGTCCTCGTCCAGTGCCCCGGCCTCGGCGCTGCGGGCCTGCACGGGCACGATCTGCTTGGCCCAGCCTTCGCGGGCCTGGGCCGCGCGCTGGTGGCTTTGCAGGGCATAGGCGTCCAGTTGATCGCGCGTCAAGCCGTACTTGCGGGCCATCTGTTCGGCGCCCGCAAACTGGCTGAAGACCACGCCGGGGTAGCGCGCCGCCATCGCTTCGCCGCCGTAGCCGCCCAGGCCCGCTTTCTCGGCCAGGCTGTTGGGCGAGAACATGGGCACGCGGCTCATGCTCTCGACGCCCCCGGCGATCACCACATCCATGCTGCCGCTCATCACGGCCTGCGCGGCAAAGTGCAGCGCCTGCTGCGAAGAGCCGCACTGCCGGTCGACTGAGGTGCCGGGCACCGACTCGGGCAGACGCGAAGACAACACCGCGTTGCGTGCGATGTTGCTGGCCTGCTGGCCCACCTGGCTCACGCAGCCCCAGATGACGTCTTCGACCAGCGCCGGGTCAGCGCCGGTGGTGTCGAGCAGGGCATTGATGACCTGGGCCGAGAGGTCGGCCGGATGCCAGCCACTCAAGCGGCCGCCCCGTTTGCCGCCTGCGGTGCGCAGGGCGGCGACGATGTAGGCTTGCATTTTTTGCCTTTCCTGTTTGTGTGGCAGGAACGCTCCCATGCTGAGGCGCTCCTTTGCGTCGTGTTTTTCGGCCACAGGGGTGGCCTCCTACAGCCCCCGATACCACCCTCTTTGTGCGCGAATCAGGTTTTGGCCAGGTGCTGCTGCGCCAGCGCCACGTACCAGTCCAGACAGCCCGGGTTGGCCATTGCGTCCTTGTTGACGACTTTCTCCAGCGGGTGGCCGAGCATGAGTTTCTTGATCGGCAGCTCCTGCTTCTTGCCCGAGAGCGTGCGCGGGATTTCGGCCACCTGAAAAATCTCGTTGGGGATGAAGCGCGGGCTGAGCGCGGTCTTGATCGCGTCGTGGATGCGCTTTCTCAGCGCATCGTCGAACGCGGTGCCCGGGCGCAGCACCACAAACAGCGGCATGTAGCTTTCCTTGCCCAGGTATTCCAGGTCGACCACCATCGAATCCATGATTTCAGGCAGGGCCTCGACCGCGCTGTAGAGCTCGCTGGTGCCCATGCGCAGGCCGTGGCGGTTGATGGTCGCATCGCTGCGGCCAAAGATCACACAGCCCTCGCCCTGGCCGTTGGCGTCGCCGATGCGCAGCCAGTCGCCATGGCGCCAGACGCCGCCCATCTCCGGTGGGCCATCGCCACCGCCGGGCTTTCGGCCGTGGCCTGCGGGGTACATCTCGAAGTAGCTGGCCAGGTAGCGGGCGTTGTCCTTGTCGTTCCAGAAGTACAGCGGCATGGACGGGATGGGCTGGGTGCAGACCAGTTCGCCCACTTCACCGACCACCGGTTCACCGGCCTCGTTCCAGGCCTCGACCGCGCAGCCCAGTTCGCGGCACTGCATCACGCCGGGCTCCTGCGGCAGCTCGCGGTGGCCGCCGACAAAGGCGCCCGCAAAGTCGGTGCCACCCGAGATGTTGCACCACCAAATATCGCCCCCACGCTCGCCCACTTCGTGTGGCTCTCTGCCCCCCGAGGGGGCTGGGTCAGCTTGGGAGCGGCCCTGCGCTGACCCGTCCTGCCCCTGATAAGGATTGCCGTTTTTGGCGCGCACCTGGCGGAACTGCTCGGTGCCCCAGGTCTGTGTTTCGGGTGACAGCGGCGAACCGGTGGTGCCCAGCGCGCGGATGCGGGAAAGGTCGCCGCATTGGGAAAGGTCAACGCCGGCCTTCTGGCAGTTGGCGTAGAAAGCGGCGCCCGCACCGAAGAAAGTCACATCCAGCTCCGACGCCAGGCGCCAGAGCAGGCCCCAATCGGGGTTGTCCTTGCTGCCTCCGGGGTTGCCGTCATAGATCACGCAGGTCACGCCATTGAGCAGGCCGGCCACCTGCGCGTTCCACATGACCCAGCCGGTGGAGCTGTACCAGTGAAAGCGCTCGCCCCAGCTGTTGGGCTGGTAACTGCAGCCCACGTCGTTGTGCATGATCTTGTTGGCCAGCGCCACGATCACGGTGCCGCCATGGCCGTGCACGATGGGCTTGGGCAGGCCGGTCGTGCCACTCGAATAGACGATCCACAGCGGGTGGTCAAACGGCAGCCACATCGGCTCGAAGGCCTGCACCGCTTCGTCATCCCGCGCCAGCGTGGCGCTCATGCGAACGCTGGCGCCGATGT
>JACCDV011157815.1_pt1 | contig 31906 bp, 30 predicted proteins | sample 7446131 | NCBI WGS metagenome assembly JACCDV01 (sample SAMN15323448, study PRJNA562643) | freshwater metagenome | isolation source: river surface water | place: USA:Blue River Watershed | collected 2017-08-17 | reverse complement strand
GCTTGCCGTTGAGCACGTGGCCGTGCAGGCGGTCATCGTTGTCCAGGAATCCTGCCACCTGCATCGCATGGCTGTTGGCCAGGGCCGCCGCCAACTGGCGACCGGTGGTGCCTGCGCCATAGATCAGGACCTTGGGCCTGGCTGCGCGTTTCAAAATGCTTTGATACTGGTCACCGAGCCAGACCCGGGCAAGCGCACGCGATGCCCCAACGAACAGCAGCAACAAAATAGGCTGGATGATGCCCACCGTACGGGGTACCCCAGCCACGCCAATGGCGGTGAAGACGGAGGCATAGAGCAAGCCGTAAATGCCCACCGCGCGCGCCACCGCCAGCAAGGCTGGCCAACCGCTGTAGCGGAAGATAGCGCGGTACAAGCCCGACACCACAAAGATGGGTAGTGCGATGCCTACTGAGGCAGCCACCGCCCACAAAGCGGTACCAGACAGAGCGATAAACTCCCCCAGCCGCAGATAGAAAGCCAGCCATACCGTCAGGACGCAGAGGCCCAGATCGACTGACAAAGCGACGAATCGCTTCGCCGCTCGCGGCAGGGCCAGGATGGGGCCGGCCAGCTTAAACAGAGGCTGTTTCATGACGTCCAGCCCCTGAGTCCTCAAGATGATCTGTATTTTTCTTCAATGTGACACTCCATCCCTTGCCAGAACCTTCAACGCTGTCATCCAAAGTATCTTCATATCGAAAAGCAACGATCGGCGCTCCAGATACTCCGCATCCAAAGCCACCTTCTGAGGGATAGGCAGTTCATCCCTGCCATTGACTTGCGCCCACCCGGTCAGACCAGGCACCAGTTCATGCACGCCCTTTTCTGTGCGCAGAGCAATCAAGTCATCCTGGTTGAACAGCGCCGGGCGGGGGCCAACGAAGCTCATGTCGCCTTTCAGAATGCTCCACAACTGGGGCAGTTCATCCAGACTGGATTTGCGAAGAAATGAGCCGATGGGTGTGAGCCACTGCTCAGGGTTCTGCAGCAAATGAGTGGCCACCGCTGGTGTATCGTTGAGCATGCTGCGGAACTTGGGCATTTTGAAAATGCGGTTGTGGCGGCCCACACGGTCGCTCCAGTAAAAAGCTGGCCCGGGCGAAGTCAGCCTGACGGCCAAAGCTACGATCAAAATTGGCAGAGCGAGAAACACGGCTGCCACTACCGCCACCGCAAAGTCAAACAAACGCTTCATGGGCGAAAACCTTCAGCGGCACGCCGTAGCCCTTCATCCACAGACACCGGCGGGGCCCACCCCAGCAGTTGTCTGGTTTTGGCAATGTCTAGCTGCAATGAGCCGCACAGGCGCTGATAGACGCCCAGCTTATTCAATACTATCGCTCCCAGCTTCAACAGCGTGGGCGGCAGGTAAAACAAGCGTACCGGCTTCCCCATTGCAGCGCCCATGCGCTTAAGCAGTTGGGCCGTTGAGAGGTCTTCACCGTCACTCACCAAGAAAGTCTGATTTGCAGCTGCGGGGTGGTTCAAGCACGTCACGATCAAGTCCACCAGGTTATCCAGTGCGACCAAGCTGCGGCGGTTTTCAGTCACTGCAGCCAGCGGCAGTGGTACGCCGCGCGCCAGCCAGCGCATCATTGATTGAAAGTTGGCTTTAACCCCTGGCCCATACACCAGAGGCGGCCGAATGATTACGACCTCCATACCTGTTTCAGCCGCAATCTGCCGGAGCACCTGCTCAGCCTCGTGCTTGGAGACCCCGTAGGCGTCTTCTGGCGCAGGCACATCATCGGCGGTGAATGGTTGCCCTGTTTCCGTGAATTCGCCATTCACCTTGATAGAGCTCAGAAAGACAAAGCGCCTCACTCCTGCGGCCGCTGCCAGGCGTGCGAGATTGGCTGTACTCTCGACATTTACCTGACGAAACTCGGCCAACGGGTCCGAACTCTTGTCAGTCATTACATGCACGCGAGCCGCACAATGCACCACGGCACTTACTCCTTGCAGTGCCGTGCTCCAGTTAGTCGTGGGCAGAAGATCACCCACTTGTATCAACTTGACGCCTTTCAAAAAGGTGACATCTAGACGTCTTACTGCTGCCACCACACAGGCTGAAGCATTATCGGCCGCCAGGCGCTCAACTAACGCACCTCCAAGAAAACCGCTGGCACCTGTTACCAATATCGTCACTGAAACTCTTTCATGCCTTTGATTCGTCGCTAGTTACTAACCCATTCTCACAGTCGCATGATTTCCATGAGCTTTGCCGGATACTTTGAAAGGATTTTCAGCATATGTGTCTGCAAGCCGTTCTCGCGGCATGCGCGTAGCACCTCCCGATTAAGCAACATCTTTGAACGCCAGCCTCCCGTACTTGCTCCACCTGTCTGCATAAGCACCAACACTTCTGGTATATGTTCGTAACGCAAAGCGTGACCATGAAAAGCGCGAACGATGAATTCGAAATCTCCTGCAATGCGGTAATCAGTCCTGAATTTACCGACGCGTTGGACAACATTTTTGTTAAGGAATAGTGCCGGATGCGCCGGCATCCAGCCCCAGCTAAGTCGCTTGGGAGTGAATCGATCTGAACGATATCTGCGAACGATGCGCTGGGGTGATCGTTCATGAAAATACCCGACATCCCCCATCAAGGCGTCAAGTTTTTGGGCCTGCATTTTTGTAGCCACCTGCGACAACACTTTGGGCGAGGCATAGTGGTCATCCGCATTAAGAAAACAGATAACCTCGCCCCGGGCCAGCGCCAACCCCTTGTTCATGGCATCGTAGATGCCATGGTCAGGCTCGCTCACCAAGTATGTAAGCCTGGTACGGTAGGCGGCCAATATGTTGGCACTGCCATCCGATGACCCCCCATCGATCACAATGTGCTCGGTGTCCTGATAGTCCTGAGCGGCGACGGACCGCAGTGTGCCCTCTAGCGTTTTCGCGCTGTTGTAGCAGACGGTAATGACCGAAATTTTCATCCGACGTATTCAGTCAGCCGACCGCCGCTTGATGATGTAGTCGCCCAGGACAAGTACATCCATCTTGGTACGCAAAAAGCAGTTCAACGCCTCCTGCGGGCGACACACCACGGGCTCGTTTTCATTGAAGGACGTATTGAGCACGATCGGCACCCCCGTCAGAGTGAAAAATGCCTTGATGAGCTGGTAGTAGCGTAGGTTCTGATCTGCAGTCACCGTCTGCAGCCGTCCGGAGCCATTTACGTGGGTAACCGCAGGTATCTCATGGCGCCGTGCTTCCTGGATCTGGAAGACCTGGAGCATGAAGGGAACCTCATGGTCCAGCTCGAACCAGTCCTTGACATGCTCCCGCAGGATGGAAGGGGCGAACGGGCGGAAAGACTCCCGGCGCTTGATCTTCAAATTGAGGATGTCTTTCATGTCGTACCGCCTCGGGTCACCCAGGATGCTTCTATTGCCAAGTGCCCGAGGCCCCCATTCCATGCGCCCCTGGAACCAGCCGATGACCTTCCCTTCGCTGATGGCGGTCGCCGTACGATGGCAAAGTTCCGCCTCATTATCGATTTCGTCAATCGTACATCCTGCATCCTGCAGTTCTGCGGACTTTTCTGCCAACAGGGCTGCGACCACGTCGCGCGCATAGGACGGGCCCCAGTAGGAATGCTCCATGCGGAAACTGCGGGGCTGTTTCAGCTCCTGGTTCCAAACCACATAGGCTGCGCCAATGCAACCACCTCCGTCACCAGCGGCAGACTGTATATAGACATCTTTGAACGGGCTGCGTTCGAAGATCTTGCCGTTGGCGACGGAGTTCATCGCACACCCGCCGGCCAACGCCAGCCGAGTCTCGCCGGTCGCCTTGGCTACATGGCTAAGCAGATGAAAAAAGGCCTCCTCGTACATGGCCTGCGCCGAGGCCGCAATGTTCCAATGCATGTCGGTCAGTGCATCATCCTTGTTCCTTGCCGGACCCAGCAAGTCCGCAAGCGCGTCTGTGAAGACACGGCCGATCTTCGGTTCGCCATCATTCCAGACCATCGATACGCCTTCTGAATGATGCTGGAAATAGTCAAGGTTCAATTCGAATCCGCCCTCCGGTATCAACCGCACAATCTCGCGCATTTTGTCGAGTTCAGTGGGTTGACCATACGGTGCCAGGCCCATCACCTTGTATTCATCGCCATAATTTGCGAACCCGAGGTGCTGTGTGATCGCGAGATAGAACAATCCCAGCGAATGAGGGAAATGGATCTTAGCTTCGACCGATATGTTGGGGCCCTTGCCTGTCCCCCACATCGTGCTTACAAAGTCGCCGAAGCCATCGACGGACACTACTGCCGCACTGTCGAAGGGAGACACCAGGTAGCTACTGCCCATGTGTGCAAGATGATGCTCGACATGATGGATCTTTCCCCGAACTGCATTCAGCGGCACCCGAAGTCCGGCAGCCAGCGATTCAGCCGCACCCCGTACCTTCCCCGCGTTTTTCAGTCGATCGGTCACTGCTGCTAGGCTCGGCCTTTTCCCGAATGCAAACAGCGCCTTCTTCAGCAAATTAGCGGAGGGATTGCGGTTGAGGGCGATGTGGTCGACCTGGTCGATCGATACCCCCGCCTCAGTAAGGCAGTAACGAATTGCCTCCGAAGGGAAACCAGCCCAATGCTTGATGCGGCGAAAACGCTCTTCTTCGGCTGCCGCGACGAGGATTCCCTCACGCAAGATGCACGCGGACGCGTCTCCGTGGTAAGCGTTAATACCTAGAATGATGGTGTTCATAATTCTTTCCGTTGATAGAGTCTTGGCTCACGCTTGGAGCAGGTTTGCGCCACAGCGCTGGGCAACCTGCTGCTTGCGGTCACGAGCCACAGCAAAGACGTTCGGCGACAATTCCCAGGGACGGGAATGTGAAAAATTGAATTCTTGACGGTCCGCATCGTACAGTCCAAGATCGTAGCCCTGCTGAGATAACCAATCCGAGAACGTCGCCTCAGTAAAACCAAAAGCATGCAACGAGCCGTTTAGTTCGAGTAACCAGACAGGGGGATTGGCTTCCTTCAACAATCGCTTAGCACCACGCAGTGCAAGAGGCTCGGCACCCTCGATGTCCATCTTGCCCAAGGCACAGTCCATCTCGACCACGTCGTCGAGCCGTACCATGGGAACGCTGACCACGGACTTACCGAGATCGGCCGTCGTCTGCATACGGTTGGTGGTGTCGCACTGGTTGAGGAAATCGACCACACCGACCCGGTCTCCAAGGGCGCAGGCATGGACCTTGACATTGTCGAGCTGGTTGATCCGGAGATTTTCAGTCAGGCGGCGATTCGCCTCCGGCCCAGGCTCGAAGGCCAGAACTCTCCCGGCAGATCCGACCAGAGATGCCGCTAGAAGCGAGTAGACGCCGATATTGGCACCCACATCCAGCACAGCATCCCCTGCGCGCAGATAACGTCGCATGAAATGCATTTCGTGATAGTCGGGAGATTCGTCGCAATAGATGATCAAGCTGGCCGATGGACTGTCCGGATAGCAACGCAGGGTCAGGCCGCCAAACACGCGGATATCGCGCGGCCCGGGCAGCAGACGCTTGCGAAGCTGCCACACGGCGGCCCGTACTATCGCTTGCACCCGACGGCCACGATTGGCAGGGTGGGACCAAATGTAACGCAATACGTTAGCTATATTTTTCATGCAAAGGCGAATTGATTTTGTTTTCTTGATTCAATGCATTGCCGATAGACATAAATATTAAAATATTTAGCGGCCAAACTTCCATCGCAATAATGGTTGCACCTGAAATCCAAAATATCAATAAGGCCAGACCTAAAATCCGCTTGTTGCCCATCTCAAAAGCTTTTATCGACACAGCCACCAGCGAAAGCAAAAGCCACAATCCACCCTGATAAACAAAAGACAGAACTTGCGAGTCAGCAACTGGCGGCGGGGCAAGATCAGAGCGATAGTATTTATATAAAAGATTGTGAGCTTGACTGCCATAGCCAAAACCGTACCCAAACCAAATATCGCCAACCGAAAGATATTTAATAAATGAAATCTTTGCAGCCAAAGAATCGAATCCCCTTAAGGCAAATAGGTATCCAAATATTGGGACTAATATAATGGCAATAAAATATAAAACCCGTCTCCTCACTGGCTGCAGAAAAAATAACGCAATAAAAAATATAACAGCCATGGTTCTTGAGGCAGAGAGCATCACCAAAACAAATGCCACAAAAAGTGAGAAATAATTTCTAATTGAATGATCGCTAATTGAATGATCGCTAATTGAATGATCGACGAATAGTAGCAGCAACTTAGAAACTGCAAGTGTCGCCAATGTATTTGGCTCGACAAACAATCCTGTGCTTCTTATATTTTCGCAACCAGACGGATAAGCACCGCAATAGATTAGCCCAGCACCTTGCTGTGCAATTGCAACCGCTAGATTCGCACACAATAGCCAATCCAATAAATTTGAAATAAATTTTATATCGTTTCTGTTAAATAAAAATCCGACAATGATCGCTGACACTGGGAAAAATGCCTTAAATCCAGAAAAAATTGTTAGCCATCCATGCGCATAATAAGAAATGGCAAGCATCGGCAGAAATATCATTGAAAAAATACCAGCAAAAATACCTGCTTGTCTTGCGAGTACGATTTTTTGGTGTCGCTCATTAGCCAGTTGCCCCTCAATAAAATAAATAAGGGCCGCCGTCACCGAAGACAAGAAAAACAAGTGCTTCAGCAATGAGGACGCATAAAACCATTCAAAACCACTCGCATCGTAAAAATATTTTTGCGGCGACGTGGGCAATTGATTTATTATTGCAAGGATACTTATCGCCCCGCCTTGGACTACTCCACAGAAAACTGCTGCTGCAAATAAGAAAACAGCAGCCCTCCTATAAGCTTGATGGCTTTTAAAGTAGTTCATATACTACCGACGCCCTGGGCGATTCGAGACAAAAACAGGACGATGCGCTCAAAAAAAATAGCGTATCGTTGAATTGAATGGGCTCGACACGGTCGGGATCATCGTTTGACACCCGGGCTCATTGAAGATCGCGGAGTATTTGAGTTGCCTTGAAGCACGTCCCGATACATCGTTGTCAGCCCGGCAATAAGCGATGAGGATCCATAGCATTCCTCCGCAAGTTTTCGAGCTTGCTCACGATATGCCAGACTATTTTTCGGGTCAATTACGTTACTTATGGCCTGTGCTGCAGCATTTGCATCGCCGACGGCCACAACCCGCCCAGCCTGATATGCCTGCACATCCGGGGCTAGACCAACTTGATTGGACACCACCACTGGCACCCCTGCCGCCAATGACTCTGCCGCTGCCAAACCGAAATTCTCGTGGTATGAAAGCAGCGCAACGCAACTTGCCTCAGCCAACAGATAACGTTTCTGTTCTTCATCGACATGTCCGTGCCAGATTACCGCATCTCTTAGGCCAAAATCATCGACTTGCTGTCGAAGTTTGGCTGCATAACTCGCATCTCCCTCACCTGCGATGTCCAGCAAGATGCTTCGCCCGTCTGCTCGCATCTTTGCCACTGCCGCAAACAGCACTGGCAAGGCCTTTACCGGATGCAACCGGGAGATGCTCAATACGCGAAGGCTACCTGTTGACTGCGGGCATCCCATCGGCACCGCCGGAAGCGGCACAGCTAATGGCAGACACCGTACCGCAGGCCCCAAGTGCATCGCATTAACACAGCGCTCCTCAAGCGCTGCCGTGACGTGTAGCACTGCTGCACCGGCAAGGACGTCCTTTTCTAGGTAATGCATATAAGGCCGCTTCTTCCATGCCTTCTGTGCCAGGCTCCAAGGGTCAAGCACTCCATGGAGTGTTGCGACATACGGTCGCCCCGCCGCCCGCGCCGCCCGTGCTCCCGCACGGAAGGGAGCGGTAAACGGCACATGCAGGTGGAGCAGGTCGTAGTCGCCCGCATGGGCCTGTAGCCAGCGGACCATGCCGGGTGCGCGGAACCATCCGCGCGGGAATTTGCGATGGAAATACCGGAACTGCACGCCGTCCTCAACGCAGACCGCCCCGTCTTCCAGCGATAGATCCAGGGGACCCGCAGCATTGGTCGTCACGACGTCAACCTCTGCACCTTGACGACTAAGTGCCTGGGCCATTGAACGGATAGCCACTCCAGGGCCGCCATAAGCGGGCGTGGCATAGGGTGCGACATGGAGCACTCTCACTCGTTGACTTCCTTGAGTTCTGGCAATTCGCCAATAGCCTGTAGACTGCCGTCGATGGTCCACCCCTGCTCCCGTACGCGAACCCGCCCGGCTTGCCCCATTCTCGCGGCGCGCGCGGGATCTGCCAGCAGAGTCCGCATGGCAGCGGCCAATTGGACAGGGGTGTTGTCCTGGGTGACAAGGCCGGTCTCCCCATGGAGGACCAGGTCGGCAAAGGCCCCGATCCAGAACGGGCCAATCACCGGGATACCTGCCGAAAGGGCCTCGTTGACGACTAGGCCCCAAGGTTCGTCGCGGGATGCCAGAACGAGGGCATGCGCCTCGCCAAAGATGCGCGGCGCTTGGTCACTAGGTACCGAGCCAAGGAATTCCACTCGCCCGCTCAGCCCTAGTGCTTCCGCCTGAGACTCTAGTGCAGATCGTGACGAACCATCTCCAGCGATCAACAGCCGGCTGCGCTGCCGTGATTGCAGATCCAGCAAGGCATATGCACTAATTACCTTGTCCACAGCCTTGACATCATCCAGTCGACCAAAGACAAGAAATACAAAGACACTATTGGGCGCCGGGCCGACTGACTCGAACCTCCGGTGCAGGTGAGGTAAGGGGAACGGCAACAAGGCTTCGCCCAACTGCTCCTTATCGCGGTACTGCATGTAAAACTCGGCGTTGCGCGTTCCAATGCTCAGGATCCTCGTCGCCCTGCGCAACACCATACCGAGCAGCAGGCTATTTAGCCAGTTGCGCCGCAAGTTTCGCCGGTCTAATGGGTTACTGTCTGCCAGGTAATAAAGTGCTCGACCACGTTTGCGCGCCCATACTGCAGCGATCAGGTTGGCTCGCGGATAATTTCCGGTAATCAACACTGCCTGCGGGGCAATTCTCTCCAAGCATCGCCAACACCACAGCCATTGCCACCGGGATTTGGCACGCGCGTGGCGGGCCGGTAGGCGGGTCACCTCATGTGCGAAAGCCCGGCCGTGCTGACCTAAGGGCACGTACAAAAAGAACACCTCTGAGTGGAGAGCTTGCAAGCGGCAGTGGAACTCACCCATGTAATGAGCTGGAAATCCACCTATCCACAAAAGACGAACCGGAGCCGAAGGCGTTTGCGCTGGCAAAGTGGACGGTAGCCCACAAAGCCAGTCAATGGCGGTCCCGATTAGCGCTGCAACTCTTCCGAACATACTATCTCTCTGGACCATCTCGGGCCAGCAGGCGGCGCAGGTCACGCCCCACGACTTCTGGCGCGCAGGCACGCAGGACTCTCTCGCGCCCCCGAATCGCGGTATTTCGCAGGCTTTCCCGCTGCCCGGGCAAACTTGCCAGAAGCGCGGCCAACGCCTGGGCGGTCTCCTCTTCCAAATAAAGCGCATCCTTACCGAAGAGCATGGGTACGTCGCTGGCCCGTGTAGTCAATACCAGTAAACCGTGCTCTGCATATTCCACCACTTTGGACGGGAAGGTCGTAGCCCCCATTTCACAGGATGACAGGCGCAATGAAAGCCCGACATGACTGCTGTTCAGCACATTCATATAATCGTCGTGGCTCAATGACTCACCAAAACTCAGCCATTCTGGTGCGTGCCTCGCCACGCTGCGGAATGCGCCGGCAAAGGGCCCCTTTCCGGTAACCACAATATGCATTCCGTGCACGACTTCAGGATGAAGCCGGCGCAGGATTTCTAGGGCAGCCAGCATTAACTTGCACCCGACTTCTTCCAATAAAGTACCACTGAACAGCAACTGCAACCGCCCAGAATTCCAATCTTGGCGAGGTGCTTGGGTGGCAGATGCGATTCCGTGACAGACCATTGCTGGGGGCCGGTCAAGTTGCCCGGCTAAAGCGGTATTGGCGACTATTGAACCGTGTGGGCAAAGCCAGCCAAAAAGTCTGCGGGTTAATGCATTCTTGAGATGCCTGATCCTGCCGCGTCCTTCTACAATATAGCCATCTTCAAGATCCAAACAGGAGCGGGCCCGCATAAGGCGGGCGACAACCAATGCGGGGATGTAATGGTAAGCTCGATTGTAAGCCAATAGTGTCAAACTTGGATTGCGCCACACCAGCCGCGAAACATGAAAAACCAAACTAAGCGCAGTTATTAAGTGAGTCACTATAGGCAAGTTCAGAAAACTACAATACAGCAAAGCAGAGCCTCTGCTGCGTCGACCGACTGCTGGGTGCCACCCCCCCTTACTATTTTGCCGACCTCTACCTAGAGACAATACAATACAGCGCACACCCGTCCGCCGCATCCCCCCGGCAATACCTAGTACTTTGTTTGTTGCCGCAGGACTGTCCGTTGTGATCTGGCGCTGCGCCCGAATGGATTCGTCCACAGCATTACACAAGTAAACCACCAGCGGCTTGCTCGTTTTCATGAATACAAAATGGAAAAACAGAGAACTCGTAGCCAGATGGCCTTTACGTAGCTTGAAGTCATGGCTCAAAAGTAACGATTCTTCAAATAATCGGTTAGGCTCTCTCGCCAATGGCGCATGCGGTTAATCTGATAAAGGTCCAACCGTCGATTGAGCAAGCGCTCGCAATCCGGACGCGGGGCAAAGTATTCCGGAAAGGCATCCGAAGAGACCGTTTCAATCTCGACTTGGACACCCAACTCTTCCACAATGGCTTGGGCTACTTCCAATCGAGAGGTAAAGCCCGAGGACACCATATTAAAAAGGCCAGTGTGTTCTTTATCTATTAGCTCCCACAGGTTGGCGGCAAAATCGAAGGTATATGTCGGCGTTCCGAGCTTGTCGTCGACAATTTTGAGCAACCTGCGGCCCTCGGCAATCTGACTGACGATCTTCTTGACGAACTTCTTGTCTTTGCGAGCGCCGCCTCCCATCATCCAGCCGGCACGTACTACCAGTGAGTCAGCGGCGTTCGCCAATACAGCCCTTTCTCCCCAGTATTTTGAACGAGCATACACACCCAACGGACTAGGTAAGTCCAGTTCATCATAGAAATCCTTCTTGCCGTCAAAGATACCTGCAGTGCTGATGTATACCAAGCGCGATCCTAGACGGTTGGCGATGCGAATCGCATGTTCGACCGAGATTGAATTGGTAAGATATGTGTCTTCTATATTCTTTTCACAGAATTCCAAGTCGGTATAAGCTCCCAAATGCAGTATGACGTCCGGCTTGAAAGCCAAAGCCTGCTTTTCATATGAAATCGGGTCGCGAAAGTCCAGCAACGACAGCCAACTCTCGTTGACATCCTTGTCGGTGAAGATGCATTCTGCATGACGCAAAAATACTTCTCGTACTGCTTGACCGAGCATGCCGCCGGCTCCGTTGATCATTACTCGCATTGATTACCTCGACTCAGTCTTTAAAAGAAAATAAAACATAACTTTACGAACAAGGCGCCTCCAAGAGTGCGTCGCTTTCGTACGTACGCTCTGGCAGGCCACAGAGGAGGGATACTGCTCCTTGCAGTTGCTTAACCGTTGCTGGTAGTCAACTATGAGAGCCTTTATCTCGGCCCCCTGACCATAATCGCAATTAACGCGCGTCGCTCCCACGCCACTAAAGTGAATCGCCTTGAGGTGCTCGCCATTCACAAAATAAGCCTCACCTTGGCGTGTGAGCCTCCGATACGGCAAATTCCAGTAAGAAAGATTGATTCCTGGATGACTCAACGGCTCGACTTGGCCGGGGAACATTGAGGCCAATACATCCATCCACTTTTGGTCGACGAAGCTAAAGAGACTTTCCATTTCGCAGGAGCGATCCAAGAAGGTCTGATAGCACTGAAGGAAGCACCGTCCGGCGGCATTGTTTCGCACAAAATAGATGCCCATATTGAAGGCGCCCCAGCGCTGCAGAGAAACTGCTTGGGTGATGGCACGTTCGCGTATCGCTGCGTCGGGCGCATTTAACACGTCGTTAGCCAAAAGATGGGGGGTAATCCAAATGGAAGCTGATGAATTGAGCAATTCTTCTAACGAACCGTAGACAAAAATATCCGGATCGATATAACAACCGATCTCACAGCCGCAGATGTCGAACATGGCCCGCAGCAGCAAGGGCCTGAAGCGGGTGCTGGCCTCGACGATAGTGTCCGATGCCCGAACACGGGCCACGTTAGGTTGCACCAAGTCTATGCCACCCTCGGTAATGCGCCGCAGATGCACATAATCGCCATCAATATGGCCCCAATAAAGTTCGACTTGCCCCTGCGCGCGCAGCGAATGAAACAGCGCGGCGACATGGCTAAAGTAATTTACATCGGAGACGGTGAGAAAACGTAATTTCAAGTTGTGCTTTCGATGTTTTCGACGCGCGAGATTAGTACATCCGCAAGTGGACGACGGCGAAAGACGTCTAAATAAGAGTTGTCACCGCAGTTGACGATTTCCACCCCTTTTGCCCTCGCATAGGCTTCTATCCGCTTATAGCGAGCCCACATGCGCTCACAATTCTGGATCAGCGCGTGATAATCTTCACCATCTAGGTACAATTTGCTACGAAGGGCTTCGTTATCTTCGACATAGAAATGATCCAGGTAATCACCTGATGCTAGAAAATTGTGATCAAAGCCGAGCAGAACGATCTTGCGGTAGCCCATAGCGAGGGCGACTAAGATCGACATTTGAGCAGTCGTCTCGTAATACGGTGCTGGGCGAGAAAGATCTAAGGCAGCCCTACTTGACGATAGAGCGCCATCGTTACCCGGCATATACAGATGAATCTCTGCAGGCAGGGGCGATAATCGGCCAATGAAATCGGTGCTAAACCAATAACGCCGGGATGGAACTTGGAGTATCTGCTCAATTTCAACAAAGGCCACATCCGATCCCAACTCACCCACGCAGTAGGCGACGATGTCTAGCTCTTTAGCTGCCGGATGACGGTAAAAAGAATTCATGACTATCACGTCAATACTAGCGAGCAGCCCCGGCAAATCCAGTTGAGCAATTGATGGGCCGTTACCCAATACCACTACACTGCCACGCGTGGCTTGCACAGCTCTGTTTTTCTCTAGTAGTTTACGTAGACCGACGAAGCGTCGCATGACCATCGCGCTTCGGTACAGCGCCAAAAGCGGTTTCGGCGTCAATTTTTTAAAATAATGTTTCACGTTTGCTGAATTTCTATACAGCAGCTATCGCTTTTTTATTAATTTCTGCTCGTCGCGCCGCTGCCATCATGGCGCAAGAGGTTACGGTGATAGCAGCGCCCAAGCCATGGGCGTACCGGCAACCACGTTACGGCCGATGCGCTGGCCCAGCAGGCTCTCCATGTGTTTGGGGGGTAGACCCAAACCCGGGCGCACGCATCGCAGGTTCTCAGGGGTCAGGACGTCGCCAGCCTTCATGTCCTTGGCAATGTAGAGGGAGCGCCGGAATACAAGCGACTTCATCTCTGCGGTGGTCGGGCCGTACTGGACCTGCCCGAGCGCCTGCGCCGCCCGCTCGGTTTCTTCCCGAAGCTGCCGCAATTCGTGCGGCTCCATCGAGAACGTCGAATCAACTCCGCCGTCTGCCCGGCGCAAGGTGAAGTGTTTCTCGATCACGGTCGCCCCAAGCGCTGTCGCGGCAACGGGGACGCCACAACCCATGGTGTGATCCGAGAGACCGACTTCGCAGCCAAAGAGGGTTCGCATGTGCGGGATGGTGCTTATGTGCGTGTTCTCGGCGGTCGCTGGGTAGGTGCTGGTACATTTGAGCAGCACCAGATCGCGACAGCCGGCCTCGCGAGCGGCACGTACGGCCTCGTCGAGTTCAGCGACGGTGGCCATGCCGGTGGAAATGATCATGGGCTTGCCGGTAGCGGCAACACGGCGGATCAAGGGCAGATCCGTGTTCTCGAAGGAGGCAATCTTGTAGGCCGGCACCCCCAGCGACTCGAGAAAATCCACCGAGGTGACGTCAAACGGCGTGCTGAAGCAATGCATGCCGTACGACGCGGCACGCTCCATAATGGGGCGATGCCACTCCCACGGCGTATGGGCTTCCTGGTACAGCTCGTAAAGTTGACGCCCTGCCCACAGGCTCTTGGGATCGTCGATCACAAAGCCGGGCGCGCGCAGATTGAGCGTCATGGTGTCCGCCGTGTAGGTCTGCAGCTTGATCGCGTCGGCGCCATGCGTCGCGGCGGCATCCACGATCTCCAGCGCGCGATCCAGCGACTGGTTGTGGTTTCCCGACATCTCGGCGATCAGGTACGGGCGACGCCCGGGGCCAATGTCACGGTCTAGGATCTTCATTGCCATTCCAAGTTCCCTGCAACGTATGCTCGTTAATCAATCCATCGGCCGACATGGAACGCTTCAGCGGCCATAAGCCCAGCCGTTGCACCGCGCCACGCAGCAAGATGGGCCACCGCCTCCATGGAGCGCGGATGAGGGTAGGCGCGCATCTCGGAATCGTAGGCCGCGAGCGCTTCAAGCTTGCGCGGCAGATGCGCACTAATATCGACGAACATATTTGGGAAAAACGGCTGCACCGAACCCGTTGTACGCCACTCTGTGCTAGACGGAACCTCGAAATACAGCACTTGCCGAACTGGGCTCCCGGGAACTGGCCGAGTTGCAGCGGCAGTCGCCTCGTGAACGATCCGATGATCGACATTCACATCCCCGTAATGATGAGTGAACACCCGCTCGGGCCTCAGCGACTGGATACAGTCCTCGATCTTTTTAACTACATCAAGTAGCTCGACACCATCCATGCGATTGTCAGGAAAGCCACCAAAGGTCACTTGAGACACACCCAAAATTCGCGCAGCTTCTCGACCAGCATCACGCAAAGCTTTCAATTCATCGGAGCTCTCACCTTCATTCCGTTGCTTCGGTCGACTGGTGACGCCCTCAGCCAAAATCAAATGATGTACCGTCCACCCATCCGCGCACATCCGCGCAATCGCTCCTCCACAACCAAGAATCTCATCGTCGGGATGAGCCGCGACGACCAATGCTGTTTTCATAAGCTTCCTCCATCACTTCGTCGTCTCACCGGCCCGCCACTCGACCACAACATCTGCAACTATTGAATCCGGCCTCAGCGATGCGCGACTGAAGCAGAGTCGAATTGGTCCCACATTTAGAAACGCCTTCGGGTAGCCCTCTGCATCCAGCATCCGAATGAGATCGTGCATCTCACCAAGGCTACGTGCTTGCGCCAAATCACCCTGTTCTGGCCGCCGTCGGTCGAACACAGTAGGCGCGCCGACCTGTGGCGACGGCTGCAAGCGCTCGTCAACGATGCGCGTAATCATCGGCATCATCAGCTTGCCTGCTCGTATAAATACCTCCTCAGCGGTCCCCAATGTCGACAACGGCATCTTGAGGTAGATCGGTCCTGCATCAATGGCCTCTTCGCAACGCAACGCACTAAGTTGCGTCGACTCTATTCCACGCATGATGAGGTTTTGCAGGGGAGATCCGCCCCTGCCAAATGGGAGGTCGGTCATGTGAAAAATGACGCACTCGTATCGCTCCAAGATCGTATTGGGGATTCTCCACGACCAATGTGGAAAGAAGATGTACGCAGGATCGAACTCACTCAGCGACTCGTTAATCAGCTCTTCCGTCGTTCGAACACGCATCACTTCATAGCGCCCCAAAACTCGAAGATCAGTTTCGAGACTGTCGTACCTACGATGGGGGGTAGCCAATATGATTCTAGGCTTCTGAGTCATGATTAAACCTTGATCAACCAAGAGCGATCCGAGCACTGCGAATAGCCTGCTGCTTCGAATGCGCGCGCAGAATTTTCGTTCCCAGGATCAACATCTGCGCGTACACAACTCACTTGCGGGAGCTGCGTCGACACCCAAGCGCTTGCCGCGCGCAGTAATGCAGAGCCCAAACCCAGACCAGTCAACTCCGGTGCCAAGTACAAGGAGATTTCCGCCTCATCCGGCTGAACCAAATCGAGTCGAACAATACCTATCTGAAAAGACTGGACGACACCCACCAGCAAATGCCGGTCAGGCCGTTTCAGCATCTGACCCCACCACTCTATATGCACACTCCAGTCCACTGGGCGCGGGTCCCGAAAAAAACGCCGCGTTGACTCAGCATTTCGCCAAAGGTACGCCGTCTCGATGTCTTCCTGCGTTGCAGGCCGCAGCGCGACTCGGTCTTTTGACAATACCAATGCCACACGCATGCAGCCCCACCCATCCACCAAGGCTGGCCCGGCAGCGGCCATATGCCGCCGACCAGAAACGTCGTCTATCAGATCTCGAACGGCGTGCTCAACACTGTTCATATCGGGTGGCTCCGCTTTTGCAGCCATTCCCAGTCTGACGACGCCTTCCACCACACCTCGCTGATTTTCCGCAAATGCCATTAGGATACTAGGGGCTCCGACACAGCATCGCTCCCAAGTAGCGCCGCCGCCCGCGCCAAGCTGCAGATCGTGGCGCGCAAAGAACGAAGCAAGATCTGGTTGATCCAGAGAAATCTTAACTTGCGGCCAGCGAGAGCAGTACGAAACAAGGGACTGCAAATGTGGATGGGTGCTACGTACTATGAGTTCAATGTCGCCAGAGAAATGAACACCCTCAAGACATGCTCTCAAGACGACAAGCGAATAGTTCGCCATATCTGTGCCGCCCAGGAAGATCCCGATACTCCTAACCTGTTTAGAAAATTGATAACGCTTAGCGTGCCGGTACACCTTTGAGAGCAGGGCGAAACGCGGCCCAAACAAAACTTCAGCGCCGGCAGCAAGGCGTCCTGCATATTTCAAACTGTGATCAGCCTCCCAGTTTTGATCCACAAGCAAGTCGACATCCAAGTTGCGATCACCAAGATCGTCAATCGCGCCGATGGCGCAACCGAGCTCCTCAGCGACACGCCTATGCCATCGACTATCAAACGCGTAGTGATCGATGACAACCCAATCTGGGTTAAACGACCTCAACCCTTGTACGGTATCGCTGGCATCTTGTGATGCACTCACCTTCGCCCATGCTTGATGCTCAGGCCCGTCTTCCGGACGTGGATCGTAGGCTACATTCGGGTGATTGAGCCAGAGAACTGTCGAGGCCGGCTGATTGATCAGCAACTGCTCGGCGACTGCATCAAACCGTCGTACAACGTAGACAACCTGCCATCCAAGCTCAATAAGAGCTTGCCCCAGAGAAATACAACGAGCCAGGTGTCCAGAGCCAATTTCCAGAGAGGCATCGACACGAAAAGCAAGCCGCATGATCTCACCTTCCCGTCTCAGGCGCAAAGGGCCAACGCACCGGCACACCAGCAGCGGCCAAGGCGGCCTTGGCGCCGGCCGGAGTCTGTTCGGTGAAGTGGAAGATGCTTGCGGCGGCCACGGCTGATGCACCGGCCTGCACGACGGCGTCCACCATGTGCTGATAGTTGCCTGCACCGCCCGAGGCGATGACGGGAATGCTAACGGCACGAACAACGGCCTCAATGAGCGGGAGGTCGTAACCTTGCATAGTGCCATCGCGCTCGATCGAGGTGATGAGTATCTCTCCCGCCCCGCGGTCCTCGAGTTCGCGCGCCCAGGCCGTCACCTCGCGACCGGTGGGCTGCCGGCCAGCATGGCTGAAGCAGTTCCAACCGCTGTCCTGTGCCCGGACGTCGATGCTGGCGACCACGCTCTGCACGCCGTGCCGCCTGGCGATCTCGGTCACTAGTTCGGGCCTGCTAAAGGCAGCAGTATTCACGCTGACCTTGTCGGCACCGGCGCGCAGCAGCCGCTGCACCTGCTCGATCCGCGTGATGCCCCCACCCACCGTCAAAGGGACGAAGCAGTCCTGGCCAAACTCGTCGATAGACTCGAAATCAGGATCGCCATCTGACTGGTGCGCCACGATGTCAACCAACACCAGCTCATCAACTTCACGCTGGTTATAGACCTTGATGGCCGGCAAAACAGGGCCGACGCGACGCCAGCTGTCGAAGCCCCTCCCCTTCACCAAGCCGAACTGCTTCCACAACAGAGTGGGGATGACGCGCACCTTCAGCACTTGGGACTCTCGATGAAGTTGCGCAGCAGCCGGAACCCCGCACGCGAGCTTTTTTCCGGGTGGAACTGGGTCCCCCACACATGGCCGCGCCGCACCGCGGCCGTTACCGGCACGCCATAGTCTGCCGTGACCAGCACGTTCGCGGGGTTACACGGCACGAAGGCGTAGCTGTGCACGAAGTAGAAATCGGTACCGTCGGGAATACCGTCGAACAACGGATCCTCGCCACCATGACGGGAAATGGAATTCCATCCCACGTGAGGCACGCGCAATCCGCAGCCCAACACGCGCAGGTGCTCGACGCGACCGGGAATGAAACCCAAACCCGGCATACCGCTGCCGTCGGCAGCTCCCTCGGTACTGGCGTCGGCCAGTAGCTGCATGCCCACGCAGATGCCCAGAAGCGGGCGTCCGTAACCGATCACTTCCTGGCGCAGGGCATCAATCCACCCACCATCTTGAAGCAGGCCAGCGCAGTCAGCGAAGTTTCCGACGCCGGGTAAGATAAGGCAGTCTGCGGCATGCATGTCGACTGCGCGAGTGACTAGCATAGACGCCACCCGCAACTCTTGCAGCGTACGCAATATCGAACCGAGGTTACCTATACCGTAGTCGATAACGCCGACTTTCATTATTTTACCATTGGTACTATTGGGATGGTAGTTTTCGTCCTTGGAATAAGATATGTTGGAGGTTTAACGACCGCACAAGTGCGACAAATGGAATAGAAGTTACGAGACGCTATGGACTCCCTAAGCTGGCGATAGTCCACTCCCTCCCAAATGGAACGCAACGATTGATTCGTTATGTTTCCCATCACCAACTTGCTAGTTAGGTCATAGCAACAAGGAACAACGTCGCCATCCGATCGGATCGTTATGGTATTTAGAACGTGATCACAACAGTTGCTATCCGGCTGAGGGGGTGAATGCAATAGATCGTAATCATCGACTTTCATGTGAGGCCACCTCACCGCGTACGTAGCCTTGTACTTGACGGAACTGCCAAACTCGCCGCTCAACCAATCCGGGGAAGTGACAGGGGGAAGCGGAAATGCCTGCTGCTTTGATCTAATAAACTGAGTGGTAGCCAAACTGATCTCTGGCGTTTGCGACCCCATGCGAGACCGCCAATTAATTAACTTTTTTATGTTGCCAATGATTTTTTCGGTATTACTATACCGTCTAATATATTCACTTTCACTTGCGGACAAACCATCTAATGATATTTCAATCGCATCTATTCCGGATTCTATTAACTTTATTGAATTCCGCTCATTCAGCGCCATTCCATTAGTTACCGTTTTAACGTAAAGCGAAGGCTGAATTGACTTAACACCTTGAACAATCTTATTAAATCGCGAATTTAAAAGGGGCTCCCCTCCATGGTAGAGAACCACAACCTTCACTGAATCGATATTTTCTTTTAGCCCCTCCAAAGCCAAATTAATAATTGATTCAGACATCACTCCTCGATTCATTTCTATTGTGCCCGTGGGGCAGTGAGTGCAGGCCAAGTTACATTGACTTGCGGGCTCGATTCGTAACACCCGCGGAAATGGTATCTCAGCTGTTGTCATAGTTTACTTTCGCCAAGTTTCCGCGAGCATCCTTTAGTAACTGGCCACTAGCGTCGCGTTTAAATATTTTCTTGTTGGTGAATTTGTCGCAGACGCGAATGAACTCATCAACAGTCATATCCAGCGGTCGCAGAATGTCCTCCAGCGACTTGCCCAGGTAGTCCCAAGGAAAACGACCGTCGAGCCGCTTGACGGCTTCAAGGCCGTCCAGACGGGTGAGGCGCCCTCGGCGGATGTGCAGACAAGCCAGATCGGTGGCGCGCCCAAAGCCGAATTTCAGGAATTTGAAGTAATCGTGGATGCCGGTCTGGTGGTTGTCCAGGTTTTCGTAATTCACCATCGAACCCTCGACCACCTTGTCGTAGCTCCGGAAGCCGTTGGCCTGCGCGATCAGTGTGTTAGACAGACCATCCCACGGAATGTAGTGACCGAGGAAGAGCCCCGTCACGCCCACGCGCGCAAGTGCTTCATCGCTCGGATAGGTGTAGTTGATCAGATGCTTGGCCTCGATGCCCTCCTGACCGATCAAGTCAGATACACGCATGCCCAACAGCCCACCGAACTCCTCCAGCCAACGGCGGTTGAGCACATTGTTTTCCGCGGCCGCCGCCGGGCCGCCATACTCGTTCTGCGAATTCTCTCCCCAGACGATCAGCGGCACGTTGAACTGCACGGCGGCCCGGACCGGGATGGTGAAGATGCCCACATGTTCCGGCCACGAGATGTCGCCCACCTGGGTCAGCCCGATGCGGTTGAGCCTGGCACGCACCAGTGGATTGGGCGAAACCTCGATGTAGTCCACACCAAGATGCTTGAGATTCTCGATGTTCTTGCGCCCAAGCTCGGACAAATCGCAGGTGGTGGACGTCACGCACAGCGGGTTCAAGCCCAGCTGCAGCATGCGAACAACCTGATAAGTGCTGTCTTTGCCACCGCTGACGGGCACGATGCAGTCCCAGTTGCTGCCGTCACGCCGGCGGTACCTCTCCAGCACCTGCAGCAGTTCCTTGTAGCGCGCGTCCCAGTCCACCTCTTTGCGGCGTTCATAACTGCGGCAGGCATTGCACACGCCGTGTTCGTCAAGGTGCAAGTCCGGCTTGGTGTCCGGCATTACGCAGTGTTTGCAATAGTTCAGCATAGCGATGGGGCTTTATCTAGGATCGATTGGAAAGGACGAATTAGTTCTTTTCCATCAGGAACCAGGTGATGTCGTCCTGAGGGAAGTTGGGGTCACGGCGATAAGCGAAGCCGTAGTCGACAAGTTGCAGCTGCGGGTGACGGTCCATGATCTCCCCTGCAAAGTCACGTTTAAAAAGGCGGTCCGCGTGACCGCGATAGGGAATAGCCACCGGTGCCGGGTTGTAGTACTCGGCCACCATCAGATAACGGCCCGTACTCGCTACCAGCTTGTCATAGACCTGGGGCAACACCTCGGGGTTGATGTGGATGAGCACGCCCTTGATGAGAACGAGATCCCATGTGCGTTTCGGTTGAAAATCAAGGATCGACGTGTTGTACACATTGGCCGGCGTAATCACCTCGCCAAGCTGACGGGCAGCCTCGGCGTTGATTTCGATGCCATGAGCCTCAATACCAGGATGCAACAGATTCAGCGCTTTCAGGTTCATGCCGATGTTGGCACCGAATTCCAGGCAGCTCTTAAAGCCGCGCGCGGCATGCAAGGCACGCACGAAGAAGTTCAGGTTGGACGCGAGCAACTGGTCGCCTTGGTTGCGCTGGATGTATTCGGTGCCGAATTGACCAGCCCAGAAAGCTTCCTGCTCGGTTTTGTATTGATTAGCCATGTCTACCTTCCATTAACGATCTCCGGGACAACTTTAAGGCGCTGAACATCAACTCGGCGCGCTCCCAGTCTTCGGGGGTATCTATGTCCTGCACGCGACTACGCGGCAAAACAACTGGAACCGAGTTCTCCCCGAAGAGTGGCCGCATTGCCAGCCAGGCGGCCGTATTGCCCCAATAAAACTGCGCCGCGTCGTGGTAGGCCGGTTCGAGGTCTTGGGAGCGCGTCAAAAAGTGCTCAGGGTTGAACATCGCCACCCGTTGATCGGGCGTCACGCGCAAGGCCCGCTGGATGGGGAAGGCGTAGCTCGTCACGGAGAAGGCGTAATCGCAAGCCGCCTGCTGAAGGAGATGAAGACCCTGGCGGATGTCGGCCGCCCGAATAAAGGGCGCTGTGGCATAGATGCAGCACACCTGGGCGGGCGATTCACCCTGTACCATCTGCCACCCAACTGCATGCGCAATCACGGGAATGGTGGGCGTGTAGTCATCGGCCAGATCTGCCGGCCGGCGAAACGGCGCCTCTGCGCCGAAATCGACCGCGACCCGGGCGATCTCATCGTCATCGGTCGTGACGAGGATACGGTCGAAAAGCCCACTGGCTCTGGCCGCCTCGATCGACCAGCCGATCATGGGCTTGCCCGCAAAGGGTTTGATGTTCTTACGGGGGATCCGCTTGCTTCCCCCGCGTGCCGGAATGACAGCCAGCCTCATACGCCCAGGACCCTCTTGAGGACTGCGACAACCTGATCCTGCTGCTCTTCGCTCATCGTCGGGAATAGCGGCAACGTGATCGCCTCCTGGTAATATTTTTCAGCTTCTGGACACATACCGGCTGCAAAGCCCAATTTTTCATAGTAAGGCTGCCGGTAGACCGGGATGTAGTGCAGATTGACACCTATACCGGCGTCATGCAGTTCGGTGAAGATCTGCCGGTGACTCTTCTTGCCCGAGGCACCTGGCTTCAGGCGGATCACATACAGATGCCAGCCCGAGTAGCTGTCAGGATGCTGCCACGGGGTCACCAGTGGGAACGATGCGAACAGGTGGTCGTACCGCGCTGCCAATTCGTGGCGGCGCGCCACATAGGCGTCCACACGATGCAACTGGCTCAGACCCAGCGCGGCCTGCACGTCGGTCATGCGGTAGTTGAAGCCCAGTGCGATCTGCTCGTAGTACCAACCTCCATCCGGCTCGCGCTCCATCAGCGCGGGGGCGCGGGTGATACCATGGCTGCGCAACAAGGCCATCTTTTCGGCCAGCGCGTCATCATTGGTCAAAGCCATTCCGCCTTCGGCCGTCGTGATGATTTTTACGGGATGGAAGCTGAATACCGTGATGTCGCTGTAGCGGCAGTTTCCGATGGGCTGATTCCGGTAACGGCCGCCGATCGCGTGGGAGGCGTCCTCGATGATCTTGAAGCCATACTCCTGCGCCAACTCATGGATCCTCGCCAGATCGCAAGGCTGGCCGCACAGGTGCACCGGCACCACGACCTTGGGCAACCGCCCCAGGCGCCTAGCCTCGTGCAGCCTGCGCTGCAACGCTTGCGGACAAAGGTTGTAGGTACGTGGATCAACATCGACGAAATCCACCTGAGCCCCGCAATACAAGGCGCAGTTGGCAGACGCCACGAAAGTAATCGGGCTGGTCCACAGCCAGTCTCCTGGCCCCAAGTCAAGCGCCAGACAGGCAACGTGCAGCGCTGCGGTGGCGCTGCTCATGGCCAATGCATGCCGGGCATGCACCTGCTTCGCAACTGCGCCCTCGAATGCGGGCACCGCCGGTCCCTGGGTCAAAAAGTCCGACCGCAGAACCTGCACTACGGCCTCGATGTCCGCTGGCGTGATGTCTTGGCGCCCGTATGGAATCATGGCTCAGATGCTCCCGATCTTTTCCAGGTTTGCGGTAATCCAAGCGCCCAGTTGCTCCGTCGACATCCACTCGTGGTTGTTGTCGCTGGTGTAACTGAAGCCATCGGCAACCTTCTTACCGTCCTTGATGCGCTCCTCGCTGGTCCCCCAGTTGTTGATGGCGGGCAATATCTTGTAATGCTCCCGATACTCGTAGGTGTAGTAGGAATCTTCCGGACTGATCATCTGCTCGTGCAGCTTCTCGCCGGGACGGATGCCTACGATCTTAAGTTTCGCATGCGGGGAAACGGTCCGAGCCAGATCCGTCATTTTCATGGAAGGAATCTTTTTGACATAGATCTCCCCCCCCTCCATGTCCTCGAAAGCGTGCCAGACCAACTCCACGCCCTGTTCCAGGGTAATCATGAAGCGGGTCATGCGATCATCCGTAATGGGCAACTCGCCCTTGTCGCGCAAGGAGAGAAACAAAGGAATGACTGACCCGCGCGAACCCATCACATTACCGTAGCGAACCACGGCGAACTTGGTGCCGTCCCCTGAGTAGGAATTACCGGCGACGAACAGCTTATCTGAGGCTAGCTTGGTTGCACCATAGAGGTTGGCTGGGCTGCTGGCCTTGTCGGTGGAAAGTGCCACAACGCGCTTGACACCTTGGTCGATGCAGGCGTCGATCAAATGCATCGCTCCAATTACATTCGTCTTGACGCATTCAAATGGGTTGTACTCAGCCGTAGGTACGATCTTTGTTGCGGCCGCATGCACGACGTAATCGATACCATGAAGGGCGCGTACCAATCTATCTTTGTCTCGAACGTCACCAATAAAAAAACGCACCCGTGGGTCGTTGCCATATAGCTTAGACATTTCCCACTGTTTCATTTCGTCGCGCGAAAAAATAACGAGACGCCGAGGATTGTATTTGGCGAGAGTAAGAGGCACAAAGGTATGACCGAAAGAGCCAGTACCCCCAGTAATCAGGATAGATGAGTTAGTCAGCATTTGTATGATGTTCTGGCTCAAATCACTAAGTAATTGGAAATTGATTTCCGATTTCTTGGAAGCTGCAGATTCGCTTTACACCACAATCCGCCAATTCGATTACTTGCGTGCATTTTCTGAGAGTAGTAAGCCGGTGGGCAATGATGAGCAAGGTAAGATCTTGACTGAGACTTTCGATGGCTTGCATAACGGCTTGCTCAGTTTCATTGTCCAGTGCACTAGTGGCTTCATCAAAGATAATTACATCCGCCCGCTTGTAGAGCGCGCGGGCGATGCCGATGCGCTGACGTTGCCCTCCGGACAGTCTGATCCCGCGTTCACCAACAACAGTTTGGTACTGCTTTGGCCATGTCTCGATGGTTTCGGCGATTTGTGCTTGCTGGGCGGCCTGACGGACTCTGTAGCGATCAATCTGATCTTTGGGCACACCAAAAGCGATGTTCTCCTCGATAGTGCTATCGGCCAGAAAAATGGCTTGCGGCACATGGGCAATATGAGCTTGCCAAGCACGGTTGTTGGTAGGCGTCACTGCACTGCCATCAACCTCAAGCGTGCCGTCGGTTGGCTGTAGTAACCCCATTACGATGTCAAGCAGGGTACTTTTTCCACTGCCAGTGGCGCCAATAAACCCCACACGGCTGCCTTTCAAGATAGTAAAGTTAATACTCTTGAGCACATAGGGTGATTGCGGGCCGTAGCGGAATCCAAGTTGTTTCAGGCTAATGGAATGTTTAAATGGTAGAGGTTGAGCGGGTTGATGCTCCGCCTGCTCAACCATAGGCTGATCGAGTAGTTCTAGGATATCTCGAAGTGACGCCTGCCCGCTTCGAATGCTTGTCCACGACCCATAGGCCTGCTGTAAAACTGGAAGTAATCGCTGTGCGCCTAGCGCCAATGCACCTAGTATTGGAATGGCCTGGTCAAGGCCATCTCTTTGCTTGGCGAGCACATAAGCCAGCACAGTTATGAGCAACATACCCAGTGTTTCCATTGCATAACGCGGGCTTGCGTTGATGAAAACGCTATTACCTTGCGCACGGCGCAAGCGTAGTTCAGCATTTCGGTATATCTGACAGTAGACTGCCTGACTACCGTCGATAAGTACATCACGAATGCCGCCTAAACCTTCTTGCAGCGCTTTAATAACTTGAACTGACTCACTGGCCATGCACTGGCTGTCTTCAAGCAATTTTTTCCGTGTCAATCGGATGATTAAAAAGTAGATCAAACCAAAGCCACCAAAAGCCACCAGCGCAATCAAAGGCTTAATGACCAGCAAAGCGATAACAATAGTGGACAACATCACGCCGGCGCTGATTAGGGTCAAAAAGGGCAAAATAATGCTGTAGGTGACTATGTTGGCTTTGCCTGAAATACCGCTGATGACTTCACTACTATTGCGGGTGAGATGAATAGCATAGGGCTGATACAGCGTGCGACGGTAGATGCTACTACCAAGGTCGGCGCCGACGGCAAAGGACAGTCGGGTGCTGATCCATAGCAAGATTAAGCGCATAGCTCCCGCTACCAGTGCCGCCGTGGCAAAAGTGATCGTCAGCGGCAATAAAAGCTGCTCTGGTGTATTTAACCCGAGCGCCTGGATGACTGATTGCGCGGCTGGTTGGGCAAAGACTCTATCTGGCGCGGTTAATACGCTAAGAAAAGGCAACACTGCGCCAATGCTCACTACTTCGGCGAAAGCTGCGAACAACATCAGCACCAGCAATAGCCCATACTGTCCACGACGACGCGGGCTGACGTGATGCCAAAGGCGATAGAGTAGCGTTGTTATTGATTGATTAGTCACATCAAGATCTGTCTATCAATCACGCGTTGATTTGTAGAAAGACGAAGCCACAACAAAGTCAGTAATGCCTTTGCGGCACTTATTCGTTGTAATCCATAGCCTTGTAGCCGTGGTGTTTGATGAGCTCATCACGCTCGGCGGACTTGAGGTCTTCGCGCACCATTTCGGCGACAAGTTCCTCGAAGGTGGTCCGGGGCGTCCAGCCCAGCTTGGCTTTGGCCTTGGTCGGGTCGCCGAGGAGGGTTTCGACTTCGGTGGGGCGGAAGTAGCGCGGGTCCACGGCGACGATGAGTTTGTCGCCCTCGGGGATTTTCAAGTAGCCCTTTTCGTTCACGCCTTCGCCTTCCCAGCGGATGGCCATGCCCAGTTCCTGGGCGGCGGCGTTGACGAAGTCGCGCACGCTGTATTGCACGCCGGTGGCAATGACGAAGTCTTCGGGCTGCGCCTGCTGCAGCATGAGCCACTGCATTTCCACGTAGTCTTTGGCGTGGCCCCAGTCGCGCTTGGCGTCCATGTTACCCAGGAACAGGCAGTCCTGCAGGCCCAGCTTGATGCGCGCCAGGGCGCGGGTGATCTTGCGCGTTACGAAGGTTTCGCCGCGTATGGGGGACTCGTGATTGAACAGGATGCCGTTGCAGGCGTAGATGCCATAGGCCTCGCGGTAGTTGACGGTGATCCAGTAGGCGTATAGCTTGGCCACCGCGTAGGGGCTGCGCGGGTAGAAGGGGGTGGTTTCCTTCTGTGGGATTTCCTGCACCAGGCCATAGAGTTCGCTGGTGCTGGCCTGGTAGAAGCGGGTTTTCTTTTCCAGGCCCAGGATGCGGATAGCCTCAAGGATGCGCAGCGCACCCAGCGCATCGGAGTTGGCGGTGTATTCGGGCTCTTCGAAGCTCACGGCCACGTGGCTTTGCGCGGCAAGGTTGTAGATTTCGTCGGGCTGGGTCTGCTGGATTATGCGAATGAGGCTGGAGCTATCGGTAAGGTCGCCGTGGTGGAGGAAGAAGCGCACATCCTTTTCATGTCGGTCGCGGTAGAGGTGATCGATGCGGTCGGTGTTGAACAGACTAGTGCGGCGCTTGATGCCGTGGACGATGTAGCCCTTGTTGAGCAGGAATTCGGCCAGGTAGGCGCCGTCCTGGCCGGTCACGCCGGTGATGAGGGCGACTTTGATTTGTTTTGTCATTCGAGTGATCCTTCAGGACAGCGTAGCGTAGTTTTTCAGGAAGTCTTTGTAAGCTCTTTCCAGGCCAACCTCCAAACTCACTTGGTCCTGCCAACCCAGATCGTTGAGCCGAGTGCTGTCCATCAGCTTGCGCGGAGTGCCGTCGGGCTTGCCGGGGTCAAAGGTAATGTCGCCCGGGTAGCCGATGACCCGGGCAATGGTTTCGGCCAATTCCCTGATGGTGATGTCGTGCCCGCAACCCACGTTGATGTGGCTGAGCATGGGCTGGGTGTGCTGGCTGTAGGTGGCCTTGCCCAGGTTCATGACGTGTACGCTGGCGGCGGCCATGTCGTCCACGTACAGGAATTCGCGCTTGGGGGTACCGGTGCCCCAGATGGCGACGCTGGGCGCCTGATTGGCTTTGGCCTCGTGGAAGCGGCGGATGAGCGCCGGGATAACGTGGGAGTTTTCCGGGTGGTAGTTGTCGCCCGGGCCGTAGAGGTTGGTGGGCATGACGCTGCGGTAATCCACCCCGTGGCTGTCGCCATACTGGCGGTTGTAGCTTTCACAGAGCTTGATGCCGGCGATCTTGGCAATGGCGTAAGGCTCGTTGGTCGGCTCCAGCGTCCCGGTGAGCAGCGCGTCTTCGCGCATGGGTTGAGGGGCCAGCTTAGGATAGATGCAGCTAGAGCCCAGGAACAACAGCTTTTGCACACCGTTGCGGAAAGCTGCGTCAATGACGTTGGCCTGCATCATCAGGTTCTGGTAGATGAATTCGGCCGGGTAGGTGTGGTTAGCGTGGATGCCGCCAACCTTGGCAGCGGCCAGATAGACCTGGTCGGGCGTCTCCGCTGCGAAAAATGCGCGCACGGCTGCCTGGTCAGTAAGGTCGAGTTCTGCGTGCGTGCGGGTGACGATGCACTCGCCCGGATGGCCATAGGACAGCAACTGGCGCACGATGGCCGAACCCACCATGCCGCGGTGGCCAGCCACGTAGATTTTGGGATGAACGCTCATTCGTTGGTTCTGCCGTAGGTGTCTTCAAACCGGACGATATCGTCTTCGCTCAGATAGCTGCCCGATTGCACCTCAATGATTTCCAGCGGAATGGTGCCGGGGTTGGCCAAGCGGTGCACCTCACCCAGCGGAATGTAGGTGGACTGGTTTTCAGTCAGTAGCAGCACCTTGCTGCCATTGGTGATTTCAGCCGTGCCGCTGACGACCACCCAGTGCTCAGCACGGTGGTGGTGCTTTTGCAGACTGAGGCTGGCACCGGGCTTGACCTGGATGCGCTTGACCTTGAAGCGCCCGCCTTCGTCGATGCTGTCGTACCAACCCCAGGGGCGGTGGACCTTGCGGTGCAGGGTGTGCTCTTCGCGCTTTTGCTGCTGTAGGGTGTTGACGATGTGCTTCACATCCTGGCTGCGCGACCGGTCGGCCACCAGCACGGCATCGGGCGTTTCCACCACCACCAGATTTTTCACACCCACCAAAGCCACCAGGCGGTTGGTGGCATGCACCAGGGTGTTGCTGCTATCTGTGGCCAGCACGTCGCCCACATGGGCATTGCCCTTTTCGTCTTTGGGCAATACGCTCCACACCGCGTCCCAAGCACCCAGGTCGCTCCAGCCGGCATCGAGCGGGGCCATGCGGATAGGGAACCGGCTTCCCGGGCACCGCTCCATGACGGCGTAGTCGATGGAGTCACTAGGGATGTCGGCAAACTCGGCCTGACCAGGCCGAACGAATGCGGCATCGCTGCTGCGCCGGGCCCAGGCAGCGTGGGTGGTGGCCGCGATGTCAGGCCGGAAGCTTTCGATGGCCTGGAGCCAGACGGACGCTTTGAGCACGAACATGCCCGCGTTCCAGTAATAGCCGCCCTCTGCCAGGTACTGCCTGGCGGTGGCCTCATCGGGTTTTTCGACAAACCGCTCGACTACGAGGGTGGGCGCGGGCGCCACAACGGCCTGGATGTAGCCGTAGCCCGTTTCGGGGCGGTCGGGGGTGACGCCCAGGATCACGATGGCGCCCTCTGCCGCCTGACGAATGGCTTCGTGCATGGCGCCATTGAACGCAGATGCGTCGGCCACGGTCTGGTCTGCCGGGGTGACGACCAGCACGGGGTCATCGCCGTTTTCAACCGCAGCCAATGCGGCCAGGGTCAGCGCGGGAGCAGTGTTTCTGGCCACCGGCTCTAGCAGGGCAGCAGTTGGAGATATGCCGACTTCGCGCAATTGTTCGGTGGCCAGAAACCGATGGTCCTCACCCGTCACCACCAAGGGATTGGCTACCTGAATGCTTTCCGCGCCTAGACCCATCAGCCGTTTGGCCGCTTGCTGGAACAGGCTGTCGGCACCCGTGAGGCACAGAAATTGTTTGGGGAAACCTGCCCGCGACAGTGGCCAAAGGCGGGTGCCCGAACCCCCACAAAGAATAACGGGTTGCACCTGAGTTGGACGGGTCATGACATCACACTCAATCTTTGAGACTGCTGGAACCGCCATGTGCTGGCACACATGTGGTCCAAGGTGCGGGTGGCACGCCAGTTCAATGCTTCACTCGCCTTATGGGGGTCTGCGTAGCAGGCGGCCTCATCACCCGCACGGCGGGCAACGATTTTGTAAGGCACTCGCTGGCCTGAAGCTTTTTCAAACGCCTGAATCATGTCCAACACGCTGTAGCCCTTGCCAGTGCCCAGGTTGATGCCATCCCAACCGGTGGTTCCAGATAGGAAAGCCAATGCGGCCGCATGCCCTTCCGCCAGGTCTATGACATGAATGTAGTCCCTCACACCCGTGCCATCGGCGGTGGGGTAATCGGCGCCAAACACACTCAGTTCAGCGCGCTGGCCAGCAGCCACCTGGGCGATGTAGGGCATAAGGTTGTTGGGTACCCCATAGGGGTTCTCGCCAATGAGGGCACTTTCGTGAGCCCCCACCGGGTTGAAGTAACGCAGGCAGGCCATCCTCCAGGCCGGATCTGATGCAGCCATGTCTCTTAACATCTCTTCGATGTGGAGCTTACTTCGGCCATATGGGTTGGTAGCACCAGTGGGATGGCTTTCGTCCAACGGGAGATACTGAGGTTCACCGTAAACGGTGGCGCTGCTGCTGAATACGAGCATTTTGACCTGAGCTGACAGCATCGCCTGCAGCACGCTGATGGTGCCCTGAACGTTGTTGGCGTAATAGTCGACCGGCTTTTCAACGGACTCGCCTACAGCTTTCAAACCAGCAAAGTGAACGACAGCATCAATATGGTGAGTTGCGAGCGTACGGATTAATAGTTCCGCATCGCGCACATCACCTTTAATGAAAGGGACTGTCTTCCCCGCGATTTTTGCAAGCTTTTCCAGAACCGCATCGCTGCTGTTGGACAGGTTGTCGTACAGCACCACCCGATGGCCCGACTGCAGCAACACCACGGCTGTGTGGGTGCCGATGTAGCCCGCTCCACCGGTCAACAAAACATTCATAGACTCGACTGAACCTTGGCGTTTCGCTGGCTGCAAACGGCCGTTCCGATTTCATTTCGGAAATCGGCTTTAAAAAGGATTTGGGGAATGTGGCTCAAGGCGCTTTAGGCGCGCTACCGCCATGCCGTTTCACGATCAGCAAGCGCGGTCAGCGAGATCTAGCGGGGGAATCCGAGACTTTTCATAGCAGCAAAGTGCTACACAAGGCCTGACGGTCGATTGTATTTTGCCACACTGTCATGACTTTGAGAAATGCTTTGGCAGAGCTTTAGCCGAGCTTACGTAGCTTGGGCGGTGCAATCCGCAACCGTACTTGCTTGGAGAGCAGTTCGATCAACACCATGACGCGGCGCTCCGGATCCGTTACCTGTAAATGCCTTCGATGCCGGCAAACGGCGCCTTTGGCCGAACGGATGGGCGCCCAGCTTGGGGCCGAATCACCTTGGCCCAAGCGGATGAACAGGTATCGTGGAAACAGGGGTTCGTCAGCAACAGTCAGCACACCCTGGCGGAATTTTTGGACGGGAAGGTGGGCAGACAGCACTGAAACTCTTGGGGCTGGAGGTTTTCCAGGGCGCACTTTTCCTGCCTGGGCTTGGTATGGACGAGATACCAGTGCATAACCACCTCCGAAGGTTTTTCTATATGCATCAGCTTACTCTTCGATGTTGGGGTGCGGCAATGAATATGTCCTGTATCACATCCCCTATTGCGACAGTGCATCCCCCTCGGGAATCTCTTCGAATTCGTATTGCGCTGGGACCACAAAGAAAAACACCATCAGCGCTTTCGCACTGATGGTGTGGATTTGGTGGCCTGGGGCGGAATCGAACCACCGACACGCGGATTTTCAATCCGCTGCTCTACCAACTGAGCTACCGGGCCGTAAGGCTTCAATTATAGCAGCATACGGACCCCGGGCCCGGGATGTCAGCCAGCTTTTTTGCTCCGAGACAGGTCCACCCCGAGCTGCTTGAGCTTGCGGTAGAGGTGGGTGCGTTCCAGGCCGGTCTTTTCGGCCACACGGGTCATGGAGCCGCCCTCCTGCGCCAGATGGAACTCGAAGTAGGCTTTTT
>JACCDV010261022.1_pt1 | contig 31916 bp, 32 predicted proteins | sample 7446131 | NCBI WGS metagenome assembly JACCDV01 (sample SAMN15323448, study PRJNA562643) | freshwater metagenome | isolation source: river surface water | place: USA:Blue River Watershed | collected 2017-08-17 | reverse complement strand
TCTGACCGTGGCCGAAGGTGATGAAGCAGCTTATCAAGGTGATGGAGAGTAGGGTCATGTAGTCAGGTGAGAGCCCGAGGAGGACCGGCTTTCCTGAAAGGATTCCGATGGCCAGTGCCGCTGGCACTGTTAGGCCGATCGTCGCGAGTACGGAGCCGAGAAGGATATTCACGGAACGTTGCATTTGGTTGCGCGCGGCCGCCTTGATCGCGGCGAGTCCCTCGGGGGCGAGGAGCAGTATCGCCACGATCAAACCGGCTAATTCCAGGGGAAGCTTCTGCTCGTGAATACGGTGGTCAAGCAAGTGGGCAAGCTGCTTGGAAAGGATCACCACCGGGACAAGGTGGAGGAGTAGAAGGATGGACTCCGCCAGCACGGAGCGGCGGTTGAAATATCCCTCCGCTTCATCATCCTGAACGCCCAATTCATGGAAGAAATCACGGTGCCTGATAGTCTGAATGGCAAGGAAGATCCCGTAGATGACCAGTGAGAGAATGATCAGGCTAACGGCATGGAGTGTGGAAAAAAACCCATTCCCTCCCGTGCGGGTGAAGTTGGGAAGTACCATCGAGAAAACGGCGAGGGGAACGATCAGCTCCAGGAAGGCGTAGACCCCCTTCGGGTTAAAGTTCTGCTCGCCGAACTTCAGACCGCCGGTCAGCAGGGAGACGCCAAGCAATCCCCCCAGAACGACCATCACGACGGAGAACATCGTGTCGCGTGCCAGGGCCGGATTGTTCCCGTTAAGCATCAGGGCCGAAATCATCATCACCTCGATGCTGGTCACTGCCAGTGTGAGGATGATGGTGCCGAGAGGTTCCTTCAGGGTTTCGGCGAGATGATCGGCATGACGCACCACGGCGAAAGAGGAAAAAAGCATCACGGCAAAGAGCCAAAGGAAAAGAATCCATCCGAGTGCAAATCCGGGATTTGCGCCGAGCCAATCCCTGCCATTGAGCAAGAAGGCGGCCGTAGTGCCGTAGCTGGCAATGAGCATCCATTCCCTCTTAAGGAACCCTGCTGCTGATTTTCCGCGATGGTTGGAATGATCGGTCATCGGTTTCTCAATGATGTTTCGGAATGACACTGATCGTCCCGTCATTTTCGAGAATCGCGGTCCGGACCGAATCCAGATTCTCGTATCCGGCCTTGTGGACCGCGGCGATGAGTTCCTGTCGGGTGATCTGATCCTCGGAGAGGATCTTTTCGTAGATTTTCCCGTTGTGAAAAAGCACCTGGGGGCTTCCCTCGATGAGTTTCTCCATCGTTTTGCTGGAACTGGTGACTTTTCCCACGATCCAGTTGGCGGCAACCAGCGTGACGGCAAGAATCAATCCCGCGGTAACGGAGTTATCGCCGCCGACCATCGAGTTCTGAACCGCATTGCTGAGCACCATGAGCAGCACGAGATCAAAAGGGCTCATCTGGCCGATCTGTCTCTTGCCCGTCGCCCGGAGTAGCAGGATCAGGGTAAAATAAATCAGAAGACCCCTGCCGATCAGCTCTGACCAATGAACCGTCAAATTCCACATCCCTCCCGATTACCCCATGGGGAGCCGCGCGGCGACACCTTTCGGATTGTCCGGCCCGGATAGGCGTCATTCACTTATCTCATGAGAATCCCGACTCTTCTTCTGGTTCCGGTAATGGCCTCCTGTGTTTCCGCGGCGGATGTCACTGCCGTGATGAAAAGCCCCTCCCTGGTTTACAGGCTCAAGGGAAGCAACGGTGCATTCCTCGGACAGATCCAGCCTTCCGGAGGGGTCCTCTCGGTGGGGTGCGACGGGGAGACCATCGCAGTGCTGTCGCCGAGGGGGACCGTCTCCCGGTATAATGCCGAGAATGGAGCCTTTATGGGGCAGATGCAGCCCGGTGCTGGATGCATCGCCGTTCAGGTCACCGGAGGAATCATCCTCGTCCAGTCGCCCCGCCTCGTCCGCCGCTATAATGCCCGCACCGGTGCCTTCATGGGACAGAGTCAGTTTTAGGGGAAACTATTTGATGAGAACCCGCCAACTCGAGTTGGTAAGGGCCCCCTTCAGAGCAGTAAGCACCTTGGGAAACCTGGAAAGCCAAGCCGGAGGTTTGCCTCCCTTGAGAAGATGATCGAGCGCCCCGAGGAAGAGGGGAATTTGCTCCTCTTCCGCCACATGCAGTTCCCCGGGGAACCTGGCATCCAGAATCCAAGTGCCTCCCTCCGTCGTGATGGCCATCTCACCGGCCCACCGGGAAATTGTCTCAAGAGGCTTTCCGGAAAAGCGTTTCCCCACCATGGAGAGGATGAGGGTGCGGTCGGGAACGGTAAGAAGTAGGGCGAGGAAGAAGCGGTGCTCCACTTCCTCAAACGAGGAACGCATGGCAACAAGTGCATCTCGACGGATGATTTCATCAAGGGTTGGCCCGATCATTCCGGCTAACCGACCGTGTTTCGTGCAGAAGCCCTTCCAAACCTTATCCCAAGCCCCGAGGTGCCTGAGATGTCCCATGCAGTTCTGAAGGATGAAAAAGCCTCTCTCCAAATCGAGCTTCGCCACCATCGCGGTGACAAGCGCCACGTAGCGTGAGTCATCGGTACGCTCCATCACGTCCAGTAACTGCTTCCGGCGTGTCGTGAGGGCATCATCCTTGATCGGATCAAGGGCCACGTGCGGGGGAAGATAGGTAAACTGTGGCCCTGAGTCAGGATCCGAGTGTGTCCTTACCACCACGGTCACCGAGGGGGTTTCAAGGTGGAAGAGCGAGTGGATGCATCCGTGGCCCGAGAGAATCGGGACCGTGGAACCGGTTTCCAGCAACACGGCTTCCCTCAGCTTGAGATCACCGAGTCGGAAGTGCGCGGTGACGGGTGTTCCGTTGGTGAAGTCGAATTCCGAGTGAATGCTCGAACCCTCCATCACGTGGAAAGCACCTGAAAAGCCGTGTTGGTGGATGTCCGTCGTTCCATCCAGCCAGAAGAGCAGTTGGATGTAGAATTTCGGATTGTCGTAAACGATCACCTCGGGTTGCCCGAATCCGGAGGAAGTCTGGAATGGCTGCGTGTCATCCAGCAGGAAATCCCGTATTAGTTCCTTCAGGTTGACGTGACGACCGGGAGGCTTCGCCTGCAGTGCCTTCACCGCGATGCCAGGGAAGGCCTGCTGGGAAAAGTTCTCCTTTTCCCAGAGCGAGTAAACCCGACGTCCCAAATCGTTGAAAAAGGAGTTCATCACAGCGACTCTCATTCAGGGAGGGTAAGCCGGCAAGCCCTGAGCAGGAGCGGGGACTTCACTGAGAAAAGTGCGATTGACACCCGAAGGTCTCTCCGGTATCTCTGCAACTCAGTTAATGCGGGCGTAACTCAGTTGGTAGAGTGCAACCTTGCCAAGGTTGATGTCGAGGGTTCGAATCCCTTCGCCCGCTCCACTTCTCTTTAAGTGGAAAATCCTCTTTTGAGCCCTTAAATAGAGGCTCTACGGTCCATCCAGGCAAATGGCCCGACTTCCTTGGAGTTACCCGGAGTTACCTACAGTTTGTCAGGAATTGTCAGGAAATCCTGCTCCTTAAATCTCTATCCTCCTGAGTTCCTCTCCTGCGTAGGCCACCTTCGCGGTCAATTCCTCCTGCTCTTCCGAATACAGGTCGCTTTTGCCAAGAAGGCCGTTGATCTCCGCAAGAAGATTCCGGGCGTAATTTACGGCGCCTGCCCGATCCTCTTCCTGGCCAAATTGACAACGCATCAGTTCTGAGAACTGCCGTAGGTGGAAGAACGCCGTTGATGACTTCCCCTGCTTTTGAGCTGCATGGAGGCTGAGGAGGATTTGTTGTAGGGGGTAGGATGGTGACGCGCTGGACTTCTCTGCGTGCCTTGTTTGCCGCCTTTGTGCCCACTTCTCGAAGGATTCCATGGTGTATAGGGAACCATCGACTCCCACTGGTGTAGCCTTGATATCGGCATTCATCAGCCATTCGAGGGAAATGCCGGTGGCCTCCGAGATGGATTCGGCAGCTCGCTGAGTCATGGGCACCCCGCCGGCAGATGCCTTCCTGATCCAGGAAAGACTAAGGCCTGTTATGTCTGAGAAGGACTTTTCAGAGCCCCAAATCGGTCCAAGAAGTGTCCGGAGGATGGCCAAGGTGGTGCGTTTACGGCTGACGTTCATGCTTGGGCAAAGATGCCAATAGAGGCCGGGTGTGGCAAGCGAAAGGACACCGAAAAATTTCGGGGAACAAAACACTTGCATATCCGTGCAGTTGGATACCGCCAAAACTGGCACATACAGGTGGAATAATCACTTGCGCATCATTCCGATTGGTGTACTGTCACGCTACTGGCACAAACAAGTGAACAATAGATGAATTCAACACCATTCAATACAGAAGAGGTCCTGACAGCCTCTGAAGCGGGCGCGCTTCTCAAACTGTCCCGGAGGTCCATTTGGGAAAAATGTCGGAGTGGGCAACTTCCCCATCTACGGCTCTCCAAACGGTGCATCCGAATCAGGAAAGCAGATATCGAGCGCTTTCACCGGAAGTGCGCGCGGTAATGAAAGCAGAATAAATCAGGGGTTCCACCCCCCCAATCAACACAGATCAGCAAAATGAAAGACCAAAAAATTTTCTCCTACTTCATGAACAGTCACGACATTGCCTCTCCAGGGGAGGTCACGCTCAGCGACACCTTTAAATTCATAACAACCGACCCGGACCTTCGTGCTTTAACCGAAAAAGTTCGCGCAGCATTGGTGGAGTCTGGGGGAAATAAAAAGTCTCCGTCAGTCAGCGAGGCAAAGGCGGGCCTCCCTGCCATTACGGCATCAGGTGTCGTGCAGTCTCGCGCTGGTGCCGAGGGCTTCGTCCCAAACAACCTTGTTCAAGTGGATCTGGACGGGCTATCCAAGGACAAAATTACTGAGGTCAAGGAGCAGTTGCTCGTGGATCCGCACGCTGCCTTGGTTTTTACCTCGCCTACGGGGACTGGTCTCAAGGCGTTGGTAGCCGCGACTCCTGCGCCAGATGGAGTGGATCCGAAGGAACATCACGCCATCGCGTTCCAGACGGTATCCGACTACATCGCCGCAACCTACTGCGTGGAGATGGATCCTGCCCCCAAGAATGCGTCATCCTTGATGTACTTGGCCCACGATCCAGAGGCAGGAGGACAGCTGGAAGCTGCGTTGCCGTTGGAGGTCACAGCAGTAACCAAAGATAAGAACGCTACAGCTTCTCCTTCTGATTTCCGCCAGTGGGCAACGGAGAGAGGTTTCACGGGGGATCTCAGGACGATCGATTGGGAGGAGCTCATCCGTGCAAAGGGCCTGTTCCGGAAAAAAGCATCCGCTGATAAGATTCTGGTTCACTGCCCTTGGGAGAGCGATCACACCACGACTGGGGGTGAGAGCGAAACGGCTATCTTCCACAGGAAAGGTAGTGTGGGAGCATTCAAGTGCCTCCACGCCCATTGCCAGGAGCGCGGTGTAAAGGACCTGCTGGAGTTCCTGGGTGCGGACGTCGTTGATTCATACTGCGACAAGAAATACAACGACCCTGCGAGGGAGGTTATCAACGGAAAGCCGGCGGTCAGGCTTCCCGGAGACAACGTGCCTCTCTCGGAGTTCGCTGCTGAGCTTGGGGATCACCTGCGCGAGAAGGGGATTTTCGCCAGAGGAGGTTTGCCCTTTATCGTTGAGGGGACGGAAACCGTTCCTGTTTGCCCTGATCGATTCCGGACGTGGGCTGAACAGCATGTGACGACCTTCACGATAAGGGGTAAGGGCGAAGCGGCTCGTCAGGTTACCCTTACCATGAGCCGTGATACGGCGAGGAGCGCACTGAATGCCCCTCAGTTTTTGGATAAGCTTCCACGGCTCAACTATGTGATGCCCGGGCGTGTTCCGTTTATAGGGGAGGATGGCTCACTCCGTCTTCTTGATGTCGGATACGATCATGAGACCGGAGTCCTCGTTGGTTGTGATGGGGGGGGTGATACAGATCTTCCATTGGAGGATGCAATCGCATTCCTGAATGAGGAACTGCTCGCGGAGTTTCCGTTTGCCCAGGATGGTGGCAGGAGCAGGAGCGTGGCCCTCTCAGCGATGCTTACGGTCTTTGCCGGTGGGCTCTTGGAAAAAGATGCTCAGCGGCCGACGTTCCTATACCTTGGCAATGGGGAAGGTACTGGTAAAACCACCCTAGCCAAGCTGGCCGGGGTATCATCTGGCGAACTCACTGCAACGTCTGCTCCTACAGATGAAGCCGAGTGGAGGAAGACTCTTCTCTCCGTGGTAATCGCAGGGAAGAAGATGGTGCTGTTGGATAACGTGAAGGGACTGCTCAACAGCCCTGCATTCGAGGCCTACCTTACCAGTTCGAAGTACGAAGGGCGTGTGCTGTCTCAATCCAAGATCTTCAACGGGGATGCCAACGCCATTGTTCTCATCACTGGGAACAGCCTGGAGATTTCACCAGACTTGCGCCGCCGCACCTTGATCGTGGAGTTGTTCAGTGACCTTGTCCGATCGGAGGAGCGTGTTTTCCGTCGCACCTTGGACGAGGGTGAGATGAGGAGGCTGGGTCCTAGAATTATGTCGGCACTCTGGGCGCTTGTTCGTGATTGGGACCGGGCTGGTCGCCCTATGGGGTCAGTCACCAATGCCTCTTTCCCCAGGTGGGCGCCTGTCTTTGGTGGGATCCTTGAACATGCAGGTTACACCAATCCCTGCATACGGGCCGAAATCGAAGGTATGGGGGATACTGAGTCCAAGGATTTTGAACTCCTGGTCACCGCCTTGGTTCCAGGTAAGCGTTATGAATTCCGCGAGGTAGTGGACCTGATCATCAGGCATGGGCTCTTTGAGAGGGTCACCGCGGAGCGTGATGGGGAGGGGCTCACCCGCAAGGGAAACTCAGCCCTTGGGAAGATCCTTGGCCGTTTTAACAGGAAGCAGGTTACTCAGGATGGCCGCTTCGTTGTAGACGGCAAGGGTCACGCCCGGAGGTACTACATCGGGAAAATCTGAAACTTTGCACGGTCCGCACGGTCTGCATGGTGGTTCATACAGGTCAACGGAGGAAAATTATACTAACGGATATAAAAGATCCAAAAATAGACCCTCTGACTAATAGAAACACCATGTTAACCATGCTGACCATGTAATTAAAAACGAACAAAATAAAAAAATACACATATGGAAAATAGCAATAAATCGTTCAAAATAAACCCACCTCCGGGGTGGTATCGTGGAAAGTTATTCAAAAGCGATTTCAGAATGACCAAAAAGGGGTCCAAAGGAATGCGTCTTGAGTGGGATCTTAAAAACGAAAATGATGAAAAATATAGGGCTTACCAGACATTTCCAACGGATAATCTTTGGCTCCTATCAGAGATGACTTGGGGTTGGAAGCAGGTTAAAGCGAATTCTCTAAACAGAATAGAGCCTTTCAACAATCCTGATATAAGTCATTGGCAAGGAGATGAAGCAGACATAATCATTAGGCCACTTCCTCCTAGTCAGTACACAGGCGTTGCGGGTGTTTTTCCACCTGGGAGCTTTATTAAATGCAAAGATAAAGAATCAGATAGTTGCGATACCTAAAAGAATAATATAAAATAGCATTAAATCAGAGGCAGGAGGGCTTATGAGAGGCTCTCCTGCTTATGATTAAATCTAGAAATATAATAAGAAAACTAACATGAGCATACTTAAGTATTTCCAAGGCCAGACCCCCGAGGACCAAGCACTAGAAAGGGAAGCTGAATGGGAACAGGCTTGTCGGCTCAAATGGTACCAATCTGAGCGATGGCTTCTCATCCTGAGGCCGAAAGATCAGAAAGTTCCCCCGCAAGAGGAGAGAATAGAATTATGGAAAAAGGCAACCTACCCTCACTCAATGCGCCGATAGAACGAGACCCCACCGAGGCTAACTGGTGGTGGGAGAAGCATGCCAAGATTGCCATGAGCATATGGGGAAGACCTGTTCTCTACGGTGGCATCCCCAACATCGAATCCTTGGCTGCGAGTATAACTGAGGCCACCGGCCTTGAAATCGTCTACGAGGGCGGATGGTGGTACTTAGAACCTTCTCTCCGAGCATACGTCGAAACCACGGAGTTCCAGATCGAAGCCCTTTTCAGAAGGACGGTGACAAGGGCCGCTGATGAGAGTGAGACGCGAAGCTTGAAAGCGATAACGATTCCGCTGATAACGCTCGCACCCCAAGTAGTGAAGGCTGCCAAGTCGATCCTGGGTGTTGGGCCTGAGTTTTGGGAAGGGAAGACTCGAATCGTGGGAGGGGTCCCGAAAGTGAACCAGACCATGGGAAGCATTCCTGAATTTATCCAGACGCACGTTGAGGAAGGAACGAAGGAACCTCTTCCCCTTTTCCAGGCCTACGAGCGCTACGTCTTGTTCTGCAAGAATTCTGGGAGGGTCCCCATGGAGAAAACGATCTTCCGCAAGGAGTTTGGAGTGGAGATTCATGAGCGCTTTGGCCTGCGAATGAGGAATGACCTGAAAGTGGGTTCCAAAACAACCCGTGGTTGGAAGAGGGTCGGCTTAAAAGGATAGACGCTCCGTTCGGACGCGTCCGAGCTGTCCGAATTGTCCGAGGCTTAATTGGGAGAATCGAGGAATTGCAATCGTGTAGGATCATGTCTTTGATCCCGCCATGAACCCATCCTCGGGAATCGTTATTCAAGGATACCGCCTTGTTCGCCCCATTGGTTCCGGAGGCTTTGGTGAGGTCTGGCTGGCAAGGGCTGAAGCAACCGGCGCTTGGAAAGCTCTCAAGTGGATCAGTGGGGGAACGACACGTCATCTAGACCAGGAGTTGGGCGCGCTAAAGCGATACAGCAGCGAGGTGGGAAATGCTCGGTCAACCCATCTCGTCCCGATCGAGCACATCTCCATGATCGAGGATTCCCTCATCCTCGTGATGCCCTTGGCGGACGGGACGACCGAGGATCCATCACAACCTGATTGGGAACCAGTCACCTTGAGAACCCTGTTTGAGCGTCACGGGGCTCATGGAACCTGGTTTTCGCTCGATGAGATCAAGAACGTCATGGGGGGCATTATTGCTGGTGCAGCCTGGCTCTCGGAAAAGGGCCTGCTTCATCGCGATATAAAGCCAGAGAACATTCTCTTCATCGGAGGAGAGCCGGCACTTGCTGACTTCGGATTAGTTGCCGAGGACATGACCATGGTCTCGATGCGAGGGACTCCACACCACGCTGCACCAAGTTGGTATCTTGAGAGCGGGGGGAATGCTGATCAGTGGGGCTGTGCCATCATCCTCTATCAACTCCTCACCGGGAATGCTCCCGACAAGATCGCAAAGCCCAAATATCTGACTCCAGCAGCCGGGATGGGAAAGCTCGCTGCCGAGGACTTGAGGGAATGGAAGCGACTCCATCATCTGGTTCTTCGTGCCACGAGCGAAGAGCCCGGAGAGCGCTTTCAGGGTCTTGAGGCATTCAGGAAAGCGGTTTCACTCAGTTCGGCAGGATCAGCAACCTCCTCTCAGGTCTGGAAAAGTCCAGTTGTGTACACTGGAGGAGTTCTCCTGTTACTTGTTCTCCTAAGTCTGGGAGTGTTCGCTTTCTTAGGACAGGAGCAGGCCAAGCCCAACGTCGAGGTGAGGCCCATGGAAGTCATCCCGCGCCCGACTCCTGAAACTCAAGTCGCGCAGAGACTGGTCGTGTTGAGTGAAGCGACTTCTAGCAAAGCGACTCCAACGGAGAACAATCCTAGCGAAGTCGTCCAGAGCCAAAATCCCACGCCTGAAGCGACGCCTGAAGCCACTCCAAGCCAGGCACTCACCAGCGAAGAAAAACCAAGCACAGTCCTCTCAAAGGAAAGCACAGATGTAACGCCCCAGACAGGTTCCAATGGGACAAGGGCGGAATCAACGCCCGTGCGGTTTTACTCGAAGCCTAAAAAGTGGGGGGATCCACTTCCGGAAGACCCAGTTGCCGAGAGTGAAATCGCTGACGTGGCCGCAACCATTAGATTGGCCTCACCGCCCAAGCGACCCGGTTGGATGGATCATCCTCAGCACATCTACTCCTCGGAAGAAGTGACTCGGATGAATCAGTTGGTTCGATTGGGAAACAAGGAGGGAGTGAAGAAGCTGATTGAGGCCAATGAGGCCCGGTATCGCGAGCTTGTGAAGAAGCTTCCACCTGGGGCCGGGTTCTCATGGATCATGGAAAAAATGCGCTTTCCTGAAAAAGAATGAGAGATCCTGGGAAATGAAGGGAATACCTCATCAGATACCAATGCAATCCGGCCGATTCATCTTCCGTCTCCTGATCCCTCTTTTCCTTCTGGGGGTTCTCCTCCTCCTGCGAATGTTCCAGCGATGAGAAAACTCCTTTCATCGCTTCTTGTTGCCTCCAGCCTCTCGGCTCACGCTGCTCCTGATCCCTCTCCTGAGTTGGGGAAGGTTGCAGAACGGCTGATGGTCGAAGCCAGAGAACGTCTTCATCCACAGCAGATCCTCATTGCCCTGAGCGAGGTCGAATCAGGAAAGATCCTTACGGTGGCATTCCAGGGAGCAGGAAAGAATCCCCACGATCTCAACGCCCTCGTTTACGAGCCAGCCAGCACGCTCAAACCTTTCGTCGTAGCCACAGCATTGGAATGTGGTGCTGTCAAAGTAGATACTCGACTTGATTGCAAGGAGGCTGAGGTTGCTGGTCATCGGATTCGCAACGTGAACCCTTCCGATCAACTGACCCCTCCTGAGATCCTCAGAACGAGGAACAACATGGGGATGGTACGCATAGGAGAACGCCTCAGTGACAAGCAGCTCTATGATGGGCTCAGGGCATTCGGCTTTGGTGTTCCTCCAGGGCTCCTCCCCAGTCCAGCTGGATGGATCGGCGAGACAAAGGTCAGACTAGCAATCGGTCAATCCATGCTCGTGACCCCGATGGAGCTCCTCTGGGCCTATGGTGTCCTTGCCAATGACGGTAGGAAGCCCGGCGAGCGAGAAAGGCTTCTCTCCAGAGAAGCCGCTAGAACCATCACCCGCGCCATTACCAGGTTGCCTGAACGAGTCACGGGTATCCCGATTGCCACTGCTTCCAGCACCTCCCAAGCTGTCCGTGGAGAGCAGTATGTGAATGGCCGATTCATCACTCAGACCATCGGATACTTTCCCGCGGACCATCCCCGCTACATTGCCCAAGTGGTCGTGGATGGAGCAAAGGTTCCAACCGCCAAGAATACCGGAGCGCTTGTAGCCGAACCCATCTTCCGGAAGTTCGTCGAGGAAACGGCTCCCATCCTCGGGCTCCGGAAGTAAGAGACCATGAGCAATTTTCCATCCACTCCCATGACCATGCTTGACCGCCTGGTCTGTGGCGACAATTCCCATGATTGGAACCGCGCATGGGAAAGCTTTGTGGAGATCTACGGGCCAGCAATCCGGATCACCCTCCAGCGCGAACTTCGGAAGCGGGGCTTCAACTCCATTGATGAGCCGACCCTCCATTCCCTCCTGAGCGATGTGGTGGTCCGGTTCCTGAAATCGAGCGAGAACTTCCGGTACGATCCCAAGAAGGGGCGGTTTCGTAATTTTCTCTACACGATCATTGTCCGGACGGTTCAGACCTATCTCGCCAAGAATAGAAACCGGGTCTTTGACACCGAACTCGACCACGAGAGCGAGGAGCTGGCGGACCAGCGTGATCACGGTTCAAATCACGAAGATCTCCGCGACTGGCGGATGGCCACCTTTCGACTCCTGCTTGAGGAAGCCAAAGCAAGGCTTGGCCCTCGGACCATACTCATCTTTGAGATGACCAAGGTCCTCCAGCAGCCGGTGGAGGAAGTCATGGAACAACTCCAAGTTTCTAGATCCACCGTGGACAATGCCAACTCGAGGGTCATGAAGTTGCTCCGCACCCTCGCCAGCCAAAAACCATTCAGGGACGAGCTATGAACGACACCGAGACCCAGCAACCAATCAATGACGAGGAGATCATCACGGGACTCCAGGAGAGCGAACGCTACTACGAGGCCACCAGCCGCGTCATCGACGTTCCTGCCCTGATCGAAGAGATCAGGAAGCGCCTAGAAAAGGATCCTCAGCACCAGGAGTAGCCCCCTGTCAAAAGAGGGGGATTCAGACGGAGAAAGTTTTTTCATTTTCCGTGAGAGATTCCCGGAAGTGGGGGGAATACCAGTATGGAAACTAGGGGAATCCCCCCGAGCCTCCTTAACCCCACACCCCCAAAACCAATGAAAAAACTCCTCCTGACTGCTGCACTCCTCATGACGACGGGAGTAGCCTTCGCCCTCTCCTATACCTATGTCTGCCCGCGTTGTGGACTTACGCAGACCTACTCGTACCCAGGTATGCACAGGTGCCCGAATGATGGGTCCACAATGATTCCGGCCAACTAAGGCCGCTTCTCATGGCCATCGCCATCATTCTGGTCCTGGCATTCGTCGCGATTGCCTGGCTCATCCATGAACCGATCAGCGGTATTGTCGGAGCGGGATTTCTCGGCAAGGTGATTGCCGTGATCGCTGCCTATAAGTGCATCGGCTGGATCATCGCATCCATCCTTGGGCCTGCCGTACGTTCGATTCATTAAGCATGAAGGCTTCACTCCCTCTCGTGGCTGTCTTGCTCACGGGAGGAATGCTTCGAGCGCAGTCTGATCCTGGATTCCGCCTCAGGCCGGCACCAGTCCTTCCGAGTTTCCGGCAAACACAAATCGGCTCCTCGGCTGGTAATCTTGGTGGCTGCCGAAATCGGCCAACGTCCGAGGACTCAGGGTCAACCTGCGCGAGTGGAATGTGCCAGATGCGTCTGGACTACACGCCACTCACAGGGGATCGGGAAGATTTGCAAGTCATCGTGGAAAGACTCCGTCGTATTCAGGGTAACTATCCCCAGATCGGGAGGGCTCTGGGGGAACTCAGCAACCTGATCCACCACATCGAGGAGCAAACGGAGGAACCCCTTGCCCTTAACTCTTCCGCGCCTTCAGGACAACCGTTGGCTCCGAAATCTCCCGCCGAAGGAGGTAGGCCACAAGTTCGGAGAGATTCATCTCAGCCTGAGCGGCATGATCCTTTGCTGCCTCAGCCAATTGTTTTCCAAGGGCAAGGTTCAGCCGTGTCTTTGGGAGGGATGGTCGACCCGAGCCTTTCATGTGCGTTAAATACACCATAAAGACTCATTTTCGCAAGTACTCGCTAGTGTGTTGTTGACTTATGAGCACAATATACACACGATATACGCGTATGGGCCGCCCGAAGCTTTTACAGAACCCTGCTAGGGTGAATCTGGTCCTGGATCAGTCAGTAAAGGATCAGGCGGTTCAGATGGCGGCAGAGAGAGGACTTTCCTTGGGGCAAATGATTACGTTTTTGATTAACGAGGAAATAAAGAAGAATAATGATAAATATCAGAATAAATAACATAATATATGAATGTACAAAATGATGACAATGACGGATCTTTTTTTCTAACAGTTCTTAAAGGTTCAATTCAGCACCTTCCAAAAGCAAAAATTAACAGGGAAGAATATTTAAGATCCACTCTTTTCCCTTATTGTTCAGCAGCCATTGTAGAAAAAGCTATAGAAGAAAGCCCCTCAAAGGCCGGCATTTCTAAAGACTTAATTGAGAAACTTGCTAAGGCGGCAATAGCTAGGCATCGAGCAGGTGTATCCGGAACTTCATTTATGATGGGATTGCCTGGCCCTGTATTTTTGCCTGCAACAGTACCTGCCGATATGGCGCAATACTACTGGCATGTGATTCAGATTGTCCAAAAATTGGCATATTTGCATGGATGGCCCTCGTTGATTAACAAAAATACCGAATTTGACGATGAGACATTACACAGACTGGTAATATTTATTGGCGTCATGTTTGGAACTGAAACGGCCGTAGATTTACTTAGACAGCTTGCAATTCGAATAGCAGAACAGGTTGTTAGAAAACTGCCGCAACAAGCACTTACCAAGTTTGGATTTTACGTTGTTGCAAAAGAAGTTGCAAAATGGATAGGGGTGCAGCTAACAAAAGATGGTTTTGCAAAAGGCATTGCAAAGGGAATCCCTTTATTAGGCGGATTAATCTCTGGTGGAATAACCTGGTTTGTATTTAACAAAATGAGTGAAAGGCTTAGATCACATCTTGCGGAGCTCAATCTAGCAAATGAGTAGAGAAACGATTTTTAATTGTTAATCTATGTTCATCACCCTCGATCAACTCAACAGAGCCACGGTAGCGGCGCAAGGGGAGTTGGGGCGGCATGGATTCTGGAGCGAAGGAACCAGACTGCTCAGAACAGATGTTTGCCTGATACCTTGCCCTCCTCCGTCTTGTCTTATGGCAGCGGGGTTTTTTACACACGGCAAGGTCGGACGATTGGGTAAGTGGCTAGGATATGACGAAGGGAACATCTACATTCCGGCGCATCTGGGAGCCTTTTACAGATTCAAGGCAGTGGCCCCAAAACGTGTGCTTTCAATGCTGGGCGATTTGTCTGAAGCGCGATGCAGCCTGAGGGACGTCATACGTCACGAGTACGGCCACGCCGTCGCCCACTGGTACCCCCGATTGATCCAGCGCTCTACTCGTTTTGCTGAAACCTTCGGTGGCAATTACTGGGCGGAGGAACACCGGGAGGCTGACGACCGAGGCGACTTCGTCTCAGACTACGCCATGAGGATGCCCAAGGAGGACTTCGCGGAAACATTCATGCACTTTCTCCGGCATCAAGGAACTCTTCCCAAGAAGTTCGGAAAGCGATCCATGAAGAGAAAGTGGAGTTTCATACGCGATCTCGGAGAGGCAATTGGGAATGGCCAGATTCGATGGAAGTAAGATAGCATCGTCCTACTAAGAGTACCAATATGATCCATGAAAAACCTATAAATGCATAAAAATATGAGTTTTTATATTTACTGCGAACACTGTGGTCAGAAATTGGAGGCTGAAGACGAGCATATTGGATGTCAGTATTCCTGCCCATCATGTAATAACGATATATTTGTTCAGCAGATACAAAACAATACGGAAACTGAGAATCAACGGATAAAAACACCAAGTGAAGAAATAACAAATATAAAAAAGAAAGGCTCTGTATTAATCCAAAGATTAAAAGATTATTCGATAGATTTTGTAAAGATTGCAATTCTACAAGGAAAGAAAATAAAAATAGTTATATTTGAATTAGAAGCAATTTTTATTGAGATTGGTTCACACACTTTTCATCATGATGAAATTAGTGATGACAGCAGAGTTCTATATAATAATATTAAAGTAATTGTTAATAGAATACGCTGCCTTGAAAGGGAATGCAGTAAGCACACTGAATCAAGTATGCAATGCGGACTATTTAATAACGGTATAAAAAATATAAAGATTTTATACTACAAACTTCATTATTGGTTAAAACTGAGGTCACTTGGGAAGATTTCCATAGCAAACATAAACAACATAACTTGCAGTCAGCAATTAAAGAAAAAAGCAATTAATGCGACTAAAGAACTTAAATTTATAAATGAGACCGAGACTTATTTAAAGAGAAATAAAAGTATAATTTTAAAAAATCCTTTGGCGGCAGTAATATTAATAACATTATCATTTTCTTTATTCAGTTTGGTTGATTGGAGTGATAAATATGATCGCATCAAATATAAGATTGCTGATCTTACAGAATATACAAAAAAAAATATGGGGCTTAATTTAAGTCCTGAGACTTCCAAGCTTTTAAGTAAAGCCAAACATGGCGACCTAAGCGCCCAGTTTGACTTGGCAGAATGCTACATGAATGGGTCGGGGGTAGATAAAGATATTAATGAGGGTTTTAAATGGTTAAATAAGTCAGCTAGAGGTGGTTTTCCAATGGCCGAGGTCGCTCTAGGCATCATGTACATCAAAGGTGAGATCCCTTCTGGAGTTGTAGATAAACAAGCAGGTTTGCAATGGATAACAAAAGCAGCTGAGCAAGGGGACTCGCGTAGCCAATCTATACTCGGAGTAATGTATTTAAAGGGTTTAGGTGGTCTAACTACGGACAAAAGTATTGCATTTCATTGGCTGTCCAAAGCATCCAAAGGTGGTGATAAGGCAGCTTCAGATATACTCGCTAGTGAAAATCCCACCAGTGCCCAAACCATTGATTTAATTGAATCTAAAGGTGTAAATATAGATGCAATAGAAACTACAAAAGGCGAAGCCACTAATAAAAATTATGAAGAGATATTTCATAAATTAGCGGAAAAAAATAAAGACCGCGGAGATGACTATATTTTTGCATGTTCTTACATGGGAAAGAAAATGAGTAGTTCTTCAGATTGGGAGAAGTACTTTTACTTCAATGATGACCGTTTACAACATCTACATTCGATTAGAAATGCAGAAGACCTTCCAAAATATGGAATACTGCATATTGATATAATGGAGCATAGAATCCCTAGCCGATTTGAGGATCCTAATTGTCAAATGCCGGAGTGGGACGAGAAAATTGACACAATAGATATTAAAGTGGAAGATGTTCCTTTTTTAGTCTGGTGTGACGTAAAAGCAAAGGAATGGTACGATGCAGTTAAAAAAGAAAATATAAGCTCGGGTATAACTAAAGAAATAGGACTATCTGATACAGGTGATTTTACTGCTTATTATATAACAGGCCAATACGGCTATAATATATGCTCAAAAACGACAAAAGCTCCTATTGTTAAGATTGATGAAGTTATTCATCTGCTACCTGATAAAATTCATGACGCAGAAAAAATGGCCGTTCACTATCAGAAGCAACGCGAAGAAGAGCAATCTGCTGCCAATAAATTTAAAGAAGATCAACAGTCAATTAATAGTCTCCTTAAATAGAAGACTGAGGCTTAATTCTGTTCACTTGAAACCTCTCCACTTTACCCAAGAACCCATTCCATAGGGCTCTGCAGTAAGAGCTGAGAGTGGCTAGCTCGTACTTCTTGACGTTCCGTATTGTGGCGGAGACTCCTCCTAACCCTGAATTCCTATTACTGATTAAATAGACCATGAGCATCTCCGCAAAATCAAATTGCACATTTCCTTGGGCGGAAGAAGCCATCGAAAGAGTCTACAACAGCACCACGCTCGCGGAGGCCATTACCGTGACGGCCGGCTTCATCACCGACATCATCGATGAACTCAACCGTCTCAATGATCGCGAGCATGATACTGAGTACCTCCCATTCATTGAGGAGATCTTGGAAGAGGCCGACTCATCTGAGCCTGAATATGGATGGATCTTTTGGACGGCTGCCAAAGCAATCCTAGAGATTTACGGGGGACTTCCTGGCAAAGAGGCATGTGAGGTTGAATTGGAATCAACCAGACGCCTTGCGCCTGTCCTTGATCCCACAAAAGACCGCCTTGATGAGGTCTGGATCTTGCTGGGGAATGTGATCGCGTATCTCCAAGGATGGACAGAGGGGGAGGCAGAAGGAATCAGGGAAGCTTCTATGGAGAAAGAACTGCTGCAGGTAAGGGACTGGCCGGATGAGTTCCCGGAGGAAGGTCCGCTGGACGGACTGGATGAGTATTCGACTGTTGGTGTGGAGTAACCCCCCACCTGAAATCGCCCCTTCAGGCGGTATAATCCCTTGAGTTGGATGGTTCCGCCATTTGGAGCCGTCATTTTCAACTCATAGGAGGTGATTCGATGCAGACATACGCAAAAATCCTAGTCGCCATCTTGTCGGCAGCTGCCACGGCGATAGCCGAGGAAGTGATCCGCAAGAAGGTAAGGAAGCGCTAACCGGGAAAGGAGGCCGGCCTCTGATCCTGTCCGCATTGTAGTTCCTCAACAGCAACAAAGTCCGTTCACATCTGCCGACTCACCACATGGTGCGTCGGTTTTTTTGTGCCCGGACACAACCAACCAACACCAATGCCAGTAATCATTACTGCCTGCGTCTCCAAAAAGGTAGGCCAGGCCAATTACGGATCAGCGGGCTATTCCCTGACCGTTCAATCGGAGGTCACCAACCTCGATCAAGTGCAGGCGGAGAGCCATCGGCTCTATAGTCTCCTGTCTTCCTCAGTCAATTCTGAGCTAGGCGTGGAGGATCAGCAGGAGAAGCGAGCCGAGTGGCCCGTGATCCAGCGCAATACAGCCACCGCATGGAAAGCCAGCGACAAACAGCGAGATCTGATCCTGAAAGTCATCGCCGAGAACGGGGTGGACCGCAGCGATGTGGAAAACCTCGCCTTCGAGATGTTTGGAACGAGCACGCTTCCGGAGCTCAACCGCCTTCAGGCATCGGGTCTTATCGATGAACTCCTCTCCCGTTACGGGAAAAAGAAGGGTGCATCAGGCACGAGGTTCAACGGAAGGGCGGTCCGATGATCGCCCTAGTCGAAGGACCGAAGGAGGGTGTCAGCGGCATTCTGGAGGAGCCAGTCAGTGCGAGCAGGATCAACTGCTTCCATAGTTGCAGGCAGAAGTTCTTCTTTCGGTACGTCCAGAAGATCCAGAAGCCAGCGACGGCAGCACTCCATGTTGGCAAAGCCGTTCACCATGCCCTTCAACAATGGTCGAAGCGCCGTTGGCTGGGGGAACCAAGTGATACGGATTCAATCAAAGAGGAGTTCACCGAAGGCTGGAAAGCCCTGGTGGACGAATCGCCTATTGAATTCGAGCCTGGAGAGGAGGCAACTCAGCAAGAGAAAGGATGGGGTCTCGTGGAGATGTATCTGCGGGAAACACCAATCCCTCATGATGAGAAGCCAGAAGGCGTGGAAGTCATGGTGGAGTCGGATCTTTCTCAACACGGGCTACCAACCCTGAGGGGCGTGATTGATTTGGTCCGACCGGGTGGAGTGATCGTGGATTACAAGACCACGGCCACAACTCCCAACGAGGATCAAGTGCTACACCGCAACGAGATCCAGCTTACCGCCTACAGTCTTCTTCTTGAGTCTGTCACGGGTCTGAAGGCTAAGGGGATGGAGCTTCATCATCTGGTGAAAACCAAGGTGCCAAAGCTTGTGGTGACACGACACAGGCCAGCTGGAGAGAAACAGCGGAGCAAGTTGTTCCGCTCCATCGAGAGTTATCTCAGTGGGGTTCAGCGGGAGGACTGGGTTCCAAGCCCAGGACTTCAGTGCGCCAGCTGTGAGTATTTCCGTGAGTGCCGGGAAGGAGGTGGCCTATGAAGCCGGCCTTCATCACCCTCAACTATCGGGAAGGCTCCAGCGACAAGGTCTATCAAGCCTCCCTCGTGGAGTCTGGTGACGGGCTATGGGAGGTTCACTTTGCCTATGGTCGGCGAGGGAACGCCCTCACCACTGGGAAGAAAACCCTCAAGCCTGAGCCCTACTCGGTTGCCCTTCGCATCTATGAACGCCTTGTGGCTGAAAAGATGGGGAAGGGCTACCGGGAGAGTGAAACAATTGGTTGGCCTCACACGGTAGCAGTTTCGGAAACCACAGGAATCCTCCCCCAACTCCTAAATCCAGCGGATGAGGAGGAATTGGAGGAATTGCTCATGGATGATCGGTTTCTGGTCCAAGAAAAGAAGGATGGGAAGAGGATCATCCTGAGGAAAGAGGGTTGCTCCGTCATTGGGATCAATCGAAGGGGAATCTCCTGTGGTATCCCAGAGAGCCTCATCACTTCAGCCAAAGCCCTCACCGGTGATTGGTTGATCGACGGGGAATTGGTGGGAGAGACATTCCACGCCTTCGATCTCCTGGAGCATGAAGGGAGCTACAGAGCAAAGGCCCTGCGGGTGCGTCTAGTTGCGCTCTTTAATCTCATTGCGTCAGGTCAGGCGCCAGCGATTCAGTTGGTTGCCAGCTATACGGGTGAGGCTGTTAAGCGCAGGTTCTTGGAACGCTCCCGAGAGGACAACCTGGAAGGCGTCGTCTTCAAGGACATGCAGGCTCCTTACATTCCGGGCAGACCAAACTCAGGAGGAGCGCAGAGGAAGTTCAAGTTCGTGGAAACCGCTTCGGTAGTTGTCACAAGCCTGAATGGAAAAAGGTCAGTCAAGATAGGCGTACTGGATGGTAAGCGGATGGTCTCCTGCGGGAATGTCACAATCCCCGTCGGTAGCAACATCCCTGGGGTCGGAGACATCATCGAGGTGCGCTATTTGTATGCGATGAGGGAGTCAGGCGCGCTCTTCCAACCGGTTTATCTGGGGGTGAGAGACGACCTGGAGATCAGGGACTGCTCGGCTGGTCAGTTGAAGTTCAAACGCGCAGAGGAACAACTCGTCGCAGCATGAGCACCCCAATCCTATCGGCAAGGGGTGTGACGGCAGACATGAAGTTCACCTGCTCGGAATGCGATGAGATCACCACCGGAGAGGACATCCTCAACAGTCAGCGGGTCTACATCGTGAAAGCAAATCTCGAGGATCTTCATCTAAGTATCTGGCGGTGCCAAAACTGCCAGGACGACTACGAGGATTACCTGCGGGACTGAGAGAGAAACCAATGCAGAGGGGGCTCTTGGCCGTGTGGCTGAGGGCCCCTTTTGCGTTTCAACCCAAACACACACCATGAACATCATCATGAACGAGCCCCCAGTGGCTCAAAAACCGCCCCGTGGAATGCTTCTGCACTGCGGAGCGGAGTTGGTCAGTCGTCAGGATCTCTGGACCGTTCCTACACCGGATCGGACCCAGAGCTGGTATCCCATCCCACACAGCACGGTTCTCACGGAAGTTGAGGATCAGCTCCAGGGTTGTGGATTTACCATCACCGAAAGTGCTCACAGCCTCACCCATGACGGCTCGCGTTACTTCGGAGTCATCAACATCACAATTCCGGGGAGGACCATCACCGACCATGGATGGGTAGTAGGAATCAGGAACAGTCATGACAAGACCTTCCCTGCAGGCCTAGTTGCTGGGTCCAGGGTTTTTGTCTGTGACAATTTAAGTTTCTACGGTCAGGTGAGCATCAGCAGAAAGCACACCCGGTGGGGGATGCGCGATCTTCATCAGTTGACTGCCCGTGGGGTTGGTCAGTTGGGCGATAAGCTCATGCAGCTGGATCAGCGGATATCACGGTACAAGGAGGTTGAGATCGGGGATGCCCGAGCCCATGACATCGTGATCCGGTCCTTGGATGCCGGGGTGGTCACGACCACTCAGGTACCCGAGGTGCTACAGGAATGGCGGTCTCCAAGCCATGATGAGTTTGAGCCCAGGACGGCGTGGAGTCTCTTCAATGCCATCACGGAGGTCCACAAGATGGTCAACCCGCACACGGCCCTGCGTCGTGGGGAGGCACTCTATGGGCTCTTTGATACAGAGACGAGGGCTCTCGGGAGCAACTAACCATGAGCTCGCTGATCAATCGCGCGGCACTCAAGCGCTACTTGCTGGATCGCGCCAAGGCGATGAGACCACAGGTCCGCCTCACCCGTGTTTCCGAGGAAGCACTGGTGCACCTTGAAAACTCTCTGAGAAATCAGGGGGCAGAGATAATCCGCCGTCATCCTGCTAAAGGTGCCACAATCCGCCCTTAGCGGTTTGGGTGAGCAGTCCTTGAAGACTGCGAGTTTCTCCTGAGGGAGAGGCGGAGAAAAGTCGCTGGGGGCGGCTTTTCTTTAGCGGTTGGCCTTCTTGCCCTTAACGGGATTGGCACCGATGTAGTCACGGACTGCCCTGACCACCACATCACTCAGCGTGAGATCAGCATGGTCGGCAATCTTGAGGAGCATCTCTTTATCCTCCGATGCAATGCGGACTGTCATTACTCCGTCGCGTTTCTTGGGCATGGGGGGAAGGTATGGGATCGGTCCTTCCATGCAAATCCATTCCAACCTCTCCTCTCGGGATGCATTTTCCCAAAGAATCTATGGTCTAGGACACTTGGTGTCGTGGGATGGTGATAGGGTGACATCATGAAGACGTTCCTCTTGGTCGGATTCTTATCCCTCACGGCAGCTTTCGCAGGCGATCACATCACCTCGGATGGATCGGGTGGCTACTGGACTCCTGATGGTCATATCTCCTCTGACGGCTCAGGAGGATATTGGACTCCCTCCGGGCATGTTTCATCTGACGGTTCTGGTGGCTATTGGACCCCTAGTGGCCACGTTTCATCAGATGGAAGTGGCGGCTTCTGGACACGGGATGGGCATGTCTCCTCCGATGGTTCTGGCGGGTATTGGACGCCATCTGGCCATGTGTCCTCGGATGGGAGCGGAGGATACTGGGGGGCGGGGAAGAAAGACGGTTGCGGGGGAATCTTCGGGCAGTAATCATCCTCCTACAGCAGCTTACCCATGGGATTCTTCCGTTTCCGCCGCAGTATCAAGATCGCTCCAGGTATCCGTTGGAACTTCGGGAAGCGGAGTTCGTCGCTGAGTTTTGGAGGAAGGGGAGCCCACTACACGGTTGGTGGTCCCAGAGGTAGCCGCACGACCGTGGGAATTCCTGGCACTGGGTTATCGTATACCGAGACATCGGGACATTCATCCCATCCCACACCAGAGGAAAACTCCGGATGCGCGGGATGCCTTGGTCAGATCGTAGTTTTTCTACTGGTTCTCGGGGGTATCAGCATGTGTGTCAGGAGCGACAAGGAGAGCTCCGCTGCCAAGCCCTCAGCCTCAGCGCCCCCCCAGGCTTCGGCTACTCCAACCGTCCAATCCACTCCTGCCCCGACTGCTACTCCAACCCCATTTCCCGAGAGTCGTTTCTGGCCCAAGAAAGTCCGCCTCCTTAAGCCGGTCGAGTTTTCGGGAACCGTCGGTGGTGGCACCGTCCGCAGTACCGTTTCCGCTGGAACCATACTCCCGGCCAAGCTCTCGGAGGATCATCAGAGTGTCGAGGTCAGGATGAATGATCTGACTGCCACTATCCCTTTGAGCGACACCGACTTCCTGAAAAGGGCTGATCTCAAGAAAAGCCGATCCCACGATTGATCCTTTCCATCCTCGTCACTTGTAGGGCAATCCGTTAATCCTAACCCCATTCTTTCCGATGACTGACTCCAACCTTTCCTCTTTTATCTGGTCTGTGGCCGACCTCCTCCGTGGCGACTACAAGCAGTCGGAATACGGGAAGGTCATCCTCCCCTTTACTGTGCTGCGGCGTTTGGACTGTGTCTTGGAATCAACCAAGGCTGCCGTGCTCAAAGAACTGGAAACCCGCACCCAGGCAGGGGTGAATCCCGAGCCCTTCCTTCTCAAGAAATCAGGGCAGCTTTTCTACAATACCTCTCCGCTCGATCTGAAGAAGCTGATGGGAGATCAGGACCACATTGGGGAGAACCTCCGTTCCTACATCCAGGCATTCTCCGCACCGGTCCGCGACATTTTCGAGCGCTTTGAGTTCCACACCCAGATCGATCGCCTGATCAAGGCCGGCCTGCTTTACCAAGTCACCGAGAAGTTTGCCAATATCGACCTGCATCCGGAAAAGGTCAGCAACGACCAGATGGGATCCATATTCGAGGAGCTGATCCGTAAGTTCGCAGAGCTTTCCAACGAGACGGCCGGAGAGCACTTCACACCGCGTGAGGTCATCCGCCTGATGGTGAATCTCCTGTTTATCGAGGATGATGAGGCCCTGACCAAACCTGGTGTTGTCCGATCCATTTACGATCCCACAGCAGGAACAGGAGGCATGTTGTCCGAGGCGGGTGAGCATCTGTATGGGCTCAACCCCAAGGCCCGGCTGGTCATGTATGGCCAGGAGCTCAATCCCGAGTCCTATGCCATCTGCAAGGCCGACATGCTCATCAAGGGTCAGGACATCGCCAACATCGTCTTTGGCAATACCCTCTCCGCTGACGGCCTCATCGGGAAGCTCTTCGACTACATGCTGTCCAATCCGCCTTTCGGCGTAGAGTGGAAGAAGATCGAAGCCATCATCCGCAAGGAGTTCGAGCAGATGGGATTCAATGGTCGCTTCGGTCCCGGACTTCCTCGGGTCAGTGACGGATCCCTTCTTTTCCTCCTGCACCTGATTTCCAAAATGCGTCCTGCGAAGGATGGAGGGAGCCGCATCGGGATTGTTCTGAATGGCTCACCGCTTTTCACTGGCGGAGCTGGATCAGGAGAGAGTGAGATCCGCCGCTACGTTCTGGAGAACGACCTCGTGGAGGCCATCATCGCCCTGCCCACGGACATGTTCTACAACACGGGCATCAGCACCTACATCTGGATCGTCAGTAACCGAAAGCCCGAGACCAGAAAGGGGAAGGTCCAGCTTATCGACGCCAGCGGCTTCTGGCAGAAGATGAGAAAAAGCCTTGGGAGCAAACGCAAGGAACTGAGTCCCGAGCACATCGAGGAAATCACCCGGCTCTTTGGATCCTTCGAGGAAGTCACCAGAGAGGGAGTGCCGATCAGTCGGATTTTCCGGAATGAGGACTTCGGCTACCGCACTATCACCGTGGAGCGCCCACAGCGCGACGAGGCTGGGAATGTTGTCCTGGCCACCAAGGGAAAGACCAAGGGTAAGCCCGTGGCAGATACGTCCCTTCGCGATACCGAGAATGTGCCGCTGCATGAGGAGGTGGAGACCTACTTCAAGCGGGAGGTCCTACCCCATGCGTCTGATGCCTGGATTGATCACGAAAAGACCAAGGTGGGGTATGAGATCCCGTTTAACCGGCATTTCTATGTCTTCAAGCCACCTCGTCCCTTGAGCGAAATTGATACCGAGCTGAAAGGCGTCACCGACAAGATCCTGACCATGATCCAGGGCCTCAGTGCCTGATGCCGTGCAATGACGACCAAAAATAAATCTTTGCATCCACGGTCTTTTTGGATGAAATGTTCAGTAATAGAACCCGCCAAGGCTAGGTGCGAAAGCACTCCTCAAACAGGCGGGTCTTTCTTTTTTGGGGCTGATCCCGTGGGAGGTAGAGGGCGATGAACAAGAAGCCCTACACCAAGAAGGCGCTTCCTTTTGCCGGTCAGGTGGCTCTGCTGCGTGATAGGGGCATGGAGATCCGAGACGAAGCCGAGGCAGCCTTCTATCTCAGCCACATCAACTACTACCGCCTCACGGCCTACTGGCTCCCCTTCAAGGAGGACCATGCCACCCATCAGTTCCGGGAAGGCACCACCTTCGACGAGGTCCTGAACCTCTATATCTTCGACCGGGAACTTCGCCTGCTGGTCATGGATGCTCTCGAGCGCATCGAGGTATCCGTCCGGACCCAGTGGGCCTTCCACATGGGGAATGGCCATGGCTCCCACGCCCAGATGGAAACCGCTCTCGCTCACTGTGAGGATCGGTGGAAGCTCAACCTTCATGCACTGAAGAAGGAAATCAACCGGGCGGACGAAGTCTTCATCGAGCACTTCAAGGCGACCTACGAGGAGCCGCTGCCGCCTGTTTGGGTCATCAGTGAAGTCATGTCCCTCAGCCTCCTGTCCCGCTGGTATGCGAACCTCAGACCCATGTCGACCCGTCGTGGGATCGCGTCCACCTACTTCCTCGACGAAGGGCTCCTCGAGTCCTGGCTTCACCACCTCACCATTGTTCGGAACATCTGCGCCCATCATGGCCGACTCTGGAACCGTAGTTTCACGGTCACCCCCGGCAGGCCCAGGAGCAACCGCCTTGCGACCGTTCGCGAGTCCTTCCAGTCGGATTCCACAAAACTCTATAACTCACTCCTGATCATCCTGCACTTCATGGATCAGGTATCACCAGGGAACCACTGGCGTCAGCGGCTCAAGGACCTGATCACCGCACACACGGTGCCTGTGGATCACATGGGATTCCCGGAGGGCTGGGAAGGCCTGGCCATCTGGAAGGGACGAACGCCATGAGCTTTCCACGATATCCGAAGTACAAGGAGAGCGGCGTGGAATGGCTCGGTCAGGTGCCGGAGCATTGGGAGGTCGTTCAACTCAAACAACTCCTAGAAATTCAGAATGGTGCAGACCATAAGCTGGTAGAGCAAGAAGAGGGGTATCCAGTTATCGGCTCAGGTGGAGTTTTTGCTTACGCCTCTGACTTTCTCTACGACGGCGAGTCGGTATTGCTCGGAAGAAAAGGCTCCATAGACAAACCTCTTCATGTTTCTGGGCGGTTCTGGACGGTCGATACGATGTATTGGACCAAGATCAAACCTGATACATCAGGACGTTTTTCTTACTACAGTGCTCTAACAATCCCATTCAGTTTCTACTCAACCAATACAGCGCTTCCCAGCATGACCAAAGGGAACTTGGGCAGCCACCTTGTCTCGAGACCACCCCTTGCCGAGCAAAACGCCATCGCCGACTTCCTCGACCGGGAAACGGCAAAGATCGATGGGCTGATTGCCGAGCAGGAACGGCTGATCGAGTTGTTGAAGGAAAAGCGTCAGGCCGTCATCTCCCACGCTGCCACCAAGGGACTCAACCCTGACGCACCGATGAAGGATTCCGGGATCGAGTGGATCGGTCAGGTGCCCGCGCAATGGGAGGTCATTGCCATGAAGCGGGATCTCGATTTCATCACCAGTGGATCAAGAGGTTGGGCTGACAACTACTCTGATGAAGGAGAACTATTTATCCGGATCACCAACCTGACCCGAGGTAGTATCCAGCTGGATCTCAACGACATTCAGCGTGTCGCTATACCTGCTGGAGCAGAAGGTTCGAGAACAAAGGTTCAAGCTGGTGATGTCCTTTTTTCGATTACAGCTTATCTGGGTTCAGTTGCGGTAGTCCCAGAGAACCTTGAAAGTGCTTATGTGAGCCAGCATGTAGCGTTGGCTAGGTTGAAACAAAATCTATTGATTCCTGAGTGGGTGGGGTTTGTTGCACTTTCAAAAGTTGGAAAGACATGGTTCGAAACTCAGAGTTATGGTGGAACAAAGATCCAACTGAGCTTGGATGATGTAAAAGACCTGCCGATAACGGTTCCTCCTATTGCCGAACAACAGGCCATTGTATTTAGACTTAACACTGAGCTTGAAAAGCATGCTGCACTCACAGCTGAAGCCCAAAAGGCCATCACCCTGCTCCAAGAACGCCGCTCGGCCTTAATCTCCGCCGCCGTCACGGGTCAGATCGATGTCCGAGGAATCCAACACCAGGAAGCCGCATGAGCGACGACAAGACATCGCCGCCAATTGCGTTTATCTCGTATTCTCACGATTCCGAGGAACACAAGAAGTGGGTACGTGATTTAGCTGCATCGCTACGCAAAACTGGGATTGATGTAATTTTGGATCAATGGGATATGGGACCTGGAGATGACGTGCCTAAATTCATGGAGCAGTCAGTTCAGAAAGCTATTCGCGTAATCATGGTCTGCACTGAACAATATGTTCGCAAGGCAAACGACGGCAAGGGGGGCTCTGGTTATGAGGCAATGGTAGTGACCGGTGAATTGGTACAAGATTTAGGCACTCGGAAATTCATCCCAGTTATTCGACAAGCTAGCCAAAAGCCGATACTGCCATCGTGTGTGTCTACTCGATACTTCGTAGACTTTAGCAGAGACGAGTGCTTCGCAGACAGCATGGACGAGTTGGCTCGTTCAATTCATGGAGCACCGCAATTTGAGAAACCACCACTTGGCATAAACCCATTTACAACTGCTGCGGCAAGTGTCGAAAACGGGGCAACCGCATCTTCCAATAGTGAGGGTTTGAGTGATCCTCATCATATCTATGAACTCGCGCTTTCGTATGCGAATTCCGGAAACTTCGCAAAATGGCATGAACTGATTCACTTTGAAAAGAACAGGGCCGCTAGTGAGATGCTTCAGTGGAAAGTCGAAAACCAACAACGATTCCCCGAAGTAAAGAAAGACCTGCCATCTTATTTCCTTCCAGCGGTTGCCTCGCACTCCCGACTTTTTGCAGCGGTTTTTGCTGCAATAGACTCCACTGACGATCGGTTTCACAATCAACTTAGCTTAATTGATTGGATTCGAAATCCCAAAGGTTGGGAACAAAGTGGGCTTACATTATTGGTGGCATTACCTGAACTTGTCTTGTTCGTTTACCAGGCTTTGCTCGGTGCATTGGCTCTAAGTCGACAGAGGCCCGAACTGGCATACAACCTTGCAGTTACTCCGATAGCAGAACGTTTCTCTGGAGAGGATGCTCTGCCATTGTTTAAGAAAGTAGAATTTATGGGCTGGCCGAATTCTCTCGCTCACACTTGCACCCTTGGATGGGAATTTCTTCAGATGTCAGCTAAAGAGTGGCAATGGTTGTGGAAACTCTTCGGTAGTGAAGCGGACGTAATAGCTGCACTTGTAGCTTACTATCTTTTTCTGAATACGGTGGACTTCATCTCGGCTGCTAAGGCAAAGAAAACTGAAGAGACCGAACTGCGCGAATTAAATTCGCCACTCTTTCTCAATCAATCTAACGAAGATGTGAGAATACGAGCACAAAGCTTATATTCTGGTATATCCAATTACATTGGTGAAATGCTAGAGGAGAATGGCATCGAAAGTGAGGCCCTTCCCGGGCTATGGAATCTTTGGATGCAGAGGTGTGGTGCATGGGTGGGATCTGTATATTTCAACAGCGGATATCTACCTTTTCTTATAATTCCTCATCGTGAGCTTCCAAAAATGATTATCCGTGGACCAGTAAAACGATTCATTGAGTAATGCCGCAACCATGAGCCTCCACCGTGAAATCCACTTCGAGACGGAGATCTGCGAGTACCTCGCCGGTCATGGGTGGCTTTATTCCTCTGATGACACGGGCTACGACCGGGCAAAAGCTCTCTACCCCCCTGATCTGATCGCTTGGGTTCAGCAGACCCAGCCCCAGGCATGGGAAATTCTGACCAAGAATCACGGATCCCAGGCAGAGACCACGCTCCTGGATCGTGTCCGGGAGCAGATCGACCAGCGTGGCACCCTCGACGTGCTCCGTCATGGGGTGGAACTGATCGGCCTGAGGCAGCCGCTGATCGTGGCGCAGTTCAAACCGGCCCTGGGGATTAATCCGGAAATCCTCGCCCGTTATGAGGCCAATCGTCTCCGTGTCATCCGCCAAGTCCACTACTCGCTCCACAATGAGAACAGCATCGATCTGGTGCTCTTCCTGAACGGTATTCCGGTAGCCACCTCGGAACTGAAGACGGACTTCACCCAGAGCATTCAGGACGCAATCGATCAGTATCGCTTCGACCGGCATCCCTCTCCCAAAGGGCAATCCCCCGAACCACTCCTCTCGTTCCCACGGGGAGCTTTGGTCCACTTTGCGGTCAGTAACAGCGAGGTGCACATGGTGACCAGGCTGAGCGGGCCGGCCACAGTCTTCCTTCCCTTTAATCAAGGCAATGAGGGTGGTGCCGGTAATCCGGTGAACCCCGACGGCGGCCATCGCACAGCCTATCTCTGGGAGAAGGTCTGGGAGCGTGAAAGTTGGCTGGAAATCCTCGGACGCTACCTGATCGCTCAGAAGGACAAGAAGAAGGTGATCGAGCGCCTGATCTTCCCCCGCTTTCACCAACTCGATGTCACTCGCAAGATTCAAGAGGCAGTAACGGCTGACGGCCCCGGAGCCAAGTATCTGGTGCAGCACTCGGCGGGATCGGGAAAAACCAACTCGATCGCATGGACGGCACACTTCCTTGCCGATCTCCACGACAAGGAGAACCGGAAGGTCTTCGATACGGTAGTGGTCGTTTCCGACAGGACGGTGATCGACACCCAGCTTCAGGAGGCCCTTTTTGACTTCGAGCGCCAGAGCGGCGTGGTCGCCACGATCAAGGGCTCGGAGGGAAGTAAAAGCGCCGAACTGGCGGAGGCTCTCTCCGGTTCCAAGAAGATCGTTGTCTGCACGATCCAGACATTCCCTTTTGCCCTGGAGACGGTACGCAGCCTCGCGGCAACCAAAGGGAAGCGTTTTGCAGTGATCGCCGATGAAGCCCATAGCTCCCAGACGGGTGAGGCAGCGGCCAATCTGAAGGCGGTTCTCACGCCCGAGGAGATCAAGGAAATCGCCGAGGGAGGAGAGGTCAGCGCCGAGGACATCCTTGCTGCACAGATGGCTGGTCGAGCCAATGAAGGAGGGATCACCTACGTCGCATTCACCGCGACTCCCAAGACCAAGACACTGGAGATCTTTGGAACCCGACCCGATCCCTCACGCAAGCCCGCCAAGGACAACATCCCCCACGCATTCCATGTGTATTCGATGAAGCAGGCAATCGAGGAGGGATTCATCCTCGATGTCCTGCGGAACTACACCCCGTACAAGCTAGCCTTCAAACTGGCCCATGAGGGTGAGGTGGTGGACGAGAAGCAGGTGGAGCGCAGCACGGCCATGAAACGAATCATGGGCTGGGTGAAACTCCATCCCTACAACATCGCCCAGAAGGTGCAGATCGTGGTGGAGCACTACCGCTCCTACGTGTCTCCGCTCCTCGACGGCAAGGCCAAGGCCATGGTCGTGGTGAGTAGCCGACTGGAAGCCGTCCGCTGGCAGCTTGCCATTGAGAGATACATCAAGGAGCAGGGCTATCCGCTCAAAACCCTGGTGGCATTCTCCGGAGAGGTGAATGACAAGGAATCCGGTCCGGACTCCTTCACCGAGAACAGCAAGGCCCTCAATCCGAATTTGAATGGCCGGGACATCCGGGAGGCCTTCAAGGGGGACGAGTATCAGATTCTCCTCGTGGCCAATAAGTTCCAGACCGGCTTTGACCAACCCCTGCTCTGCGGGATGTATGTCGACAAGCGGTTGGCTGGCATTCAGGCCGTCCAGACCCTCTCGCGTCTCAACCGTGCCTATCCCGGTAAGGACACGACCTATGTGGTGGACTTCGTCAACGACACGCAGGAGATCTACGAATCGTTCAAGGCCTACTACACCACGGCGGAACTTGCCGACACGACGAATCCGAACCTTGTCTTCAACCTCAGGGCCAAGCTCGATGCCGAGGGTCACTACGACGACTACGAGGTGGATCGGGTGGTGAAGGTGGAACTGGATCCATCATCCAAACAGAGCGATCTGGTAGCGGCTCTGGAACCTGTGGCCGACCGAATCACCAAGCGCTACAAGGCTGCCCAGGAAGCACTCAAGGCTGCCCAGGAGAAAGGGGACGAGGCTGCGATCAAGACAGCGCAGGAGGAATTGCAGGCACTCATTCTGTTCAAAGCCGACATGGGCACCTACCAGCGGCTCTACACCTTCCTTTCCCAGATATTCGACTACGGCAATACCGCCATCGAGAAACGGTCCATCTTCTTCAAGCGCCTGATCCCCCTTCTGGAATTTGGCCGTGAACGCGAGGGTATCGACCTCTCCAAGATCGTCCTGACCCGCCATTCCCTCAAAAATCTCGGAAAGAGGAATCTGCCCCTCGGCGAGGGCGAGACACCGAAGCTTTATCCGATCACCGAGGTCGGAAGCGGACGGGTTCAGGAGAAGGAGAAAGCCCAACTTGCCGAGTTGATCGAGAAGCTGAACGAGCTTTTTGGCTCAGAAACTACTGATCAGGACCAGTTGGTCTATGTGAACGATGTCATCAAAGGGAAGCTCCTCGAGTCCGATACCCTGATTCAACAGGCTGCAAACAATACCAAGGAGCAGTTCGCCGGATCACCCGATCTGAACAAGGGCCTGGTGAATGCCATTATCGAGGCCCTCGATGCCCATAATTCGATGAGTACCCAGGCCCTGAACTCGGAAAGGGTGCGCCAGGGCATCAAGGACATCCTTCTCAACAACGCCCGCTTGTATGAAGCCCTCAGGGAGAAGGCGGTGGCGTAATCACACTCATAGAAATCGAGGCTCCAATCCCCTTTGAGAAGCGCACGAGTCTGCGACTTCCTCTGGTTTCCGCTTCTGTCGAAGCGGGCTTTCCTTCTCCTGCCGATGACCACCTGGAGCGAGGAATAGACCTGAATGAGGAGCTGATTCGCAATCCAGCCGCGACCTTTCTCGTCAGGGTGAAGGGGGAGTCCATGCGCGATGCAGGGATCCACTCCGGGGATACCCTGATCGTGGATAAATCCGTCACTCCTT
>JACCDV010223178.1_pt1 | contig 31934 bp, 29 predicted proteins | sample 7446131 | NCBI WGS metagenome assembly JACCDV01 (sample SAMN15323448, study PRJNA562643) | freshwater metagenome | isolation source: river surface water | place: USA:Blue River Watershed | collected 2017-08-17 | reverse complement strand
CCGACAACGCCAATTCCATCAGATAGGCGTGGAAGCGTTTGGCTTTGATAACCCGCAAGTGGACGCCGAACAGATAGTGTTATTGGCCAGGTTGTGGCGTGAACTGGGTATCCGCGATGTGGCCTTGCAAATTAACAGCATAGGCGATGCGCATGAGCGCGCCGCCTACCGTGAAGTGCTGATTGCTTATTTTGAAGCGCACGCTGATGTGCTAGACGAGGATGCAAAACGCCGTTTGCACAGCAACCCGTTGCGTATCTTAGACAGCAAAAACCCAAGCATGCAAGCCTTGTGTGAAGCGGCACCGAAATTAATTGATTGCTTAGGCGAGGCAAGCCGGGCGCATTTTGATGGTCTGTGTGCCTTGTTAAGGGAAGCCGGTGTGGACTTCACCATTAATGCACGTTTGGTGCGGGGGCTGGATTACTACAACCGTACCGTGTTCGAATGGGTTACCACCAAGTTGGGCGCGCAAGGCACCATAGCCGGCGGCGGTCGCTACGACAGTTTAGTTGAGCGTTTGGGTGGTGAAGCAACGCCAGCCTGTGGATTTGGCATAGGCTTGGAGCGGGTATTTTTGTTAATGCAAGAGTACGGCATGCTGGCAGATGATGCACCGGATGTGTATTTGGTGAATCTAGGTGTGTTGGCTGAGCAAGCGGCTTTTGGTCTGGCAGAAAGCTTACGTCAAGCTGGTTTGCAAGTTATTTTGCACGCGGGCGGGGGCAGCTTTAAATCGCAAATGAAAAAAGCCGACAGAAGCTTAGCGCGCTTTGCGCTTATTTTAGGGGATGACGAAGTGGCTAAACAGCAAGTGACGTTGAAACCCATGTTGGCCTCGGTGCCAGGCGAGCAGCAGCAATTGAGTTTGGATGCGGCCATTCTTTACCTGCAGGCTTATCAACATGCATCTTAGCGTGGTCTAGTGTGCTTAGCATGAAGTCAACGCCAGCATTATTGCAACTACAGGGCCTATGCATAGCTCCTAAAAATACCCCAGAGCGCTTATTGGTAAAGCAGGTGAGCTTTAGCATAGCGCCAGGTAAAACCACCTGTGTGGTGGGGGAGTCAGGCAGCGGCAAAAGTCTGACGGCCTTGTCCATCATGGGTTTGTTGTCCAAGCAACTCTGTTTAACTGGCGGCCAAGTGCTGTTTAACGACGGTCACTCGGGTGAGCAAGATTTAACCAAGCTTGATCAGGCCAGCTTGCGCAAAATTCGTGGCGCTAAAATTGCCATGATTTTTCAAGAGCCCATGACCTCGCTTAATCCGGTGTTAACGGTGGGCTATCAAATTGGCGAGAGTTTGACTACCCATTTAGGCCTTAAAGGCGAGGCTTTGCAAACTAAAATCGCCAGTTTACTCAGCATGGTGGGCATCCCTGAAAATAGAGCTGGCAGCTACCCGGACGAATTGTCCGGTGGGCAGCGGCAACGGGTAATGATAGCCATGAGCATAGCGTGTGAACCGTGTTTGCTGATTGCGGACGAGCCGACCACGGCTTTAGACGTCACGGTGCAGGCACAAATCCTGACCCTGTTGGATGAGCTTAAAACCCGCATGAATATGGGTATGTTGTTCATCACCCACGATTTCGGGGTGGTGGCCGATATCGCCGATCAAGTGGTGGTGATGTTTCGCGGCGAAATAGTGGAAGCGGGCAGCAAACAGCAAGTCTTGCAGCATCCGCAACACCCATACACCAAAGCCTTGCTGGCCTGTGTGCCGGATGCTGAGGGAAAAAAACCATTAAAACCGATAGATTACGCCTGGCTAGCCGATAGTCAGACGCAAGCTGCCGTTCAAGCAGACGTTCAAGCAGACGTTCAACAGCAGGTGCAGCCATGAGCGACATCTTGCTGCAAGCCAATCATTTGGTTAAAACTTACACGCAACGCAGTGGTAAATTTGGCTTTGGCACACGCTTGCTTAGGGCCTTGGATGATGTCAGCATCCAATTAAAAGCCGGTAAAACCTTGGCCGTGGTGGGTGAATCGGGCAGTGGTAAATCCACCTTGGCCCGATGTCTGTTACAATTGCAAGCCTTAGACAGTGGCGAGGTTTTATTCGCTGGTCAAGATTTGGCAAAGTTAGACGGCGCGGCACTGAGGCAGGTGCGTAAAAATCTGCAAATGGTCTTTCAAGACCCGTTTGCTTCCTTAAACCCACGCATGCGGGTCGGTCAGATTGTTGGTGAAGGCTTGCTGATACATGGTTTAGGCAGTGCAGCCGAGCAACAGGCAAAAGTCATCGCCATGTTAAAGCGCGTTGGCTTAAGTGAGTCCGATATGCAAAAATACCCGCACGAATTTTCCGGTGGGCAGCGCCAGCGTATAGGCATAGCCCGTGCTTTGGTGCTGGCGCCAAAAGTGGTGGTGTGCGATGAGCCAGTTTCTGCCTTGGATGTGTCCATACAAGCGCAAATACTGTTGCTGTTAAAAGAGTTGCAAGCGGAAATGGCCTTGAGTTATTTATTCATCAGCCACGATTTGCGTGTGGTACGCCACATTGCCGATGACATGGTGGTGATGCATCAAGGTAAGGTGGTGGAACAGGGCTTGGTTGAGACGGTCTACCAACGGCCTCAACACCCATACACGCGAAGCTTGCTGGCGGCCATACCCGGGAAAAAAGCGTCGTACGATTGATGGGTTGGTTAACAGATTGATTAAAATTAGATTAAATTAGTTTAGGAAAAAGCATGGCATACGATTTAGAAGAGCAAGAACAATTAGACGAATTTAAAGCCTGGTGGAAACAGCATGGCAAATTAATTAGTCGTGCGTTTGTAGCATTGTTAGTCGCTTACGTGGCTTATCAAGCATGGCATTACTACCAAAACAAACAGTCCTTGGCAGGCTCCAGTCTCTATCAGGAATTGGTAGTGACGGATGCAAAAGACCTAAAAACCATACAAGCAAAATCGGCCACATTAATGGACGACTACAGCGGCACACCGTACGCCGGTCGCGCTGCGTTATTGGCGGCTAAAGCCAATTACCAAGCGCAACAAGTTAAGAGTGCAAAAGCCCAATTGGATTGGGCGGCCAAGCATGCCAGCGAAGCCAGCGTTTCTGCATTGGCTACCTTGCAATTGGCCAGCATCTTGATGGAAGAGAAAGATTTAAACGCCGCTCTAGACTTGCTTAATTCATCTCACGATGCTGGTTTCGATGGTTTGTTTGCTGATTTAAAGGGCGATGTACTAGCCGCCCTGGGTAAAAATGCCGAAGCCAAAGCGGCCTACCAAGAGGCGCTGGATAAATTAGACCCTGCTGGAAAAATGCGCGCCTTGACGCAAAAGAAACTGGAATCGTTGGCTTAAATTAAGCCGCGGCCTTATTAAACAAAAAGCTGGGGTACTGCCTTGTTTTCATCATTATCAAAAAAAACCACCTGCCTAATAGCGCTCAGTTTGCTCTTGCTCAGCGCTTGCAGTGTGATAGGCGATGTCAAAGATAGTTTGACGGATACCTTGCTTGGTCGCGTGCCTGCCGATGCGCCTGATCCTTTGGTGGAGTTTAAGCCGACTTATGCCAGCAAAGTCCTGTGGCAAGCTAAGCTAGGCCCCGCGCAATATTTCGATTTTGTGCCGGTGCTTGATGCTGGTTTTGTTTACGCTGCCAGTAGCAATGGCGAGATTGTTAAATTGGATGCCCTTAGTGGCAAGCAAGAATGGCGTGTGAATAGTGGCGAAGTGTTGTCTGGTGGCGTTGGCGTGGGTGGCAGTTTGGTATTGGTAGGCACGCAAAAAGGCTGGGTGTATGCCTACGACATTGCGGGTAAGTTTTTATGGAAAACCAAGTTAAGCAGTGAGGTTTTGAGTGCGCCTAAGTACTTCGATGGCTTGGTCGTCGCACGCAGTGGTGATAATCACATCTACGGCTTGAATGCTACTGACGGTACGCGTAAATGGGTGTATGACCGCACAGGGCCGGCACTGACTTTGCGCAGTTCTGTTGGGGTGGTGATAGACGGTGGCGCTGTTTATGCTGGTTTTGGTGGCGGTAAGTTAGTGGCCATTCGTGCGGATAACGGCAAAATGTTGTGGGAAGCATCGGTCGCTCAACCTAAAGGCGTGACCGAAATAGAACGCATAGCCGACATTACTAGCCTGCCTGTGGTCGAAGGCCCCTTGGTTTATGCGGTTGCATACCAAGGCAAAATAGCCGCGGTGGATCGCATGAGCGGTCGCATCGTTTGGAACAGAGACATATCCAGTTTAACCGGATTGAGTATGGAAGACGGGCGGATATACCTTGCCCATGCGGCTGGTGCCGTGTATGCCTTGGATTACAGTACGGGCAAATCTTTTTGGCGCCAAGCCGTACTGAAGAATCGTCAATTGACTTTACCCTTAGCCATGGGCAGCTTGCTGGCCGTGGGTGACTTAGAAGGCTATGTGCATTTTCTGAGCCGTGATGATGGTGCGATCGCCTCACGATTACAAATTGGCAGCAGCCCTGTCATGCCAAAAATGGCTATACTGAATAGCAACAGCTTGATTGCTCAAACCCGTGATGGCGGACTGTATGCCATACAAGTTAAATAATCAGACTACAGATCACTCTGCCAGTTTGACCTTACAGCACACACATAGAAGAAATGCATGTTACCTACCCTAGTCTTGGTTGGCCGGCCTAATGTCGGCAAATCCACCTTATTCAATCGCTTAACCAAAAGCCGTGACGCGCTAGTCGCCGACCTGCCTGGCTTAACTCGAGACCGCCATTATGGTCGCGGGGTGGGCGCCAGTCAGCCTTATTTGGTGGTCGACACCGGAGGGTTTGAACCCAATACCGACAGCGGCATCCTTAAAGCCATGGCCGTGCAAACTTTGCTGGCCATAGACGAGGCCGATGTCATTATGTTTATCGTGGACGGCCGTCAAGGCGCCACACCGCAAGACATGGAAATTGCCAACCGCTTGCGCCGTTGTAAATGCCCAGTCCTGCTAGCGGTGAATAAAACCGAAGGCATGAATAAAGCCGTGGTCAGCGCCGAATTCCATGAGCTGGGCTTGGGCGATCCTTTGTCTATCTCATCAGCGCACGGCGAAGGCGTGAAAGACATCATCGATTTAGCGCTTGAGAGCTTTCAAGTGCAAGACGACGACAGTACGCTGGATCAAAACGACGACAGAATTCCTAAGGTGGCCATAGTAGGGCGGCCTAATGTCGGCAAGTCCACGCTGGTCAATGCCTTGCTCGGCGAAGACCGCGTTATCGCCTTTGATGAGCCGGGCACCACGCGTGATTCCATTTCCATAGACTTGGAAAAGAACGGCAAACACTACACCTTGATCGATACCGCTGGCGTGCGTAAGCGTGGGCGCGTGTTGGAAGCCATAGAAAAATTCTCGGTCATTAAGACCATACAGTCGATAGAAGAAGCCAATGTGGTGATTTTGGTGGTTGATGCGCAAGAAGGCATCACCGAACAAGATGCGCACGTGGCGGCTTACATATTGGATGCGGGCCGTGCATTGGTGGTGGCGATCAATAAATGGGACGGCTTAAAAGAAGAAGAGCGGGATTGGGTTAAGCGCGAAATCGATAGAAAATTAATGTTTTTGGATTTTGCGGAGTTTCACTACATTTCTGCCTTGCGTAAAAAAGGCCTGCCCGAATTATTTAAATCGGTGGACATTGCTTTTAAAGCCGCTTTTGCAAAACTGGCCACCCCGCAATTAACCCGAGTGCTAATCGATGCTTTGCAACAACATCAACCGCCTATCAGCAAAGGCATACGGCCTAAATTGCGCTATGCCCACCAAGGCGGTAGCAACCCGCCGATAGTGGTCATACACGGCAACCATGTGGACGGCGTCAAAGATGCCTACACCCGCTTTTTGGAAAAAACTTTCCGTCGCACCTTTCAACTGTCGGGTACACCACTGCGCGTGCAATACAAGCAAGGCAGCAACCCGTTTGCTGAGGATGAAGACAAACGTAAGCCGGGCGAGGGTCTCGTGAGTATGCGTAGACGTAAACTCGCACAGCGAGCTCAATTGAAAGCCAAGAAGGTTGAGGAAGATAAAGATCGCAGTGCGAAAAAACGCTAATTAGAATGAACTAGGCCTACCACCCAGCCTAATTAGGGCTAAGTCGGTAGGCCTTTGTTTGTTGCCAGCAAAGCTTCAGTCAGCAAGCCGCTCTATAGTTAATACAAGCTTTCCCAGAATTTCCACCACACCCGTTCGTCTTGGGTGAAGTTCTTACCGAACATTTCGCTGTTCGGGTAATTGGTTTTCAGGATGCGCAGGGTGTCGTTCTTAAGGTCATCCAGACTTAATAAATCGTAGGCACTGATCATGATGACCAAGGCTTGTTCTACCCCCGGTGATTGCGGGAAATACTCCAACACATACTTGCAACGGTTAACTGCCGCCAAGTAGGCATGACGTTTCATGTAGTAGCGGGCAACATGCAGTTCGTGGTCGGATAAGCTGTTGGCTAAGTAGACCATGCGTTGCGTGGCATCTTTTGTATACTTGCTGTTGGGGTAGCGCGTGACCAATTCTTTAAAGCTGGTGAACGAGTCACGTAAGCCACGCGGATCACGGTCGCTGATTTGTTGCTCGGTGCTTTTTTCGATAAAACCGCGTTCGTTAAATACCGCCAAGCCTTTAAGGTAGTAAGCGTAATCGACGTTAGGGTGGTTGGGGTGCAGTTTGATAAACCGGTCAGCCGCCGCTACGCACAATATAGGTTCTTGTTTTTTGAAGTAGGCGTAAGCCGTTTCCAGTTGGGCTTGCGTGGCATAGCGACCATTCGGGTAGCGCGATTCAAGTTTGCCAAAATACTTGATGGCTTTTTCATAGTCTTTATCAAACATTTTTGCTTGGCCTTCGGCGTATATGCGTTCTGCCGTCCAGCCTTTGGTGTCATCGAGTTCGGTGGGGTCGCCGAAAATAGCGCAAGCATTGAGTAAGCAAGCAAACATTAAAACTAAGATATACTTCATGCTGAAAACGACCTTTAAGAATGTTGCCCAATTATACCCGATGACAGACACCACTCAAGCTTCTCTTAGTAATTCAGACCCTCTAAACCAAGCCCTAGCATTGACTATTCCTAACGATTTGGGCGGCTTGCGCTTGGACGTTGCATTGCAACGCTTGTTGCCCGAGCACTCTCGCTCCAGGCTGCAAGCGTGGATTAAGGATGGTTTAGTCACGGTGTCGGGCTTAAGCAGCACAGCTAAGACCAAGGTGTGGGGTGGCGAGGCGGTGTTGGTGCAGGTGCAAATCAAGCCTGAACAACAAGCCTTTCAAGCAGAAAACATCCCGCTGGATATCGTCTTTGAAGACGCGCACATCTTGGTGATTAACAAGCCGGCTGGCATGGTGGTGCACCCAGCAGCAGGCAATTGGACGGGCACTTTGCTTAACGCCTTGCTCTACCATGCGCCTGAGTTAAAAGACTTGCCGCGTGCGGGCATCGTGCATAGGTTGGATAAAGACACCAGTGGTTTATTGGTGGTAGCCAAGACCTTGGCAGCACAAACCAATTTGGTGCGGCAATTGCAAGCGCGCACGGTAAAGCGTGAATACCGCGCCATTGTTTGGGGTCAGATTTGGCGCAACGGCATGATAGATCAACCCATAGGTCGGGATCCAAGGTCGCGTACTAAGATGGCGATTAATCGAGCCGGTAAGCCAGCCATTACCCGTTATCAAATGCTGGAGCGCTTTTCCGTACAAACCTATATGCGCTGTAATTTAGAAACCGGCCGTACCCATCAAATTCGTGTGCACATGCAGTATTTGAAAGCCCCCATCGTCGGCGATCCGGTTTATGGTTTCCGTGGCATTGTGCCCATACGGGCCATGACGCAGACCCTGCGTGATGCAGTCAGTCAGTTCAAACGGCAAGCCTTGCATGCCATCAAATTGGGTTTGTTGCACCCGGCCACCAATGAGTTTGTTGAATGGCAAATTGAATTGGCTGATGACATGAAAGCCTTGTTGGAGGCCATGCGCCATGAAGATCCGCGTGATGAGGACGATGAAATGTTTGACTTCGGCGGCTTGCAAACCGAGCCGTATTTGGCCGATGAAGATTACGAAGATGATTTCGATGACGATTTTGATGATGACGAATCAGGCGATGACAATTCAGACAATGACGATTTAGCTTTGGATGACGAGGACTGAGGTCTTGCTGGATTTGACCGTTATTAAACCCAATTGGCCAGCCCCGGCTAATGTGCAAGCTATACAAACCACTAGGCAAGGCGGCGTCAGTTTGGCGCCTTATGACAGTTTAAACTTAGCCATGCACGTTCAAGATGCGGTGCCAGCCGTGCAGCAGAACCGGCAATTGCTGCATACACTGGTGCCCAGTGCGCCAGTATGGCTGAATCAGGTGCACGGCACCACGGTGCTGGATGCGGCCTTGGTGCATGGCGTGCCAGATGCCGATGCCGCATTTACCAGCTTGCCCAATGTGGTGTGTGTGACCATGACCGCCGATTGCTTGCCGGTCTTGCTCTGTGATAAAGCCGGCACGGTGGTGGCAGCCGTGCATGCTGGCTGGCGTGGCCTGTGTGATGGGGTCATAGAAGCGACCGTGGCTAAGATGCCAGTAGCCAGCAGTGAGTTGTTGGCTTGGTTGGGCCCGGCCATAGGGCCTAATGCATTTGAGGTGGGTGCTGACGTGCGGGCACAATTTATCCAGCGTGATGCACAAGCGGCTTTGGCATTTAAGCCGCATGCCGATAAATGGCTGGCTAATTTGTATCTGCTTGCCCAGCAGCGGCTAACTGCGCTAGGCATTAAACAGATATACGGTGCGGGTATCAATCAAGATTTTTGTACCTACACCGATGCGCAGCGGTTTTTCTCTTACCGGCGTGAGTCCGTGACTGGGCGCATGGCCAGTTTGATTTGGCTTACTGCCTAGCAATTTAGCGAGTAAGGCAGCCATTTCTAAACTATAATATGGCCCTGCAAGCAGCGCTTGTGCGTTCATTTTAAAAGTGGTTAATACACATTCATGCATTTTTCTGATTACTCCGTTCTGACTTACATCGTAGGCTTCACCTTTTTAGGTGGCTTGCTTAGCGTGTCATTGGCGGCCTTGTTTGCCTTAAGTTTACGCTCGGCTTGGGTGCCTATGCTGGTGAGCTATGCCATAGGTGCTATGCTGGGGGCGGTTTTCTTGGAAATATTGCCGCACGCTTTTAGTTTGGCCGGCAGCGTGGAAAAAGTGTCAGCCACCTTGTTGCTGGGTTTGCTGGTATTTTTTGTGTTGGAAAAATTGGTGATATGGCGCCATTGCCACGGTGACCACTGCGAAGTGCATGCCATGCACAGTGAGCAAGATTGCCCTGTGGAGCATGCTGGCCATGCGCAGCAAGGGGATACTAAATACAAGGCGGTAACCATGCATCAGGCACCGTCTGCTTTGCTAAGTCACGGCCATGTGCACAACCACGACAGCGGTCGCAGTGGCTTGATGATCATGATAGGCGACACCTTTCATAATTTCATCGATGGGATTTTGATTGCGGCGGCGTTTACTGCTGACATTAAATTGGGCGTGGTGACCGCCCTGGCTATTATTGCCCATGAAATCCCTCAGGAAGTGGGCGATTTCTTAATCTTGCTGCATTCTGGCTACAGTAAAAAACACGCTTTAATTTTTAACTTGGTGTCCAGCGTGGCCACCTTGGTCGGTGGCTTGATTGCTTATTATGCGCTGCAATACGTGCAATCGTGGGTGTCCATCATTTTGGCTTTAGCGGCATCCAGTTTGCTCTATGTGGCGGTGGCCGATTTGATCCCTGGTTTGCACAAGCGCACGGAACTGAAGGCCACTTTAGGACAAATTTTACTCATCTCTATCGGTGTGGCCACCATCTGGATCGCCCACGTCGTCTTGGAGTAAGGCTTTTTTGTGTTGCATGTGGCGTCGGTGTTTGACCCCAAGCAGCCACAACAAGAGCGCGCAGGGCATTAGGCCGTAAAAGAAAAACGTAAGTACGCCGGCAGTGAGGCTGGCTTCGGTAGCCGCCATCAAGGTCACTAGGTATAGCCAAGCAATAGCAATGATGTACATAAATTAATTTAACGGTAGGTAGTGTTCATGAGTTTATCCAATCCTAAAGTGGGCTTCGTTTCACTCGGTTGCCCCAAAGCCGGCTCAGATGCAGAGCGTATTCTCACCCAATTGCGTGCAGAAGGCTATGAAATTTCAGGCAGCTATACGGACGCCGATTTGGTGGTGGTGAATACCTGCGGCTTTATTGATAGCGCGGTAGAAGAGTCGCTGGACGCGATTGGTGAAGCCATTAAAAAGAACGGCAAGGTTATCGTGACCGGCTGCCTAGGTGCTAAAAAAGGCGTGGTGGAAGCGGCTCACCCCAGTGTTTTAGCCGTGACCGGCCCGCATGCCTTGGAAGAAGTAATGACTGCGGTGCACGCCAATTTGCCCAAGCTGCATGAACCCTTTGTCGATTTAGTGCCGGCTCAGGGCATACGCTTAACGCCCAGCCATTATGCTTATTTGAAAATTTCTGAAGGTTGCAATCACCGCTGCAGTTTTTGCATCATTCCTAGCCTGCGCGGGGATTTGGTCAGTCGCCCCATAGGTGAGGTCTTGAACGAGGCGGAAAATTTAGTCAATGCCGGTGTTTCTGAAATTCTAGTGATTTCTCAAGACACCTCGGCCTACGGCGTGGACGTTAAATACCGCCCCGGTTTTTGGAACGGCAGACCGGTCAAGACGCGCATGACCGAGTTGTGTCAAAGTTTGAGCGACTTGGGCGTATGGACGCGTTTGCACTATGTTTACCCGTACCCGCACGTGGATGAAGTGATCCCTTTAATGGCCGATGGCTTAATACTGCCGTATTTGGACGTGCCGTTTCAGCATGCCAGTCCACGTATCTTAAAAGCCATGAAACGGCCGGCCCATGCGGAAAATAATTTAGCACGCATTAAAGCTTGGCGTGACATTTGCCCGGATATTACCGTGCGTAGCACCTTTATTGCCGGCTTCCCCGGTGAGACCGAAGACGATTTCCAGATGCTGTTGGATTTCTTAGAAGAGGCGCAATTAGACCGCGTTGGTTGTTTTGCTTATTCCGCTGTCGATGGGGCTGCTGCCAATGCGCTAGCTGACCCAGTACCAGAAGAGGTAAAACAAGAGCGTTTGAGCCGTTTTATGCAAGTCCAAGAGCGCATTAGCGCGGCTAAATTGCAAGGCAAAGTGGGCAGCATGCAAACGGTATTGGTGGATAGCTTGGTCACCGATGCGGCTGGCAACATAGAAGCCATAGGTCGTACTAAAGCGGATGCACCTGAAATCGATGGCGTGGTGTATTTAGAGGATGCTGAAGGATTGACGCCGGGTGATTTCGTTGAGGTCGAGATATACAGTGCCGTTGGCCACGATTTACGTGGTGGCCCACCGCGTAACTAGTTAAACAAATCCGGCATGATGGCCGCCGGGCGTTGGCTGTCTGCGCGTTCTTCTAAGAAATCGAAGGTCAGTGGACAGCGCGTTGGTTTTCTGGCGGCTTTGCGTTTTTTTGCGGTGCTGGCTTGCAAGTCTATGTAGGGCGTTTGGCTGATGCGCACATAACCTGAGCTGGCTAATTTTTCGGCGGTAGTTTCGAATAGACTGAGTGGGTTGTCTATGTTTTGCAGGGTGACGATGGCTTTGCTAACTTTTAGCACGTTATACATGGTAAATTTAGCCGCGGTTTGTTTACCGTAAATCTCGCCTGTATGAATTTCCACTATGCCTCCCAGCATTAATGTTTGCTTATGGTAGCGCTACAATCGGCAATTAACAAGCGTTTTGCCGTGCGCCTAGGCGGTTTTTGTGTGACAATAATCAATAGATTTTTAAATAAATAAATGCGGTAAGCACTATCGCATGGAGCAAAGCATGACATCAAACACCAAGACGACAGCCAAGCTGCCGTCATTTTTATGCCGTACGGCGATTTGTTTAATCGTGAGCTTGGGATTGGCCGCTTGCGGTAAGCAAGACCCGGCAGCCAATGGCATGGCTATGCCGGCTATGCCAGTCAGCGTGATTAGTTTGCAAGCCACCAATGTGCCTATCAGTGCTGAGACCGTGGCGCAAACCGAGGGCGCAAAAGAGGTGGAGATACGCCCTCGCGTGGGTGGTATCGTGCTTAAGAAATTGTATGAAGAGGGGGCGCCCGTTAAGCAAGGGCAAGCCTTGTTTTTAATCGATCCCGTGCCTTTCCAAATTGCATTAAGCCATGCAAAAGCCCAGTTGGCACAACAACAAGCCAGGGTTGAGCAAACCGAGCGCGAGGCACAACGTTTACAAGGCTTGCTATCGACCGAGTCAGTTAGTCGGCGTGAGGCGGACAATGCCGTATCGGACAACAGCATGGCACGGGCGGCGCTGGCGCAATACCAAGCTAATGTACGCGAAGCGCAATTGAATTTATCCTATACCACCGTGACTTCATCCTTGTCTGGCATGGCGGGGCGCTTTGAGCTATCGGAAGGGGCTTTGGTTAATGCCAACAGCAGTCTCTTGACTAAGGTTTATCAAATCAGCCCAATCTGGGTAAGGTTTAGCTTGTCCGACAGTGAGTTGGCTTTAGTGGGCGGGTATTTGACGCCAGCACGGGTCAAGCAATTGAATTTAATTTTAGCTAACGGCCAAGAGTATAGGCAAAAAGGCCAATTGAATTTTGCTGCCAGCAGCATAGACCCGCAATTGGGCACCCAGCAATTGCGTGCCAGTTTTGCCAATGACGATAAAACACTGTTGCCCGGGCAGTTTGTGCGTGTGCGCGTGACCACCGGTAACCGTAACGGTGTGTTTTTGCTGCCGCAAACGGCGGTGTTAACCGGCGACCAAGGCAAATTTGTGTTTGTGGCCGAAAAAAATCCGCAAGGCAAAGTGCTGGCGGCCATCCGTCCCATCGTCGAAGGTGGCTGGCAAGGGCAGTCGTGGGTGGTCTTGAGTGGCTTAAAAGCCGGAGAGCAAGTCATCGTGGATAATTTGATTAAAATGCGCCCAGGCGCAGAAGTGCTACCTCATCCTTACCAAGAAACGCCCGCTATAGCAGCTAAAGTAAACTAGGACACGGTCATGACTAAGTTTTTTATCACCAGGCCGATTTTCGCCTCCGTGCTGTCCATCATTATCGTGCTGGCTGGGTTGGCTGCGGCATTCAAACTGCCTATCGCCCAGTACCCACAAATTGCCCCGCCCACAGTCACCATTACTGCCAACTACCCTGGCGCCAGTGCCGATACCTTAGCTAAAACGGTGGCCGGCCCGATAGAAGAGCAGTTAAGTGGCGTGGACAATCTTTTGTATTTTAACTCCAGCGCCGATTCCAGCGGTACCTTGGTGATCACTGCGACCTTTGAGGTTGGCACCGATGTCGATCAAGCCACGTTTAATGTCAGCAACCGCGTCAACATCGCCAGCCCGAGGTTGCCCGATGACGTTAGGCGCAACGGTGTGGTGGTGCAGAAAAAATCCAATGACATATTGTTGGTGGTGATGCTCACGTCTAAAGACCTGAAGCACGATAGGTTATACCTGAGCAATTACGCTACTTTGAATGTATTGGATGAATTAAAACGGATTAAAGGCGTGGGCGATGCCTTGATATTTGGCGGTCAAGATTACGCCATGCGCATTTGGTTGCGCCCCGATCGTATGGCGCAACTGGGCGTCAGCAGTAGCGACATTGCAGCGGCGATTGCCGCGCAAAACAACCAGTACGCGGCCGGTAAAATAGGTCAGGAGCCGGCACCTAGCAGCCAGCAGTTGGTGTATACGGTCAGTGCCAAGGGTCGATTGCTAGACCCCGCTGAGTTTGGCAACATCATTATTCGTGCCGATGGCCCACGCGGCATGCTCTACTTAAAAGACGTGGCACGCATAGAGTTGGGTGCACAAAGTTACAACGTGACCTCGGCGCTGGATGGTCAACCAGGCGTGGCTATTCCTATCTTTTTACAAAGTGGCGCCAATGCCTTGAATACGGCGCAAGGCATCAAGCAGAAAATGGCTGAATTGCAAGCCCGTTTCCCTGCCGGCATGGTCTACAGCATCCCTTATGACACCAGCGATTTTGTAAAAGCGACCATAGAAGAAGTATTCAAAACCTTTGCTGAAGCCTTAGTCTTGGTGGTCTTGGTGGTCTTCCTGTTTTTACAAAGTTGGCGTGCTACCTTGATACCTATCATTGCGGTGCCCATTTCCTTGATAGGTACTTTTGCCGGTTTATACCTGTTTGGCTTCTCCATCAATTTACTCACCTTGTTTGCCATGATATTGGCCATAGGTATCGTGGTGGACGATGCCATCGTGGTGCTGGAAAATACCGAACGCTTAATGCGTGAAGAAAATTTAGCCCCTTTGCCAGCCGCCATTAAATCCATAAAACAAGTGTCTGCAGCCGTGGTCGCCATTGTTTTGGTGCTGTGCGCGGTGTTTGTGCCGGTCGCGTTTCAAGGCGGTATTGCCGGTGAACTGTACCGTCAGTTTGCCGTGACGGTAGCCATCGCCGTGGTCATTTCTGGGGTGGTGGCCCTAACCTTAACACCGGCGCTGTGCGCCATGATATTGCAAAAACATCAGGCGGAAAATCGCTTCTTCCAGGCATTTAACCGCGGCTTCAGTCGCTTTTCCCATTTTTATAGCCTAACCGTGGCCATGACGCTAAAGCACAAAGTCATTGGCGGCTTGGCCTTTGGCGGTATTTTGCTGGCATGTTTGTTTCTATTCATGAAGGTGCCGGGTAGTTTTGTGCCGGCCGAAGACCAGGGCTACGTGGTGACCATAGTGGTGATGCCGGATGGTGCCACTTTGAGTCGCACCACGAAAACCACGGAAAACATACGTGCGGCGATTGCGCAGGATCCGGCGGTGGCGCACGAATTTGCCGTCAACGGTTTGGAGTTGCTCACTGGGGCCAATAAAACCAATGCGGCCACCATGTTTGTGCGGCTCAAAGACTGGAGTTTGCGTGAAACCAGCGCCGACCAAATTGTAGGCAAGCTGTTTGGCATAGGCATGAGTCAGCCTGACGGTTTGGCATTTGCGGTCAATCCACCGGCCATTAGGGGCTTGGGTGCAGCGGCCGGTTTTGAAGTCTACGTGCAAAGTCAGCGCGACACCGACCCCATTAAGCTAGCAGCCGTGATGAATAATTTAATGGAGGCCATGGCTAAAGACCCCAGTTTAACGCCGCCGAAAACATTTTTTCGGCCCACCGTTCCGCAATTGTTAATCGAGGTAGACGAGGCTAAGGCGATTTCGCAAGGCGTGCGCATTGCCGATATTTACACCACCTTGCAAAGCACCATGGGTTCGTATTACGTGAACGACTTTAATAAAAATGGCCGTACTTATCGCGTGCAGTTGCAGGCTGAGGCGCAGTTTAGAATGCAGGCTGCAGACTTAGGTAAGGTTTATGTGCGCAGTCAAGCCACGGCCAGCGCCCCGCACGGCAACATGATCCCCTTGTCGGCTTTAAGCAAGGTCAGCAATCGGGTGGGGGCGGAACAGCTAGAGCGTTACAACGGCTTGTTGTCGGCCAAAGTATTTGGCGAGGGTGCACCAGGGGTGAGTTCGGGCGATGCCATTAAGGCGGTCGAGCGCGTCGCTGCCAGTAATTTGCCTGACGGCTACCAAATTGCCTGGACTGCGCAAGCCTACCAAGAAAAACGCACCGGTTCGGCTGCCGTGTTTGCCTTTGGTTTTGCCATCATCATGGTGTTTTTGATATTGGCAGCACAATTTGAAACCTGGGCGCTGCCACTGGCTGTCATTATGGCCGTGCCGTTTGCCTTGGCCGGCGCTTTATTGGCGGTCTTGTTGCGCGGCATGCCGAATGATATTTACTTCCAAATTGGCTTGATTACCTTGATAGGCTTGGCGGCTAAAAATGCCATATTGATTGTTGAGTTTGCCAGCCAAAAAATGGAGCAGGGCATGCCTGTGGCTGAGGCCGCTTTAGAGGCCGCTCGATTACGTTTTAGACCCATAGTCATGACCTCCATGGCCTTTGTTTTAGGCATCGTGCCCTTGGTGCTAGCGACTGGCGCGGGTGCGGCGGCAAGGCGTTCCATGGGGACCGGGGTATTCGGCGGCATGCTGTTGGCCACCTTTGTCGCGACCATTTTTATTCCACTATTCTTTACCTGGTTAAGTGGTAAACACGTAAGGCACCATGGCCAGTTGGAGTTGCAAGCCAGTACTAAGGAAACACCATAATGACTTTAAAGATAGGCATGGTTAGTAAGGTTTCCCTTAGCTCTTTGCTGTTGTTGATAACGGCCTGCGCGCCCTTGGGCTTGGATTATAAGCGCCCAAGCATGGCAATGCCGGCTGAGTTTGCACAAGACCATCCTAGCGCAGCGACCACGGCAGTGAGTGCGTCGTGGTGGACTTTGTACCAAGACCAAACGCTGAATGATTTGGTGCGTTTGGCACAGCAGAACAATACCGACATTAAGCAAGCGGTCGCGCACATAGAGGAGGCTGAGGCGGCGGCTCGCGCAGTGGCGGCAGAGACTTTCCCTAGTGTGGATTTGGATGCCAGAGGTACACGCACACGCGTCACCGAGTCAGGTCCGTTTCCGGTGTTTGGCGAGAACCCACGCAATAATTTCAACGCGCAACTAGGCACGTCTTTTGAATTGGATTTTTGGGGTAAATTGAGCCGTAGCAAAGAGTCTGCTCGCGCTCAGGCTTTAGCTAGCCATTATGCGAAAGCCACCGTGGATTTGTCACTGACCGGTTTGCTTACCCAGCATTATTTGCTATTACGCAGTTTGGATGCGCAACTGGCCATCGCTGTCGCCAGTTTAAAAACCCGCGAAGACAGCTTGGCGCTAACCCGTCGGCGCCTAGAAGGTGGTGTGGCTTCAGGCTTAGATGTCCATCAAGCGGAAACGGCCAGTGCTAACCTCAAAGCCCAGTTGGCTGAACTCAATAAACTGCGGGCGCAAACTTTGCACCAATTGGCTTTGCTTACGGGCAAATTGGACTTAAGCATCGGTGTGGCCTCCATAGACGGCTTGCCGGTGCCACCAATACCACCGGCCGGCTTGCCGTCCAGTTTATTGGAAGCACGACCGGATGTGCGTCAAGCAGAGCAGCAATTGATTTCCGCTAATGCCAACATAGGCGTCGCCAAGGCGGCCTTGTACCCCAGTATTTCACTAACGGCTGCGCTAGGTGGAGAAAGCTTGGCCTTGAGTGACGTGTTAAAGGCTTCGTCACGCATATGGACCGGTGGCTTGAATTTGAATTTACCGATTTTTGATTCGGGTCAGCGCAACGCGCAAGTGGATCAAGCCAGCGCTCAGCAAAAACAAGCTTTAGCCAGTTACGAACGGGCCGTACAAACCGCTTTCACTGAAGTTAACGATGCTTTGGTGGCGGTGCGGGAAAATGCGGCACGCGAATCGGCATTGAAGGACAGCCAATTGGCTGCTAAAAAAGCCTTAGACATTGCCATGCACCGCTATCGATCAGGGTATTCGGCTTATTTAGATGTGCTCGATGCGCAGCGTGTCTACCATGTGGCTGAATTAAGCTTGGTGCAAGCGCGTGAGGCTAGATTGCAGGCCACCGTGGACCTCTTTAAAGCCTTGGGTGGCGGTTGGCAAGCGCCTAACTAAGTTGCGTTTAAGTCGTCAGTGGCGCCGCCAGCCATGGTAAAATGGCGCATTATTTTTAAGCCATGTTTACTATGACAGTTCGTACTCGATTTGCCCCCAGCCCTACCGGTTTCTTACACATAGGCGGTGCCCGCACCGCTTTATTTTCTTGGGCATATGCCAGAAAGCACGGCGGCGAGTTTATTTTGCGTATAGAAGATACCGATGTGGCGCGCAGCACACCAGAAGCCGTGCAAGCTATATTGGACGGCATGCACTGGCTAGGCTTGGATTACGACCAAGGTCCGTTTTATCAAATGCAGCGCATGGACCGTTACAAAGCGGTTCTGCAAACCATGTTGGCAGCCGGCAGTGCCTATTATTGCTACAGCAGCAAGGAAGAATTAGACGCTTTGCGTGAGCAGCAAATGGCGCAAAAGTTAAAGCCACGCTACGACGGTAAATGGCGTCCGGAAGCGGGTAAGACCCTGGCCAATCCACCGTCTGATATTGCCCCGGTGATACGCTTTAAGAATCCGCAAGACGGCGTGGTGGCTTGGGACGATATGGTTAAAGGCCGCATAGAGATTGCCAATAGCGAATTGGACGATTTGATTATCGCCCGTGCTGATGGCACCCCCACCTATAACTTTTGTGTGGTGGTGGACGATAGCGACATGGGCATTACCCAAGTCATACGCGGTGACGATCACGTGAATAACACCCCACGGCAAATCAATATGTTGCTGGCCTTGGCCGCCATAGACAGCGCGATAAAAGTGCCGCAATACGCACACCTGTCCATGATATTAGGCAGCGATGGGCAAAAATTATCCAAACGGCATGGCGCTGTCAGCGTTATGCAATACCATGAGGACGGCTATCTGCCGGAGGCGGTCATCAATTACTTGGCCAGGTTGGGTTGGAGTCATGGTGACGAAGAGGTGTTTAGCAAACAGCAATTTGCATCGTGGTTTGATTTGGATCACATTACGCCATCGGCCGCGCAATTTAATACCGAAAAACTTAACTGGTTGAACGCGCATTACATTAAGCAGGCGGATATAACTACCTTGCTTGAGGACATAGTGCAACGGTTGGCGCAACGCGGTGTGTTGGCCCCTGATTTGGACAAATTAGCTGCTAGCATGGCTTTGTACCAAGAGCGGGTAAACACCTTGAACGAATTGGCCGACAGCTTGGTCTACTTCTTCGAAAAACCGAGCATGGATGCCGTCGCGCTGGAAAAACACCTGACGCCTGAAATTAAGCCTGTGCTGGCGGCGTTGGCTAGTACCTTAAAAGACAGCGATTGGCAGGCCGAAGCCATACACCATGCGATAGACGCCGCGGTGACTGCTAATGGATTGAAGTTTCCTAAATTAGCCATGCCGCTGCGAGTGATACTGACCGGCATAGCCCAGTCACCTAGCATAGATCAGGTCATGGCTTTGTTAGGTAAGGATGAAGTGTTGGCTAGACTGAATGCCGCCCTTCATTAGTTGCTAACCATTAGTAGGGCTTGAATTTTAGTGCGGCTAGCCGCATATGCAATGGCAAGGCCATTGAGTTTTAAAAACATTCAGCTAAGCATTGTTCAAAATTGTAAGCAGCGTATTATCGCTTGTGCAGCATAACTTAAGCAGTTTTTATTTAACTCCAACCAATAGGAGACACCATGAATCACAAAGGGCAAATGTTACAAGACCCATTCCTTAACGCCTTACGTAAAGAGCACGTCGCTGTGTCCATCTATCTCGTCAACGGCATTAAATTGCAAGGTCAGGTTGATTCATTCGATCAATACGTGATTTTGCTGAAAAATACCGTCACGCAAATGGTCTACAAGCATGCCATTTCAACCATCGTGCCAGCACGCATGGTGGCGTTCAATCCAACTGAAGATGCCGCATAAAATCCTATCATTAGCGTGGTCCTGTAAACCTTGAAAGATTTGTTTGAGCGCCCTGGCGGCTTTGATGCGGCCATCATGGTGAGCGTGGATTTTGGTGATCACGATTACCAGGAAAGTTTGCACGAACTTAGGCAGCTAAGTTTAACGGCAGGCTTGGCCATACGCGGTACCGTTGAAACTAAGCGTGTCGCGCCCGATGCCAAGTACTTTATAGGCAGTGGTAAAGCCGATGAATTGGCGCAAATGATGCAGGCCAGTGAGTCTAATGTTGCGGTGTTTAATCACGACCTTTCTCCTTCACAGCAGCGTAATTTAGAACGCCTATTGCAAGCGCGGGTAGTGGATAGAACCGGATTAATTCTGGATATATTCAGTCAGCGTGCACAAAGCCATGAAGGAAAATTGCAAGTTGAATTGGCGCAGTTGGAGCACTTGTCGACCCGTTTGGTCCGAGGTTGGACCCACTTGGAAAGGCAAAAAGGCGGCATAGGCGTGCGTGGCGGCCCTGGTGAGACTCAGTTGGAGTTGGATAGGCGCATGCTGCGTGTGCGGGTTAAGCAATTGCGTGAAAAGCTAATCAAACTCAAAGCCCAGCGCGGCATGCAACGCAGGGCGCGCAAACGGTCCAATGTCATGACCGTGTCTTTAGTCGGCTACACCAATGCCGGCAAGTCCACCGTGTTTAATCGCCTGACCAAAGCCGACATTTACGTGGCCGATCAGTTGTTTGCCACCTTGGATACCACCACGCATAAAATTTACATCGCCGATTGTGGCTCCGTGGTGCTGTCCGATACGGTGGGATTTATTAAACACTTGCCGCACGCCTTGGTTGAGGCGTTTAGTGCAACATTGGAGGAAGCGGTGCAAGCCGATCTCTTATTGCACATTGTTGACACGGCCAGCACCAATCGCGATGAGCAGATAGCGCAGGTAAATAAAGTTTTATCGGAGATAGGGGCCGCTCAAGTGCCGCAAATTTTAGTGCACAATCAGATAGACCGCGTGGGCTTGTTGCCCGCTATTAGCCGGGATGAGTATGGTAGAATTAGTAGCTTGCACGTTTCTGCTAAAACCGGCGAAGGAATGGATTTATTAAGGCTGGCCATTGCCGAACATGGCCAGTATTTGCAAAAATTAAGCACTGAAGAAAGTGCTTACGCTTGAGTCAAGCTGAGCTTATGATGGATTTTGGAGTATTAAATGATTAAATTTCCTGGCTGGTTACAGGGTAACAACGATGGTCCGCCCGATTTGGACCAAGTGATGCGTGATTTAAGTCGCAAAATCAATAACTTATTTGGCAAAGGCGGTGGCAATCAAGCTAGGCCGCCTTCAGGCAAGCCGCCTGCTGAGCCCTTGGATGCGCCTGCAATACCAGTTTTACCTATCATTGCGATGCTGGTTTTGATTTGGTTAGGCACCGGATTTTATATTGTTGATCAAGGCTCCTTAGGTGTGGTCAAGCGTTTTGGTAACTTTGTGGAAACGGCTGAGCCTGGGCCACGCTGGCATTTTCCTTACCCATTTGAATCCGCTGACGTGGTCAATATGGAGCAGGTGCGTCGCTTGGAAGTTGGCTACAGAAGTGCTGGTGAAGGCAGCGGCAGTAAGGTTAAGCAACCTAAAGAAGCGTTGATGCTGACCGAGGATGAAAACATCATCGATTTGCAGTTTGCCGTGCAATACAACCTGAAAAATGCCAAAGATTATTTATTTAATAACCGCTCTACCGATGAGGCGGTGATGTCGGCCGCTGAAACTGCCATACGCGAAGTGGTGGGTAAAAGTAAGTTGGACGATCTTTTGCAAAAAGGCTTGGCCGATACCTCAGAACGCATGCAAATCATTCTAGACAGTTATAAAACCGGCGTGAACATCACCAGTGTGTCTTTGCAGAGTGCGCAACCGCCTGAGCAAGTTCAAGAAGCGTTTGAAGACGTTAACCGGGCCAATCAAGATAACCAACGGCAGATTAATGAGGGTCAAGCCTACGCCAATGACATTATCCCTAAAGCGCGCGGTACAGCCTCTAGATTGCTGGCTGAAGCGGCCGGTTACAAATTGAAAATAGAAAGCGAAGCCAAGGGTAACGCTAGCCGTTTCGAGCAAATTTTAGTGCAGTATAAAAAAGCACCGGAAGTCACCCGTCAGCGTTTGTTTTTAGAAGCGCAGGAGCAAATTTTATCCAGCGTCAGCAAAGTGGTGGTGGACCAAAAAGGCGGCAACAGCATGCTGTATTTGCCCTTGGATAAATTGATCAATGCGACCGAAGATGCGGCAGTGCAGAAATCACAATCCCTGCAATCGCTCAACCCACAGGCGCCTGCCGCGGCAGAGCCAGCGCCAACGACAGACCGCACACGCGACGCGTTTCGCAGCCGTGACAGAGAAAGTAGGTAGGAGCCGCTAATGAAAAATTTAACGAATAGTCTTGTAGCATTGGTGGCTGTATTGGTGTTGTTGTCTAGTTCGGCGTTTACCGTCGATCAAACTCAGTACGTCATCGTGCAACGCTTGGGTGAAATTGTTGCGGTCAAAAAACAACCCGGTATGCATTTTAAATTGCCGATAGTGGACAATTTAAAATACTTCGATAACCGCATCCTGACGCTGGATTGGGAGCAGCCAGCTAAATTCATTACCAGTGAAAACAAATACATGATGGTCGATTCTTTCGTGAAATGGCGCATCATCGATCCTGCTAAATACTATGTGTCTATCAAAGACGGCGGTGAAGCGGCAGCGGAAGACAGGTTGTCTAAAGTGGTGAACGCCGGTTTGCGTGCTGAATTTGGTAAACGCACGGTGCATGATGTGATTGCCGGTGAGCGTGGCACGATTATGGATAACCTGCGTAAACGGGCCGACATGGAAGCCCGCCAAATTGGTATACAGGTGGTTGATGTGCGCTTGAAACGGGTTGATTATGCTGAAGAAATCAGCAAGTCTGTGTTTGATCGCATGATAGCCGAGCGTAAACGCTTAGCCAATCAATTGCGTTCAGAAGGTTCGGCCGCCTCAGAGAAAATTCGTGCGGATGCCGATAAACAGCGTGAAGTGATTATTGCGGAAGCTTACCGCGAAGCGCAAAAAACCAAAGGTGAGGGCGATGCCACGGCCGCCGCCATTTACAACCAAGCCTACGGTAAAAACCCAGAGTTTTACGCCTTCTACCGCAGCACTGAAGCGTATAAAAATACCTTTAAAAGCAAGAGCGATGTCATGGTGCTAGACCCAAGCTCGGACTTTTTTAAATACATGCGCAGCCCGAATAAAAATAATTCGAGAAAATAATTCGAGTAACTGTCGAGAAGATATAGAGTTAATATAAAGTGCAGCCCAATCTATTAACCGCGCTAGGTTTGATGTTGGTATTAGAAGGCTTAATGCCTTTGCTCTTGCCACAAGCATGGCGCGAGGCTTTTTCACGTTTGCTGGCTTTTAAAGACGGTCAGCTGAGGTTTGTGGGTTTGTTGTCGGTGCTGGCTGGGCTGTTGTTGATTTGGATAATTAACCGTTAAAGATGAGAAAAAATGCGTAATTGGCTACTTCCAGAATACATAGAAGACGTGTTGCCGGCTGAGGCAGCACGGATTGAATCCTTGCGCCGTACGCTGCTGGATTTATTTCGCGTGCACGGTTACCAATACGTCATTCCACCCATGTTGGAATACATGGAGTCCTTAACCACCGGGGCTGGTCACGATTTGGATTTGGCGACTTTTAAAGTCGTGGATCAATTAAGCGGCCGTTTGATGGGGGTGCGTGCCGACATGACGCCACAAGCAGCCCGTATCGATGCCCATTTGCTAAATCAGCAAGGCATTACCCGTTTGTGCTATGCCGGTAGCGTGTTACGCACCAAGCCGGATGGCTTGGCGCAAACGCGTGAACCTTTGCAATTAGGCGCAGAGTTATACGGCCACGCTGGCGTGGCCAGCGACATCGAAATTCAGCGCTTATTGATACAGGCTTTGCATGCCATGGGCGTGAATCGCGTGCACATGGATTTTAGTCACGTGAATATTTTTGGCAGTTTAATTGATGCCAGCCAAATTGCGCCGCAATTGGAGCAGGATTTATACGCCGCATTGCAAAGTAAGGACCAGGCCAGCGTGGCTAGCCTAGCGCTTGGCTTGGATAAAACCACCCGTGAGGCCTTGTTGCAGTTGACCGAATTAAATGGCGATAAAGCCGTGCTAACTAAAGCGGCTAAGGTCTTGCCGGCAATGCCGGCGATAAACACGGCCTTGGCCAGTTTGACAGCCGTCAGTAACGCCCTGGCGGATTTAGACGTCAGCTTAAGCTTTGATTTAAGCGAATTACGTGGCTACCACTATCACAGCGGCATGGTGTTTGCTGCCTATGCACACGGTTACAAAGGGCCATTGGCCTTAGGTGGTCGCTATGATGAAGTGGGTTCGGCGTTTGGTCGAGCACGCCCAGCTACCGGTTTTAGCTTGGATTTACGCGGTGTAGTGACGGCATTAGCGCCTGCCCAATTGCCCTTAGCTATTTTTGCACCAGCCCAAGACGATGCAAGCTTGCGCGAAAAAATTGCCGCATTAAGGGCAGAGGGGCAAATAGTCATACAAGCACTGCCTGATGCAAGCAGCGATTTTAAAGAATTAAATTGCGATCGAAAACTGGCCCATTACAACTCCGGTTGGCATGTGCTAGCTATCGATAGCGATAAAAACTAAGCACACTCTCAAACTAAAATTATAAAGTTAATGTTATGGCAAAAAATGCAGCAAAAAATGTCGTTGTTATAGGCACACAATGGGGCGATGAAGGCAAGGGCAAGATCGTCGATTGGCTAACCGATCACGCACAAGGCGTGGTGCGCTTTCAAGGTGGGCATAACGCTGGCCATACCTTGGTGGTGGGGCAGGGCGAGGCGCAGCGGATTTATAAGCTGAATTTGGTGCCATCGGGCATAGTGCGTGCCGGCATTAATTGTTATATAGGCAATGGTGTGGTGCTGGATGCCGGCCATTTATTGGGTGAAATTGCTGCGCTAGAAAAAGACGGCTTGGAAGTGAAAAGCCGTTTAAAAGTCAGTTCAGGCTGCCCTTTGATTCTGAGCCACCATGTGGCGGTGGATGTGGCGCGTGAAGCCAAGCGCAGCGCAGAGAAAAAAATAGGCACCACCGGTAAGGGCATAGGCCCTACCTACGAAGATAAAGTGGCGCGTCGTGCCCTACGCGTTTACGATTTGTTCTACCCAGAGCGTTTTTCTGAAAAATTACGCGAAGTCATGGATTACCACAATTTTGTATTAAGCCATTACCTAGACGCCAAGCCGGTTGATTTTAATCAGCAATACGATGCCAGCATGCAACATGCCATCGCACTAAAACCCATGATTAGCGACATTTCTGCTGAATTGTATGCAGCCAATGCACGCGGCGATAATTTATTATTCGAAGGCGCACAAGGCACTTTATTAGACATCGATCACGGTACTTACCCCTATGTCACGTCCAGTAATTGCATAGCCGGTCAAGCATCCGCTGGCACCGGTGTGGGTGCCAATATGTTGCATTATGTATTAGGCATTACCAAGGCCTACACCACGCGTGTCGGTGGCGGGCCATTCCCTAGTGAACTGGACATTGAAACCGTAGGCGTACCTGGCTATCAAATGTCGACCAAAGGCCAAGAGATAGGCACTGTGACTAAACGCAAGCGTCGTTGCGGTTGGTTTGATGCGGCGGCCTTACGTCGCTCCGCTATGATCAACGGTTTAACCGGCTTATGCATCACTAAATTGGATGTATTGGATGGCATTACCGAGCTTAAAATTTGCACAGGCTACGAATTGGACGGCAAAAAGATAGATTTGTTGCCCATAGGCGCAGACGATGTGGCAGGTTGTAAACCGATATACGAAAGCGTGCCGGGCTGGACGGAAAATACCTTTGGTGTAAAAACCTGGGATGGCTTGCCTAAAAATGCACAACACTACCTTAAACGCTTAGAAGCCTTGTGTGGTGTGCCGGTGGCCATCGTTTCAACCGGTCCTGAGCGCGATGAAACCATCGTGATTGAACACCCTTTCGCTTAAACTGCCATGCAAAAGCAGCGCTTAGCTTGGGCAATTTCCGGCTCTGGGCATTACCTAAGAGAGACGCTGGACTTGCTGGCAAGTTTGTCGGATGTCGATGTATTTTTAAGCAAGGCCGCTGCTGAAATTATTGTGCAATACGGTTTCCAGTCTAAGCTGGAAGGCACTCAGCACCGTGTTTATTACGATAAAACCGCCAGCAGCGTGCCGGTTGGCTTGCTTTACAGCGGCCACTACCACAGCTTGGTGATCGCCCCAGCCACGTCCAATACCATCGCGAAAATGGCCTACGGGTTTTCCGACTCCTTGGTGACCAATCTGTATGCGCAAGCGGGCAAAACCCGGGTGCCTAGTTTGGTGTTTGCCTGCGATACCATGCCTGAAGAATCGGTCGGCGCCCTTGAATCGGAAGCGCCACGGCAAAAAACCGTGCAGGTTTACCCCAGGCAAATCGATTTAGATAACGTGGCGAAATTGGCTGACTTTGAAGCCACCACCGTCTACGCAGACATCCCCGCACTGGCGGCCGCTATAGATCAGCGTTTGCAAGCATTGGGCTGTTAAATTCCCAATATGGCGGAAAAAAATTTACTTTTCTTAACGGGTAAATTGGCTGAAAAAAGCTTGGCTAAAGTCTTGGCACAAGTCCAGTCCAAGCAAGATTGTAAGACCCCACCATTCAAATACCGCATAGAGCAAATAGGCGTATCGGTAGCGGCGCTCATGACCCCTGATTTAATCGCTAGGCGACTTAAAGACTCAGGCGATGCCGATAAGGTTATTTTACCCGGGCTTTGTTTGGGCGACATAGCGCCCTTGGCTGCGCAATACGGTGTGCCGGTTGAGCGCGGCCCAGCCGATTTAAAAGATTTGCCGCAGTATTTTGGTCAAGTCGGTTTGACGCCGGACTTAAGTGAATACCGGGTGCAGATCTTTGCCGAAATTGTCGATGCGCCCATGTTGAGTGTGGCTGGCATTGTAGCTAAAGCGCAAAGCTACCAAGCGCAGGGTGCCAATGTGATCGATTTAGGTTGCTTGCCAGGTGTGCCTTTTCCGCATTTAAAAGAAGCTGTGCAAACCCTCAAAAGCCAGGGTTTTAAAGTCAGTGTGGACTCATTAAGCAGTGATGATTTGCTAACAGCCGGCCATGCCGGCGCAGATTTTCTACTCAGTTTGACGGAAAAAACCCTGTGGATAGCGCATGAGGTTGCGGCCACGCCGGTGTTGATTCCAGCTAAGCCACACAGCCTGCCATCCTTGTATCGGGCCATAGACGCGTGTAAGAAAGCCGGCAAACCGTTTATTGCCGATGCTATTCTGGACCCCATCCATTTTGGGCTGACGCAGTCCATCGTGCGTTACCAGGCTTTACGTAAAAAATACCCCGATATTGCCATCATGATGGGCATAGGTAACCTAACCGAATTGACCGATGCCGATACCACTGGCATCAACGCCTTGTTGTTTGGCATCATCAGTGAATTAAACATCAATGCCGTGTTGGCCACCTCGGTCAGTCCGCACGCGGTCAATGCCATTGCCGAAGCCGATTTAGCCAGACGCGTCATGCATGCGGCAAAAGCCGATGACCGCTTGCCGCGTGGTTACAGCAATGGTTTGTTAGGTTTGCATGACAGGCGACCTTTTAGCTATCAGCCAGATGAAATTGCAGAAATAGCCAGCATGGTGAAAGACCCTAACTTTCGCATACAGGTGAGTGAGGAGGGGGTGCATGTCTACAATCGAAACGGTTTGCAGCTAGCCACCGATCCGTTTGCATTCTACCCAAACTTGGATGTGCATGAGGATGCTTCGCACGCATTTTATTTGGGCGTGGAGTTGGCGCGTGCGCAAATTGCTTGGCAACTAAAAAAACGCTATGTGCAAGATCAAGCCTTGGATTGGGGGGTGAGCGCGACTCCAACCCAAGCAGACGCTAAAATAGCCCATAGGGAGGCGGCATTGAGTGCTCGTAAACTGGCCGCTAAAAAAGCCAAATCATGATATTTGAGACCATCGTTACCAGCATGAATAGCCAAGGGGAGGTTCACCTGGCGCCTTTTGGCATACAAAGGCGCGATGACCTGGTTATTATTTCACCGTATAAGCCCTCGCTGACCTTGAGCAATATATTGGCCAGCCAGCAAGCTGTCCTTAGTTTAAGCGATGACGTGCGGGTGTTTGCCGCGGCATTGACTAACAGGCAAGCATGGACCTTGCTGCCCACCGAGAAAGTGCTTGGCTTTAGATTGGCCAACTGTTTAGCGCATGAGGAATTGACCTTGTTGAAGGTGGAAGACGATGGTGTTCGCCCGCAATTGTTTATGCAAGTGCAGCACCGCGAACAACATCAAGCGTTCGCTGGCTTTAACCGTGCGCAAGCAGCCGTGATTGAGTTGGCGGTGTTGGTCAGTCGCTTAAACCGCTTGCCTAAAGAAAAAGTGCAGGCGGAAAGGCAGTATTTGCAAATAGCCATTGATAAAACCGCGGGTGAGCGTGAGTTGCAGGCATGGGGTTGGCTGGTCGATAAGATAGAAACGCATTATGCCGTAGCAGCCGGTGAAAATATCGCATGAGCTTAGCCCTAGCAATCGAGAAGAAAAGCCCGCAATTATTGATCAGTGTGAGCACCCTCAATGAGGCGCAAATAGCCATAGACCAGGGCGCGGACATCGTAGACCTAAAAAACCCAGCGGCCGGGGCCTTGGGAGCATTGGCACTGGACGACATCCAAGCCATCGTGGCTTTATTGAACACGCAAGCAGCAGCGAACAAAAAGTTATGCAGCGCCACATTGGGTGACTTGCCCATGCAAGCCGATCAGTTGATTCCTCAATTGAACCTAGTCTTAGCCAGCGGTGTGGACATCGTTAAAATAGGCTTTTTTTCTAGCGAAGATTACCAGGCTTGCTTGGATGCCTTAAGCCCCTATGCGCAGGCTGGCCATAAGCTCATCGCCGTGCTATTTGCTGAAACACTGTACCCGGACAGTTTAATCGCCGCCATTAAGCAAGCTGGCTTTATAGGCATTATGCTCGATACCCAGTATAAAAATGGCTTAAGCCTGTTTGATCACTACGCAGAAAAGCAGGCCAGCGCCTTTGCTGAGGAAGTTTTGCAACAAGGTTTGCTATTGGGCTTGGCTGGTTCATTGAGGGTCAACCATGTGCCGCTTGCGAAACAATTGCAGCCCACTTACATAGGTTTTAGAGGTGGGGTTTGTCAGGCAAATCAACGGCAATCCAGCTTGGATGCAGAGAAAATTAAACTAATTCGTAACTTGCTGTAAATTTTTGTTAAACTATGCGCAGTATAGAGTAAGTTGTTTTGCGCTTGGCCGGCCGAGGTCGCAAGTGCTGATAGGTAAGGAGTAAAGCATGAAAAATAATCATAAGCGTTTGGCGCTCATTTCTGTTTTGAGCTTGTTGGCGTTAAATGCCGCCGCAGAAGATGCATACAGTGGCGCATGGTATGCGGTGCCTGGTGTCAGCTTGATGAATACCGATAAAGACCTGGCTGCCAAGAATGGCGCCGGCGCATCCATACGCTTAGGCAAAGAGTTGAGCCCACATTGGGACATACAATCTGGCCTTAATTATGCGCGAGCTAACGATGATCTTGGTGTAAACGGCCGTTACAAGCAAACTAGCGTAGGCCTGGATGCCTTGTATATGCTAGGTCGCGATAACTTCCGACCATTCTTGCTAACCGGTTTAGGCGTGGCGAACAACAAGTTGGATTATTCGACAACACCGGCTGTTCAAGATAAAAGTAAAACCTCATGGCTGGCCAATATCGGTCTAGGTGCGCAATACCTATTTAATGATAGCTTTGGGGTACAGGCCGATGTGCGTCAGCAGTGGACACGTTCTAATGCTAGATCGGGTTCCGTTTTAGATGCAGGCGGCACCGTGGGTAATACCTTGTTAAACCTAGGGGGTATATTCCGTTTTGCCGCACCAACGGCTTTGCCGGTAGCCGAGTCAGCGCCAGCCGCAGTGCCGGTGGCGCCAGTAGCGGCTGCCGAAGCGCCTGAACCGACGCCTGCATGCAAGCCAACGTTTGAAACGGTGACCATTTCAGCAGAAAAGCTGTTTGCCTTCGATCAAGATAAATTGCAAGACAGTTCTAAACCTACATTGGATGATGTGGCAGCAAAAATTAAAGCCAATCCCGATGTGGAGTTGGTGATGGTTACTGGCCATACCGATCGCTTGGGTTCAGAAGCCTACAATCAAAAATTGTCTGAGCGTCGTGCCAATCAAGTTAAAGCCTATTTAATGACCCAAGGCGTGTCGGCTAAACGTTTGCAAGCCGGCGGTAAGGGTGAGTCTGAGCCTGTGGTGGCATGCAAAGGCGATAAGCCCAGCAAAAAACTGATAGAGTGCTTGCAGCCTAACCGTCGTGTGGTGATCTCTGCGGAAAAACAACGCGAAACACCTTGCCGTTAAGCTAAATTTAGCTGCATAAGATAAAGCCCCGTCATGACGGGGCTTTTTTATTGGTAGAATAAGGCCATGGCGAATAGCAAACAATTAACCCCCACGGCAGTAGACGTTGATCTTATTATTGAGGCGCGTTGGATTGCCACCATGGCCGCTGATTTTGCAGTGCTTGAGCACCACGCTGTGGTGGTGAATGCTGGTCTGATTGTAGCCCTGTTGCCTAGCGCAGAAGCCAAGCGATACTTTAATGCAGCGGAACAGCTGAATTTGGGCGAGCAGGTGCTCATGCCTGGTTTGATTAATGCCCACACGCACGCGGCCATGAGTTTAATGCGTGGCATGGCTGACGATGTTGCCTTAATGCCGTGGCTGGAAGAGCATATATGGCCAGCCGAACAAGCCTTGCTGTCGCCGCAATTTGTGCAGGATGGCAGTTTGTTAGCCTGCGCTGAAATGCTCAGGGGCGGCGTCACCTGTTTTAATGATATGTATTTCTACCCACAAGCCACGGCGGCTGCGGCCAGCCAAGCCGGCATGCGTGCCAACCTAGGCTTGCTGGTACTGGATTTCCCTTCCGCTTATGCCAGCGATGCCGACGATTATTTACAAAAAGGCTTTGATGCGCACGACACTTGGCGTAACAACCCCTTGATTAGTTCCTCGATTGCACCGCATGCACCTTACACGGTGTCGGATGCTAGTTTAGAAAAAGTCATGACTTATGCCGAGCAATTGGGTTTAGGCCTGCATACCCATTTGCATGAAACACAGGATGAAATAGCCCGTAGTGAGCGGCTATATGGCATGCGACCCATGGCTAGGTTGGCAAAATTGGGTTTACTCGGCCCGGATTTTCTGGCTGCGCACGGCGTGCATTTGCTGGATTATGAAATCGATATGTTGGCCGCTTACGGTTGCCACATTGCGCATTGCCCCAGTTCCAACTTAAAGTTAGCCAGCGGCATTGCGCCGGTAGCCGAGTTGCTGGCTAAAGGCGTGAATGTCGCCTTGGGCACAGACGGTGCGGCCAGTAATAATCGCTTGGATATGTTCAGTGAAATTCGCTTGGCAGCGCTGTTGGCCAAAGGCGTAACAGGCGATGCCACCGCTTTGCCGGCTCAGCAGGCCTTGGCCATGGCCACCATCAATGGTGCTAAAGCCTTGGGCTTAGACGATAAAATTGGTTCCATAGAAGTGGGGAAGTACGCTGATTTAACGGCGCTACGTTTAGATGAGGTCTTACTCGCCCCTTATTACGATCCTATCTCGCATTTAGTGTATTGCTGCGGTAGGGAACAGGTTAGCCACACTTGGGTGGCTGGTGAATTGCGCTATTGCAATGGCGTGTATGCCAATATAGAGCCGAATGAATTAAAGGACATAGTGAACACATGGCAAGTAAAAATACGGCAAGTGAAACAATAAAGGCTGTCAATTTGAATGCCGATCAGGCAGAACTGCAAAAGTTTGCTGAGCTCGCGCACAAATGGTGGGATAAAAACAGCGAGTTCAAACCGCTGCACGAAATCAATCCGCTGCGCTTAAACTGGATAGACCAGAGCGTTACTTTAAAAGGCAAACGCGTACTCGATGTCGGTTGCGGCGGCGGCATATTGGCGGAGTCCATGCACTTTAAAGGCGCCACGGTCACGGGCATCGATTTGGGTGAAAAAGCCCTGAATGTGGCTAAATTGCATCAGTTAGAAAGTGGCGCCCAAGTCGATTACCAATACATATCCGTGGAACAATTGGCCGAGCGCCAACCTGGCAGTTTTGACGTGGTGACCTGCATGGAAATGCTCGAGCACGTGCCTGATCCGGCTGCCATCGTGGCGGCTTGCGCTAAATTGGTCAAGCCCAATGGGGCGGTGTTTT
>JACCDV010476141.1_pt1 | contig 31936 bp, 35 predicted proteins | sample 7446131 | NCBI WGS metagenome assembly JACCDV01 (sample SAMN15323448, study PRJNA562643) | freshwater metagenome | isolation source: river surface water | place: USA:Blue River Watershed | collected 2017-08-17 | reverse complement strand
TGGCCGATGGGCAGCCGAGCGGGACGCTGCACGACCCGGTGCGCAACCTGTTTTTCCGGATCGACTGGCCAACGCTGGAGATGCTCACCCGTTGGCATCTGGATGACCCGTCCGAGTGGATTGGCAAACCCGTGGCCACGGGCGAGCGCATCCTGCGCCTGGCGGCGCTGGACGATGTCGAGGTGGAGGCCTGGGTGCCGATTGCCGATGCCATCCGTTTTGAACCCGATGCGCAGGTGTCGCTGTACCTGAGTGCCAGCCCGCTCTCGCCGGTGTCGGCCCGACTGCGTTACATGGCGCACGATGCCGTGCAGCGGCCCGATGGCGGCTTTGCCTACCGCGTGCGAGCCACCTTGACCGGGAAGACCGAGCACCGTGTGGGACTCAAGGGCACCGCCAAGCTGCAGGGCGGCTGGGCGCCACTGGCCTATTGGGTGCTGCGCCGCCCCTGGGCTACCTTGCGGGCCACACTGGGTTGGTGAACGCCATGGCACTGCCACGCTTGCGTGAAGAGCTGGACCTGATGGTCGGCCCCAGCCTGGCCGATGGGCAGCCGAGCTGGACGCTGCACGACCCGGTGCGCAACCTGTTTTTCCGGATCGACTGGCCAACGCTGGAGATGCTCACCCGTTGGCATCTGGATGACCCGCAAGCCATTGCCGACGATGTGAACGCGCACACCACCTTGTCACTGACGGCGGCCGATGTGCAGACAGTCGTGCAGTTTGTGGTGCAGCACCAGCTGGTGCAGGCCACGCAGCCCGACGCGCCGCGCAAGATGGCCGACCAGCTGGCACGCATGCAGGGCTCGCCGCTCAAGTGGTTGCTGCACCATTACCTGTTTTTTCGGGTGCCGTTGGTCAAACCCGATGCCTGGCTGGTGCGCTGGCTGCCGGTGGCGCGTCTGTTTGGCAGCCGGCTGTTTGCGCTGGCTACTTTCCTGGCTTTGTTCGTGGGCTTGTCGCAGGTCTTGCGGCGCTGGGATGAATTCAGCGCATCGCTGGTGGATACCTTCAACCTCGAAGGCCTGCTGGCCTATGGCGTGGCCCTGATCTGCGTGAAGGTGCTGCACGAGCTGGGGCACGCTTTTACGGCCCGGCACTACGGCTGCCGGGTACCGGCCATGGGCGTGGCCTTTCTGGTCATGTGGCCCGTGGCCTACACCGACACCAACGAAACCTGGCGCCTGACCAACCGCTTCCAGCGTTTGCGGGTGGCGTGTGCGGGCATCGCCACCGAACTGGTGATCGCGGTCTGGGCCACCCTGGCCTGGGCCGTGCTGCCTGCAGGCGGATTGCAGTCGGCGGCCTTTGTACTGGCCACCACCAGCTGGGTGGCGACGCTGGCCATCAACGCCAGCCCGTTCATGCGCTTTGATGGCTACTTCATCCTCATGGATGCGCTGGACATGCCCAACCTGCACGGGCGCAGCTTTGCGTTGGCCCGCTGGAAGCTGCGCGAGTGGCTGTTTGGTTTGGGTGATGAGCCACCCGAACACTTTGGACCCGCGACCTGCCGGGCCTTGATCGGCTTTGCCTGGGCCACCTGGCTGTACCGTCTGGTGCTGTTCATCGGCATCGCCTTGCTGGTCTACCACTTCTTTTTCAAGCTGCTCGGCATTGTGCTGTTTGTGGTCGAGATCCTGTGGTTCATCCTCTGGCCGATTCGCAGCGAGCTGCGCGTCTGGCGGGAGCGCTGGCCCGACATTCGCCAGCATGCGCGCGGCCGCAGGTCGGGGTTGATGCTGGTTTTGCTGTGTGCCTTGCTGGTGCTGCCCTGGCCGGGCCGTATCACCGCCAGTGCAGTGTTGCGCCCACAGGAGGCCTGGCCCGTGTTTGCGCCGGCTGGCGCGCGCGTGGAGGCATTGCCCATCGCACATGGGGCACTGGTGCCGGAGGGGGCGCAATTGCTGGCGCTGCATGTGCCTGAACTCGCCAGCCGCGAGCAGGCTTTGACGGTGCGCCTGGCACAGCAGCGCTGGCAGGCAGAAGCCGCTGGTTTTGACGAGGACATGCGCAAGCGCTGGAAAGTGGCGGAGCAGACCTTGGTCACCAGCGTGGCCGAATGGCAAGGACTGGTCGCCGAACGCAGCCAGTTTGAGCCCTTGGCGCCCTATGTCGGTCATTTCTATCGCGCCGATCCTGACTTGTCTCCAGGCCAGTGGGTCGGCAAAAAGGAGGCCCTGGGCGTTCTGGTGCGTCAGAACACCATCTGGCGTGTCGAAACCTGGCTGGACGAGGACGATGTGGCGCGACTGAAGGTCGGGCAGCATGCGGCTTTCTGGCCGGACAGTGCGACGGGCCACATGCTGCAACTGCGGGTGGCGGCGATCGACCGCGATGCCGCTCGCCAGTTGCCCCGCCGTGAACTGGCCAGCGTCCTCGGCGGCCACATCGTGACCCGTGAAAAAAATGGTCAGCTGGTGCCCGAGCGCGCGATCTACCGGGTGGCGCTGGATGTGCAGGACATGCCGAAAGACATGCAGGAAGTATCGTGGCGCGGGCGGGTGACCGTGCATGCCGACTGGTCCAGCCCGGCGGCGCGCTACCTGCGCCAGGCCTTGACCGTACTGGTGCGCGAAGCCGGTTTCTGAGCGTTCAGACTGCGGGCAGCGTCACAATGCTGCGCCACGGCAGTGACGGGTCTGCTTCATAGTCGGCGACCACCCATGCGCGTGAACGGTGATCGACCATGTCCTGCAGAAACTCGCGTAATACCTCTACCGAAGCCATGTCCAGTGAGGCATAGGGTTGGTCCAGGCAGGTGATGCGGGCACCACTGGCCAGCAGGGCGACCAGTGCCACCTTGCGCCGACTGCCGGTCGAGAGCATGAACAGGCGTTTGTCGAGGTGTTCGGTCAGCGCCAGGGCCTCGGTCAGCTGGACGCGAAGACCTTCGTTCCAATGCGGGCAGCGGGTTTGCAATGTGGCCCAGACCTGCGGGGCAGTGTCCTCGTCCTGTCCGGGCAAACGCAGGTCGAGCCAGATGGCATCGGGTTCGGCTTGTGCCAAAGCCTGCAGCAACCGGGTCTTGCCCGTCCCTTCGTCACCCGCCACCGCGTTGAGCCCCGGCACGATCTGCAGCCCCTGCCATGTCAGCAGCGGCGGCATCGCGGGCGCGTTCAGTTCCTGATTCCACATGGATGGATGCTAACAGCGGCCGTTTCAGAAAGGCATGGATGCCCGATCCAGCCCGGCAACAGCCACTGCATACAATGAAATGATGCGTCCCTACAAGATCCCCGAGTCGGTGCTGGTTGTCATTCACACGCCGGCCCTCGATGTCCTGCTGATTCGCCGTGCGGACGCGGGCACATGGCAATCGGTCACGGGCAGCAAGGACCACCCCCAGGAGAGCTGGCGGGATACGGCGGTGCGTGAAGTGCATGAGGAAACCGGTATCGACGTGCTGCACCCCGACTGTGCGCTGGAAGACTGGGCCCTGGAAAACGTCTACGACATCTATCCGGCCTGGCGCCAGCGTTATGCCCCCGGTGTGGAGCGCAACACCGAACGGGTGTTTGGTTTGCGTGTGCCCCATGAGCTGCCCGTGGTGCTGAGCCCGGCGGAGCACACTGCGCATCAGTGGCTGCCCTGGCGCGCTGCCGCCGACACGGTGTTCTCTCCGTCCAATGCAGAAGCCATCCTGATGCTGCCACGCATGATCAAGGCTCAGTCATGATCCGTTCTGTTCACGAACATCCCGTGCTGCGCGTGGCCACCTGGAACATCCACAAGGGGGTTCAGGGCATGGGCCCCGCCAGGCGCCTGGAGATCCACAACATTGGCCATGCGGTCGAGCAGCTCGACGCGGACCTGGTGTGTCTGCAGGAGGTGCGTTTTGTCAACCACCGTGAGGCCCGGCGCTTTAACCGCTGGCCAGAGCAGCCCCAGGCCGATTTTCTGGCGCCCGAGGGCTACGAACCGGTGTACCGCACCAACGCCATCACCCGTCATGGTGAGCATGGCAATGCCCTGCTGTCGCGCTGGCCGGTGCTCTCGCACCAGCACCAAGACATCTCCGATCACCGCTTCGAGCAGCGCGGTCTGCTGCACACCGAGCTGCAGGTGGCGGGCCGCACAGTGCATGCGCTGGTGGTGCATCTGGGCCTCATTCCGGGCAGCCGGGAGCGGCAGGTGGAGCAGCTCAAGGCCTATGTGAACCGCCAGATTCCGCGGCATGAGCCCCTGATCGTGGCCGGTGACTTCAATGACTGGGGCACCCGGCTGTCGCGTTTGCTGGCGCATGCAGGGCTGCGCGAATGGAACAGCGGCCGTACGCCGACTTACCCCTCGCGGCTGCCTTTGGCCCAGCTGGACCACGTCTATGCGCGTGGCCTGCAGCCCGTGTCGTGCATGGTGCCGCGCGGACGCATCTGGCGCCAGATGTCCGATCATCTGCCCTTGGTGGCGGAGTTCACCTGGCAGGACTGAAGGTCATGCGGCATTTGCCTGTGCTCACCGATGGCCATCAGCTGCAACTCATTCAGGGCGGCGAGGCCTATTTCGGTGCGCTCATTTCGGCGATTGACCAGGCCCGTTCACATGTGCTGCTGGAGACCTATATCTTCGATTTCCGAGGCATGGCGGCCGATGTGGCACAAGCGCTGGAGCGCGCGGCACTGCGCGGTGTGCGGGTCTGGCTGGTGGTCGACGGTGTGGGTACAGGCCGGTTGCCGACGGCCTGGGAGCAGCGATTTGCCGAGGCAGGCGTCGAATGCCGAATCTATTCCCCCCTGGGGACGCTTGGACTGCTGATCCCCAGCCGATGGAGACGCCTGCACCGCAAGCTGGCCGTGGTCGATGGCCACGTCGCTTTCTGCGGCGGTATCAATATTCTGGATGACTGGCTCGATCCACGTCATGGCCCTTTGGACTCTCCGCGGCTGGACTTTGCGGTGCTCGCTCGCGGGGCCCTGGTGCAACAGGTACAGGAGGCGATGACCCAGCTCTGGTGGCGTCTGCAGGCGGTGCGCCATGTGCGTCAGCACAATTTCCCGGAGGCTTTCAGCTCGTTCCGCGCAGCGGGTTTGCACATGCCCTGGACGCAGCCCGAGCAGGCCTTGCCTGCCGGCAAGATCCTGGCCCGCGCAGGCCTGCTCTTGCGTGACAACGTCAGGCATCGCACCCAGATCGAGCGCGCCTACCTCAAGGCCATTGCCCTGGCGAGACAGGAGGTGTTGATCGCCAATGCTTATTTCTTGCCGGGACGGCGTCTGCGCAAAGCCTTGATGCTCGCAGCGCGCCGTGGTGTGCGGGTGAGGCTGCTGCTGCAGGGCCGATATGAGTATTTCATGCAGTACCACGCAGCACGTCCGGTCTATGGGGCCTTGTTGTCTGCAGGGGTGGAAATCCACGAATACAACGCCAGCTTCCTGCACGCGAAGGTGGCTGTGGTGGATCCGCACCACGACCGGCCCTGGGCAACCGTGGGTTCTTCAAACCTCGACCCCCTGAGCCTGCTCCTGGCCCGTGAGGCCAATGTGGTGGTGACCGAGCGCAACTTTGCCCAGGCCCTGCACCACCGTCTGGAGCAGGTCATGGCGCAGCACAGCGAAGCGGTCTCCGACACGTCTTACCTGCAACGGCCCTGGCATCAGCGCATGCGCGACCGACTGGCTTTTGGGTTGATGCGTCTGGCCTTGTTTCTGACGGGCAACCGGTATTGACCTGTTTTTGCAGGAGTGGCCTGCTGATCGCGATCAGGGGATCGCTCCCACGGAGGCAAGATGGTTTCTTCAGGGGCGCGGTTGCTTCCGCAGTGAGAACGCCCAAAAACCATCTTCTGGGGAGGTTCGCTGGTTCGCTGGTACGATGGCCTCATGTTGATGAAAGCCAGAGACGCCATGAATACATCCAACACCTCGGACCTGCAGGACGAGGGCGTGCCGGTGTCCGTCAAGATCCGGGAACGGGTCAAGGCGGCACGCAAGCGCTTCCACGCCAACGACAACATTGCTGATTACATCGAGCCCGGCGAACTGGAAAAGCTGCTGGACGAGGTGACCGACAAGATGAAGGGCGTGCTGGGCAGTCTGGTCATCGACACCGAGAACGACCACAACACCGGTGATACGGCCCGCCGTGTGGCCAAGATGTATGTGAACGAGGTGTTCCGCGGCCGCTATGTCAAAGGTCCGGAAATCACCGAGTTCCCGAATGCCGAACACCTCAACGAGCTGATGATCGTGGGACCAATCACGGTGCGCAGCGCCTGCAGCCACCACTTCTGCCCGGTGATCGGTCGCATCTGGATCGGCGTCATGCCCAACGAGCACACCAATGTGATCGGCCTGTCCAAATATGCGCGCCTGGCCGAATGGATCATGGGCCGCCCGCAAATCCAGGAAGAAGCCGTCATCCAGCTGGCCGACCTGATCCAGCAGAAAACCCAGCCCGATGGCCTGGCCATCGTGATGGAGGCCAGCCCCTACTGCATGGCCTGGCGTGGTGTGAAGGACATGGACAGCAAGATGATCAACTCGGTCATGCGCGGCGTGTTCCTCAAGGACGCGAATCTGCGTCGCGAATTCCTGTCGCTCATTCCCGGAAGGAACTGATCATGCTGGTCCGTCTGCTTTACGCCAGTCGCGCGGTCGATCCGCGGCCCGAAACCATCGAGTCCATCCTGGCGCAGTCGCGCCAGTTCAATCCGACCTCCGGCATCACCGGCATCCTGTGCTACGGCGGTGGCATCTTCCTGCAGGCCATCGAAGGTGGACGTGCCGCCGTCAGCGACCTGTACGGCCACATCCAGAAAGACGCACGTCACAAGGATGTGGTGCTGCTGCATTACGAAGAAATCACCGAGCGCCGCTTTGGCGGCTGGACCATGGGCCAGGTGGATGTGTCGCGCGTCAACACCAACATCCTGCTCAAGTATTCGGAGCGAGCCGAGCTCGACCCCTACAGCGTTTCGGGCAAGGTCTCGATGGCCCTGCTTGAAGAATTGATGGCCACGGCCAGCATCATCGGCCGCGCCTGATCGCGCTGCTTCTGTCATTCAATTGGGGTCAGATCCCTATTCTTTTGTAGGAGCGACGCCCTCGTCGCGATCAGTCCTCCCCGACAAGCAAGCATCGCCCCGAGGGTGGGGCTCACACACGTCGCGAAGCGAACCATGAACCTCATTGGCTGCGACTTTTCCAGCAGCCCCACCCAACGCAAGCCCATCGTGCTGGCGCAGGGCGAGGTGCAAAGCGGGCGTGTGCGCCTGCAGGCCCTGCAAACCTTTGACACGCTGCAGGCCTTTGGTCACTGGCTGGCGCAACCCGGCGAGTGGGTCGGTGGCTTCGATCTGCCCTTCGGCCTGCCACGTGAACTCGTCGAGACGCTGGGCTGGCCCACCGACTGGGCGCTTTGCATGGACCACTACACGGCGCTCAGCCGTGCCGATATCCGCGACCAGTTTGCCGCCTTCTGCAATGCCCGGCCGGCGGGCGGCAAGTTTGCGCACCGCGCGGCCGATGGCCCGGCCGGCTCCAGCCCGTCCATGAAGTGGGTCAATCCGCCGGTGGCCTACATGATGCATGCCGGTGTGCCGCTGTTGCGCCAGGCCGGCGTGCACCTGCCTGGCCTGTGCGAAGGTGACCGCAGCCGCGTGGCGCTGGAGGCTTATCCCGGCCTGCTGGCGCGTGAAGTGCTGGGCAACACCTCCTACAAAAGCGATGACAAGGCCAAACAGACGCCCGAGCGTTTGCTGGCAAGGCGTGAACTGATCAGTGCGCTCGAGCGCGGCCAGACCCGGCTGGGCCTGCGCCTGGTGGCCAGCCATGCCTTGATGAACCGCCTGGCCGAAGACGCCAGTGGTGATGCGCTGGACGCTACGCTCTGCCTGATCCAGGCCGCCTGGGCCGCGGGACAGCATGCGGCCGGGCGCCCGCGCTATGGTCTGCCCGAGTGCGATCCGCTCGAGGGCTGGATCGTGACCGCCTAGGCTTCGCTGTCGAGATCCGGAATCCGGTTGAAGGCGATGCGCATCGGGGCGTGGTCGCGCCCGGCGTGGGCGCTCGCAAAGTACACCGTGTTCTTGCCGTGCGAGCGGTTGAGTGCGTCCACGGCCGCCAGCAGACGGCTGCGGTCGCGGACCGGTTTCTGGTCTGCGTTGGCGCTGGCGGCCTCGAACAGATCGGGCGTATGCTGCGCTGCCGGCACCAGCCCGTGCAGCTGCACGCCGACCGCCACTGGCCTGGCCAGGGTGTGCAGGCCGCTGTGCCAGAGCGTATCCAGCGTGCGCAGCAAAAAGGCGGTGTCCTGCGTCTCGCCCACCTCCACCCAGCGTTCGCCAGAGGCTTGGGGGCTGTAGGCCGAGCGGCAGCGCACCTGCACGCTCATGCTGCGCGCAAAGTAGCCCTGCTGGCGCAACCGCATGGCGGCCTTCTGTACCAGCCGGTGCAGCACCGCCCGGGCGCCCTCGGGGTGGCGCAGATCGGGCGGCAGCACATGCGAATGGCCCAATGAGCGTGCGGTGGTTTCACGCGGGCCATACCATTGCCCGCGCAGGCGGTCGTACATGTCCGAGCCGATGACGCCGCCCCAGGCGGTGACCAGCACATCGCGCGGCGCGGTGCACAGCTGTTCCATGGTGGTGATGCCGCAGCCCGCCAGCCGCCGCAGCATGCGCGGGCCGATGCCATTGAGGGCCGAGAGTGGCAACGGGTACAGCCGCTCGGGCAATTCGTGCTGCTCGATCACCGTCAACCCGTCGGGCTTGTGCATGTCGCTCGCCAGCTTGGCCAGCAGCCGGTTGGGCGCGATGCCGACCGAGGTGCGCATGCATTCGCCCACTTCGCGCAGCAGCGCCGCCTTGACCTGCTGCGCCACCCGCACGGCCCGTTCGCGCTCGCGCCAGCGCCCGGTCAGCTCGCATTCCATCTCGTCGATGCTCACCACCTGCAGCACCGGCACGATGCGGTCCACCACCGCCAGTGCCTGCTGATGTACCCGAACGTATTTGGCATGGTCCGCCAGGATCAGCTTGATGCCCGGGCACAGCCGCCTGGCGTCCGCCACCCGCGTGCCCGTCTTCACGCCGAAGGCCTTGGCCTCGTAACTGGCTGCAATGCAGCACGACGAATCGGCCATGACCGGCACCACCCCCACCGGCCGCCCGCGCAGGGCCGGATCGAGCTGTTGCTCGACCGAGGCGAAGTAGCTGTTGAAGTCGATGAAGAGGGAGCGGAGCATGGAATATATGTATATGCGTACAGTATAAAATTAAAGGACGGGGCTGGAAAGACGATGAGCATGTGGACCCCGGATATGACCGTCTTGAGGGTTTGGAAAACAGATCGGTCGGGACAGGTGTGCAGCCAGCAGTCAGCATGGCGCAGACGCTACGATGACGGTGGCCATTGAAGCCGTGAACGGCAAGCTATTCAGGAGACACCGATGACGACACAAGGTTTTGTGGTGACCCACGCGAAAGACGCGCAGTTTGAAAAAGGGCTGCGCTCGTTTTTTGAGTACCGTGACCTGGGCATGAAGGCGGCCACGGGTGGCCGGGTCACGGCCAGCGTGATCCGTGCGGCCGAGGGACAGGCGTTTTCCAGTCAGCCGCACTTTCACAAGACGCAGTTCCAGCTGGTCTATGTGCTCAAGGGCTGGATCGAGTTCGAGTACGAAGGGCAGGGCGTGGTGCGGCTGGAGGCGGGCTCTTGTGTGCACCAGCCGCCCGAAATCCGCCACCGCGAGCGGGGTCACAGCCACGACGTGGAGTTGCTGGAGGTGGTCTTGCCCGCCGACTTCGAGACTGTGACGGTGGACGAAGTCCATCCGGCGGCCTGAGGATGTTTTCGAGTTTTTTCCTCTCCCGCCGCTGGGCCTTGTGGGCCTGGGGCGGTTTGCTGGTGCTGGTGGCGCTGGTGTTCATCACGGTGCAGCAGACGGTGCGGCTGAACGAGTGGTACGGCCAGTTTTACGACCTGCTGCAAAAGCCTGAGCAGGCCGGTGGGCTGGGCAAGTTCTGGGGCTTCATGCAGCAGTTCGCCTGGATCGCGTTCCCCTACATGCTGCTGCGCAGTTTCGAGGCGTATCTGGCTTCGCATTACGCTTTCCGCTGGCGCCAGGCCATGACGGAAACTTACCTGCCGCGCTGGCAGCGCACAGCCGAGACAGTGGAGGGCGCTTCGCAGCGCATTCAGGAAGACTGCATGCGCTTTGCCAGGCAGACCGAGAACCTGGGCCTCGGCCTGGTACGGGCGGTGCTCACGCTGGTGTCCTTCATCCCCATCCTGTGGGGCCTGTCCAAGGGCATGGCGATCGGCTGGCTGCAGTTCGAGGGGTCGCTGTTCTGGGTGGCGCTGGCCACGGCCGTTGGCGGCACCGTGCTGTCCTGGTTTGTGGGCATTCGCCTGCCCGGTCTGGAATACAACAACCAGAAGACCGAGGCGGCCTTGCGCAAGGAGCTGGTCTATGCCGAGGACGAGCGCAGCCGCATGACGCTGGCCGAGGTGATGCAGCTCTTCATGGGAGTGCGGATCAACAACTTCCGGTTGTTCAACCACTACGCCTATTTCAACCTGTGGAGCAACCTCTACAGCCAGACCATGATCATCTTCCCCTACCTGCTGATGGGGCCCTCGCTGTTCACCGGGCTGATCACGCTGGGCGTGATCCAGCAGGTCAGCAATGCCTTTGGCAAGGTAAACGAGGCGTTTTCTTACCTGATCGAGCGCTGGACCGACATCACCGAGCTGCGCTCGATCCACAAGCGTTTGAGCGAGTTTGAAAAGGGTCTGGCCTGAGCGTTCACGTCACCCACATCGCAAGGAACCGTCATGCCGCATACCGTCCACTTCCAGCGCGTTTTCCGTGCCCCAGCCGAGCGCGTGTTCCGCGCCTTCATCGACCCCGATGCGATGGTCAAGTGGCTGCCGCCGCATGGTTTCACAGGCCGTGTGCATGCCATGGATGCCCGAGTGGGCGGGGGCTACCGCATGTCGTTCACCCATCTGGGCAATGGCCAGTCGCACAGTTTTGGCGGCACGTTTCTGGAGCTGGTACCAGGCGAGCGGATCGCGCACACCGACCGCTTTGACGATCCGAACCTGCCTGGCGAGATGACCACCACCATCACCTTCAGGACGGTGCAGGTGGGCACCGAAGTGAACATCGAGCAGGCCGGTATCCCTGAAGTGATTGCGCCCGAAGCCTGCTGCCTGGGCTGGCAGGAGTCGCTGGCTTTGCTGGCGCTGCTGGTGGAAGTGGAAATTCCAGGTTGATCAGACAGTCTCTGCCGATCTGCCGGCGGGCGGTGGCTCCAGCTGGCCCAAAGCCTGCAGGGCTTCGGTATCGGTACGGTACATCCGCAGCCCGGGGTTCTCGCGCAGTTCGCCAGCCTGGCGCAAAGCCTTCTCGACTGGCAGCTTGATGCCGCTGATGTGCAGTGTCACCCTCCGACTTTGGAGTTGCTGGCACAGCTGGCCGAAGGTTTCAACACCCGTCACGTCGATGCGGTTGATCGGCTGCGCAAACAGGCAGACATGGCGGACATCCGGGTGCCCGGCCAGGTGTTCGGTGATCGCGCGCTCCAGGCTGCTGGCGGCAGCGAAGTCGAGCTCGGCGTCCATGCGCAGCGCGTACAGCTGTGGTGCCAGCGGCGGCAGCTTCCACAGGTGGCGGTCGCGCAGCGAGCCGTCGGGGTGCAGGCCGACTTCGATGATGCGCGGGTGCAGTCGGGTGTGCAAAAAGTGGCCGAGCGTGAGCAGCACACCGGTGAGTACGCCCCAGTAAATGCGCGGCGCGGTCAGCAGCGTGATGACGAAAGTCACGCCCGCGGTCATGGCCTCGACCCGGCCGATCTGCCACAGCCGCACAAAAGCCTGCGGCTTGAGCAGGCCGGTCACGGCCATCACCACCACGGCGGCCAGCACCGAGCGCGGTACCGGCGAGAGTGCACCCGCGCCCAGCAGGGCCAGCGCGACGATGATCGCGGTCACGATGGCGGCCCAGCCGCTGCGCGCGCCGGCATACAGGTAAATCGCCGAGCGCGAGAAGGAGGCACTGGTCGGAAAGCTGCCGCTGAGCGCCGAGGCCAGCTTGGCGAGACCCTGGCCGGTCAGATCCTGGTTTTCATTCCAGCGCGTGCCGTCCTTCTGGTGCTCGGTGCGGGCGCTCGATGCGGTTTCGAGAAAACTCACCAGCGCGATCACCATGGCCGGCACCAGCAGGGCCGAGAGCGTTTCCAGCCCGGGCCAGCCGGGCAGCATGGGCGCGGGCAGGCCGGAGGGCAGGGCACCGATGACCGCGCCCCCACCTGCTGCAAAGCCGCCGAAGTGGCTGATCAGGCCGGCACCCACCACTACCGCCATGATGGCCGGCAGGCGCGGTGCCCAGCGTTTGCCCGCCAGCAAGGCGGCCAGGCTGAGCACGCCAAACAGCAGCGCCTGCAGGTCGAACTGGCCCGCCAGCGGACCGCTGACAAAGTCAGCCAGTCCTTTGGGCAGGCCCAGCAGTGCCGGCAGCTGCGAGGCGATGATCAACAGCGCCGCCGCCTGGGTGAAGCCGGTCATGACCGGCGAGCTGATCAGATTGAGCAGCCAGCCGTAGCGGCCCAGGCCCAGTACCAGCTGCAACAAGCCTGAAAGAATGGCCAGCCACACGCCCAGTTCCAGCCACTGCGCACTGCCCGGGCTTGCCAGCCCGGTGAGTGAAGCGCTGACCAGCAGGCAGGTCAGCGCCGTCGGACCCACCGACACCCGCGTCGAGCCGCCCCAGAGCGCGCCGACCAGCGCAGGCAGCACGGCGGCATACAGCCCGGTGACCAGCGGCATGCCGGCCAGCGCCGCGTAGGCTACCGATTGCGGAATCATCAGCAGCGCCACCGTGAGCCCGGCCATGCCGTCCTGACGCAGCAGTGCCGGCGTCAGTCGGGGCCAGTGCAGAAAGGGCAGGGCGCGTTGCCAGGAGCTTTGTTGCATGAAGCGATTGTGCAGGATGCGCAGCGAGTGACTTTCAATGTGGGAGCGCGCCCCCGCGCGCGAATGTCTCAGTGCGGGAGCGGGCCCCTGCGCTTGAATGCTCCGTGTGGGAGCGCACCCCCGTGCGTGAATGGCCGCTGCGGGTCCTGAAGCTTCAGCGCTGCGGCATGTCCTTGTAGGAATACCCCAGGCTGACGGTCGCGTCTTCCGGGATGGCCGGCATGGTGGCGTTCCAGGCTTCCCAGGCGGCGCGCATCGCTTCGAGCCGTTCCGGTTGGTGCTTGCCCAGGTTGGCGCGCTCGCGCTCATCGGCGGGGATATTGAACAGGTAGTCGTTGCCGTCGACCCGCAGGTATTTCCAGTCGCCCAGCCGCAGGGCACGCTGGCCGCGGTGGTTCATGCGCCAGTGCAGAGGGCGTTCAAAAACTTGAGCGGGCTGGCGCAGCACCGGGCTCAGGGAGACGCCGTCGAGCGGGTAGTCGTCATGCGGCTTGGCGTCTGCCAGCTCCAGCAGGGTGGCCGACCAGTCCATGGTCATGCAGTGCTGGGTGGTGACGCCGCCGGGTGCAATCATGGCGGGCCAGTGCGCGATCCAGGGCACGCGGATGCCGCCTTCGGTCAGATCCATCTTGCCGCCGACCAGCGGCCAGTTGTCACTGAATCGCTCGCCGCCGTTGTCGCTGGTGAAAACGATCAGCGTGTTGTCGAGCTGGCCGGTCTCGCGCAGTGCATTGACCACCCAGCCGATGCCTTCGTCCATGTGGTGGATCATGCGGCGGTAGGTGTGGATGTTGCCGCCGTGCAGATGGAACAGGTTGCTCTTGATCTCGGCCGCCAGCGCATGGTCTTCGCGGGTTTCCCAGGGCCAGTGTGGGGCGGTGTAGTGCAGGCTCAGGAAGAAGGGCGTGCCCTGTGCTGCACCGGGTGCCACGCGTTTGACGTAGTCGACTGCGCGCTGCGAGAGCAGGTCGGTCAGGTAGCCTTCTTCATGTTTCTCTTCATCGCCCGCATACAGGTCGTGCGTGCCGTTGTTGCTGGCGTGAGTGAAGTAGTCCACTCCGCCCGACATGGGGCCGAAGAACTCCTCGTAGCCCGACTTCAGTGGCCCGAACACCGGTGGATAGCCCAGGTGCCATTTGCCGATGAGGGCGGTGCGGTAGCCGGCTTCGCGCAGCAGCGAGGGCAGGGTGGGGTGCTCGTGCGGCAGGCCAAGGGTGGTGCTGCCCTTGCTCTTGCTGCTGATCGGCTCTTCAGCAGCGCCACGCAGTCGGTACTGATAGCGCGCGGTCATGAGCGCAAAACGCGTGGGCGAGCACACCGGAGAGTTGGCATAGCCCTGCGTGAATTTCAGGCCCCTGGCCGCGAGTTGGTCGAGCACGGGCGAGACCGGGCCGAACTCGGCCTCGCGGCCGCCGTAGCAGCCCAGATCGGCAAAGCCGAGGTCGTCGGCCACGATGAAGATGATGTTGGGGCGAGAGGTGCTCATGGGAACGGCTGGTTGCGCAAAGAAGGTGTGTGAAAGTGGCTCAGTCGACCTTCATGCCGGTGGCGCGGATGATGCGGCCGTACTGGTCGTGCAGCTTGTTCAGACGCGCGGCGGCCTCACTGCCCGTCAGTCCCAGATAGGTCATGTCAAGCTGGTTCAGTCGAGCCTGCAGGTCAGGGCCTTTCATGACATCGACAATGGCTTTGGCCATGGTCTGCATGAGCGGTTCGGGGGTGGAGGCGGGGGCCATCACCACGTAATGCACTTCGGATTGCAGATCGGCGAGGCCGACTTCAGCCACGGTGGGCACCTCGGGCGCCAGTCGGGAGCGCTTGGCGCTGGTCACGGCCAGAGGCGTGATCTTGCCCGCCTTGACATGGGGCAGCATGCCTGGCGTGGCCAGCGTGCCGCCCTGCACTTCACCCGAAACAACCGCCATCACCGCAGGCGAGTTGCCACGGTAAGGCACGTGGATCAGTCGCGTCGCTGCGCCAATATTGGCCATATTCACCCACAGGTGGCCGGGCGAGCCGTTGCCGCCGGAGCTGAAGTTCATCGACTCGCTGCGCGCAGCTTTCAGGAAGTCCTGTGCCGAGCGGAGGCCTGTACCCGGATGGACGCCCAGCAGCAGGCCCGAGCTCGACAGGATGACGAGCGGTTTGAGATCGCTGTCCTTGAAGGGCATGGCCTTGTAGATGTGCGGGTTGATGGTGTGGGTGGTGTCGATGCCCCACAGCAGGGCGTAGCCATCACCCGCCGACTTGGCCACCAGATCCGCACCCACGTTGCCAGCGGCACCGGCCTTGTTCTCGATCACAAAGGGCTGGCTGAACTGTTTCTGGAGGGCATCACCCACAGCGCGGGCCAGGATGTCGGACGGCCCGCCGGGCGGGAAGCTGTTGACAAAGCGCACCGGCTTGGAGGGCCAGGCCGGTGCGCTCTGTGCCAGGGCCTGGGTGCACAGCCCCAGGGTCAGGGCGGCGAGCAGGCAGGCACGCCGAAAGGGTGAAGAGGTCGTCATGGTCATGTCTCCTGTGATCGATGAAAAACGGGATGAGTCGGCATCGGGTCTGTCAGTCGAGCTGCACGCCGGTGGACTTGATGGGTTTTTCCCAGCGCGCCAGGTCGGCCTTTTGTGCCGCGGCCAGGTCAGCCGAGCCCGAACCGATCGGCTCGTAGCCCAGCTTGACCAGCTTGTCCTTCATGGTCGGGTCCCGCACGATTTTCATCATGGCCTTTTCAAGGCGGGCCAGTGCTTCGCCGCTCAGACCGGCCGGGCCGTACATGGCGAACCAGGCGGTCGCCTCCATGTCCACGCCCGATTCCTTGAGGGTGGGCACCTCGGGCACTTGCGTGTCGCGCTTGCTGCCAGTCACGGCGATCACACGGACCTTGCCCGAGCGGTGCAGTTCGGCGGTCTCGCTGACCACATCGAACTTGAAGTCGATGTGGCCGCCCAGCAGGGCATTGTTGGCCGGTGCGCCGCCCTGGAAGGGCACATGGTTGAGCTGGATGCCCGAAGACTGCTCCATCAGCACGCCCATGAAGTGCGGCAGGGTGCCGGCGCCGGGCGTACCGTAGCTGCTGGCGCCAGGCTTGGCCTTGGCCTTGGCGATCATCTCGCCCACACTTTTGACGCCGCTGGCCGGACCGGCCACCACGCCGAACTGGAAGCGGGCGATCTGCGAGACCGGTGTGAAGTCCTTGACCGCGTCGTAGTCGAGCTTCCTGTAGACATGCGGGAACAGCACCATCGGGCCGCTGGGCAGCACGATCACGGTCTGGCCGTCGGGTTTGGCGGCCTTGACCATATTGAGTGCGATGCGGCCGCCGGCGCCGGGCTTGTTGTCGACCACGATGGGGCTGAAGTCGTCCTTGAGTGCATCGGCCACCATCCGGGCCAGCACGTCGGCCGAGCCGCCGGGCGGAAAGCCGACCAGGATTTTCAGGGGCGGCTTGTCCTGGGCCTGTGCGGTCAGGGTCATGCAGGCCAGCAGGCCCAGGGTCCAGGCGCGTCGTGCGATCTTGCTCACGGGTTGGTCTCCTCCGATAGGGCGGGTATGCCGGGGTGTTCCCGGTCAACCCCACAATGTAGGGTCTTCAGCCATGATTGATCTAATCAACCATCCCCCCGGAAAACCCTGATGTCTCTCAAGAACGTACCCGTGACCCCGTCCGAGCGGCTGGCTTCGCTGGACGATCTGCTGCTGTACCGCCTGGGCCAGCTGACCAACAAGGCCGGCGCGATGGTGGTGCGCCTGTGCGAGGGCGGCTACGGCATCACCCGCCGCGAGTGGGCGGTGGTGGCGCTGCTGCACAGCGTGCCCGAAGGCATGCTGCCCTCGGCGCTGGCCGACCGCATGATGCGCGACCGTGCCCGAACCTCGCGCGCCCTCACGGCCTTGCAGCGCAAGGGACTGATCGCGCGTGTGGCCCTGCCGCACGACCGGCGCAGCGTGCGCGTGAGTCTCACCCCTGCCGGACGGGCGCTTTATCAGGAGCTCATGCCCCAGGTGCAGGCCATCAACGCCCGCATCCTGCAGGTGCTGCAGCCCGCACAGAAGCAGGCGTTTGATGTGGCGCTGGAGCAGATGCGGGCGCAGGCGCAACGTCTGCTCGATGAAATGGGGCCCGAACTGCCCAAGGCCGATCGCCGCCGTGGCGGGCGCAGGAACCCATGAGACGGTGGTGGGTGGGCGCGCTGGCCTGGCTGATGGCCTGGCCGGTCTGGTCGTTTGAGCAGGCCTGGGTCAGTTGGGTCATGGATGGCGACACCGTGCTGCTCTTGCCCACTGGCCAGCGCGAACCGGTCAAGTTCCGCATCCAGGGCATGGACGCGCCCGAGTCCTGCCAGCCTGGCGGCGAACGCTCGCGCGATGCGCTGATTGCGCTGGTGCTGCGACGCACGGTGCAGGTCGAGGCACTGGGCCAGGACAGCTATGGCCGCCAGCTGGGTCGCTTGCGGCTGGACGGGCTGGATGTGGGAGCCGAAATGGTCCGCTCCGGCTGGGCCTGGGCCTACAGTTACCGCACCGGACGCGGGCCTTATGCCGCCTTGCAGCGCGATGCTGAACGGGAGCAGAGAGGGTTGTTTGCCGCTCGCGAGACCGCCATGTCACCGGCGCTGTTTCGCCAGTTCCACGGCAGTTGCCATGCAGAAGATGCGGGCCTGGTTCAGGCGCCGGTGCGGCGTGTGCCGCAGACCGGACAGCCCGGGTCGCGCTGAAGCCGGATATCGCTCCAGGCCATGGCGCGACCGTCGAGCATCAGCAGGCGCCCGGTCAGCTGCGAGCCCATGCCGCTCAGGATCTTCAGGGCCTCGGCTGCCTGCACCGTGCCGATGATGCCCACCAGCGGCGCGAACACGCCCAGGGTGGCGCAGCGCGTTTCTTCCGGCGTCTGGTCTGGCGGGAACAGGCAGGCATAGCAGGGCGCATCGGCCTGGCGGATGTCATACACCGAGACCTGTCCGTCCATACGGATCGCCGCGCCTGACACCAGAGGCTTGGCATGGCGAACGCATGCCGCGTTCACGCTCTGGCGCGTCGCGAAGTTGTCGGTGCAGTCGAGCACCACGTCGGCCTGGGCGACCAGTTGCGCCAGCAACGCTTCGTCGGCACGCTGGTTCACCACGGTGACCACCGGGTCCGGGTTGATCTGCGCAATCGCGGTGCGTGCCGATTCGGCCTTGGGCTGCCCGACACGATCGAGCGTGTGGGCGATCTGGCGCTGCAGGTTGGTGGCATCCACCGTGTCGTGGTCGACCACCGTGATGTGGCCAACCCCCGCGCTGCCCAGGTACAGGGCCACCGGAGAGCCCAGACCCCCGGCGCCGATCACCAGGGCATGTGAGGCGAGCAGTTGTTCCTGCCCCTCGATGCCCAGCTCTTCGAGCAGGATGTGACGCGAATAGCGCAGCAGCTGGGTATCGTCCATGCCGCGCTTCAGTTCTTGTCTTTGCTGTCGCTCTTGCGTTCGGCCACGGTGGTGCTGGCCTTGACGGGCTGGCCCTTGAGCTGGTTGAGCGCTTGCTGCAGCTGGAAATCCTTGTCGGAGCCGAACTCGGGCAGGCGGCGCTCGCCAGCCGGCTTTTTCGACTCTTCTTCAAGCTTCTTGATGGCCTCTTCACGTGCCTTCTCGCGCTCGGGGTCTTTCTTCTCTTCCTCACGCCCGTTGGAGAGATGCTTTTCCAGATCGGCCTCGCGTGTGCGCAGCGCGGCAAACACATTGCCTTCTGCGGTTTCATCGAGCATCACGTCCGGCACGATGCCCTTGGCCTGGATGCTGCGCCCGCTGGGCGTGTAGTAGCGTGCGGTGGTGATCTTCAGGGCGGTATCCGGGCCGAGCTGGCGGACCGTCTGTACCGAGCCCTTGCCAAAGGTCTGGCTGCCCATGAGCGTGGCGCGCCTGTGGTCCTGCAGGGCGCCGGCCACGATCTCGCTGGCCGAGGCCGAGCCTTCGTTGACCAGCACCACCAGCGGCACTTTCTTGAGTGCGCCGTGGGTGGTCTGGGTCAGCTTGCCGATCGGATCGTTGCTGGCGTTGCGGCGCCAGAACTGGGGCGAGGCCTTGTAGGTGAACTTGCTTTCCTCGAGCTGCCCATTGGTCGAGACCCCCGTCACGTTCTCGGGCAGGAAGGCGGCCGACAGGGCCACGGCGGCGTCCAGCAGGCCACCCGGGTCGTTGCGCAGGTCGAGCACCAGGCCTTTGAGGTTCGTGTCCTGCTTGTAGAGGTCTTCGACCTTGCGGGCGAAATCTTCGACCGTGCGCTCCTGGAACTGCGACACGCGCACCCAGGCGTAGCCGGGCTCGACCATTTTGGCCTTGACCGACTGGGTCTTGATTTCCTCGCGGATGATGGTGACCGGGAAGGTGCGGTTTTCGTCCTTGCGCAGGATCGTGAGCACCACCTTGGTTTTGGGCTCACCACGCATGCGTTTGACGGCCTCGCTCAGCGACAAGCCTTTGACGGCGGTGTCGTTGATCTTGGTGATCAGGTCATTGGTCTTGAGGCCGGCGCGGTCGGCGGGCGAGCCCTCGATGGGGGAGACGATCTTGACCAGGCCATCTTCCTGGGTGATTTCGATGCCCACACCCACAAACCTGCCGCTCGTGCCTTCCGAAAACTCCTTGAAGCTTTTCTTGTCAAAGTACTGCGAATGCGGGTCCAGGCTGGAAACCATGCCCGAGATGGCCTCGGTGATCAGCTTTTTCTCATCCACAGGCTCCACATAGTCGCTCTTGACCATGCTGAAGACGGCCGCCAGCTGCTGCAGTTCTTCGAGCGGCAGAGGCGCCATATTGCCGCGTGCCACGGTCTGCAGCGACACGGTGGTCAGCGCGCCCGCGAGCGCGCCCGCACCGATCCAGCCGACGATCTTGAGTTTCTGTCCCATCTTGCCCATGTGAGTCCGGTTCCTTGAACAGGGCCAATATACACCCGCCCTCAGAGGTAGCCCGCCTGTGGGAGCGATCCCCTGATCGCGAACAGGACATGGTTTGCGATCAGGACTGCTTTCGCGATCAGGGGATCGCTCCCACAAAAAGATGTCAAAGCCACTTCCTGCAAGATGTCAGCTCCTGAGAGGCGCCGGCGGAAGATCAGGCCTTGCCCTGGCTGGCCACGGCGGCGGCAGCCCTGGCGGCGGCCTCGGCGTCGCCCAGGTAGTAGTGGCGGATCGGCTTGAGGTTGGCGTCGAGCTCGTAGACCAGCGGGATGCCGTTGGGGATGTTCAGGCCCACGATGTCCTGGTCGGAAATGCCGTCGAGGTACTTGATGAGGGCGCGGATCGAGTTGCCGTGGGCGGCGATCAGCACGCGCTTGCCGGATTTGATGCTGGGTGCGATGGCGTCGTTCCAGGCCGGCAGCACGCGGGCCACGGTGTCCTTGAGGCATTCCGTGAGTGGCACCACGTCGGGTCCGGGGTAGCGGCGGTCACTCTTTTCGCAGCGCGGGTCGGTCGCTTCGAGGGCCGGCGGCGGAGTGTCGTAGCTGCGGCGCCAGATCAGCACCTGCTCGTCACCGTATTGCTTGGCCATGTCGGCCTTGTTCAGACCCTGCAGGGCGCCGTAGTGGCGCTCATTCAGGCGATAGTCCTTGATGACCGGCAGCCAGGTGCGGTCCATCTCGTCGAGCGTGAGCCACAGGGTGCGGATGGCGCGCTTGAGCACCGAGGTGTAGCACAGGTCAAAGTCCCAGCCTTCGGCCTTGAGCAACTGGCCGGCCGACATGGCCTGCTGTACGCCCACGGGGGTGAGGTCGACATCGGTCCAGCCGGTGAAGCGGTTTTCAAGGTTCCAGGTGGATTCGCCGTGGCGGATCAGGACGAGTTTGTACATGGCAGGACTTCTCAATCGAATGTGAAAAACAGGGGGATTGCCGCCATTTTAGAATTTGCGTCTGTCGGCTCCCTGATGCGGAGCTTTTTTTAGCTGAACAAGGTAGAACCCAAGTGCGTTTTCTGATCGATAACTGGATGCTGATTCTGGTCGCCCTGAGCTCGGGCGTGGCGCTGCTGCTGCCCACCCTGATGCAGGGCAAGGGCCTCAACCCTGCCGAAGCCGTGATGCTGATGAATCGGGAAAAGGCGGTGGTCATCGATGTGTGCGAACCCGGTGAATTTGCGGCAGGTCACATCACGGGTGCCCGCAACATACCGCTTTCCCAGCTCGAGCAGCAGCTGCCAGGTGTGGTCAGGAACAAATCGACACCGGTGGTGCTGGTCTGCCAGTCCGGTGCCCGTTCGGGGCGCGCCCTGGCGGTAGCCCGCAAACTCGGCTACGAAAAAGCCCAGAACCTGGCCGGCGGCCTCAAGGCCTGGCAGGCCGCCAGCATGCCCCTGAACAAAGCCTGACCCATCCAAGGAGCCCTCCATGCAAGCCGTCAAGATGTACACCACCGCTGTCTGCCCCTACTGCGTGCGCGCCAAGCAGATCCTCAAGGCCAAGGGCGTCGAGCAGATCGAGGAAATCCGCATTGACACCGCGCCCGAGCAGCGCGACCACATGATGCAGATCACCGGTCGCCGCACCGTACCGCAGATCTTCATTGGCGACACCCATGTCGGTGGCTGCGACGACCTCATGGCCCTGGATGCCAAAGGCGGGCTGGTGCCGCTGCTGCAGGGGGTCTGAGCCCTTCGGTGCCGGGTTTTCCCGGCGGCGTGATCGCGCATAATCCCCTGGATTGAAGTTCCACACGGCCCTTGTCGGGCCGTCGCTTTTGTGAGGGCCGACTCAATGGCCCCTGTGATCCTTGTTTTTGAAAGCCCCTCATGACCGATAACGTCGCCGAAGTCACCCCTGTGTTCCAGATCCAGCGTGTCTACCTGAAGGAGGCTTCGCTTGAGCAGCCCAATTCGCCGGCCATCCTGCTCGAGCAGCAGCAGCCCACGGTGGACATCCAGCTGGGCGTCGAAGCCACTCCTGCGGCCGAAGGCATCTACGAAGTGGCGGTGACCGCCACGGTGCACACCAAGATCGGCGACAAGACCGTGTTCCTGGCCGAGTGCAAGCAGGGCGGCATTTTCGAGATCCGCAACCTGCCCGAAGACCAGATGGGCCCGATCATGGGCATCGCCTGCCCGCAGATCGTCTACCCCTACCTGCGCGGCAATGTCGCCGACCTGATCACCCGCGCCGGCTTCCCGCCGGTGCACCTGGCCGAAATCAACTTCCAGGCCATGTACGAGCAACAGCAGGCCCAACAGGCCGGCGCCACTGCCCAGTAAATCACGGGTCTGGCCGTGAGCCCGCGCATCACCTTCATCGGTGCCGGTGCCTGGGGCACGGCCCTGGCCATGGCCGCCTGCCGGCTGCCCGGCAAGCGGCAGGTGCGTCTGCATGTGCGCGACCCGCTGCAGGTCGCACGCATCCAGGCCGAGCGCGTCAATGGCCGCTACCTGCCGGGCTTGCACTTGCCGGATGCACTGCAGGTCCTGGGTGGACCGCTTGCGGACCTCACGGCCGATGCGCAGGCCGATGACTTGTTCATCATCGCGACCCCCATGGCTGGCCTGCGCCAGACCTTGACCGCGCTGGCGAGTGTGCCGTCGTCGGTGGCCTGGCTGTGCAAGGGCTTTGAAGCCGGCACAGGCCTGATGCCCCACGAGGTGCAGGCCGAAGTGGCGCCTGATTTGCTTGCCGGCGCCTTGAGTGGCCCGAGTTTTGCCCAGGAGGTGGCCGCAGGCCAGCCGGCCGCACTCGTTGCCGCCAGTGCCCATGCCAGCGTGCGCGAGGCCCTGGTGAACGCCTTTCATGGCCCGGCACTGCGCATCTACGCCAACGAGGACATTGTTGGCGTGGAGGTCGGTGGTGCGGTCAAGAATGTGCTGGCGATCGCCACCGGCTTGTGCGACGGTCTGGCACTGGGCCTGAATGCCCGCGCCGCCCTGATCACCCGTGGCCTGGCCGAGATGACGCGTCTGGGCGTGGCTTTGGGCGCGCGCCCGGATACCTTCATGGGCCTGTCGGGCCTGGGCGATCTGGTGCTGACCGCCACCGGTGACCTCAGCCGCAACCGCAAGGTGGGCCTGCTGCTGGCGCAAGGCCTCACGCTGGCCCAGGCGGTCGATTCACTGGGCCATGTGGCCGAAGGTGTCTACAGCGCCCGTACGGTGTACCAGCGCGCACAGGCGCTGGCGGTGGACATGCCCATCACTGCCGCGGTGGTTGCGCTGCTGGACGGCACGCTGCAGGCAGGTGAGGTGGTTCGGCAGCTGATGGGCCGCGGCCCCCGCGGCGAAGCGGTCTGATCAGCCCTGGAGGCCGGTGCCCGCGGCCATGGCCGGGCGCTGGATCAGCTCGATCTTGTAGCCGTCCGGGTCGGTCACGAAAGCAATCACCGTGCTGCCGCCCTTGACCGGGCCGGCTTCACGCGTGACGTTGCCACCGTTGGCGCGGATCTTGTCGCAGGCGGCATAAGCGTTTTCCACGCCAAGGGCGATGTGCCCGTAGGCTGTGCCCATCTCGTAGCTTTCGACCCCCCAGTTCCAGGTCAGCTCGATCTCGGCCTGACCGGGGTTGCCGCCATCAAAGCCGAGAAAAGCCAGCGAGTATTTGTACTCGGGGTTTTCGGAGGTGCGCAGCAGTTGCATGCCCAGCACCTGGGTATAAAAGTCGATCGAGCGCTGGAGGTTGCCCACGCGCAGCATGGTGTGAAGAAGTCTCATGTCTCGATTCTCCTGCAAAGCTGCACCGGCAGCCGGCGTGGGTGAATTGACTTGATCATCCGCTTCACCATGGCGCACACATGACCGGCGTCATCCACACCGGTTTCTGAGAGTCAGAGTCCCTGCAAGGCGCCGGCCGGGTAGCCGGGCAACTGCCGGCAGTCGTCGATGTACTGCAGGATGATGGCTTCAAACGAAGCATCGGGCTGCAGGCCCAGTGCACTGGCGCGCGTGCTGGTGGCGCCGCGTGCCCACTGGCCCACGATGCCCGCCACGCGTTCGTCCCGCTCGAAGCGCACCCGCTCGCGCACGGCCCGGCCCCCCACCTTTTCCAGTGCATCGAGCATCTGCTGCACCGTGACGTTCAGGCCCGGCAGGTTGAGCGCCAGGCGCCCGCCCAGCGCGTTCTGGCTGGCCTCGAACACGGTGATCAGGGCGCGGATGGTGTTGCCCGGCGAGGCCACCACATGGGCGTAGTCGGGGTCCACCGGGCAAGAGGCCGTCTGCCCGGCCAGCGGCTCGCGGATGATGCCGCTGAAAAAGGACGAAGCCGCACCGTTGGGCTTGCCCGGGCGCACGGTCACCGTCATCAGCCGCGCCGATCGGCCATCGACGAAACCCTTGCGGGTGTGGTCGGCGATCAGGTATTCGAGCATCAGCTTGTGCGTGCCATACGAGGTCTGCGGGGCGGGCAGTGTGGTGTCGCCCACCAGCGTTGGCATGGGCTCGCCGTTGTACGGGCCGAAGACCGCCACCGAACTCGCAAACACCAGGCGCGAGGTCTTGCCCGAGCGGCGCAGGCTGTCGAGCAGCAGGCGCGTGCTGTCGAGGTTGGACCGCAGGCCCAGATCGAAATCCGTTTCGCATTCGGCCGATACCGCCGAAGCCAGGTGAAATACCCCGTCGAAACCGCTGGCCAGCAGTTCGCCCTGTTCCAGCATCGGACCGGTGTGGCTGCGCACCCGCGGATCGGCCTGCAGGTCCGCCGGTGGCGGAAACAGGTCTGCAATGACCAGTTCCTTCACCGTCTGCCCGGCCAGCTGGCCCCGGGCCAGAATCCCGCGGGCCAGTCGGGCGCCCAGAAAGCCGGCGCCGCCGGTGATGAGAATGCGCATGGTGTCTCCTAGAGCTCGTCAGGTGTTTTTGCGGCCATGCATGTTAGCCCCGCAGCGCAGGCTTTGCAGTCGCGCAGCGGTCAAAATGTGCTGGACCGGGACCCGGACGATCTGGGGCATGATCCGCAACTTGCAAGCGAGGAATCCCCACATGACAACCCCCACATTCACCCAGGTGGTGCTGTTCACCGACACCGATGGCCGCGCCAGGTTCAAGGAACAGCCCATTGCCCTGACCGAAGGCCCGCCTGAAAGCCGCTTGTCCGCGCTGATGGCCTCCGGCGGCTACCAGCTGCGCCAGAGCCCGGTGGGTTTTCGCAGCCGCTTCCACTGCACCGGCAGCCCGCAGTGGGTCTTCATTTTGCAGGGGCAGATGGAAATCGGGCTGCAGGACGGCAGCTCCCGGGTGTTTGGGCCGGGCCAGCATTTTTATTCGGCGGACGTGCTGCCCGAAGGGGCTGTCTTTGACGACCAGGTCCACGGCCACTGGAGCCGCCAGGTGGGCGATGCACCTCTGATCACGCTGTTTTTGCGAGCTTGAAAAGGAAGTTTTCGATGGCTTGTGCCAGCCATTCGGGTTGGTCGCGGTGTGGGCTGTGGCCACATTGGGGCAATTTGACGAGCTGCGCGTGCGGCACGGCTGACGCGATCTCGTCGATCTGGGCCATCGTGCCGTAGGGGTCGTCTTCGCCCTGGATGGCCAGCAGCGGTGCGGTGATGGCTGAAATTTCCTGGCGGATGTCGTAGCTGCGAAACGCGGGGCTGAGCCAGATGTCGTTCCACTGCCAGAAGGCGCCGTCCACATCGGCATGGAAAGGCGACAGACGCTGGCGCAGCCCGCCTTGCCCGAAGGCGTTGCGCGCGGCCTCAATCGAACGAATTGACACCTCTTCGACCATCACATGCGGGGCCATCACGATGCAGCCTGCCACCGGGTGATGCGCCGCATGCAGCAAGGCAATCGTGCCGCCGTCCGAGTGACCGATGAGTACCGGCCGTTCGATGGCCATTTGCCGCAGCAACTCGGGCAAGACCTCCAGCGCTTCGCGGTGCATGTAATCGGGTTGCAGGCGGCCGCTGCCGCGCACATCCGGGCGCGGATCGGACTGGCCATAGCCCTGGCGTGAGTAGGCCATTCCGGCGCATCCCAATCGTTCGCACAATCGTGCAGGCCAATCTCGCCAGAGGGCCACGCTGCCCAGTCCTTCGTGCAGGAAGACCAGACTGGGCCGGTGGGCAGGGCCACCGATGCTGAGCACTTCCAGTTCGACGTCCTGGATGTTGACCGTGGCGACAGGGGGAGGGGATGGGTTGTGCTTCATCAAGGTTCCAGCCGACGGGGGCGATTAAACTTCCGGGTCTCCAGAAAGCTTGTTGTGATTGTTTTGACCCCTATTTTTGCCCGAATTGTCTTCTTTTTGAGTCTCGGGCTGGCTGGCATGGCCGAGGCTGCAGCACCTGCCCCGATCTTTGTCCTCAATTCCCTGGACGGCAATGTCAGCGTGATCGATCCTGTCAGCTGGACCGAGAAAAAACGCATTCCGACCGGCAAGGAACCGCACCATCTCTACATGACCCCGGACGAAAGATCGGTGATCGTGGCCAACGCCATGGGCGACTCACTGACCTTCATCGATCCGCGAACGGCCGAAGTGCAGCGCACCGTCACCGGCATTCTGGACCCCTATCACCTGCGTTTCTCACCCGACATGAAGTGGTTCGTCACAGCGGCCAACCGCCTCAACCATGTCGATATTTACCGCTGGAATGGTCAGACCCCGAGTCTGGTCAAGCGCATTGCCACCGGCAAGACGCCCAGCCATTTGTGGATAGACAGCAAGAGCACGACCGCCTGGGTCACCATGCAGGACAGCAACGAGCTGGTGACCATCGATCTGGCCACCCAGACCCTCAAAAGCCGTGTACCTACCGGGCCCATGCCTGCCGATGTGTTTGGTACCCCTGACGACAAGACGCTGCTGGTGGGCTTGACAGGCGGAGACGGTGTCGAGGTGTTTGACGTGAGCAGTGGCACACCGCGCCGCACGGGGCTGCTGCGCACGGGCAAGGGTGCCCACGCCTTTCGCGCGCTTGGTGATCGCAAACACCTGCTGGTGAGCAACCGCGTGGCCAACACGATCAGCCAGATCGACCATCAGACGATGCAGGTGGTGGCGCAGTTCCCGGCACCCTCTGGCCCGGATTGCCTGGAAGTGACTGCAGACGGCAAGACCATCCTGGTCGCTTCCCGCTGGGCCCGCAAGCTCACGGTGATCGATATTGCTACACGCCGGGTGGTGCGCCAAGTGCCTGTGGGCAAGTCACCTCACGGTGTCTGGACGCTGGACCATGCGGGACGCCAGTAAGACCGGACGCCGTTTGATTGCGGGGCTGCTGGCCGCGGTCAGCGGCCTGGCTTGGGCGAACTGCACGAAGCCGGTTTACCTGACCTTCGATACGGGCCATATGGGGGTGGCCCCCATGATTGCCGAGGTCTTGCTTCGCCAGCAGGTGCGTGTGACCTTTTTCGCCGCCCATGAGAAAACACGGGAGGGTGACGGCACGCTGGGTGAACACTGGGCCGGCTGGTGGCGCGCACGCGCAGCCGAGGGGCATGAATTCGCCAGCCACACCTTCGACCACGCCTATTGGCGCGCTGACACACCCGATGGCGGCTTTCGCATTCGCCCCAGCAGCGGCCGACAGGCGGGTCAGGACCTGCGCTGGCGTACAGCCGACTACTGTGCCAACCTGGACCAGGCTTCTGTGCGTTTGCAGCAACTCACGGGTCGGCCGCCTTTGCCTTTATTTCGCGCCCCTGGCGGCAGGCACTCGCCGGCTTTGATTCAGGCTGCGCAAGCCTGTGGCTACCGGCATGTGGGCTGGGCCGATGCCGGATTTCTGGGCGACGAACTGCCGAGCGATCGGTATCCCAATGCGCGTTTGCTGGGGCAGGCGCTGGCACGCATCCGGCCCGGCGATATTCTGATGGCGCATCTTGGCATCTGGTCACGACAGGATCCTTGGGCGCCGGCGGTGCTCGAGCCCTTGATCGAAGGCCTCAAGGCCCGTGGCATGTGTTTTGCGACCCTGCGCGAGCACCCGGATTACCGCGAATGGATCGCCCGTCACCCCTTGCCCACCCGGGCTTTGTCCTCCGGGAGATGATCAGGACATGGACACTGTGACCGAAGCTTTCGCATGGGCCCATCAATGGCTGTTCGAGGCCGTGGTGCAGCCGCTGGCCTTGCTCGCGGGGCAGGACAATCTGCTTGAAAAAGCCTATGAAGGCACGGGCTGGCTGCTGGTGGGCTTGATCCAGATTGCAGTGATGCTGCTGCTGATTGGCCCGATGCAGCGGCTGTGGCCTGCCGAGCCCGTGAAGGACCATGCAGCCGTTCGCACGGATGTGTTCTACACCCTCATCCACCGTCTGGGTTTGTTCAAGCTGTTCATGTTTTTCAGCTTTGATGCCCTGTTCGAGCAGGCCTTGGGGGCGCTGCGCGTCTGGGGACTGCCGACCTGGCACCTGGACAGTTTCTGGCCGGGTGTGACTGACCAGGCCTGGGTCAGCTTTGTGCTTTATCTGGTGCTGTTCGACTTCGTGAATTACTGGATCCATCGGGGCCAGCACCAGTCGGCGCGCTGGTGGGCCTTGCATGCGCTGCACCATTCGCAGCGGCAGATGACGATGTGGAGCGACAACCGCAACCACCTGCTCGACGATGTCATCACCAGTCTCATTTTCTCTGCGGTGGCAGCCCTGGTGGGGGTCGGTCCCGGCCAGTTTGTGGCCCTGATCGCGATCGGCCAGCTCAGTGAAAACCTGCAGCATGCGAATGTCAGGCTCTGGTTCGGCCGCTGGGGCGAGCGCCTCTGGGTCAGTCCGCGCTTTCATCGCCGGCACCACGCCATCGGTATCGGCCACGAAACGCCACGTGGGGACCGCGTCGTGCTGGGTGGCTGCAATTTCGGTGTGCTGCTGCCCTGGTGGGACATGCTGTTCGGAACCGCCAATTTCGAGCAACGCTTCGATCCGACCGGCGTGCGTGACCAGGTCGAGCAGGGCAGGGACTACGGGATGGGATTTTGGCGTCAACAATGGCTCGGGCTGCGCCGCTTGCTTGCAAGATAAATCATCTCTCTGACCTTCATCAGGACCCTGTACATGAAAAAACACCTTCTGGTTTTGTCTGCTGTGCTGAGTCTGGCTGTGCAGGCGCAAACCTCTCCATCCGGACCCGACCCCCTAGGGGTTGATCCGGATGGCAGGCCCTGGAGCGCTGTCCCTAGCATCTTCTTGCAGGGGGTTGAGCTTCGGAGGCGTGCACATGAGCGAAATCGATCATTTGCCTGCTGTCCAGCAGGGGCAGTGGTTTTTTGCCGGCGTGACGGCATGTCCGGTGCGCATCGTCAGGCACGATGTGCTCTATGGCACACACGATCCGGAGGATCCACCCGAGCTGGCCTCGGACCGATCGGCCGAGTGTTTTTATATCCGCTACCACCCGCCTGGCGCACACGAAGTCTGGCATGACGGTGGCGCCGCGTTGAGCCTGCGCGAAGCCCTGTTTCTTGCACAGCGCAAACTGGGGCCGGTGGTGCACTGGAGCGAGCCTGCAACTGTCTGATTCCGGCGGTGCCTTCGGGGCTGCGCTGCTCCTGCCCTGCTAAGCTTGCCACATGGGCTTGTTGTTTGATTCCTTCTGGCGCGCCGCGTTTTACTGTCTGACACCCCGTGTGGTGGCGCTGTCCTTGCTGCCACTGGCACTGATGGTTGTGCTCGCAGGTACGCTGGGTTATTTCTTCTGGGACAACGCTGTGGCACAGGTCCATGGCTGGCTGGAGGCGTCCAGCCTGCTGAACCTGGTCTGGCGCTGGTTCGAGGGGGTCGGGCTGCCCAATCTGAAGTCGGTGGTGGCACCCTTGCTGGTCATTTTTACCGCCACACCGCTTCTGGTCATCCTTTCCCTGCTGCTGGTGTCCACTTTCATGACGCCGACCCTCACCCGCATGGTGGCCGAACGCCGCTTTCCGGGGCTGGCACGTCACCAGGGTGCAGGCATATGGCAAAGCCTGGGCTGGGCCCTGTTCTCGGTGTTGCTGGCGCTGGGGGCCATGGTGATCAGTTTGCCCATGTGGCTGGTGCCCCCGCTGGCCATGGTGCTGCCGGCATTGATCTGGGGCTGGCTGACTTACCGTGTGATGGCGTTCGACGTGCTCGCCGAATTCGCGAGCCGGGAGGAGCGCATGCAACTGATGGCCAGTCATCGGCTGAGTCTCTTGGGCATGGGGGTCTTTACCGGTTTGCTGGGTGCGGCGCCGGGCGTGGTCTGGGCGTCGGGGGCTCTTTTCGCGGCGGCTTTTGTGATCCTGATCCCGATCGCGATCTGGATCTACATGCTGGTGTTTGCTTTTTCTTCACTCTGGTTTGCGCACTATGCGCTGGCCGCCCTGGACGCGCTGCGTGTACGCGAGCAGGGCCCCGTGATTGACATCACCGCCAGCCTATTGAGCGGGGCTTCTCCCCACGCCAGTGAACGTCTGGCAGCCCCGCATGACCCTCTGGACGACCGACATGCCCACTGAAAACTCTCCCCGCTTTGGCCTGATCATCATTGGCGACGAAATCCTCTCGGGCAAACGGGCCGACAAGCATTTGCCCAAATTCATCGAGATCCTGGCTGCGCGTGGTCTTTCCCTTGCATGGGCGGAATATCTGGGTGACGATCCGCAGCGCATCACCGAAAGCCTTCGTCGCGCTTTGGCTTCAGGCGATGTGGTGTTCTCCTGTGGTGGCATTGGTGCCACACCGGATGACCATACCCGCCAGTGTGCAGGTCAGGCACTGGAGCGTCCTTTGGTCCTCCATCCCGAAGCCGAGCGCTTCATTCGCGAGCGCATGCAGGATGTGGCGCGGGAACAGGGCGTCGCCTATGAGCCGAACCGTCCCGACAACGTCCACCGGCTCAATATGGGTATGTTTCCTGAAGGAGCGCAGATCATTCCCAACCCATACAACAAGATTCCGGGGTTCTTTTGTGATGGCGTGTCACAGGAGACGGGTGTTTATTTCCTGCCAGGCTTTCCCGTCATGGCGTGGCCCATGGCCGAATGGGTGCTGGATACCCATTACGCCAGCCATTTCAGAACGGCGGTGCATCTGGAAAAGTCGCTGATCCTGTTCGGGGCCATGGAAGCGACGCTGACCCCGCTCATGCAGCGTATCGAAGCAGCGCACCCCCGGATCAAGGTGTTCAGCCTGCCCAGTGTGGATCATCCGCAGTGGGGACGGCATATTGAACTGGGCGTCAAGGGAGAGCCTCTGGCCGTGGAGTTGGCATATGCCGATCTGAAGCAGGGTTTGCAAGACTTCGAGCTTAAATACGGCCCCGAAATGGTGCGATAAAATAAACGCACAAATATAGTGCATAAATGCACCAAAGAAAGACACAGGTCTTCAGCAAATACAGGTGCTTCATGGTTTTGCAGGGGGCGTTTCGGAGCGAAAATCACGGGTGGATCTGTCATCGCGACATGTGACGACTGGCACGGAACCTGCTAAATCCGTGCATCCGATTTCAACCCCGTTCCAACAGGAGATTTTTGATGGCCAAGACCGTCGCAGACGTGATGAAGATGGTGAAAGACAACGAAGTGCGCTTCGTGGATTTCCGTTTCACCGATACCCGTGGCAAGTGGCAGCACATCACTGTGCCCGTGTCCCAGTTCGACGAAGAAAAATTCGAGCAGGGCCAGGCCTTCGATGGTTCGTCCATCGCCGGCTGGAAGGGCATTGAAGCTTCCGACATGCTGCTGATGCCCGAGGCCAGCACCGCCTTCATTGACCCCTTCTTCGAAGAAGTCACCCTGGTGCTGGTTTGCGACGTCATCGAACCCACCGACGGCAAGGCCTACGAGCGCGATCCGCGCTCGATCGCCAAGCGCGCCGAGGCTTACCTCAAGGCCTCCGGTCTGGGCGACACCGCCTTCTTTGGTCCCGAGCCCGAGTTTTTCCTGTTTGACGAAGTGCGCTGGAGCACCGAGCCGAACAACAGTTTCTACGCCATCGACGAATATGAAGGCCCCTGGAACAGCGGTGCCAAGCTCGAGGGCGGCAACCGTGGTCACCGTCCGCGCGTCAAGGGCGGCTACTTCCCGGTGCCTCCGGTCGACAGCACCATGGACATGCGCAACGAGATGTCCCAGGTTCTTGAAGCCGTGGGCATTCCGGTTGAAGTGCACC
>JACCDV011292023.1_pt1 | contig 31940 bp, 33 predicted proteins | sample 7446131 | NCBI WGS metagenome assembly JACCDV01 (sample SAMN15323448, study PRJNA562643) | freshwater metagenome | isolation source: river surface water | place: USA:Blue River Watershed | collected 2017-08-17 | reverse complement strand
TTAAATCTTAAATCTTAAATCTTAAATCTTAAATCTTAAATCTTAAATCTTAAATCTTAAATCTTAAATCTTAAATCTTAAATCTTAAATCTTAAATCTTAAATCTTAAATCATTAATGATTTGAAAATTAAGAACAAATAATGGGAATTCTTTATTTTTACACTAAACCCATACTATGAAAAGCAAAAATCTCCTTCTGACCATTCTTTCAATAGTCCTTTTTAGCAAAGCCCAGGCCCAGACTTGGAGTGGCGAGGTTGCACAAATTTTTTACAATAAATGTACGGCATGCCATCATCAAGGAGGTGCCGCGCCATTTTCGCTAATGACGCATGCTGAAGTCAGCCCATTAGCTGCAGCCGTTTATCAGTGTGTCAATACGGGGGAAATGCCACCATGGCCACCAGACAACAACTACCAACAATACCAACATAATCGCGCGCTTTCGAATACCGAAAAAACAAGCATTATCAATTGGCTCAATAACGGAGCGCCTGAAGGCAATGCCAATCAGACGCCCCCACCGCCTGTCTATACTTCAACTACTTTTCTAGGCAACGGAGATCTTCAAGTTCAGATCCCGACCTATATGTCTAAAGCCACCACTCAAGATGACTACGTTTGCTTCAATATTCCGACTAACCTGACACAAAATCGCATCATTAAAGCAGTTGAAGTCGTGCCCGGAAACCGTGAAATAGTACATCACTGTTTGGTCTACCTTGACCCTACAAGCATCGAACAAACCGATACGCTTGGTGGTAACTGCGCGAGTCCAAATAATGGTTCAACCAAACTCATTACCGGCTATACTCCTGGTGCAACTCCTATGATTTTGCCTTCTGCCGACCCACTCAAACTTGGCCTTGATATCGGGCCAGGCTCTTCCATTTATTTTGCCATGCATTATCCGATGGGTTCGTATGGCCTTTATGATTCTACAAAGGTCATTTTACACTTCTACCCTGTCGGGACAACCAATGTGCGGCAAATCAGTGCAGGGCCCCTTTTAGCCGACTACAATTTTAGTCTACCGGCCAACCAAGTGACACAACTCAATGCATTTTTCCCGGTGGCAAATGGCGCCACCTTGCCCACCAATTATTCAGTGTTGTCTGTGTTTCCTCATATGCACCTGATCGGAACTAATATCAAAGCCTACGCATACAAAGCCGGAGCAGACACCATCAAATTCATCAATATTCCAAAATGGGACTTCATGTGGCAAGATTTTTACTTCTTCAAACACCTTCAGAAAGTTCCGACCGGATACAAACTCAAAAGTGAAGGAACCTACGACAACACGGTCAATAACTCAAATAATCCGAATAACCCGCCGCAAACAATTTACAGTGGTTTCAATACCACAGACGAAATGTTCCTGACCTATTTTCATTACCTGCCTTATTTACCTGGCGACGAAACCTATGATTTAGAAGCGCTTTCCTCTGCGTCTGTTCAAGACTTCTTGGATCCTGAACAGGGTGGAATTCAAGCTTACCCGAATCCGTATGCAACCAATTTAACCCTTGAATTCCCGAGTAGCTTTAAACCTCAAGACCTAGTTTATATTTATGATGCGAGCGGGCAATTGAAAGCAAAAATCACCACAGAGGCCGGAGCCTCACAAATACATTTAGACTCGGAAAATACGGAATGGTTTGCGCTTCCAAAAGGCGTTTATTTTGTGTCAGCCCGTATCAACGGCTCCTTACTCTCAAAAAAACTCATCAAGTTATAACGATGGTTTTTTTACAAAGCGTAAAAATTTCTTATCTTTGCACTCCCAAGGTCTCATGGCCGAGCGGTTAGGCACCGGTCTGCAAAACCGTCTACAGCAGTTCGAATCTGCTTGAGACCTCCTTAAAACCCCTGATTCTTAACGAGTCGGGGGTTTTGTTTTTATATGTTAAATCTATATTAACTTTCTCGGCTTCTTCCCACTGAAAATCCAAGGAATGCACTTAATTTTTAGGACTTTGTGTTAGATTGACAATAATTAATCGTTATTGATGCGAAATGATGCCCTTTTCCTTTTGGCAAGGGGACAAAGTTTTTTTATATTTGGCGTTCAATTGTAAAAATGAAAAATTAAAAACTATCATTATGGACAAAAAACAAAAAACAGCCGGAGGTTTCTCAGCGATCATTGCTTTCCTGGCTATTGCACTTTCTTTGATCGCCGGTATTCTAATTTACCAATTTATTTTTGGAGACCCAGGAAACTTCGTGGATCGCAATCCAGAAAACGAACCAGTTGAAGGAAACTTATTAGGGGTTATCTATAAAGGTGGTTTTATCGTACCAGGATTGGTTGCAATCAACATCATTATTTTAATTTTCTCAATTGAGCGTTTGGTTACCCTTATGTTAGCCAACGGAAAAGGAAAAGCTAATAAATTCATTGAAAACATCAAAGAATTAATGGCTGCCAAAAATTACGCAGGTGCTATTGAAGCTTGTGATGCACAACGCGGTTCACTTGCTAATGTTGTACGTGCTGGTTTAATTAAATACCAATTGATGGTTACAGATAGCCACATGGATAAAGAGCAAAAACTAGAATCTTTGAAAAAAGAACTAGAAGAAGCAACTGCACTTGAATTGCCAATGCTTTCTAAAAACTTGCCTGTACTTTCTACAACTGCCTCTATCGCAACCCTCATCGGTCTTATCGGTACTGTACTTGGTATGATCCGTTCATTTGCTGCGATGTCTCAAGGTGCTCCAGATACAGCAGAACTTTCTACTGGTATCTCTGAAGCCTTGATCAATACAGCACTTGGTATTACAGGTTCTACAATCGCGATCATCATGTTCAACTTCTTCTCTACGAAGATTGATGCCATGACCTACAGCATCGACGAAGCTAGCTTCACGATCGTTCAGGACTTCGCTGCCAACAATTAATATTTTACACACCAGTAAAAAACTCAAGCAATGCCAAAAATTAAAATGCCCAAAGGGACTCCTTCCATAGACATGACGCCTATGGTTGACTTGGCGTTCTTGCTTGTGACCTTTTTTATGTTGACGGCTTCATTCCGTACTGCAGAGCCAGTTACCGTTGAAACACCATCAAGTATCAGTGACAAAATCATTCCAGAAAATGTCATTATGGTTACCCTTGATCGTGACGGACGCGTATTCTTTAACCTCTCAGATCCTGAAGCCCGCAAAGAAATGCTCGGCAGCATGCTCTCGAAATACAAAGTAAATTTGAACGAAGAGCAAGTTGAAGAGTTTTCATTCATGTCAACTTTTGGTTGTACTATGCAAGAACTTCCTGCATACATGAATACTGAAGCAGCTAGACGCGCAGATTTTCCTACTAAAGGAATTCCTACAGACTCTACACGCAACGAATTATTAGACTGGATTTCATTTGCAGCTGCGGCTGCGGCCAACACCGGAAAAACTGCTTTTGAAGAAGCAAAACTTAAAGGTGGTGAACCAAAAATGGAAGATTTCAAGCCTAAATTCATCTTGCGTGTCGATTCAAAAACGCTCTATAAAGATGCAGCTACAGTTATTGATGTATTCAGAGAATTGAATTTGAATAACTTAAATTTTGTAACCTCTGCGGAAGCAATTCCGGTTAATTAACATCACATGGCAGAAATCGCAGAAAGCGGCGGCGGCGGCCACGGCAAAGGTAAAAAAAGAGCGAAGAAAGGCTCCACGCGTGTCGACATGACACCAATGGTTGACCTTGCCTTCCTTCTACTAACATTCTTTGTCTTGACCTCGACTTTTAGTAAGCCTAAGGTCATGCCCCTGAATTATCCCGCAAAAGTTAAAGACCCTAAATCTGTTAAAGCACCTAAGGTCAACAACGCGGCTACATTTATTTTAGCCGATGACAAAGTTTACTACTACCGTGGTGAATTTTACCCTAAAACCAAGCCCGGACCAAACGGACCTACTCAATTAGAAGAGGCTAATTTCGGTACCGGTGAAAATAGTGTCAGAAAAATGTTAGCTTCTTGGAATGAATACGTTATTAGAAATAAGGCGATTCTTCAACAAAAGCTCGACAAAAAGCAAATTGCTGATAGCACCTTTACAAGGTTAGTAGACGAACTTACTGTAGACAAAGAAGCAGTCAAAGTTCTGATCAAAACCGACGAAAAAGCGCTGTGCAAAAGCTTCATTGACTTAGTTGACGAACTCAAGATAGCCAATGTCGGTGTCATTGCACCTACAGACCTATCGCCTGCAGAGAAGGATTTGTTAAAAGAAAAAAACTAAAGTCATGACAGTCATTTATATCATCGTAGCGCTCGTCACCGGATTCTCACTCTTTGACTACTATGTCAACAAAAACTGGGAAGCCATTACTTCAGTAAACAGAAATGAAGCTGTTTTTGCGCACCGCAATCGCGAATATGGTGCCTACGTTCTGCGTTCAGGCTATAACAAGCGCATGAGTCTCATCATGGCTGGCTTGGTTGCCTTAGCAGCCTTAGGTTTCGTGGCTAACCTCATCATTAAAAATCTTCCTAAAGACGAGATTAAAAAGCCAAAAATCAGTGAAAAGAACTTCACTATTGAGGCGCCTAAAGAAGATGTGCCGCCACCGCCACCGCCACCAGAAACACCACCGCCACCAATGACGCAAACCCAAGCGTTTATTGCACCGGTAGCTGAAGACGACGTCGTGGAAGACGAATTGCCAACACAGCAACAACTCGAGAACATTGCTATCTCTACAGAAACCAACGAAGGTGATGACAGCTGGGGTATACCTAATACCCAAGAAGACGGTCCTGCACTTGTCGACAACACACCAGTTGTAGAAGAAGTCGTTGATGTCGCTGAAGAAGATGCGGAATTCCCTGGCGGTTATGACAAGCTTGCCGACTTCATCAACGGTACGCTCGTTTATCCAGATGAAGCACTTGAACTTGGCGTCAAAGGTAAAGTAATGGTCCGCTTTGTCGTAGAAAAAGATGGTCGCATCTCTAATGCTACCGTTGAAAGACCAATCGTTGAGTGCCCAGCTTGTAACAAAGAAGCACTTAGCGTAATCAACAAAATGCCAAAGTGGGTTCCAGCTAAAAATGCGGGTCGTCCAGTGCGCCTCTGGGTGCGCATCCCGATCATTTTCGATACCCAATAGATTTTTTACAATTCAATTAAATCCCCATTTCGATGGGGATTTTTTTTCTCTAATAATATGCAGTACATCCAACATTTTTTAGGAGCTTTAGTAGTGGTGCTATGCCTTGGTTTCGCAGGTCTATTAATCACTACAGACCTCTTCCCTATGGAAATTTGGCGCAGAAATATTCTAGTTTCTGTATTTATCTTATATGCGGCCTATCGAGGTTTTCGCGTGTATTCCGGATTCAAAAAACAACAAAATGAAAGTAAGTATGAGCACTAAATTGATCTTTATCGGACTACTTGTTATCCTGAGTGCTTGCGATAACAATAACAACCCTTTCGTCTATCAAAAAGATGCCCATGGACGCGGCAAAACCAAGATTCACATAGAAGAATCTTTCAAGCCACTCTTCACCACGTGTATCGAGACCTTCATGAGCCAGTTTCCAAAGGCAAAAGTTACCGGTATATACGGTCCGGAAGATCAACTCATTGCTGATTTCTATAATAACAAGACAAAAACAATTGTTATCTCTCGTGATTTTAATGATCAAGAGAAAGCCTACCTCAAAAGCAAAAATGTGTCGTATCGCAGTGATAAAATTGCCTCAGATGCCATCACGATTATTATGCACCCAAGCATGACCGATACCATCTTAAGCGTCGCTCAACTAAAGGCGCTTTTATCAGATAACAATGCTAAACTTCCGTCTAACAAACTGGTTTCAAACATTGTTTTTGATCAAAAGGGCTCTGCCAATTTCAATTACATGACCAACATGTTGCAAGTCAATAAATTGGCCACTCGTGTTTCTGCAGTAAATTCTAATGAAGAAGTCATCAATTATGTCAAAACGCATCCAAATACAATTGGTGTGATTGGCCTCAATTGGGTCTCTGACCAGGATGATCCAGAGGCACTTAATTTCTTAGATGGGCTTCGCATTGCAGATATCTATATCAAGGACCCTGAAACAGCTTGCAAACCCTATGCAGGTTACATTTATACTAAAGAATATCCGCTCATTCGCGACATCTGGATGATCAATAAAGGGCGTAGATCAGGTCTAAATACAGGCTTTGTTCTTTTCATGAAAAAAGACGACAAAGGCCAGTTAATGATCCAAAAAGCAGAATTGGTTCCGGCGCTTACTCCTGTCCGACTCGTTTTGCAATAAATAAATTAATAAAATAATATCGGGCACAATTTTTGTTTCCCAAAAAACTAGGTTATTTTTGGCCGCAAATTGAATGATTAAATTTTAGAAACCATGAGACGCATATTGCTACTTAGCACCCTCTTACTTACCGGTTATTCTTTCGCTCAAACCCTACAATCAGCTAATAACAAAGCTGAAAACGAGCGCTACCGCGATGCTATTAACGAATTTAAAAAGTTAATTGCCGCTGATCCAATTAACGGTGAGAACTACTTTTATTACGGTGACTGTTACTTTGAAATGGAAGACCTCGACTCTGCAAAAATGATGTGGAGAAAAGGATATGAAGTAGATAAGGTGCGTGCGTTACCTATTGTAGGTTATGGTCGTGTTCTTTGGTTAGAAGGTAAAACTACAGAGGCAAAAGCTGAATTTACAAAGGCTTTATTATTGGCTAAAAAAGACAAACTAAAGAAAGCTGAAGTCATTCGTGGTATTGCTGAAGTCTATATCGAGGCACCAAATAAAAACCTTGACGAAGCTCTAGTTTTACTAGAAGAGGCCATTATTAAAGATCCTAAAAACGAAGACAACTATTTGTTGAAAGGTGATGCCCTTTATGCACGCAATTCTTCTGATGCTTCTGAAGCATTAAAAGCATACAATCAGGTTTTAACCATCAATCCGAAATCTCCAAGAGGTATCGTTCGTAAAGCACTCATATATCAGCGTGCTAAAAACGAAGTTGAAGCTAACAAGATGTACAACGAAGCAAAAGCTATTGACCCTACATATGCGCCAGCGTATCGTTTGAATGCCGAGCTTTATATGATGTTTGGCAAGAATGAAAAAGCCATTGAAAACTGGGAGAAGTATTTAGAGCTCAATAACAACCTTGAATCTAGATACCGTTATGCTAATGCCTTATTTGGATTTGGTGCCAAAGCGTATCCTACCTTATTGCAACAACTTGATTATTTAACGTCAAACGGTATGTCTAATTTTTACACGGAGCGTATGTATGCCTTTAGCTATGCTGAAAACACAACAGACTCTCTTGCGTTAGACAAAGCCCTTGCTGCTTCTGATCGTTTCTTTGCAATGGTTCCTAAAGACAAAATCAATTACCAAGATTACAAAGTAAGAGGTAACATTTTCCAGAAAAAAGGCAATGATAGTTTGGCTATTGTAGAATTCGAAAAAGCTTCTCAAATCAACGACATTGCGGCTAAAGAATTATCAGCTGAGTTGATCAAACTCTACAACAAAAACAAACTCTACGAGAAAACAATCGTGGCTTATGAAGCACGTCGTAAACTCAATGGCAAACTACAAGCTGCTGAAGAATATGATTTAGGTAAGGCTTATTATTTTGGAAGAAACGACTACAAATCAGCCGACAGTATCTTCCAAATTGTCATCAAGAACGATTCAACTTATGTGCCAGCTTATATTTTTAGAGCGCGCAGTAACTATAAGATGGATACCAACAATGAAAAATGGATGGCTTTGCCTTTCTACATGAAGGTTACCGAGATTGTTAAACCTGAAGATCGTCAACAACCTACAAAAAAGACTTATGTTCTCGAATCATTGCGTTACGTTGCTGACTACTATTCAAAATCTGAACAAAAAGACTTAGCAAAAGCTAAATTGTACTTTGAAGAGATTCTTAAAGTTGAACCTAACGATGCGGTAGCCAAAAAAGCGCTAGGCATCAAGGACCCAGCACCAGCGGCTACTCCTAAACCAGGTACAACAACAACTCCAAAAAACTAAGATCTTTTATTTATAAAGATTTAAATTAAAGACAAACAATAAGGGCGGCCCGCAGGGCCGCCCTTATTTATTTCTAGTGCGCTTCACTTAATTACTGTTGTAAGCTCAAGTATCGGGCAACGTATTTTCCGATGATATCAAACTCTAGATTGACGTGATCACCTGCCTTTAACTGATGAAAATTCGTGTGCTCATAGGTATACGGAATGATACAAACCGAAAAGCGACCTTTTTGAGAATCTACAACTGTTAGGCTGGTTCCATTCACTGTAATGGAGCCCTTTTCTACCGTTACAAATTCTTGAGGATGCTCAAAGGTAAAGCGCCATGAGCCATTTTCATCAAGTACTTCCGTACACATGCCAATACAATCTACGTGACCCTGCACCATGTGGCCATCCAAACGACCACCAAGTTGCATACAACGCTCTAAATTTACTTTGGTACCTTCTTTCCATTGGCCCAAATTGGTTTTAAGAAGGGTTTCGTGTATGGCGGTAACCACGTGTTTTTCGTGGTCTTGGGCTACAACGGTTAAGCAGCAGCCATTGTGCGCCACACTCTGGTCAATTTTAAAGCCAGCGGATAGCGCCGAAGAAATGGTAAAGTGAATATTGCCTGCTTCTTTTCTTATTTCGGAAACAGTGCCGATGTTTTCTATGATTCCTGTAAACATAAGGTAAAATTAACCAATCTGCTCGGACTAAGCCAATGATAGGTCTTTGATTAACAATTGTAAGGTGGTTCGGTTCTGATAGGTGTTGGCCGTAATTTGACATACCAGATCGATATAAACTCCTGGCATTAGTTCTTCATTGAGTTCTGGCATATTGAAGCCAATTGCATCAATATTGGTAGGGTAATTATCTTGAGTAAGTTTGAGTTTAAGATGTGCATCTTTAAGAAGACGATGCTCTAGCACTAAACAATTTTTGACTAAGAAAGTACCATGCAAATTGCCTGGGCCACAAGGTTCAAAGGCCTCCAAAATTTTTAATATTCTTGGGAAGTGTAAGTTGGGGTTTGTTCCAAGCTCTTTGAATTCCAATTGTGCGTCAATTGAGACTTGTCTTTGAAGCTGCTGACCCTGAAGGGCATCCTTGACTGCTGCATCAAAGGCATTACGAAAAGTACTGAAGTTTTCAGGTAAGAGACTGAGGCCAGCGGCAAACTGATGACCACCAAATTGTGTGAGGTGTTCTTGACACTGGTCTAGGAGTGCGTAAAGATCTAGGGGCGGCATGCAACGTGCAGAACCCGTTATTAGACCATTCGATTCAGTAAGAACGATTGTGGGTTTATAGTGCTGTTCTATGATGCGCGAAGCAACGATACCTACGACACCCTTGTGCCAACTTGAATCAAACACAATATTTGAAAAACGCGCTGCTTGCTCAGCATCTGCTTCGAGCAGCTCTAGCGCCTCCTGGGTCATATCTTGGTCGAGGGTGCGCCGATAAGCGTTGTCTTGGTCAATGTCTTTGGCCAAGGCTTGAAGTTCTTGTTCGTCGTCGCTGAGCATCCAGGCTACTGCTCGGGCACCAGAAGCGATACGGCCAGCGGCATTGATGCGTGGTGCAATTACAAAAACGAGGTCTCGGAGAGAAAGCGGGAAAGATTTCTTGGCTAATTCTAATAATATTTGAAACGCACGACGCGGCTTGGCATTGATTTGCTTGAGGCCTTCAGCACAGAGCACTCTGTTTTCATCTAGTATTTCTACGATGTCTGCACCAATGGCTAGTGCCACTAAATCAAGACTTTTATAAAGCGTTTGTGTATCGAGGCCGTTATGTAAGTAGTAGGCTTGTAAAAGTTTAAAGGCAACACCGCAACCACAAAGTTCTTTATAAGGGTAACTGCAGCCAGCTTGCTTGGGGTTTAAAATGATCCCAGGCGGCAAAGTTTGATCTGGCTGATGGTGATCACAAACGATGACATCGATATGAGCGGAAATAGCTCGTTGTAATTGTTCATGCGCTTTGATACCGCAGTCCAGGGTGATGAGTAGGTCAAATTGGTTTTCAATAGCGTAGTCAATTCCTTGCTGGCTAACGCCATAGCCCTCTTTGTAGCGATCCGGGATGTAGTAAATGCAGTCAAGTCCTAAAAGGTTAAGTTGCTCGTGCATGAGGGCAACAGCAGTAGTGCCATCTACATCGTAGTCGCCATAAAGTAGGACCTTTTGTTGCTTTGTAATGGCAACATGCAAGCGCTCAACAGCCGAGGCCATTTGGTACATCAGAAAAGGGTCATGTAATTGGCTTAGGTTGGGCCTGAAAAAAGTAACCGCGGCTGCGCGCGTTTCGATTTGTCGGTGCAGCAGCAGTTGCGCAACAAAATTCGGGACCTGAAGTTCCTGAGAAAAGGTATGTATAGATTCAGCCGGCGCTGAATCTTTGAGCTGCCAGTTTGCTTTCATTTGACAAAGTTACAAGAAGATGAACTGCTGGGTTCCGTTATTCTACGTAACTGAGCTTCAACATATTGGTGCCACCTAAATCTTCAAGTGGAATTGACGCCACGTTAATCACGACATCACCTGAGTTGAGGTAACCTTCTTCTTTCATGAGGTACTTGATATCGGCAATGGTGTGATCTGTTGAAATGCGCTTGTTATAGAAAAAGGCACGAACGCCCCAAACTAAATTGAGTTGGGTAAGGATTTTTCTGTTGCTCGTAAAGACATAAATATAAGATTCTGGTCTTTGGGAAGCAATTTTGTAGGCTGTATAGCCCGAATAGGTCATGGTTATGATGGCATTGGCTTCAACGCGCTGCGCCAAACGGCAAGCATTGAAACAAATAGAATCAGAAATGAAGCGCGGATTACCTTTTGGTGGCAACTCTTCTTTATGATAAAGACTCGGGTGACCTTCCATTTCTTTGATAATATTGGCCATGGTTTGCACCACTTGCACTGGGTACTGACCAACTGAAGTTTCTCCGGAAAGCATGACCGCATCTGCGCCATCTAGGACCGCATTAGCGACATCATTCACCTCTGCTCTACTTGGTGTGAGGCTATTTAGCATGGATTCCATCATCTGGGTAGCCACAATTACTGGTTTGGCTTTAGAGATGGATTTACTAATGATCATTTTTTGAATGAGTGGTACATTTTGATACGGAATCTCAACACCGAGGTCTCCGCGTGCAACCATCAGGGCATCGCTTGCTTCAATAATGGCATCTATGTTTTCGAGTGCTTCGGGTTTTTCAATTTTTGCAACAACCTTAGCAATGCTGCGCTTTTTAGCGATACGCGCTTTCAAATCAGTGATGCACTTTTCGGTGCGCACAAAAGAAAGACCAATCCAGTCTACACCAAGTTTGAGTGCGTAGTCTAGATCTTCAATATCTTTTTCAGTGAGCGAAGGCATCGAAATTTTGGTATTGGGGAAGTTGACGCCTTTCTTAGAGCAAAGCAAACCGCCTTGAATCACCTCACAGCGAATTTTTGATTTTTTGTCGGTTTCTTTGACTTCTAGCACCAGCTTGCCGTCATCGAGTAGGATGCGCTCACCTGGGTTGACATCACGAGGTAATAAGTTATAGTTAATAGAAAAGCGTTGGTTGTTTCCGAGTACTTTGTCGACTACAACTTCTATTTGCTGGCCAACCTCGATCAAAACGCCATTGTTTTCCATTTCGTGGGTTCTGATTTTTGGGCCTTGAAGGTCAGCTAGAATGGCAACATTAAGGCCAAGTTCGTCATTGAGTTCACGGATGAGTGCTACAGCACCTGAGTGATCTTGGTGAGAGCCGTGTGAAAAATTAAGGCGGCAAACATTAAGCCCTGCCAACATCATGTCTTTTAATGTTTCTTTTTTGAGCGATGCTGGGCCCATTGTTGCAACAATCTTTGTTCTTTTCATTTTAACTTGTTAGGTAATCAATTAATTCAAACTCTTCATGGTTGAACTCAAAAATAGCAACTACACCATTGATACTTCTCAGTTTGGTTTGAAGCGATGTTGCCGGATGTGAGTTATTCTCTTTTAAAATGAGAAAATAATCGATCATGGGGCGATCTGCTTGCAAGAGTTGTTGCTCTTGTTTGTTTTTCACTAAAAAAAACTTGGTGAGTAATTCTTGGTCTTCATAAAAAAAGTATCTGAATTGCTGATTACTTTTTGTTTTTGAAACGAAGACTTCAAAACTATCTTCAGTTTTTTCTAGATGGATGCCCAAAACTTGATTGAGTTCCCAAGTGAGTCTGTAGTCGGCAAATGCCGAGGAAATGCCATAAATTTCGAAGGGCTGCTCTTCATTGAAGGTCAGTTCGTATTTTTTGACTTTTCCCATAGTGTCAAATTTACACAATTAAGTCTTACTCGACATCAACAATCTGTTGTCAATTCATTTCATTTCAATAAGTTTTTGCGACACATTTAATAAGTACATTTGATTCTCAATACACACTATGAACAACAAGCACGCTCTCCTTATTCTTTTTGTTTTTTTAGCTCAGGCAGGCATTTCACTTGCACAGCCCGACAAAATGATCACCAACCGCGACAACTATTTTTGGCAATTTGGAATCGCCTGGACGGCCTCTGATGACGACGGACAAGAACTCAACCCAATGCCCGCTGATCAATTGCATGGTGCCATTATCCCAACACGACTCTACGTGGATCGCTATATTTATAACGGCTGGAGCGTTGAGGGTGTTTTAGGCGCACAAACCTATGACTCGACCAAAATGGTCAATGATTCAATGGGGGTAAATGGCTTCTTGGGCTATTTTGATGCTGCACTCAAATATTCCTTTTACAAGCAACTCGGACGCGGCGCTCTAGACCCTTATTTAGGCGCTGGCGCTGGCTTTACCATCAGAAACAACGACCCAAGACAAAGTGCACCTGGACTCACCCCTACCGTTAATCTTTCGGCTGGTTGTACTTTTTGGATGAGCAAACAAATCGGATTACAAGCTCAAGGCGTTTATAAATTTGGTTTGGTTGATGTTTTAGGCGCTTCGTCTTATAGCCAATATAGTCTAGGCGTAGTTTATAGAATTGAAAAAACAGACGGCTACAAAAGTGACTTTCACAAATCGAAATACAAAATTCCTAGAAAGCCATCTAGAATCAAGATTGAGAAATCTGGAGACGAGTCTTAGTTAAGAACCTCCATTCTTTTGGTGGTCTCTTGATCTGTGGTAACAATACCATAGTAATAGATGCCATTGGCCAACTTTGTAGAGTCAAAACGGATAAGATGACCTCCATTATCAAATTCTTGGTTAGCCAACTCATGAATCATAACACGATCTTTCCAGATGGCAAACTGAACCTTTTGTGGGGCAGGGCAAACAAAATAAAAAGACAATTCACCACTTGCTGGTTCTTGGTCTAGGTTATAAAGTTCACAATAATCTTTATGTACGATTTGTCCTTGCTGAAAGCGCTTCAAAAGGCGCTTGTAGGCTATAACCGCCAAAAGAATTAAAAAACTAACAAATAAGAATTTTACTATTGCTTCCATTATAATGAGATTATACCAGGTATTTTTGAGGCGCGTTCATATACTTCAATGATTGTTTGGGCAGACAACATCACTTCTTTGGCACTCACGCTCACGTACTTACCTGTCTGAGATTCGTGAAACACAACTTCACTGTTTTCGTCAAAAAGTGCACTTACTTGTGCCAAATGTTGATTGTCATTGGGGACAATAAATTTGAACAAATAAATGTTAGGCCATTCTTGTTGTTCGAGCTGTGCTAGCAAGCTATCAAAATTCCCCATGACACAAAATTACGAACTTGCGTTGTACCAAAGCGTTCAATTTTTATATTTGTTTACATGCATTTGAAATCTATTGGTCTTTCTTTATTGTGCTTTGTGCTGCTAGCTTTCGCAAGTTGGCCTACCGCTACCCCAATTCAGCCTGAAACTGCTCCTCAAGCAATTGCAAACTCGACGCCTTTTACATCCTGTTCACCCGAAATCTATACCAAACAACTTAATAATTATCTGAACCAATATATGGACAGATCGGTAAAGCAAGGGATTCAGCCAGTGGCAAATACAGAAGGGCTCAGAAAAGCTTATAAGGCCAAAAAATTAGTTTTAGTACAAAAAAATATCGGTTACGAACTTGATACATTTCAATATTCATACGCTTTTCTTACGCCATATGCGCATCAAATCTTAAATGAAATCGGGAACGCTTTTAAAGATTCAATTGCACAAACCCACCTTCGTGACTGCAATTTGATCGTTACTTCCATGACCAGAACTAAATATACGGTTTCCAAACTCGTGAGGCATAACAAAACGGCGGTTAAGAAAAGTCCGCATTTGAATGGCAATAGTTTTGACTTCTCCTTTTCAAGATTTTCAAGTACTCAACCCTTAAGTGCTAACGAACGTCAATATTTACAAACCACCATTTCAAAAATTCTCTTGCACTTCAAGCAAGCAGTTAAAATTTGGGTGACCTATGAAGCCAACGAAGAATGTCTTCATGTGGTAGCTAGAAAAGGCGTTTAGTTGTAAATTTGCACATGCGCACGCTCCTGCTCTTCTTATTTCTTGCAACAGCTACCTTTGGTCAAAAACAATTAGTTGCCAAAAAAATTGATACAAAAATCTCTATTGATGGACAGCTCAATGAGGCTGTTTGGGATCAAAACAATCCGGTAGAAAAATGGATACAAATTAAACCCAATCCAGGGCAAGCATCATTATTAGCTACTAGCGTTCAGCTTTGCTACGATGACGATGCTTTATACTTCGGTATTTTTTGCCAAGACTTCCCCGATTCCATTTCCAAAGTGCTTTCGCTACGCGATGATTACAACCCCAATTGCGATATCATTGGGATCTTTTTAGACACCTATAATGACAATCAAAACGGTTTCTACTTTGGGCTCACGAGTCGTGGGGTTCAGCTCGATGCCAAAATTTTTACCAATAATTACAACGACCAACTCAATTTAGTTTGGCACAGCGCAGTAAATGTCAGTGAAAATGGCTGGTATGCCGAAATCAGGATTCCTTATTCTGCCATTCGTTTTCCAAAAACCGAAGTTCAAAATTGGGGTATCAATTTTGGGCGACAAATTGCCAGAACCCGTGAAGAATCTGCTTGGGTTGCTGTGAATCCGGACCTAGAAAACATGCTACTTGAAAGCGGCGATGTAGTCAATGTAAAAAATATCACGCCTCCGCTGCGTTTGGCCCTGATGCCTTATGTTTCGGCCTATGCCAATGAAGGATTTAACCAAGATGGCAGCAAAGGCCTTCTGAAATCATTCAATGGCGGTATGGACATCAAATATGGTATCAATGAAGCTTTTACACTTGATGTCACGCTTGTCCCGGACTTTGGTCAGGTGGTTTTTGATCAGCAGGTCTTGAATTTATCTCCTTTTGAGGTTCAATTCAATGAAAACCGACAGTTCTTTACAGAAGGAATGGAACTTTTCAATAAGGCCGGAATCTTTTATAGTCGCCGTATCGGAATTCAAGCACCTTACCGCGTGAGTCAGACCTTACTAAATGAGGGTGAGTATTTGCAAAATGCCCCAGGATCTTCTCAGCTTTATAACGCTTCAAAAGTTTCTGGCCGCATGGGCAATGGCTTAGGTGTTGGTGTATTTAATGCAGTCAATGCGGAGCAATATGCAACTGCCATTTCAACAATTGATGGCGGACAACGAGAAGTTTTAGTCTCGCCTCTTACCAACTACAACGTGATGGTTTTTGATCAAAATTTAAAGAATAACTCATCTGTTACCTTTACCAATACCAATGTTTGGAGAGCTGGATCTTTTTATGATGCCAATGTTTCTGCCCTCAATTTTAATGTCAATACGGCCAATAACGACTACAATATCAACGGAAAAGGAATTATTTCTTCTCAGTTTGATCAAAATAATACACTTGGGCATAACCTCAACTTAAATGTTCAGAAACAGCGCGGTGCACTTATTGGCGGTATTGGTTACCTCGAAGAATCCGATACCTATGACCCAAATGATTTAGGTTTTAACTACAACAATAACCGTCGGATTTTTGAAATCAGTAGTGCCTATCGTGAGTTTAACCCAAAATGGGAAACGCTCATGAAATGGACAGTCAGTGCCAATTTTTCACAGACCTACTTATATAACCCGCAGGCCTTTACAAGCAACATGGCAACCCTCAACTTTTTTACGGTGACCAAGCGCTTCAATGCCATGGGCTTTAATGGTGGCGTTACGCCCAATGCCACACATGATTATTTTGAACCAAGAAGCTGGGGTGCAGTCTTTAACATCCCAAGGCTTGCCTTTGTCAATGCGTGGTTCTCGAGTAATTATCAAAAACCTTTTGCGCTTGATATCGGCGGAAATTTCTTAGCCTATGAGCACAGCCCATGGAAACAATATGCTTACAACATTTCACCAAGAATTCGCATTGCTGATGCCTTGTTCCTCGTCTATAACTTTGAAAAAGAACTGCAAGTGGACAATTTTGGCTATGCCATTGCATTTGGAGACCCCGCGCAAGATGTAGACGGAATTTTATTCGGGCAACGCGACAGAAATACCACCATTCAAGGTCTTTCTGCCGATTACATTTTGACCAACCGCATGGCGCTTAGCTTGCGCTTGCGTCATTATCGCTCTACCCTAAAATATGCAGCTTATTTTACCCTTCAAGAAGACGGAAGCCTATTGGCACTTCCTGATTTTAATGGATTATCTGCTTCAGGAAAACCAGCATACGATATCAATTACAATGCCTTCACGATAGACTTTGTGTACCGATGGGTTTTTATGCCAGGTAGCGAATTGAATATTGTCTGGAAAAATTCAGTCTTTGCAGGTAATGATGCGGTCAGCGCGCCCTATTGGCAAGACCTCAGCAACACCTTGCAAACTGGTGCACTCAATAGTTTTTCCATGAAGCTCATTTATTGGCTTGATGCCCAGCAACTCAAAAAATCAAGAAGCCAATTACCACGCTGAGTAATTCCCATCACCATGTACATAAGCGCGGTTAGAGGCTTGGTCCGGTGAGAACTCAGTCACGTAAGGATACACCACCTGATCTTTCCAGAAAACGGTCTTTCCGGTTGGTACGGCAATTACCAACTCCACCTCTTGGTCACGCATTCTGTCATAAGAAGGGAATGAAAGTCCACTAGAAAATATCAATGCGTTGTTTTTAAGTGCACACGGGAATTTGATATGAGCGGCTCTTAAATTCGCTTTCATATATGATGAACCGTTAGCTCTTTTCAAGACTTTAATGTGGTACAAACTATCCGTAGATGGCTCGTAATTGATCGCTACACCGCTGATGTACATGCGACCATTTTCAGATAAGATGAAATTTTCATCTGGGTGCTTACTCATTTCAAAACCATTCGTATTCAGGTTTAATTTTTTCTGGTTGAAAGCTTGTAAGTGCATTTCATTAGAAATAACCAAGTTCAAAGAATCTCCCGAATAGGTGCTGATTTCCTTGCTTAATTCTCCTTCAATAGCGAAGTCTTTAGCTGTATTTACTCCAACATAAAAGAGTAATATAACGCCTATCACTGAAACAAAGCCAAAGGTGAAATAACCAATTTTGAGCCACTTTGCTTGAAATGAAAAAAGTAATCTAAAACCAGTAAGCAAACTAGAAAACCCCCACGCAAATCCGATCAGTGCGGCGCCTAAATACACATAAGAATGCAATGTTTTGGTCTCAAAAAAGAGCGAACTAAGCTCACCTAAAGAAGTGAACTCGCCGTTGATTTGAGCCGGAATCATTTCTGGATCGATAAAAAGAAAAACGCCAAGGCTAATAATCAGGCTAAGGCCAAATAATATGAGGAAAACACCAAAGGCCATCTTGACGAAGTTTACAAAGCGCTGTAGCCCTTGACTCAGGTTAGAACCCGCTCTAAATTGACTCGACCACTTTTTGGCGTTGTTCTCCACACGCACTGCTGCTTCCTTGAATTCAGTCTTGATATTTTCTACATTGACCGCACGGCCGCGCATTTGTAATTTTTCGCTGGCTGTCTGCGCACGCGGTGTAACTATCCAAAGGATGATATAAATTGGGATTCCAGAACCAAAGGCCATCGTGAATAAGACAAAGAATACCCTTACAAATACGACATCTATGTTGAAGTAAGCTGCAACGCCGCTAGCAACGCCACCTAAAACGGCAGTCTCAGGATCTCTGAAAAAACGTTTGTGCGCAGCCATTGGTTCAGCATTTTCCTGACGCGTTTGATCAGCTGTTGTGGATTCTTCTTCGCCGAAAACCTCCGGATTGCCAAGCAACTGAATGATTTGCTGAATCTGATCTAATTGAACGACTTGCTGTGCAGCCACTTTTTCTTGAAGCAACTCTACAATTCGCAATTCAATATCTTGAATAATTTCGTCCTGGCCCTCCTCGTGTTCGAGCACTTTTCTTAAGTCTGAAAGATACTGTTGTAGCACTTCATAGGCTTGTTCTTCTAGAACAAATGGAAATCCTTGGATGTGAATGGAAATGGTCTTATTCATGACTTGCTTATTTATTGATTTTTAAAACAGCCTGCTGCAACTCTTGCCAAGTGCGCTCAAGCTCGATGTAGAATTGTTGTCCCTTGGAGGTAATTGCGTAATACTTTCTCGGGGGGCCTGAAGTTGACTCTTCCCAACGATAAGTGAGTAACTCCATATTTTTTAGTCGGGTAAGTAAGGGATAAACCGTTCCTTCCACCACCAAAAGTTGCGCGCTTCGGAGCTGCTCAAGAATTTCTGAAGGATAGGCCTCCTTGCGGTTCAAGATGCCGAGTATACAATACTCTAATATGCCCTTTCGCATTTGAGACTGTGTATTTTCTACATTCATCAGTTAAATTTTATACAAAGTTATATGTTTTATTCTGTATTATGCAATACATAGTACTAAAAAAATAAAAAAGCGCTGCGTGAGCGCTTTATATTTAAGATATATCTTGTTTTATTTCAGGCACTTAAAGTAATCAAAGGGCTCTTTACACGTAAGGCATTGATAGTGTGCTTTACATGCCGTGCTTCCAAAAAGACTGACCATTTTCGTAGAAGTGCTCTGACACTTGGGGCAAGGAACTTTTGGAGCCTCAGCAAAAAGAATAGATTTATCTGGTTCATTGACTGGTGGTGCAATACCGTAGAGTCTGAGCTTGTGTCGGCCTTCTTCAGAGATCCAGTCGGTGGTCCAGGCAGGGCTCAGAACATGCTGAATACGAGCATTAGTAATCCCTTTTTCTTGAAGCTTTGTTAAGACATCTGCTTCAATTTGTTGCATGGCAGGGCAACCACTATAGGTGGGCGTGAGTTCTATTACCCACTCCCCTTCTGCTTCGTATATCTGCTGAACAACTCCGAGGTCATTGATGGTCAAGACCGGAATTTCAGGATCGCTGACCTCTTGTAAATAAGTTCTGATGAGCTCAGGACTTACCATTGCATGTTCGGATAAGCGCGTTGCATGTACTGTAACTCGGCTAATAAGTAGCCCATGTGCTCAGAGTGTCTGCCTTGTCTACCTCCATCAAATTTCCAGTTATTTGCCGGAATTTCGAGGGTTGCTTCAGCAAAAACCGCCTTAACGGTTTCGAGCCATGAAGTTTCAATGGCCTTAAGCGAAGGAACCTGTGCTGCAGCTTGAAGTTCGGCATCAATGGCATCTTCGTAAAAAAGCTCATGAGTATAGCGCCACAAGTGATCAATGGCTGCCTGAGCACGTGCGTGTGACTCTTCTGTGCCATCACCCATTCGGATGACCCACTCGGAGGTGTGCTTTAAATGATAACGCGTTTCTTTCAAGGATTTTTCTGCAATAGCTGCTAGTTGTGTGATCGGACTTTTGCAAAGTGCTTCATAAAACGGCTTTCGAAATGCATCAAAGAAGAACTGACGCAAAATGGTCATGGCGAAATCACCGTTGGGCTGTTCAACTAATAGAACATTTTTGTATTGATTCTCAAAGCGCAAAAATGCAAGATCATCGTGGGTTTTCCCTTCACCTTGCAGAGCTGCCGCTAAATCAAATAAACTAATAGACTGACCAATTAAATCTAGGGAGATGTTGGTCAGGGCGATATCTTCTTCAAGAATGGGGCCGTGACCACACCATTCTCCAAGACGCTGACCTAAAATAAGGCTGTCATCAGCCATACGGAGTACGTATTCAAAAAGTGCTTTTTGCTCCATGCTTACATGTGTTTGACACCATCTGGTACTTCGTAAAAAGTAGGGTGGCGGTAAATTTTCGTGTCAGAAGGTTCAAAGAATGAATCGACTTCATCGATGTCTGTTGCATGAATGTTTGCTGATTCTACGACCCAAATACTGATGCCTTCTGATCTGCGTGTGTACACATCACGGGCATTTTCTAAGGCTAAGGTAGCGTCTGGAGCTCTGAGGCTACCGACATGTTTGTGATTAAGCCCTTGCTTACTTCTGATGAAGACCTCCCAAAGTGGCCAAGTTGAATTTGACATTGTCTTATAAATTTTATTAGGCTGATTTTTTCATTGCTCGTTTTTTGGCGTAAGCATTTGCGGCTTCACGCACCCAAAGTCCATTTTCTTTGGCTTTTACTCTGGCTTCGATACGCTCTTTGTTGCAAGGACCATTTCCTTTGACAACTTGCCAAAATTCGTCCCAGTTGATTTCAGAAAAATCATAATGACCTCTTTCTTCATTCCAACGCAAATTAGCATCAGGAATAGTAAGGCCAAGTAGCTCGGCTTGAGGCACAGTTGCATCTACAAAACTTTGGCGCAATTCATCGTTGGTAAATCTTTTGATTTTCCAATTCATAGATTGTTCTGAGTGCGTAGACTCAGCGTCATTAGGGCCAAACATCATGAGTGCCGGCCACCAAAAACGGTTGAGGGCATCTTGGGCCATTGCTTTTTGAGCAGGAGTGCCTTTACAAAGTACCATTAGCGATTCATATCCTTGTCTTTGGTGAAAAGACTCTTCTTTACAAATCTTGACCATCGCTCTGGCATATGGACCATAAGAGGTTCTACACAAAGCCACTTGATTCATGATAGCCGCGCCATCAACTAACCAACCAATTGCACCGATATCTGCCCAAGTAAGCGCTGGATAATTAAAAATTGAAGAATATTTTGCCTTGCCGCTGTGTAAATCGTCAATGGTTTGCTCGCGATCTGCACCTAGTGTTTCAATGGCAGAGTATAAATAAAGGCCGTGTCCGGCTTCGTCTTGAACTTTGGCAAGCAAAACTGCTTTGCGACGCAAGTTGGGTGCACGTGTAATCCAGTTGCCTTCAGGTAACATTCCAACTACTTCAGAATGTGCATGTTGAGAGATCTGACGAATCAAGGTCTGGCGATACGCATCTGGCATCCAATCATTGGGTTCAATCTTGATTTCGTTGTCTATTTTCTCTTGAAATCTTTTTTCTTGTTCAGCAAGGGTCATAAAGCTTCTTTTTGAATGTAACAAATATAGGAAATAACCACGCCTTCAAAACATGATTCACGTCAGTTTGTTCATTGAGAAATGTTTGTGAGGGCTTGAAGTTTATTGTTTACTTTTGGAGCTGAATAATTTGAATTATGTCAACAAAGTTTTACTCTTTAGAAGTAGCCGAAATCAGACGCGAAACACCGGGTTGCGTTTCTGTTGCATTTACGGTTCCAACATCAATAGAAAATGACTTTACTTTTGAAGCAGGTCAGTATTTAACGATTAAAAAAACTATTCAAAATCAAGAACTTAGAAGATCCTATTCTTTGTGTAGTGCACCGCATGAAAATGAATGGCGGGTGGCAATCAAACAAATTCCAGATGGTGTCTTTTCAGGTTATGCCAATCATGAATTACAAGTAGGCGATACCCTAGAGGTTTTGGCCCCAATGGGAAATTTTAAATTTACACCAGACGCACAAGCGCAAAAAAATTATATTTTAATTGCCGCAGGTAGTGGTGTCACGCCTATTTTTTCCATTCTCAAAACAATTTTAACTGCTGAGCCAAACAGCACCGTGACTTTCTTTTATGGCAATAAAGGTCAAACAGAAATTATTTTCAGAGAAGAACTCGAAGCACTTAAAAATAAATACCTCGATAAACTCAACCTCGTCCATGTTTTTTCTAGAGAAAACACTGGTGTTCCGCTTTTAAAAGGTCGCATTGATACCGAACGTATTCAAAAGTTATTACAAGCCTTTCTCAAAGGACAAACCATTGATGCCGCATTTCTTTGCGGTCCGCAACAAATGATTTTGGCCGCCAAAGACGAGCTCGTTCAATTCGGTGTAGCATCTAACCAAATTCATTTCGAACTTTTCCATGCCGAGCCAATTCAAAAAAGAGCTGAAGAAACAGTTCAAGTACCTGCTTTTGACTCCAAAATTGAACTCATTATGGATGGAGAGGTCACTAATTTTTATTTATCAAGTCAGGGGCCTACCATTCTGGATGCGGCTTATCAGGCTGGCGCCGACGCGCCATTTGCTTGTAAAGGAGGCGTTTGTTGTACCTGCAAAGCCAAAGTGCTCCGAGGAGAAGTCACTATGGATATCAACTATGCCCTAACACCAGAAGAAGTAGAACAAGGCTACGTGCTCACCTGTCAGGCACATCCAAAAAGCACAGACGTACTCATTTCATTTGACGATTAATTTTTATGGGACTTTTCGATCTATTTAAATCCAATAAAACTGCGCAACTTCCAAAAGGCGCGCATGAACTTTCAGTGAGTAAGGTAAGCCAACTCACCACAGAGGCTGTACAAATTAGCTTTGAAATCCCTGAGGCGCTCCAAAAGAATTTTCAATATCAGGCCGGGCAATACCTCACGATCCAAGTAGAAATTGATGGTAAGCCTGAACGCCGTTCGTATTCTATTTGCTCAGGTCCAAATGAGCCTTTAGCTATTGGTGTGAAACGCTTAGAAGGCGGAAAAGTATCTGGCTATTTGCAAAAAATCCAGGCGGGTCAGTCGTTGGTGGTTTTCGAACCCGAAGGTAATTTCCTGTTACAAGCTGCACACAAAAAAGTAGTCGCACTTGCTGCAGGTTCCGGAATTACCCCTATCATGAGCATGTTGAAATCTGCCGGTTCCGATGTGCACTTTCAACTCATTTACGGCAATAAAAGCCCCGAGTTAACACTATTTCTCCAAGATATCCAAGCGCAAGCAAATACCACGCTTGTGCCTTTCTATTCTCAGGCAAAAATTGACGCTGCTCATGAAGGCCGCATCGACGAAGCACAATTCAAAGGACTCATTAAGGACGACCTCAGCTTGCTTCAGGCCGATGCCTATTTCTTGTGCGGCCCACAAGCCATGGTGGAAATGGCCGAAGCTACACTAGATTTTTTCGGAGTCGCAAAGTCCAAAATTCACAAAGAACTCTTTTTTGCCACTGAAGCAGCAACGGCCATTTCAGCGCCTGCTTTTTCTGGCAAGAGCCACGTAAAAATGATGCTCGAAGGAGATATCGTAGAGTTTGACATGAACGGCCCAGATAAAAGTTTACTAGAGCTTGCCGAAAAAGCAGGGCTTGATGCGCCTTTTTCTTGCCGAGGAGGTGTGTGTTCATCTTGTCGTGCCAAAGTATTGCAAGGTAGTGCTGAAATGCGCATCAACCATGCGCTTACCGATGCCGAGGTTGCTGACGGTTATATCTTAACTTGTCAGGCTCATGCCACTAGTGAAAACCTAATTGTTAGTTTTGATGAGTAAAACGATTGTTGTATTGGGCGCTAGTCAAGGGATTGGCGCAGCATTGGTCAATGTTTTTGCAGCCAACAGCAGTAATCAGGTTTATGCACTATCTAGGCAACTTGATAAAATGCAGCAGCAATTCCATCAAGCCAATGTTTACCCCTTGCAACTTGACTTATTGACCGACGTTCATGACCAAATTGCAGCACTTGCGCTGCCAGGCAAAATTGATATCCTCATCAATAATGCAGGCTTACTCATCAATAAACCTTTTGAAACCATTGCCCATCAAGACTTTCACAACAGCTATCAGGTCAATGTCATCGGAATCATGGAGGCAACCCAAGCTTTGTTACCTAAACTGAGTGCGGGTTCACACATTGTCAATATCAGCTCAATGGGTGGTTTTCAAGGGAGTCTTAAATTTGCGGGCTTAGCAGCCTACTCTACTGCTAAAGCTGCTTTATGTTCATTTACTGAAATGTTTGCAGAAGAATATAAAGAAAGTGGCATTCATATGAATTGCTTGTGTTTAGGAGCCGTCCAGACCGAAATGCTGGCCCAAGCCTTTCCGGGTTATCAAGCGCCCACTACTCCTGAAGAAATGGCCAAATACATTGCCAATTTTGCCGAACACAGCGGGCAGCTACTCAACGGAAAAATTATTCCGGTTTCAGCAAGCAACCCCTAAGTATTAATTGCCTCGCTTTTTTGTAACTTCGTACATGTTGCGTCTGTTATTTTTGAGTCTAAGCCTTGTTTTGTTGTCCCAACTATGGGCACAAGACATCCATTGGACCCAATTTAACCAGAACCCCATCTACCTCAACCCTGCGCACGCCGGAAATTTTAATGAAGACCTCCGGCTTACGGCAAATTACCGCACACAGTGGCGCAGTGTCAGTATCCCTTTTCAAACTACCGCACTTGCAGCAGATACCAAGTGGAAAAAGCTTGGGCTTGGGCTCAACCTTTTTCATGATCAAGTTGGCGATGGCAAGTTTCAGACTTTTGAGTTACAAACCAGTATTGCGAAAAGTCTACAATTGAATCAAGAACAGCACTTGCGTTTGGCACTACAATTCGGTATCAATTACAGACAACTCAACAGCGCCGCTTTTTACTTCGACAGCCAATTCAATGGCTATATTTTTGACCCCACCACACCCACTAACGAAAATTTTCAAACGGCCTCCATGCTCAAACCCATGCTTGGTTTTGGTGCTATACATCAATACAAGATCAATCATTCACTCAGACTTGAGCAAGGCTTTGGGCTCTTTAATTTAACCAGACCCAACCAAAGTTTTTTTCTCGACAACACTAAAAGAGACCTCCGTCTTAACTATTTTGGATCCTTGTATTACGATTATTACCCAAAGCTGAGCTTACAGCCGAGTATTCAACTGAATTTTCAAGGTCCGTACCGTTCGGTTGTACTTGGTAGTATGGCACATTACAAATTCTCGGAGGCAAATGCTATTTTATTGAGCGGTGGGCTTTGGTGGAGAATCCAAGATGCATTTTGCCTCAATTTTGGATTTCAACGCGGGCCGCTTTATACTGGTATCTCTTATGATTTTAATTATAGTTCTTTAGTTCCGGCTAGCCGAGGCAGAGGTGCCTTTGAGCTGAGCTTCAGGTACGTCTTTATTCGTTTTAAACCCCCTCAAAAGCAGTATCGCATATGTCCAGATTATATCTAGTCTTACTGCTACTCTGTAGCCAAGCGCTTTGGGGTCAAAAACAACTCGCTAAACTCGTTGCACATGCAGACCAACAAGTCTTGCAACAGGACTACATTGAGGCACTTGATTTTTATCATAAAGCACTTGATTTGGAGCCTACTTCACTTGAGTTACTCTGGAAAATGGCCCAAGCGTATCAGGCTTCCAAAGATTATATAAACGGGGCCAAGTTTTATCTAAAAGTCTACGAACTTGATCCTGAAGGCATCCAATTCAATGAGGCGCAATTGAACTATGCCCTGATGCTGAAGCAACAAAGTTTGTATAAAGAAGCACTCGCACAATTCAAAGAAGTCAAGCTCAAATTTGCCGAGGATAAATCAAGTCTTATTTACAAAAAAGCAGCCCAAGAAGTTGGTGCCTGTAATTGGGTGCTGAAGCAATTGAAAAATCAAACTGCTGAAGAAAAAGCACCGCTCAGACCACACCCGATGAATACCCTAGATGCAGAATTTGGCCATGCCATTCTAAATCAAGAGCTCTACTTCTCCGCACTCAAGCCAGATTCCACCGCAACAGACCAAGTTGAGGTATTCGCGAAGTCCTACCGCATGCAACTCTTTAAAGTAGGATCAGAAAATCGTCAACAAATTGCCCTTTTTGAACTGAGCGCTCAAAACCCAAGGTATTCTTTTGGTAACATTAGTTTCAATTCAGATAGCAGCGCTTTTTTATGCAGTGCTTGTCAGGAACTTCCTTCAGGTCTCAACTGTGAACTCAGATGGGCTTACCAACAAACAGATGGCAGCTGGAAACTCGATACCAGCACGCAGGTACTTCCTGGTCTGAAAGCCACTTATATCAGCATGCCCAACTTGTGTCAAGTAAATAACGAAGAACAGCTGTTGTTTTGTGCGAATTTACCCGATGGAAAGGGAGGCCTAGACATCTACCAAGCTACTAGAAAAGAGGATGGTACTTTTGGCGATATCAAAGGAATTAATGCGCTAAATAGCGCAGAAAATGAACTCAGCCCATGGTTTGACCCGCTCACTAACAGATTATATTTTTCATCTTCATGGCACTTTGGGTATGGTGGCTATGATATTTTCTACAGTCAGCTACAAACCGATGGTAAATTTGGCCCACCCATCAATTTAGGGCAGCCTTTTAATAGCCCAGCAAATGACCTTTACTTTTTCTGCGCTGCAGACACCGCTTATCTGAGTTCAAACCGTATTGGCAGTCTCTATGCCTCTCACCCAACTTGTTGTAGTGATGTTTTCACCAATATCATGGATCGACCTGATAAAAAAACAACTTCAAAAGATTCACTTCCCGTTCAAATTATCAAATTACCAATTGCTCTGTACTTCGAAAATGACTGCCCTGATCCAAAATCAAAAGCCGAACAAACAACACTTAATTACGAAGAAACTTTTGTTCAATACCAGCAGCAGTTCCCCGCTTATTTGAAAGGTGTTCAACAAAGCAGAGATAGCGAAACTGCACTTGCTTTAAGCACTGAATTACAGCGATTTTTTGATCAAGAAGTGCTCAAAGGAATGCAAGATTTGGCGATTTTCAGAGAACAAGTTTGGCAACAATTACAACAAGGAATGGAGGTCAGTATTTTGGTTCAAGGCTTTGCAAGCCCGTTAGCAAAATCTGACTACAATGTCCACTTAACTAAAAGAAGGATAGATGCTATCAAAAACTATTTTGAAGAAGTCGATAACGGGAAGTTTGCAGCCTATATGCAAGGAGATGAAGCCCGACTTTTATTTGTAGAGGTTCCGATGGGAGAATTTCAAGCAAAAAAAGAAGTCAGTGACAACTATTATGACCAAAGAAACTCTGTTTATTCTGCAGCAGCATCTAAAGAAAGAAGAATAGAAATTATTGAATTGCGCTCAAAGGCAGCTAAAAATTAGTTGTAACTTGCGCTCGATTAAGTCCGATATGGAAAACGCAACTCAATTAGCAACACCAAAAACAAGGCTCTATTTCATTGACATGGCCCGGACCATTGCCATTCTACTCATGTTAGAAGGGCACTTCATCCATGACTCCTTGGCCTTAAAATGGGCCGATGATTCCTACCCTGCCTATGTCACCTGGAAATTCATCAGGGGCTTTACCTCACCAACATTCTTGACGGTTACAGGCTTGGTATTTACCTATCTCATGTTGGGAAATGATCGCGTATCTTTCTTCAAGAATATCCGCATCAAAAAAGGCTTCAAACGCGTTGTTGAACTCTTATTTTGGGGTTATTTACTCCAATACTACGCTTTTCATGTCTTGCAATGCATCGCTGTCGGCATCTTGTTTATTATTCTTATTTACGGGCTCTGGCGTAATATGCGTTTTGTCCCGTTGTATCTTTTATATGTGCTTGCCGGTTTGGGTTTGTTTTTATCCTATTTATTTTTCGGACAACTCGGTGATACCTATTGGCCAGCACACGCTCCCAAATTCATACAAAATATCTTTCATGGGCCTTATTCGCTCTTTCCAATTACGCCACACATGGCTTATACCATGTTTGGTGCTGCTATTGGGGTTCTGATACATCGCAATAAAGAACAAGTAAAATCTTGGCCCGTTATTTTAGGTGCCTTGGTTTTAGGTTTCTCCATTTATTTTGGCATCAAGCCCTTGCTTGTATCGCTTGAATCAATTGCGGGGCTTCAAGACTTGCGCCTTTATCGGATGGATTGGCTACTCGAAAAACTAGGTATCGTTTTAGTTGTCTTGGCAACCTTATTAGGTCTAGAAACCTATGTTTTCAAGATTAAGAAAGAAAATCTTTTTCTAAAAATAGGTCAGAATACGCTCAGTATTTACATCATCCACATGATGATCCTATATGGCAGCGTGATTAAATACGGCATCAATGATTACCTACACCACAAATTAGGCCCTTGGGAAGTGATTCCTTACACGCTAGGCTTTTGGTTGGTGTTCATCATCTTTGTCTATTACATAGACGACATAAGAGCCAAATTACACTTCATTTTATGGCCAATGAAGAAGTATAGTAGTAAGTTGTTTGGTATCGAGTTAAAAGAAGCAGCTCAAAAAAATTAGGTCAAACCCGCTTTATTCTTGATGCTGTAAATGCTTAGACTTTGACACTGCGCTTGATAATGCGCTGGCCACAACTATCTTGAACTTTAACTTTAATGGAATAAACGCCGGGCTTGGCATAAATATGTCTGGCTTTTGGAGTTGGCGCCGTGTAGCCATCGCCAAACTCCCAAACCACACTGCTCGCATTCGGGAAATTGGCACTATAGTGCACGACTTTCTTATTCGCATCATTGAGCTTTACTTCGATATCGACGGTATTTACGTTAATGCCATACCTGTTTCTGTTTGTAAGAACGGTAGTGCCCGCAAGGTCTTGCAAAAGTGCAGCCGTTTTATCATCAATATTGGCCTGATAGCCCACCTTTGGGTTTGTTTTAAACAAGGCTGCATAGAAACACGAAGCTGTTAAATAAGAGCCTGTAAGTGTCGGGTGCTGCTGATCTTCTTGGTAAAGTTTGATTTCAGGATAATTAGTACGAACTGCTTCCCAAGCTCTACCTACAGGAACAATCGCTAAATTCAATCGATCGGCCACGTAATTATAGCCGTAATGAATGCGGTCAGACATCGTTTGGTAATCCCAACTGATTTGCAATGAGTCGTCTTGAAAACCATTCTGATAGGCCCAAGTTTGATACAAAAAAACATTAGTACAACTATTGTTGGCGTAAACGGAGTCTAGGATTTGTTTTAAAAAAGGTAAGCTTAATGAATCAATGATGCTTGTATCCTGAGCTAATTCACGGCTAAATCCTTGAATAATGACGAAATCCCATTTGTATTTTTTTATTGACTGATATAACTCAGGGCGCTTGGCGTGCATTTCAAAGGTATGATTAGACTTCGCATCCATATGGATGTCTGCATTTAAACCTTTACTGTTAGCCATCTCTTGCAATAACTTCGGCATATTGTTGTAGTGCGTGTAGCTATTCCCAATAAATAAAACGCGCGTAGGCTGCGCTGCTACCAGAACGCTTAAGATTAATCCAAAGAATAAACAAAAGCTCTTCATGTCTAAGTTTTTAAGAGTTGCTACTCAGTAGCGTTGCCATTGCAGACAGTTCTTCTTTTGACGGCGCTAGTTTTGGGCCACTAAAATTGATATCTGCTACTGTTTGAAGCGGAACGAGGTGAATATGCGCATGCGGAACCTCTAAACCAATCACTGCGACACCAATTCGTTTACAATCAATTTTAGTTTTCATTTGGGTAGCCACCTCTTTAGCAAAAGAAAGTAAGCCTAGATAGGTGGCATCATCTAAATCAAAAATATAGTCAACTTCTTTTTTAGGGATGACCAAGGTATGCCCAAGTGCGAGGGGCTGTATATCAAGAAAAGCCAAAAAGTCCTCGGACTCTGCTACTTTATAGCAAGGTATTTCACCATTGACTATTCTTGAAAAGATACTCGCCATTATCTAGAGATCGAAATAATTTCAAAATTCATGATACCACCAGGTGTTTGAATTTCAGCGACATCGCCTACTTTCTTGCCTAACAAGCCCTTACCAATTGGCGATTCTATTGAAATCTTGCGCACCTTGATATCTGCTTCATTTTCAGCAACCAAAGTATACTCAATTTCCATACCATTCATTTGATTTTTGATGAGCACCTTTGAAAGAATGAATACTTTACTGTTATCCATGTGCGTTTCATCCACTAAGCGTGCATTAGAAATGATTTCTTCTAATTTGGAAATCTTCATTTCTAAAATTCCTTGCGCTTCTTTGGCGGCATCGTATTCAGCATTTTCTGAAAGATCACCTTTATCGCGTGCCTCAGCAATTTGCTCAGAGATCGAAGGTCTTTGAACCGTTTTTAAATGATGTAATTCGTCTTTTAATTTTTGTAGACCTTCTGCTGTGTAATAATTGATGTTAGCCATGATACTCGGTTTATTGAAACAAACAAGAGAGCCCTATAAGAGCTCTCTTGCACCTAACAAAGTTAGAAAATTATTTTAAGCTAATGGTAGCTCCGATCGTATGAATTACACCGAAAACACCTGCAAAGCGCGTAGCGTATTCAATGCCTAATGCATTTTTGTTTTCACCTACAAGTGCGTCGATTGAAAAACCTGCTGAAGGGCCGCTAAATGCACTTGAACGTGTTTCTTCATTGAACATACCGTTCTCATAGCAGAAACCTGCTCTGAGGTTAAAGGCCATGCTTTCTTTAGAAATCCCGTAATCAAGACCAATTCTGTATTGATCTTTCATGAATGAGTTCGCTGTAAAACCTAAGGCAAGATTCAACTTATTGCTTTCATTAAAAATGAAATCATAAGAACCACCGATACCTAGTAAAGAAGGTAATTCAAAGGTAGCTGAACGTTGCTCTAATGACGCAATATAACCTGTACTTACATAAGTAACTTGTTGTGCCAAACCGTCACCTTTGTAACGCATTACCGGACCAACATTTTTGAGGGTTATACCAAACTTCAATTGATCTTGCTCGCCAGAAACGTAACGAATACCCGCGTCAATTGCGATCCCGTTTGCTTTCATGTTAGAAATGCTTTCTGAAATCACCTTGAAGTTAATCCCACCATAAATAGATGAAGAGAACTCTTTGGCGTATCCAACGCTGAAAATATTCATGCGAGGAGAGAAGAAACCGATGTTACCTTCTGGGTTAGCCACAGTGGTAATTGGAATATCACCGTAGTTCATAGATTGAACACTAATGGAAAAAACCTCAGAATCAGAAATTCTTTGTGCAATACCAGCGCCGTTCAAAGCAATACCAGCAGAACCCATCCAATTTGAATAATTGAATTTCATTTGAGTCTTGTCTGTAAATGCCAGACCTGCGATGTTCATGTAAGTTGCTTCAAGGCCATTGCTGTTTGCATAAGAGGCATCACCGATTGCTCCTGAACGAGCCCAAGGATTGACAAGCAAATGAGAAGCACCAGCAGAACCTACACGGTCTTCGTTTCCAGCCAAAGTCTGCAACGAGGCTACTAAACCTGCGCTGAGAACTATATGTTTTAAAGTCATTTTCATTACTTTGAAATATACAATGATTAAATACCTTGTAAGTCAGCCTGACGCATACCGCCAAAGAACTTCAAGACGCGCTCTCCAACTCCCGGTACATCGACATGGATTAAATAAATCCCACCAGCAACAGGAATTGCTTTATGATTTGTTAGATCCCAGTCAATGTAAGTTTGTGGGCTGTCTTTCTTAAAGCTACGTACTAACTTACCATTTGAAGTGTAAATTCTTACCGTACAAACTTCTGGTAGGTTAACGATTTTCACTTTAGTATCTAAACGCGTGCGCTCATACTCAGAGAATGCATAGTAAGGGTTTGGCACGACATTGATCATGGCAAGTGCTTCTTTGAGCATGTCTTGTGAACCAACTTTAGTAGCGATGTCTTCCATTGACCAACCGTACATTGG
>JACCDV010722077.1_pt1 | contig 32019 bp, 39 predicted proteins | sample 7446131 | NCBI WGS metagenome assembly JACCDV01 (sample SAMN15323448, study PRJNA562643) | freshwater metagenome | isolation source: river surface water | place: USA:Blue River Watershed | collected 2017-08-17 | reverse complement strand
TCCGTTGATCGCGGTGTCAAAAGTTTTGACTCTTTAGGGAGCGTCTCAATGCTAAGTTCAATCAATACCGAAATTTGATCCAAGGCTAGCGCACTCTAGGACAGAGCCTCGACACTTTTAATCCGTTGGTCGCGCGTTCGAATCGCGCACAGCCCACCAATATAATCAAAGAGTTATTCATATTATAAATTTTTTATTCTTAAAAAATATAATTTTGTAGCTGATTTGTAGTAACTTTTCTCCACATTTATTTAACCCCACTTACCCGCACCTAACCAATCTATATTAGCTACAATCTAGCTTTGCCCTCCAATAAGTTTTGGACGAGTAATGACTTAATTTACTGTTTGAACTGCGTTTAAATTTAGTACCAATATGAATGAGAGTTTTATCCTACATTTAATTTATTCTTGAACCCCTTCTTAAGCCCGAATTGTTTGACGAGGATCTCTGGCACTTTTTTGTAGGTAATAATCCCAACATGCGTCGTTTAAGTAACGCTGACGATAGACAGCATCACTACACACTTTACTACACACCAAAAATAACCAATTGATTTTAATGGTAAATAAACGCTATTTTTATCTTTTAATCCGTTGGTCGCGCGTTCGAATCGCGCACAGCCTACTAAAACCAACATATTAAAAAGCGATTACAGAAATGTAATCGCTTTTTTTATGCCTAATCAATGGATAATTTCTATTTAACTCTCATTATGCTGAGATAAATTAAATTCTTTCAACTAACACAATATGTAAAGGTAATTCAGATTTTGAAACATTAGCTCCCTAATAAACAATTAAAATTATTGAATACAAAAAAACCAAAACAATATAATTTGGTCCTAGTTATACAACGCATTAATGATTGAAAGGGATCCGAGTGAAACTTTTGTTATTAATATTTTGCTCCTTTTTGCTATCTGCCTGCACTCAATATGGTGTTAAGCAAGATGAAAGAGATCCTTTGGTTTATTCCATATCCTGCAGCGAATTTAATACCAAGAAAGATGAATGCAGAGCCAAGGTAGAAGCCATGTGTGCTCATGGTATTGCAAGAATGATTCACTATCGGGAAGAGTATCAAGATTATGCTGATGGCATAGTTGATTATCCCAAGCACCATTACACGATTAGATGTAAAGCGACTAGCTAAACTCCTTATCTCATTTAGATCAACCTATTGATCTTACCACCTCACTATTACAATAGCTTGAAAGTCTCAAGAACTTAAAACATCTAATGTTATCTATCAATGTATAAACGATGACAGACTTGATTCATCAAGAGACCATCAGTTAGTTAATCCACCTTATATACCCATGAAGTTTTAATATACTCTCGTCCTTAAGATGAGAGGTGTTATCCATGCGTGAGTGGTTAATTACCTTTCAAAATCGCAAAAAGTGAAATTAAATGTTTAATCGATTTGAGCAGCTTGTTAATCCTTTTTCTGAAAAAGGGATTGCTACGCCAAATAATAATTTTTGGCAGTTTATTTGGGGATGTACCAAAGGGTTTCGTCTGTACTTAGCAGGGATGACCTTATTTACTGCGCTGACCGCTGCTTTTGAGGCAATCCTATTTGCGATGATGGGCAAGGTTGTGGATTGGCTTAGCCATATTCCACAGGCCGAGATTTGGTCGCGTGAAGGTGAGCGTTTGATTTGGTTGTCGATGGCGTTGATTGCTAGCGTCGTATTGATTGCATTTCAAACACTGTTTAAGCATCAGACCTTGGCGGGTAATTTTCCGATGCGTATGCGTTGGAATTTTCACCGATTGATGCTTAATCAAAGCATGAGCTTTTATCAGGATGAGTTTGCAGGGCGAGTGGCCGCAAAAGTCATGCAAACTGCACTTGCCGTCCGCGATGTGTGGTTTATTGTCGCTGATATATTGGTATATGTATTGGTCTACTTTGGCAGTATGGTGGCGATTGTCGGAGTTTTTAATCCGCTCGTCATGCTTCCTTTTCTTGTTTGGCTGATCGCCTATATTTTTTCGTTAAGTTATTTTGTGCCACGCTTGAGTAAACTCTCTCAACAACAGGCAGATGCTAGAAGTTTGATGACAGGGCGCATCACCGATGCTTATACCAATATCAGTACCGTGAAGTTATTTTCCCATGCTGGCCGTGAGGCAGCCTATGTGCGTTCTGCTATGGACGAATTTTTAGGCACTGTCCATGGACAGATGCGACGCGTGAGCCAAGTTGAAATTGTGAATCATCTTTTGAATATGGTGCTCATCATTACAACTGGATTTTTATGTTTATGGTTATGGAGTATCAATGAGCTCTCTATAGGTGGTTTGGCAGCGGCTACAGCAATGGCTTTGCGACTAAATGGAGTCTCGCACTGGGTGATGTGGGAAATGACCTCACTTTATGAACAAGTGGGAACCGTCCAAGATGGGATGAATACCTTGTCGACGCATAATAGTATTCGTGATGCGGAAGATGCTAAACCCCTGATCGTTCAACGTGGTGAGGTGAAATTTGATCATGTCGATTTTAGCTATCATCAAGATCAGGATGCTACTGATAGAGTAAACGTATTGCAAAACCTAAACCTGACTATACATCCAGGTGAAAAAGTTGGTTTGGTCGGGCGATCTGGTGCAGGAAAGTCAACCATCGTGAATCTACTATTACGATTCTATGAAGTTGAAAAAGGCGCCATCTACATCGATGCACAGAAAATTAATTCAGTCACGCAAAATTCATTGCGCGCTCAAATTGGTATGGTCACACAGGATACCTCCTTATTACACCGAAGCGTCAGAGATAATATTTTGTATGGTCGACCAGATGCATCAGAAGCTGAAATGCTGGCTGCTGCAAAACGAGCAGAAGCACACGAATTTATTATTCAATTGATAGATTCAAAAGGACGCAAAGGCTATGACGCACATGTAGGTGAGCGTGGGGTGAAACTATCAGGTGGACAACGTCAGCGCATTGCAATTGCTCGTGTGATGCTTAAAGACGCTCCAATTCTTCTATTGGATGAGGCAACAAGTGCTTTAGATTCTGAAGTCGAAACAGTGATACAGGAAAGTTTGTATCGGCTCATGCAAGGGAAGACTGTTGTGGCCATTGCGCATCGTTTATCCACTATCGCTGCAATGGATAGATTAGTCGTGGTCGATCAAGGAAAAATCGTAGAGCAGGGGACCCATGCCGAACTCCTCAAATTAGGCGGAATATATTCAAGCTTATGGGCTCATCAAAGCGGTGATTTTTTGGGTGAGCACTAATGGCTCATTTGCATTCAATAAGACTTGAAATGTTAAGCGATATCCTCGTCAATATTGTTTGGTTTAAGCGTGACTTGCGAATACAAGATCATGCTCCGCTCTATCAAGCCACACAAAAATCACTACTTGATAAAAGTAATATGGTCATTCCAGTATTTAGCTGGGATGCATCTGTATGGTCTAGCCAGGATTACTCACAACAACATGTGGCATTTGTGCATGAATGTCTACTTTCACTCAAAAAAGATCTGCAAGCTATAGGCTTAGAATTATTTGAGACACAGGAGGGAATGGTAAATTTTCTGAATGTGGTGTCACAACAATATCGCGTTGTTGGATTGTATAGTCATGAGGAAACAGGGAATCAATTTACCTATGCTTTAGATAAACAAGTCGCACAGTGGTGCAACGAGCATCAAGTGCCATGGCAGGAATACCCCCAAAATGGTGTGGTGAGATGCTTAAAAGATCGAGATCGCTGGAATGCTATCTGGCAAAAACGCATGGCTATGCCACAAGTCCCCACTCCTTCAGCTCAAGGATTAAATGGCCATCTCCTCGTATTATCCAATCTGAATAAAGCGCATGTCCAAATCAAGAAACCGCAACCAGATAAGCCATTGAGGCAGAAGGGTGGTCGTGAATTAGCCATTAAAACTCTGCAGTCATTCTTGAATGGGAGAGCCAGCAAGTATCGAGGAGGAATATCTAGCCCGATTTCTTCTGTTGATGCAGGGTCAAGAATCTCACCCTATTTATCATGGGGAGTGCTGAGTATGAAAGAAGTGATACAAGCGCTTCAAGCTCAACGACTTAGAATACAACAAACACCCAATCGCTACCCTAAGAATTTAGATGCTGGTTTAAAGGCGTTTGAAAGTCGCCTGCATTGGCATTGTCATTTTATGCAAAAGCTAGAATCAGAACCTGAAATCGAATATCGAAGTATGCATAGCGCTTTTAATGGCATTCGTGACGAAGCTTATCAAGATGAAGAAACCATGCAAAAACTAGAGCGTTGGAAAACTGGACAAACCGGATGGCCCTTGGTGGACGCGTGTATGGAGATGTTGAGACAAACTGGGTGGATTAATTTTAGAATGCGCGCGATGCTCATGAGTACAGCGAGCTATTTGTATTGGTTACATTGGCGTGAGACAGGCTTGCATTTGGCAAGAGAATTTTTGGACTATGAGCCGGGTATACATTGGTCTCAGGTTCAGATGCAATCTGGAACTACAGGCATTAATACCTTGCGTATCTACAATCCTATTAAACAGGCTAGAGATCAAGATCCTGAAGGAAAGTTTGTTAGAGAATGGTTGCCTGCACTGAAACATGTACCGAATATGTGGATTTTTGAGCCATGGCTGATGACCCCTGAGCTTCAACAAAGATATGGCTGCGTCATAGGTCAAGACTATCCAGAACCCATCATTTCGGTTGAGTTGGCTATCAAAGCCGCTAGAAAAAAAATTGCCGAAGCTAGACTGGCAGCGCGTCATAGTCAAGAAACGAAAAACATCGTACGCAAACATGCATCTCGAAAATTTAAACCGCAAGCAGGTACTAAAAAAACTCAATTAGCCAGAGAGCGAAAGCAATCTGATAGTGTGAATCAGCAAGATCTTTTCCAATAAAAAATCTCTGTTGTTGATTCCTGATTAGCAGTGCAAAGGAAGAATTGAAAATGGCTTGAGTATCGTCATATATGCTGAAAAATATTAACCCTTCCAAGTGCCTCCATAACGATAGTCAGGTAATTCTTTAGCTTTCAGGCAACACTGCTCACAAACAAATACCCAAGTTTTCCCTTTCTGTAGCTGAACACGGTACATGACAGAAAATAGATTTGTGCAAACATGGCATGATTTTGTTTTCATTTGATCATCTTAAAATAATAGTCAGTATCTTGCTGATAAAACTAAAAACCATATTTTATGTCTTTCTAGTTAAGCCAAAAAACTTATCTATCTAGCATTTTAAAAGAGTGGTCTTAAATGGAATAGAAAGCTATGCGTGGACGTATTAAGAAAAAGAAAATCGCTGATCAAGAACAGCATTATCAGGAGCATGTGCAAACTGAGTACCTTTGCCAATTATGTCTTAGGCCTACGACGAAAGCTCAGAGAGATAAACATCACCTGATTCCTAAATCACGAGGTGGAGTAGAGACTGTCATTCTTCATAAACTCTGCCACCAGCAAATCCATGCACTGTTAACTGAAACCCAGCTAGAGAGACACTATTCCACTATAGAGGCGTTAAGAAATCATCCAGAAATCGCCAAATTTATTCAATGGCTAAGTAATAAACCACCGTACCTTCGGGCTTCCATTAGGTCTAGTCGAGATAAAGGATTTTTGTGATGAGGGTCAAAAATTTAGAAGAGAAAGTAGAATGATTCATGCAAGATATTTCCAAACTACCCTTAGAGTCTCTATCTACAAAGCCACCTGAAAATTTAGTAAGCAGAGTATGGCAAGAATTAAGTAGAGCAAGCAAGGACAGACATCATGCATGGAGAAGACCTGCATTTGCAACGCTTGGCGTGGATGGCTTTCCACAAGTTAGAACCATTGTTCTCCGTCACGCTGATCAGACTAGATCAACTCTAAGGGCATATACCGATTCAAGGAGTCCTAAATGCCAAGAGATTTTAAAATGCAATCAAGCACAGCTTGTGTTTTGGAGCGAGAGGCTAAGATGGCAATTACGCGTCAGTGTGCGTGCCTCGGTTTATCATGAGGGTGAAGTTGTCGAGAGGGCTTGGGCTAGTGTGAGTCAGAGCCATGCATCAAAAGATTACTTAGCCAAACAAGCACCGGGAAGCGCTATTGTTTCTGATCCTCACCATGAAGATTTTCTAGTCCATCAGCCTGTCATTCATCACTTAGCAGTATTGAATTTTGAAGTGATTTGTATGGATTGGTTAGAGCTAGGAAAAGATATGCATCGTCGCGCTCAAATAGATGCAAATGGGATAGTGACTGTTTTGACTCCATAATAATCAACAAATTATTTAGCTTTAAATGGAGCTCGCTCTTCTAGTTCATTCGTATACTCAGCAATTCCCTGCGTTTCTTGAAGAACAAATTTCTCAATCGCTTGGGAAAAATCAGGGTGGGCTATTTTATGGAATGAGCAGGTAGCTTTAGGTTTAAACCCTCTGGCTAATTTATGTTCGCCTTGAGCGCCGCCTTCAAAGAAAAGTAAATTTTCAGCAATGCAAAACTCCTGCGCTTGGTAATAACAAACCTCAAAATGAAGATTAGGGATGTACTCTATGCTGCCCCAATAGCGCCCATACAAAGTATTTTGATTATAAAAATTAAGCGCACTTGCAATAGGTTGATTGTCCTTAAAAGCCATGACCAACAAAATATTTTGTGACATGGTTTGTCCGATGATTTTAAAGAAATCTCTTGTTAAGTAGGGCGTCGAGCGATGTTCAATATAAGTCCTGCAATAACACTGATAAAAGAAGTCCCATTGAGATTCTGTAATATCTTGACCTTTAATTCGCTGGCAGACGACGCCTGCGTTGAGAACTTTTTTTCGTTCTTGCTTAATCTTCTTACGTTTTTCTTGAGTAAGCTGAGTTAAAAATTCATCAAAATTTTGAAAGCTTTCGTTGTGCCATTCAAACTGAACCCCATGTCGTTCTAGCCAATTATGTTGTCTAAATGGGACTGCGGATGTTGCATTGGGAAATAGCACATGAACACTTGAAAATTGATGGGTATATAAGAATTGCTCTAAAGCTTTTACCATCAGTGAGCTTATTTGCGATTGATCATGTTTAGGGGAAAGCAGTAATCGTTGACTAGTAATCGGGCTAAAGGGGATGGCCGAAACAAGTTTGGGATAATAATTTAAGCCATTTCTCTCATAGGCTTCAGCCCAAGCCCAGTCAAAAACATATTCCCCGTATGAGTGGTTTTTGATATACAAGGGGATAGCACCAACTAATGTATTTTCTTCATAAAACAATAGTGGGCATGGTTGCCATCCAGTTCTAGCCCCCACTGACTTTGACGCTTCAAGAGCACTCAAAAAGGCATGACTTAATAGAGGCATGTGGCCTGCTAGGGCATTCCAATCATCTGCCACTATCTCACTAATGCTATCGGCAAGCTGAACCTTCAACGGTAATATTTCTCGATAAAAAGCTTTAAAAAAGGATAGGTATTAAACCAGACATACTGTCATGTCATTCATCAATATCAGGCCATCAAAATTAGATATCTTATGAAAATAAAAAACCACCAAAAGGTTCACTTTCTGCTTCTGGTGGCTTACTTCATAACATATTATCTTAATTAAACTTTACAACACCATTCATTATCGCAGCATGACCTGGGAAGCTGCAGAAAAAGGCAAAAGTATCTTTACTATTCAATTTATCTGTTTTGAATTTAATGGTTGCAGACTCACCGCCGCCTAGCACAGCGGTATAAGCAATGACTCTATCATCATTCTCTTTCACAAAGTTTTTAGCTAAACCAGCAGCATTGCCATCTGCCAATATAGCCTGCATATCTGCTTTTTTGCTAATGACAAGATTATGCCCCATAGCTGCTTTTGGCATATTGCCTGTATTTTTTAGTGTGAGATTCACTTCTTTACATGTTTTTTTAATATCGATTTCTTTTGACGAAAAAGCCATATTGGCTGTTGCATCTATTGATATATCACATTCTCCCGCATAAGCTGCTGAAGAAATAAAACCAAAAACTACTGTAGCACCTAAAAGTTTCTTTATCATGATGATTACCTCAAAAGAATGGTTAAGAGTATTCAATACCCCACCTTACTTAAGAGAGGTTTATTTGGATTTAGTTGCTTCTTTCTACAATTATTGACATTAAGTTTTATGCATCTGCTACATTAAGCATTATTGTCGAAGGTTAACTTTGCGGAATATTTGATTGCCAGATAAGGCACACAGTTTTTTATAATGATTCCTGAAAACAGTAAAATATATAACTTAAAATTTATTAAAACCTATTGCTTATTAAACGGAAATTAAATGTTTTATCAAAAAGTAACTACTGAATCAAAGTTCATATTAATTCGCTGTCAATTAGAAAGCTTGCTAAATTGTTATTTGCGTTCAAATTTCGACTAATTAGTCAATATTCAATTAAAGATAAACTCCTGATTTTCTGTTTTATATTTTTGCTATGAAATCGATTCATCTTTTCATCATTTCTTGGCCTGGGCAACATTTAAAAGCATTAGCAATAGCAAATTCATTACAAAATGTATGTGAAAATATTACTATTGTTTATTCAGATAATGATGAACAGAGTGTTACTGATGGTTTATGGAAAAAGATTAGAAGAAAAGAACCGAGTTTTTGGAGTGATAAATTCCAGACAGCTATTCATCTTTGCAATAGTGAAATAATGGTTGTGATTCATGCGGATTGTACTTGTTCAAACTGGACTCTATTGTTATCAAAGATTCATGAAGCAATGCAGAACCCCAAAATTTCTGTTTATTCACCATATGTCCTAGGATCGCCCTGGTCATTAAAATATACACAATTGATGGATCAAGATAAAACGTCTTTAAAAAATGTCGCACTTGTTGATGCTTTAGTTTTTGCATTAAAAAAACCCATCATTATGAGAATGAGAGAATTAAACTACAGTAGCAATACATATGGATGGGGTATAGATTGGTTTTTTACATGTGCTAGTTATGCACTGGGTTATAGAGTCGTGATGGATACTTCTATAAGAGTTTTACACAAAGTGGGGACTGGTTATAACAAAATTCAAGCATCCACAGAAATGAAGACCTTTTTGCTGCAGATGAATGATTTAGAAAAACAAAAATATTATGAATTAAGTAGATTTATTAGCAAAAATAAAGTTTTTTAATCTTAATATTCTCCGTATAAAGCTAGCAAAAAACCAAATTGCCCCGCCTTTTTTAAATGCATGTGGAGAGTTAAGTGTCGACCTTACGAATGTTATCAATGAAATATCAAAAGGAAGAATCTTTTCGGATAATCCACTTGCGCTCTCAGAGTAAAGATCATCTTTGAGATAACTTAGAGCTAAATGACATTCAACAGGTTTACCAATTTCAACAATAATAGAACGAAACAAGGAAATTGTAGGATTGTTGATCTGAGAAAGGAAATAATGAATATCTCCCGGCCATGTACTTACGGTATGTTTTTTTTGTTGGCCCACAACACCATGAGCAATTAATATTGCTAAATAATCAGCCTCACTACAATATCTCACATATCTTCCCATAAACTCGCCATCTCTGCTTCTTTCCCAAATGCCGTTTATATAGCTTTTAGGTGGAGTTGTGTGAAACGGTCTACGGTGAATATCAATATTTCCTCCTTTAGCATTCACTAAATTTATGGCATGCACATTTTGTTTTTTTCGCCAATGTTTTTTACCCTCTGAATACCAATGATTTTTTTCTAATAACTCTAGAACATCAAAAAAATGATTTTCTGGTACTAAAATATCTAAATCCCCAGATAAGCGTATCCCATTTTCATTTTGATTCCATGCAAAACCTTTGAATAGCATCAATGGATATTGATGTTCTAATAGTAAATCTATTGCACTTAAACATTCCTTTAATCTGACTTGTGATTTAGCCCATTCCGACTTTAATAAGCCACTGACTCTGGCAAGATGCGGATAGTGAGGATCTAGTTCGTTAATACGATGATACATTCGAGCGAGCAGTTTATGCTCTTGCCATGTAATATCATCAAGCCTATCTAAAGAACGCCATTCATCCCACGCAATTTTAGCGATTGATTGAGGAGCAATTTGGGCTATTTGAAGCAGCTTAATCTCTTCAGAGGGATAATATTGTTTTTTTAAAAAATTAATTAATTGACTACTAGTCTTCATCTAGGCCAACTTTTTTTGATAATTTTTTTCTTAAAATGGATCTTCTCGCAACTTCTAGATATCCACGGTCTAGTTCTTTATTTCTTCCATAGCTTAAACTCCCCGGTATGATGCGTCGTAAGCATAGCACCTCTGGAATAAAATCTATTTTAATACCGGCATCTCTGCATCTGCCAAGCCAATCGACTAAATCACCTCTATTCCCTATAGGATCAATGATGTCACCAATAAGCTCATAAACTTTACGATGTATCAACATCGTCGAGCGACCATACCCATCTCTAATTAGCCCATTTTCTCGATCAATTTGATTATGGTGAAATTGCCTCAATTGTGAACATACAATTAAGCTATTTGGATGAGTATTAAGAAAATCAAGTTGAATTCTCATTTTGTCCTTTAGCCAAATATCATCTGCATCTAAGGTAGCGATGATTGGATATTTAGAACTTTTGAAGCCTAATGATGTAGCTTTTCCGCAACCTTGATTATTTTGTGAGATGACTGTAATAGAATCTCCATAGCTTGATAGAATCTGTAAAGTTTTATCAGTGGAACCGTCATTAATCACAATAATTTCTGAGGCTGCAGCAGTTTGTGAAAGAACTGAATCAATTGTCTCAGAGATAGTTTCTGCTGCATTGTATGCGGGAATCACTACTGAGTATTTCATTAACGTTCTCCTAGCATCAACTTTTTCAAAGACTCAGTATTAAAATTTGGCATCAGTAATTTCCTAGGAGAGTTGCGTCTTCTAACAATGCTTAAAGCAATTGCTTTTGCTGAGCTTTTCGCAACACAAGGTTTATCTTCGGTTATATGATGAGATTGATGTTTTATATAATAAATACAGGCTTGATCAATCTCTTCAAAAGGCACCCTTGCCTCTGCTAGCCTGAGGAATAGGTCTAGGTCCTCTGCTGCTTTAAGATTCTCATTAAATAATCCGATTTTTTCGAAAACCGAGCGACGAAAAATGGCCCCCGAAGTAGAGTGTGTCATCACAGTAGCATCTTGATATACAACTTTTGGTTCAAGTTCTTCAATGTCTAGGTGATTAACAATACTAATTTTCCCTATAACATATTCAATTTGAGAATTCATTTCTAGAATGGGAATTTGATTATGCAATCTATCTTTGATCATTACATCATCAGAATCCAGAAATGTTATATATTTCGTATCGTTACTAATTGCTTTTATGCCTGTATTCCTCGCAGATGAAACACCCTGATTTTGCTGAGTAAAGATACTCACTCGTCTGTCATCTTTACTGATTTCTTGCAGTATCTTTTTGGTATCATCGGTTGAACCATCATCTATCACAATGATCTGGATTGGTAACTCACATTCTTGACGTTGTACAGATGCAATCGCTTTAGCAATAAAATTAGCTCTATTAAACGTTGGTATGATGACTGCTATACTCAATTTTCAATCCTGGATATGAAGGTTTCGATAGCGTCAGAAATTTCATTAGAATCCAACCCTAGTTCTAATATGTAGCAAGGCAATCTTCTTGAAATTTCTGCACAAGCTCTAAATAAAAAATCACGTTCACCAGGCAGTTGTGCAAGTCCTGAAGGAGCCAAAGTGAGAAAGCCATGGTTAGATGAGGTTTGAATAAATCTTGTTTTATTTAGATTTGATACTTTTGGAAGACAAAGAATTTTTGCCTCAATAAATTCTGTGTGAGTGAAATTTTGGAATTCAGAAAACTTAATTTCAACTTTATTTTGCCAATTAACAGTTCGATTAGAACTGCCACCCATTTTTTCTAATCTTTCTGGATTTATTTTTACAATATTATAAACGGGACGCAGAATAATTTTTTCTCTAATTTCCACAGAAACATAGTCATCACCAACTGATTGTAGACCATTCATAATCCCGGATACGACTGTACTAGATTTTCCAATTCCCCCGGGGCCGGCAAACAAGGCACCAGTATTTCTAATGCCAAGGGTACCTGCATGTACGAGACTTATTCCCTCACTTGCTAGGTACCAATGTATAAAAATTCTTAATGGGCCAGAGCTTTCCCAAGGTGGATAGAAGTTTGGATTTCTACTAAGTTGAATGCCACATTTCATTTGGCGATTAAATATTGAATAGATTTGATATTGGGGGTCTATATGTAATCTAAAAGGCGTATTTTTGAGCATTGCATCAAGACCCAAAACATCAAGATGTTCATCACTCCAAAAAAAATTCGGTAAGTTATTTTCACCAAAGCAAGCACAAAGAATTCTTGCGCTATTTTGACTAGCGGTTATGTCTGTATTTAATGTATTTTCAATAAAAGTTAGATAATGATTGTGGTTGCTTCTAAACTCAAAAGACAGACCACCAGCTAGGAAGCAATTATGATATTGAGCCCTCTCAAAAGCATCATCGTACTTTTCAAAAAGTTTTTCTAAGGATGAGAGGATATTTTCTCTATTTAAATAAGTGACATTCAAATTCTCTAGTCTGGCTTTGTGTATGGCCATCCCTTATCAATATCTACATCATGGATTGGATCTGCCATAAACAAATCGCTCAAATCATCAAAAACATCCATGGACGGTTGCTCTGATGGATTGCTAATCTTTAGGGGTATGCTCGCTTCTGAGGAAGTTTCACAAGGAACTATTAAATTGTATTCGAGAAGTTGATTTACAAAAGGCGCTAGACCAATGACATCATCTTCCAATGAGATTGCAGATTGATGATTAACAATATGCTGCCATATCTCAGAGGCTGTTTCATTAAGACTAAAATAGAAGCCACTTTCCAAATCAAGAACAACCATTTCTTTGTCAAAGACTTCTGATGTTATGTTGGCGTTACGAATTTTATAAGCACTATCTAATATATTAGAAGAAGCATCCATTTATTTATCTTAATAATTAATGATTTTAGATTTTAGAGCCTAATAAATTATGAGTAAAGTTTCTTTTTTGATTATCTAATTGGGATAAAATTTAGTTTGAGATTAAATTATTTAAAGAATTAAATTGATGAAAATAAACAACATTCTTTACATCATAGTATTATTTATTTTGTCGAGTTAGTATGAGAATAGGATTGATGGTATTTGTATTTGCTCGTCACCGACAAGACTCAACATAGATCTAGATACAATGAATTAATCAATCAAACTCGCTTTCGCATCATAATGTCTTTTGTAAATTTCAAATTTATTGATAATATTCCGAATATGTTAAGACTAGTGCACAAAAAATTTGCTGCTTGGATGGCCATCTTTGGTCTCTTGCTATCTTTTTTTGCGCCTGCCATCACACAGGCGATGCCACAAGACGGCAGTGGCAATCTTATTTATCAAAAAGTTTGTTCTGAAAGTGGGAGTAAATTAGTCCCCGTTGAGATACCCACGCACCATCAAGACAGTTCGCTCAATCCATTGGGACATTGTTTATTCTGTTGTTCTAATCATCAGGCGCCTGCGGTTTTTGCCAACACTTTGGCGCTCCCCGTGCAAAAAAATCATCAACATGATGTTGTTTCAACTCTCTATCAAGCACCTTTACTGAAGTTTACTTTTCAACCTAGCCATCCCCCTCAAGCTCCACCCACCTTTGAATAAAACTTAGTTTTTTGTCTGGCGACGCTCGTCGTCGGTGAGTTTTATTAGAGAGGGAATCATGATTCAAATTAATTTGACAAGCTGGATTGCGGCTGCGCTGCAATCACCAATATTTAAGTTAAATATAGTTTCGCTAAGTGAGGCATAACATGATGACAAGAATTGTAATCATGATGCTTTTGCTTGGCATGAGTCTTCAAATAATGGCTGAAGATAAAGCGCTTACATCCGAAACGATAGTGGTAAGGGATATGACGATAGATAGTCGTATCAGAAACTATCCTGCGACCGTTGAAACCTATGATAGACAACAAATTCAACAGAATGTGAATGCCGCAACGCCAGCACAAGCCATGAAGTATATGCCCAGTATTCAAGTGCGAGAGCGCTTCATAGGGGATCGCAACGGTATTATTGCCTCTCGCACGATAGGCGCAATTTCTAGCGCACAAAGTATGCTTTTTGCAGACGGCATTTTGTTATCTAATCTTCTTGGCAACCGTTGGGATTATCCACCTCGCTGGGGGATGGTCAGTCCAGAGGAAATTGAGAGCATTAGTATGATGTATGGTCCATTTTCCTCCCTTTATGCCGGCAATTCATTTGGTGGAGTCATTAGTATTCATACGCGTATGCCGGATAAATTTGAAACGCATGCAAGTGCGCAAAGCTTTACCCAAAATTTCAAGCTATACGGGACTGATGTTACCAATAGGGGAAATCATGAAACAGCTTCCATAGGTAATAAATTCAATGATTTAAGTGTTTGGCTTGGAGTTGATCGCTTACAGAATACAGGGCAGCCGATGGATTTTGCTATAAGCAATGTGTCCTCTAACACGACACTAGCTACAAATGTTACTGGCGCATATCAGGACAAGAGTGAAAAAAATCTAGATCGATTAATTTTTGGTGCGACCAATATTGATAACAGTGAGCAATTAAATTCAAAACTTAAAGTTAGTTACGATATTACGCCAGAGCTAAAAGCCAATTACATCATAGGTGTATGGGACTTTAATGGTAAAACTGACGTACAAAGTTACCTGAGGGATGGAAGTGGCAACGCCATTTATAGCGGGGCTGTGAGTTTTAATGGAAAACGATATGTACTCCCTGCCATGAGCCCAGCAAAATCAGAAGCTTTGCATATCATGCAAGCCTTAGATATCAAGACAAATACAAAGGGATTTTATGATTGGCAACTCACCTTTTCAGATTATGACTATCAAAAAGATTTCAATGCTAGCTCTCGGCTATCAGGAACAGCAAATCTAAATCCTTATCAGTCTCGTGCAGGTATTGTGAATGATTTATCGGGAACGGGCTGGACGGTATTTGATGCTCGTGTCACTTTACGGCCACAAAATCATTTGATCGATGTCGGCTATCATATTGATGAATATCAACTCAGAAGTACGACACACAGTACCAGTGATTGGGCATCCGCCAGAAAGGGCAACTTTAGCGCCTCTTCTCAAGGCAATACGCGCACTCAAGCCTTATATATTCAGGATAAATGGCAGTTGTCTGAAAAATGGGCACTTACCTTGGGTGGTCGATATGAGTACTGGCAGGCCAGTGATGGTAGCAATCAAACAATTAACGCCGTCGCCAATTACCAAGATAAAACGGAAACAAAATTTTCTCCCAAAATATCTCTTAGTTTCGAGCCAGTTCCGGCTTGGGGATTTCGCGCAGCATTTGGACAGGCATTTCGCTTCCCCACAGTCACAGAGCTTTATCAGCAACTCTCAAATGGTAATAATATTGTCATCAATAATCCTGATTTAAAACCTGAGGAGGTATTATCAGCCGAATTGACTGCAGAGCGTCGTTATGAAAACGGACTCATTAGATTAAGTGGATTTAATGAGCATAAATATGATGCTTTAATATCTCAACTCAATGTGGCCTCAGTTGGTACCACTAGTACATACGTGCAAAATGTAGATCATATTCGAACATATGGCATAGAAATGGCAACAGAGTGGAAAGACTTTATTATCTCAGGCCTAGATATGCATGCGAATGCGACATTAACGGATGCACAAATTCTGCAGAATTCTGCTGCGCCCTCTAACAACGGTAATGTAGCGCCACGCATTCCAAAACAACTTTATAAAGCTGTCGCTACCTATCATGTTAATCAAGACTTTACCTTGAGCCTAGGTGCGCGTTTCAGCGGAAGACAGTATATCAATTTGGATAATTCTGATATCAATCCTAATACCTATCGTTCCGCCAGTCGTTTTACGATGGTAGATATCAAGGCCAATTATAAATTTGCCGATCGCTTTACAGCTTCCCTTGGTGTGGATAATCTTACTAACGATAAAGCCTACGTGTCACATCCATTGCCACAGAGAACGCTGTATGCTCAAATTAAATTTGATTACTAGTATTGAAAAAATGATATTTTTAAAGCGTATAGTTTTTATTATTTTTTTCTTTGCCATAGCGCAAAATATCAACGCTCATGAGGGTCATGATCATGGGCAACCCTTAGCGGTTTCTCTAGCATTAGATGGCCAGCACCATCTTTTAAGAGTCAGTGTGCAAAATGGGTTTGTCATATTTGATAAAGCAAAGAATACCGTTCCTTTGGAATTCAATTCAAAGCTAAGAATCAATCATCAAGCGCAAAAAATTGGGACTGATGGGGATGCGCGTCCTAAAATAGCCGTTGCAAATAACGGCAATATTTATATTACTTGGACCCAACATTTACCGAGCCCATATACTGGCTATATTTGGTTTGCTCGTTCCACTGATGGTGGTAAAAGCTTTTCTAAACCCATTATCGTTCATCATGACCAGGCTGAAATCACACACAGATTTGATGCCATTACAGTAACAGCGAGCGGTCGTATTTATGTCGCATGGTTGGACAAGCGCGATCTGATTGTAGCGAAGAAATCTGGCCAAGCTTATGATGGTGCGGCCATTTATTATGCAGTCTCAGATGACCATGGTCTCAGCTTTAGTCATGAGCGAAAAGTCGCGGATAATAGTTGTGAGTGTTGCCGCATTGCGATGATAGCGGACGATCAGGGGAATGCTGTCATGATGTGGCGTCATTTGTTCGAGCAAGGGGTACGCGATCATGCGATTGCATCCATTAGTCCTGAACAAGATTCGCACCAAATTCATAGAGCCAGTTTTGCTAATTGGAAGATTGATGCCTGCCCACATCATGGCCCCGCTATTGCAAAAGGGGGTGATTGGGGATACCACATGGCTTGGTTTGATGGCGGTGAAAATACAGGTTTGTTTTATGCCCGCATGGATGGCAATGCTTGGGTCTCATCTCCAGCTAAGCGCTTTGGGGATGCCAGCAAACAGGCGGGGCATCCTGCCTTATTGAGCAATGGTGAAGATGTCTGGCTCGCATGGAAAGAACGTTCAGATAACGCAAGTCAAATCAAACTTGCCAAATCTAATGATGGAGGGCGTTCTTGGTCAGACCCTATTACACTTGCACAGACGAATGACAAATCAGATTATCCGCAATTGTTGATTAAAGACAGTCAGGTTTACTTAGCATGGAATACTCAAGCAGATGGTTTAGTTTGGATAAAGGTAGGGCAATGAAAAAAATCATCACGGTATTAACCTGCCTAAGCTTTTTTGTTCAGGCACCAGAAATCTTCGCCCAAAATATAAAGCCTTTCGGATTTTCTAGCCGACAAACCATAGAGAAATCCCATGCAGGTCAGGCATTTATTTTGGCATTTTGGTCTCTCGATTGCGTGTATTGTTTGGACGAGCTAGCGATATTGGCCAAGTTCACAACACAACATCCCAAAGTGAAATTGGTCATGGTCAATACTGACGGTCAGAGTACAGCCAGTGAGATTAATCAAGCGTTGAAGAAATTTAATTTGCCAGCAAATATTGAGATGTGGCAGTTCTCAGAGTCCGACGACGAGCGATTAAGATATAGCATTGATAAACAATGGTATGGCGAGCTACCAAGAACTTATTACTATGATAAAGCACACCAAATAAAATCATTGAGCGGCAGTCAAGATGAAGAATGGCTAAAACAATGGGGTAAATCACTTTGAGATAAATTTTAGCCTGCCAGTTATCCCCCCTAATGCCTCAAGCAGGATTGTCAGTTATTAAAATTGTCAGATATTGAATAGACGCCAAAGCGATATTTATAATCAACCTTGAGCCTAAATCACATTAAATCCTATAGCATATTCCCTTTTGGAAACTAACTATAACAACTTGGTTTAATAGAGAAAAGATAGGAAAATACTAATCATTTTGATAAAAGACGTGCAAATAATTTATGCTATCTTATTGAATATTATAATATTTCGTTAATTTATGGTTTTAGTTAGGCTGTAAATAATGTAAAATTCGGTATACTTAGATTTAACTCTGCTTTTTATCAATACTATTTACAAGGTTTCAAACAGCTATGGAAAATAAACACGGTTCTATCATGATTGGCGAGGGCGTAAGAATTGAGGGCAAGATTGATTCTGCAACAGATGTGCATGTTTATGGTACTGTCATAGGCGAAATCAATACTCAAGACTTGTTCGTTGGAGAGACCGGCAATGTGAATGGTATTGTGGTAGCTGATAATATTGAAGTAAGAGGACAGATACAAAAAAATATCGAGGTTCGACAAACTTTAGTTATTAAATCGACCGGACGTATTAGCGGTAATATCTCATACCTTTCCTTGGAAATTGAAAATGGTGGCACCATTGACGGGAAAATTGATAAATACAATCCAAAGAAAGATTCCGAGCCATCAAAGCTTTTGAGCACCAATAAGGCAGCTAACGCTAAGAGCTAACTATGCTTAGTTTGTCTGCTGAACTTAAACAATCGCGTTTCGCATTGTATCGATGGCCTAAAATCATTTGGGCCCATGCATATCGTGATTTCAAACTATATTACGAGCAAGATGATGAGTTGCACTATTTTGTTGTGAGGGCTAGCTCACAGAAAATAATGGCTCGTGTGTTCTTAGTGTTATTCTCCATTTTCTTAGTCGCTTTCATTACGCTTACTACTCACAGCGTATTCAGTATTTCTCGCTTTAAAGATCTTGAGCTTGAAAAAATTCATGCAGAGCAAAAGCGGAATGAGGCTCTATCAGTTTTATCGCAACTGTCAGGAGAAAACAGCCCTGTCTCTGAGAGCGCTTCTCAGGAAGAGTTGTTAAGAATGGCTCAAGAGTACAAGCAACGTGTGAATCGATTGGAGCAAATGGTGCAGTTTTCCTCTCAGGAGTTGGCACGTGCCAACCGCTCACTTGAGATGGGCCTGAAAGCTGCAGGACTCAAGCCTGCAGATTTAAATCGTATTCGTTTGAGTGTAGAAAAAAATTACCTTCCGAGTGGTGGCCCAAGTGCTCCATTAGAAACAAATCAGGAACAAGAAAAAATCTTTAAACCCTTTAAAGCTAGCTTAGAGCAAAGTGAAGAATTGAATCGCATCATTAAAGCTTTCCCCACTTATGATCCAGTTCGCTACGCCTTTGTATCATCCAAGTTTGGCGCTCGTATCCATCCTATTACCCACCAATTGAGTTTTCATGAAGGCGTTGACTACATCCCCACTTTGGATATGAACTCCTACTGCACGCAAGCAGGAAGAGTCATTTCAGTCAGTTACTCCAAGGATGGATATGGCAATATGGTGATGATTGAACATAAACATGGTATCAAGACCCTTTATGGACATCTCAATAAGATAATAGTGAAAGAGAATCAAATAGTGAAACCAGGCCAAGTGATTGGTAAAATAGGTAGCACAGGATTCTCTACTGGACGTCATTTGCATTATGAAATTATTGTAAATGAATCCAAAATTAACCCTTCAATTATGACAGCGATGGCAAAAAATGTTTATTAAATTCAAAAATCAAACGGACAAAGAGAATATCACTGAAGCTGAGCTGATTTCTGACGATACACCAGAAAACTCAAACTCCTCTAATGTGTCAGGTTCAGAAGTCCTAAATTTGCGTCCTACGATTATTAGTGAAGGCTCAACTTTTGATGGTAATTTGACTTACAAAGGCAGTGTCCACTTAGATGGAAAATTCAAAGGTGTGATCAAAGCTGATAAAGTGATTATGGGGAAAAATGGCGCTTTCAATGGCACAATGATTGCGAATCAAGTCACTATATCAGGCAATGTTAAGGGTGCAGTACAAAGTCAATCTCTATCGATTAAGACGGGTGCCAAAGTAGCAGCAAAGCTAGAGTACGAACAAATCGAAATTCAGTATGGCGCACATTTAATTGGTGAGATGATTTGTACTAAAACTTAATCGTCTAATCATATAAGGCATGATTTATAAAGGGCTAAGTAATTAGCCCTTTTTTTATTTAGCCTGTTATCTAAAGATAAGATTTAATCAAGGTAATGGCAGCCGTCTTGGCGCGTTTTGCAGCACCCGAATGCGGATTCAACCTTTCCAACATAGCACCACCTTCAAAGATAATGGCAAGTTGGTGAGCTAACACTTTCGCTTGTTTAACCCCAGCTTGTTTGGCGATATTGGCAATGTACTGTTGCAATTGCTGAGATAGTTCAACGGAATAATGATTCACCGGATGAGCAGGGTCTGGGAACTCTACCGAGGCAATATGAAAAGGTAGACCTTGGAAGTCGGAAGTGGTCATCCATTGCTCAAATAATTCACACAATTCAAATAATTTCTCTTGCGAGTTACTGGTTTCGTTATCTAGTTGCTGATTCAACCAAGTAAATAAACGATTAGATTTTTGCTTAAGATACTCAATGATTAATTGGTTCTTGCTTGGAAAATATTTGTATAAACTGGCTTTAGCAATACCTGAGTGAGCGATGATGGTATCGATCCCAGAAGCATTGATACCGCGGCTATCAAATAGCTCGGTTGCGGATTGCAATACTCTTTCTATCACAGTTTTCATTTTTATTTACCTCGCATTGCTATTGGTTTAACGGGTTGTCCATCAGCTTTTGTGGATAAAGGCAATTCACAAAAGTTAGTGCTTGCTTCAAATCTTCAGCAGAATCTTCATTTACTTTGCCATTGTTGATAAACGAAATGTATGACTCTCTTTGTTTGATCTCCAACATCGCCGCCTGGGGAAGTTGGCATATTCCTTTTGTCATTGCATCGTGCAAAGCGACCAAATGATTTAGCGTATTCCTTCGTGCCTCACTTTGAGATATCTCGTCAGGGTAGAATTTTTCATGCGATTCTTTGCGGAGCATGAGATTGATTGATATCAATAGCAACATTAAAAAAATCACTGACATCGACATCAAATTGACAGAACTAAAGCGAGGTTTCTCTGGTTTGACGAATGTTATGATGCCTGCATCTACCATAGACCAAATGTATTCATGATCACTGTTGGCTTGCATGCGAATCGCCCCTAAGACAAGAAATAAAATATGTTCACATAGGGTATCTGCATCGGCCGTATTCATTTTTTTTGTTTCGGCATGGATTAATTGTTTTATGGTGTCCACATCGGCGCTGGATAAATCTTCAATGCTGTGGATGGCTTGCTGCAGTATGCGCTGATGATTCCAATTCCTCAGCAATATAGTCAGCCCTCTCAGCCGCGCCTGCGGAGAGTGACCATATTGACTGACCTGATCAGCTAGCTGTTCTAGTTTGAGCAAAGTGCATCCGATAAAAAAATCAGCGAAGAGAGATTATTGAGAAAATAATCATATGCAATCAGATGAACTTTGTACAGTTCTGTCTGATATCTGGCGTGGGTGTGATGAGAGCGTGCTGAGCGCTATCCAGCAACAAGGCTGAATCAAATGTGTTAGCGTTTTTTCAATTCATAGCTATCCAACAGCAACTGACGCGTAACGGTTTTAACCCGTAACAACTGTTTGCCTTTGCTGTATTCAAACCAACAAGCATCCAGCTCCATCGAGATACAGTCGGCTACCTCGATGATGCCTTGCTCATATAGCTCTTGCGCATACAGGCTACTGGCATTGATTTGAGTATTGTTTACCGGCAACCACTGTTGCTGTAATAGGGTATTTTTGACGTCACTATAGGGCATGCCCGCTTGCAATACATCCAAAGGCTTGGCTGCATGTGCGAAGGGGATGCTGATTGCCATGATGCTTAAATATTTCAAGCGATGCTTCATCTAAATGTCCTATCCTTTATTCAATCCATATCTATCAAGGGAATGCTATCGGTGGCTATTGCCAGCCTTGTTGCCAGAGCGAGGTGTCATTCAGCTGTTGCCATAAAATAATCTGGCAACGTTTGGAGTAAACGGCTTCGATTTCAATATATTCCACCGGCTGATCTGCTAACTCAGGCAGTATCAGTTTGGTCACAATAAAATGCTTTTCTTTGCGTTGTGGCGACACCGCCATCCACTTGCTTAATAATAATTTTTTGGGTGTCACAATGCGCTGCTTGCTAGTCATAAACACACCTCATTAAATATTTGATTAAACCTAAGAACAAATCATACGCTGCAGCACTCTATTCAGTGCACACAATAAGAGGGGAGTTCAGTGGATAAAGTTGCTTTAATTACCGGGGCAAGCGGTGGCTTGGGTCAAGCGCTGGCAGAAAAACTACAACAGGATGGTTGGCAATTGGTCTTGGTGTCCAGAGATGGCCAAAGGCTCAGTGATGTATACGGCGCACAACATACTCAAATCACGCAAGATTGCTCAACGCCTGAAGGGGTGCAGCAATTGTTTGCGCAGATAGAGCAACAGTCCATCAAAGTAAATGTCTTGGCGCACTGTGTGGGCAATATTAGGCTGGGTGCAATGCACAGAATGGCGCACGAAGACTTTATTGCCTGTATGCAAGCCAATCTATTTAGCGCTTACTATACCTTGGCTGGGTTTATCCAGCACAATAAGCAACATCAGCAAGCCGCTTCGGCGGTCTTGGTCTCCTCCGCGGCAGCTAGAATCGGCACCCCCAACCATGAGGCAATCGCTGCCGCCAAAGGTGGACTTGAGGCGATGCTGCGCGGTGCTGCAGCCACTTATGCGAGTGCAAATATTCGTATCAATGCGGTGGCCCCAGGCATCATGCAAACTCCCGCCTCTGCGACTCTTATTAGCAGTGACTTAACGCGTGACATTGCAAGCAAACAATATCCTATCCCCGGGATTGGGGACCCCAAGCAAGTGGCCGATGTGATGGCATGGTTGCTATCTGCTCAGGCAGAGAAGGTCACCGGTCAGGTGTGGTCCATCGATGGGGGATTCTCAGCCATACGCCCCATCGTCAAATAAATGTATATTCGGGGAAGTTTTACACTGACCACAGTATGTTGAATCATTATGTTTTATTGGATTTAGAGACCACGGGAGCTACCCCTCTCAAAGATCGGATTACAGAAATTGCCCTGATTCGTTACCGCGATGGACGAGAGGTCGACCGTTGGCAAACATTGGTAAATCCGCAGTGTCAGATTCCCGAATTTATTCAGTCCCTGACGGGAATTGATATGGCGATGGTGGAAGATGCGCCGAGCTTTGAGCAAGTGGCCAAAGAATTGTTAGTGCGCTTGGATGACGCAGTATTGTGCGCCCACAATGTGCGCTTTGATTATGGCTTTCTCAAAGCCGAGTTTAAACGCATCGGGATGACCTTCCAGCGCAAAGTACTGTGTACCGTTAAACTATCCCGCGCCTTGTACCCAGAATTTACCAGCCACAGTCTATCCGCCCTGATTCAACGCTATCAATTGCAGTGCTCACAACGTCATCGAGCGATGGGAGATGTCGAGGTGATGGCGCAGTTTATTCAGTATGCGGAGCAAAATCTTGGTCATCTTGCTTTGCAACAAGCGGTGGCAGGCCTATCAAAACAGACCGTTTTGCCGGTGGGCTTGGATGCAGCCATCATCGATGATATTCCTGATACGAGTGGGGTGTATTTATTCTTTGGCGAAAACGATCTGCCTCTGTATATAGGCAAAAGTATCAATCTCAGAGCGCGCGTTCTCTCGCATTTCCAAAGTGATCATCGCTCTACCAAAGAGATGCGCATCAGCCAAGAAATCAAACATATTGAATGGATAGAGACCGCAGGGGAGTTTGGCGCACTATTGCTCGAATCAAAACTGGTCAAACTAAAACAACCTATATACAACCGTCAATTAAGACGCGAGCGACAATTGTGTGCGTGGCAGTTGAGTACCGACGCGCAAGGGGCGGCACTGTCATCCCGCTTAAATCTAGTGCGTGAGGACGAAATTCGGCCAGATAACCTTGGCCAGTTATTTGGTACATTCCGCAGCAAAAAACAAGCAGTGGAAGTATTGCGTGCGCTTGCCGAGCAACACCAGCTATGTCTAAAAGCGATAGGCTTGGAGTCAGGTAAGGGCGCGTGTTTCGCCCATCAAATCAAGCGCTGTAAGGGCGTCTGTTGTGGCAAAGAGGCGGCAGAAATACATACACTGCGTCTGCAACAAGCTTTGATCTCGTTAAGACTAAAAAGCTGGCCTTATCCAGGCAAGATTGGGATACAAGAAGTGCATCCGCATACCCTCAAGAGCCAGTTACACGTATTTGACCAGTGGTGCCATCTTGCCAGCCTAGAAGATGAGGCTGATTTGCACGAAATACAACAAACGGAAACGACCTTTAGTTTTGATTTGGATACCTATAAGTTACTGATTAAACAGTTGAAAAAGCCTAATCTCAAGCTGCTGATGCTATAGTCCATGCGATTAACCAAAATAAAGCTTGCTATTTATAGTGATGCAGTCCATAGTGGCACGCGGTGATCAACAAGTTATTCAGTTATTGTCAGTTTTAGTTTCTTCTCGTAAGTCGCTTTTCTCTTTCATCCCTGTCTTGTTTCTCGCCTCTTAAAAAGGCAAATGCCTTAAATTTAATTTTTTACAAAGGATTTAACATGGCTACAGGTTATGTAAAGTGGTTTAACGACGCTAAAGGTTTTGGTTTTATTACTCCTGATGATGGTGGTGCTGATTTGTTCGCACACTTCACAGCGATTACTTCTGATGGTTCATACCGCTCATTGAAAGAAGCGCAACGCGTGAGTTTCGATGTAGTGAGTGGCCCTAAGGGTGACCAAGCTGGTAATATCAAACCAGAATAAATACGACAGTATTTTTTCAATAAAAAAGCCCGACGAGTTCGGGCTTTTTTATTGCCTATTGTTAAGCCTGGGCTGGGATCAATAGGGTATTTTCATTCCCCTGCGTAAACATCCCAGCAACCGTCTGCATCAACTTAGTGCGCGCGATACAAGTATGTGCGTTGATTCGTCCATGATATCGGGCTAAATCAGCGAATCTCTCCCTATTTGATCAATTCACCAGTACCACACCCCTAGCATTTTAGACCCTCACAGCGGCATTCATAAAAACTGGAACGCTTATTGCTTATATCTAAGCGAGGCCATCGCCTTGAATTAAATCAACCTGTGTGAATGATGCTGGAGCTGATGATGAAAAAAATACTGCGCGTCTTATTGAGCACTTTGCTAGTGGGCTTATCTGCTGTGAGCTATGCAGCTCATGCCCCTATCGAAAGCCATGTATTGCGGGTACAAGTCACGCATCCTAACGGACAGCATGGTTTAGGTTCAGCCGTGATGATTGCAGAGGATCAAGTCGTGACCAACTGTCACGTGGTCAGAGATGCCAGCGATGTCAGCGTCATGTCGGGATCGACAGCACTACCTGCGACAGCGCTCAAAGCCGATTGGAAGCATGATATATGCATATTGACGGTTGCAGGTTTGCAAGCGCCAGTGGCAGAACTGGGCGCAAGTAAGGATTTGAAATATGACAGTCCAGTCATCGCAGTCGGCTATCCAGAAGCAGAAAGCCATCTCGCTAGTAGTTATGGCACTGTGCAAGGGATCTATCCCATGGATGGTGCAGTCATTATTCGTGCCAGCAGTAGTTTTCATTTGGGTGAGAGTGGTGGAGGCATGTTTGATCCAGCCGGCAAGTTGGTGGGCATCATCACCCTCAAAAGCAAAGGCAGTCATGCACAATACTTCTACATGCCAGTGGAATGGGTGAGTCAATTGATGCAACGTCCTGCTACTGCACTCGGTTTGGGTATGCAAAAACCTTTTTGGGCTGAGAGCGAGCGTCCATTTTTTATGCAAGTGGTACAGCCGCAACTGAGCAAAGACTGGAAACAAGTCAACAGCATTGCACAAAGTTGGGTCATGTTTGAGCCAGACAATGCAGAATCATGGTTGGCACTGGCCACGGCCGAATTTGAATTACATCAATATGAAGCCGCGCTCAGTCACTTTGAAAAAGTATTGAGTTTGCGCCAAGACTGTTCTGTGGTGGAGGCTTATCTGAGTCAATTAGAAGCACAAGGCATGCTCAAAGCCAACAGTAAAAAACTTGCATTAAACAGCGTGCGCTAGCAGGCGTGGTCGATCATCCATCGTCAGCGCCATCAGGCTATGACGATGGATTTTCTTGAGATTGCCCATGTTGCAAGGGCTTGATGCTGGCGTTTAGCATCTTCAAATGACGATACAGCATACGTGTTTCTAATAAATTCCAAACGCGCAACATCGCCTCTATGGTATCAAAGGGCTTGGTCAGGAAGTCTTTTGCGCCAAGCGCCAAGGCTTTTCTCTTGGCACCTATGGTGGCATCTGCCGTTAATACCAAAATGGGCAGATACTCATCGCGGGCAATATGACGCGAGAATATTTCTAATAGCGCATAGCCATCCAACTCAGGCATCATCAGGTCTAATAAAATCAGATCAGGCTCAAAGGCTTTAAATAAATCTAATGCGTGGGTGGGGTCAGCGGTACTGACGATTTGATGAAAGCCTTCTTTCGCCAATAAATCCTCAAGCAGTTTAAGATTTGCCTCGGCGTCATCGATAATCAAAATTTTGGCATTGAGCAAATCGGCTTCTTTCATCTGTTTCCTATTCCTATCTCAGTATCTCGTTGAGGGACTAATGGGAGGCTTTATATCCCAGCTCAACCGCTTTGACGGCAGCTTGGGTTCTATCTTTGACACCTAGTTTATTTAAAATTCGCTCGACATGAATCTTGGCTGTGCCTGGCGAAATGCCCAAGGTGCGGCCTAGCTCGATATTACTGAGGCCACCCGGTAATAAAGCAAAAATCTCACGTTCGCGTGGGGTAAGTGATTCAATCACCGACATATCCACTTCGCTCGGCGCCGGGCCTTGCATTTGCGCAATCGCTAGAGCGAACAAACCGCTGACCGTTTGCAACACTTCTGTTTCTTGTTGTCCCAATAACAGCTCTTTGCCTGACAAACCGATAATGCCCTTGCTATGTCGATTCAGAGCTAAGGGGATTAAACACTCTTGCTGAGAGGCGTCGCCATGGGTCCACAGTTGGGTATTTTTGTTCAAGTGCAATTCAAATTGCACAGGATTTTTGAGCATTTGCGCCAGCACCCCTATCATAGGAAGCCGTGTGCCTACCGGTAATGTGCGTCCCATTTGTGCATAAATGGTTAATTTGCCCATGCCTTCAACCGCAATCAGCGCATGTTGTGCCGAAGTCAGGTGGCAAAGGGATTGTAATAAAGACAAAGCAGTATTTTCTTGGCAACCTTGGCTTAATAACAACTGTCCAAACTGAAGAAATAGGCGTAAGCGTGTGTCATTGGCCTGAGTTTGCTTGAGCTGTTCACGCAAATCTCTTGCACTGCTAGAAGCAGTCGATTGCGCGGCAGTTTGGATATGGAGATGTTCGTTTGACATATGCCGATTAGTATACACCGTTCTACCTATTTTGGTAGATTTTTGCTAGACAAGTCCCCTGCATAATGCGTTCCATCAAATAGCGTATGAAACAAATTTTTTGAACCACAGAATATTAGGAGACCCAAGATGAAACTCAACACATTAATCACCGTTATTTCTTCTATCGTATTGATCAGCAGCACTGCAGTCAGCGCTGAAGAGAGCAACAAGCACAACAGCAATCCATTTATGGCAAAACGTCCATACGTAGAAGTTGTTTCAAAAACAGCTAAGGCTGACGCTTTGTGGGAAGGTGCAACATTTATTGCCGAAGACAGCCAGTTGGAATCAGTGCATCAAAAAAATCAACAAGCTGTACGTGTCAATATGTTGGCTAGACGTGCATTCTAAGTGAACGCCCTAGCACAATTTATCATTAGCAAACTATATTGAGGAGACCATGATGAAAACATTGATCGCTATCATCTCATCTGCTTTGTTGTTGGCTTCAGCATCAGCCTTTGCAGATAACAACACAAGAAACAATATCAATAATCAAAATTTATCCAAACGTCCTTATCAGCAAGTGCCAGAAGCACCAGCCAATAAGGCAGATAATTTTGAAGGTGCCACATTGATTAAAGAAGAGTCCCAAGCAGAGAAAACACAAAAGACATTACAACTGCACAACTTGGGTCGTCGCCCATACTCTGAAAAAGCGCCAGACTAAGAACTCATCCATCTGAGCCAAATATTAAGACCTAGCGAGACTAGGTCTTTTTTTGGATGAGCTGGTGATGTCACTTTGTTTTAGAAAACGCCATTCATGAAAATGCGATTCATGAAAATACTTAGGCAAGCTTAATGGCACTGCACAGCCTCTTGATAAAACTATTCTCAGTTTCGCATGCCTTACTATCAAGCAATTTTGCTTATGACTTAAAAAATTTGGAGACTATTATGTGGACAAAACCAGCAGCTACTGAAATGCGTTTCGGCTTCGAAGTAACAATGTACGTAATGAACAAGTAATTGTTCATCAATATGACTAGGAGAAAAGTGATGGATTGGGTAACAGATTGCTACTAATTGATGACTGATACCTCGTAGTCATGAAAAGAGCCTGTTTACAGGCTCTTTTTTTTGTTTCTATGTTTTGTGATAAGTGCGGTGTAATTTCACATGTTGGGTAGCATAAGCGCGGGTGACTTTTTTGCCCCTCAAAACTAAATGCTTTGAAGAGCGAGTTTTGACCCGCTCACGCCATAGGCGATAACTTCCACGTTTCAGCCATTGTTGCATCAATCGCATTAATGCTGCTTCATCGATGCCGAATTGAAGTTCAATCGCTTCAAACGGGGTCATGTCCTCCCACGCCATTTCGATAATGCGCGATTGTTGTTCAGGATTAAATTGTTTAGCAAGGTTCTGTTTCATCGTTTAATTCATAGAAAAAATAAAAATGGTCTAAAGCGCCAACAGCCATCAATTGCGATTAGCTAATCATGACTAATCAATGACTAGCTAATAGCAACAGTCTGACCATTGCAATCAGAAAAAAATCATTCTGGATTAAAAAATATTTCCTTGCATACAACACCAATTAGATGACGACTATCTGTGAATTGAATATAGTCTCAAAAAAGCAAATTAGATTGATAATAATGCTTTCTATATTCAGTGCATGTTAAAGTAGTTTGCACATGTTTTATATTCATCAAAATGTTTATTAAATTTGAGTATTAGGGACACTAAATAAGTGTTCTATATAAATATGAAAACTGCGCACTAGCGCAGGATTTGTCAGGGAGAAAAACAAGTATGGAACAAGCGATAGCGATTTTATTTCCGCTGCTGAGTGGTGCTTTGGTGATCTATGGCTTTAATCGATTAGATAATTCTGCTTATCAAGTGAAAGGGGTGGTGGGTCCTTACTTTGCCGCCTTGGCTTTGCTGTTTGGGTTGTTTGCCAGTCTGACGGCAGGCGATGTTTGGCAAAGAGTGAGTAAAGCCAATGCACAAATCACCTCTGAAGCGAATGCTATGCGCACCATCATGCGCATTACACAAGCGATGGAAAAATCTGATTTACATGTCAATGAGTTGCTGCATGGCTATATTGAGAGAGAATCCAGCATAGAAAAAACCATCAAGAACACAGGCAAAGTCGATATTCAGTCCACGCCAGAAATCGAAGGGTTATTCAAAATAGCGGTCAATCCAGCTAACTTTACTAATGCGGTAGTGCAGTCAGAATTTATCAAAGCCCTGGTGCAATTACGCTCGGCGAGGTTTGAGCGACTGGAGGCCAACAAGGCACATTTGGCCTTGTACAAATTGGTTATACTCGCCTTGTTCGGCGTGTTAACTCAAATTGCGATTGCGCTGTGTCACCCCGCCAACTATCGGGCACTGCTATGCTCGGTGATGCTATTTAGTATCGCTTTCTCATGTGCGATGGGCTTTATTACCATGTTTGAGAATAATGAGATTTTCTCTTCATTGCTCAATCTCAATCAGTTTAATGATTTAAACTAAAGGCTGATCACATCCAACGTATGTGAATATCGCAAGATGTAAATATTGATTGTGGAGGCCCATGAGCGACAGCGTAGACAAATTAAGTCGGGATGCAGTCTTATTGGAATACACCAAAGCGGCTAACCCCTTGGCCATGGGCACGATTAGCAAAGTGCCCTACAAGACCTTCCCGCGGGCACTCTATGAGCACAGTCAAACCGCCATGATTCCGCTGGATGTCAGTGATGTTTTGCAAGTCGACGGACCAGCGACAAGCCCAGCCCTATGTGCCAACTATGTCAAAATACTCGCGGGGGCATCCTTATCTCTCAATATCAACGCCACCTCGGTATTGTTTTATGTCATGTGGGGAGCGGGTACAACCCATATAGAAGGCAGTGAGATCCCATGGCAAACGGGGGATTTTGTCGCACTGCCCGTCAACCCACACATCCACTTTCAGGCACAGCAAGAAAGCGTGCTGTATCTCGTGCATGATGAACCACTGTTGCGCTACCTCGGTGCGCGGGCAGAAATTCCTCAGTTCGAACCTACTCTGTATACCTCAGAGACTACCCTGCGTGAGCTGAAAAAAGTACAGCAAGAAGGCGAGGGCACCAATCGCAACCGCATCAGCATATTATTGATGAATCGTGTCATGGATCAGACGCTCACCGTAACGCATACCTTATGGGCAATGCTGGGCGTGTTGCCCAAGGGCGCGGTGCAGTTGCCACATCGACATCAGTCGGTGGCGCTGGATTTGATTCTGGATTGCCCGCCGGGTTGTTATACCTTGGTAGGGCCAAGTATCAATAGTAAAGGTGAGATTCAGCAGCCTGAGCGGGTCGACTGGCAACCTTATTCCGCGTTTATAACGCCGCCAGGGTACTGGCATGCGCATTTCAATGAATCCAATCAGGATGCGCACTTTATTCCTATGCAAGATGCAGGATTGCAGACCTATCTGCGTACGCTGGATATCAAGTTCGTATCGCCTAATTTCGAGACCCCATCCCCATAAACAGATTTGTCATCAAACTGTCATTAAAAGCCTTTAAGCTCTCGAAATAGAGTCAATCAGACAGAACAATGAATCAAGAGGAGCGGGTCAATGGCAAAACAACTGAAAAAAATGGACTGGGCGTTGCTGATCTCTGGCGCATTAATGCTGAGCGCGATTTATATCCATTTGACTTGGTAAATCAGCTCACCAGATAACCGAATTAAAACCACTTTCACAGAGCTCGCCAGCTGGATGCGGGCTTAATCGTGATCCAAATATTCCAACAATAGATCTTTTACTTTTCCTGTCACCAAAGCGGTGAATTTCAAAGCTTGTTCACGATTGAAATAGAAAGCATGCTCATCCGCCAAATGGTCATCCGACTGGTCCAATGTCAGCCCCATTCCCAAGAAAGGGATTGAACGCATAGAGCTAATGCCCTCATAGACCGTCACAGGATGTTGGTGACGCGGATCTTTCTCGATTTTGTTGTACAAATCACGTACTTCCACTTCGTCCCCTTCGATCAATTGAAAGATAGACTTATCGCGGATGATCAAAATACCCGAAATTTCGCGTTGGATATTGTATTGCTGAGCTTTGACAAGCAACTCCACCAAACTCTTTTTGGTCAACGATTCACTGGGATGGCTGATATAAGCGAGATGGAAATATTTCTTAGGCGTATTGCTGTCAGACATGATGCTCAGAGCTCCTACGAGAAAAAATGCGTGTCCATTATAGACATAATTGAATGTAATAATTCATTTTTAAATAATAAAAAAATTGGTGGGACTAGCTGGATTCCCGCCTTCGCGGGAATGACGGCGGTTAGAGTGTTTTGTTGCTTGAGCAAACGCGGTCATCCAGTCAGGCCAAAATAAATTCAGCAATCAAAGTGAACTGCGTTTAAATGTAGTACCAGTATGAGTGAGAGTTTTATCTTACATTTAATGTATTCTTGAATCCATTCTAAGTCCAATTTGTTTGATGATGATCTCTGGGGCTGGAGGTTTATATCCAATA
>JACCDV010905523.1_pt1 | contig 32023 bp, 32 predicted proteins | sample 7446131 | NCBI WGS metagenome assembly JACCDV01 (sample SAMN15323448, study PRJNA562643) | freshwater metagenome | isolation source: river surface water | place: USA:Blue River Watershed | collected 2017-08-17 | reverse complement strand
TGCCAAAACATTGGCGAGAACGCTCATGGGGCTGATGTATCCCGAGAGCGCGATGATGACGGGTGAACAGAAGACCATCGCTGCGATTGGTGCAGCCAGAATTGTTGGCTTAATGCGAGGAGCGAAAAGTAATAACCCAGCTGTTGCTAGTACCGAGAGCGCAAAGCCCGGATCCCGCGCCTGAAAGGGATCAAGTAAGACAACAGCTGCGATAGCAAAACCAAGTGCAGGTAGTGAATCTCGACCGCGACGCGAAGCATGCGCTGCGAGCAATACCGCAGCCATGGCAGCAGCGCGCAAGACAGATGGTGATGGACGAACCAGCGCAATAAATGCTGCCAGCGCTAAAGCAGTTGCAAGTAAGCGATAGTTGGTGCGTCGGAAAATGAATTGCATCCCCCACAAAACGAAGGCAGAGACGATGGCGAAGTTAGCGCCACTGACTGCAACGAGATGAGTAAGACCAGACCGGCGCATTTCGTTCTTAAAATCTTCACTCTGCTTTGAGGTATCTCCAATCACCATTCCGGGAATGAGCGCGCCAGCATCTCCGCTTCCTGATGCATCTCGCAGCCCCTGTCGAATATGCGCAAGAGCTCGAGCCCATCGTGAAGCCTCGGTTGTCACAACTACTTTCTGGCTGACAATAAGTAGAGCTGCCACACGTCGCTCTTTACTCTCTACGACCTTCGCCTGCACCACAATCTTCTGACCAGGCAGCAACCCTTTGACTGAACTAGTTGCTGCAATAGTTCGCACAGGAATGCGCATCTGATGTTTCTGGTCAACAAGTAAGGCGTGACCAAGGAATGAGAAGCTCGTGGGCGCAAAGTTATCGCCGAAGACTTTTGGTTTAACCCGCACAGGATCAGTAGAGATTTGCAGAAGAACTTCAACTGATCGCCCCTGATAGCTCTGTATCTTGCTATTGCCGAGCGCTGCTAACCGAATCGACATGACGCTTGCACCAATAAGCAGAGCAATAAGCAGAACTGCAGAGCTCTGTTTGCTGCGCAAGATAAGAATAAGAAGGAGCGCAACCGCGGTAACTGCCCACGGTGCGCTCCAACTCTGTACAAGTGCGCCGACCCAGACCGCGCCCCCAAGTGCGAGAGCGCGGCTATCGATTACACGCGCAGCTTCTCTTTGAATTTGGCGAATGTGCTTGATCCAATTCCGGGAACCTTCATGAGATCTTCAACTGCCACAAAGGGGCCATTGGCTTTGCGAAAAGCCACGATGCGACCTGCAAGAACTGGGCCAATGCCATCGAGAGATTCAAACTCTTTCACGCTGGCACGATTAATCATGATGGGGCCGTTCTTGCGGACAGTCTTCTTGCTTCCAGAAAATCCAGATGACGAAGATGTTGGATAGATATAAATCTGCTCGCCATCTTTGAGGATGCGCGCTTGATTTACATCGGATGCATCAGCGCCCTTTTTCAGTCCGCCAGCTGCTTTAATGGCTTCAAAGACGCGTGCATTCAGGGGAAGCGAATACACACCGGGGCTGACGACAGCGCCTGCAACATCAATCATCAAGGTTTGCTCGACAACGCTCTCAACTTCTAAAGGAATAGGCGCTGCCACAACTTCTTGTGAAGAACCGCGCGCCACAAAGAGCGCTGATATCAAGACCACAAGGGTTGCGACAATGGCGAGCCCGCGTTTTTGTAGTGATGAGTAGTGGAGCTGGCTCCACCAAGTATTTACTTGAGTGAGATATTTACCTGCGATATTTGAATTATCCATGGGCGCATGGTGGAGCAGGAGTTCAGAGCGAACTCAGCGCGAAGCAGATGAATGTGGATAAGTTAGATAACGATATTGACAAGCTTTGGCGGGCGCGCAATTACCTTCTTAGGCGCAGCCCCTGCCAATTCAGCGACAATCGAAGGTAGAGCTAGCGCTGCTGCCTCAAAATCTGCCTCTGAGATATTCGGTGAAACGTTCATGCGATCTTTGATTTTGCCGTTGATTTGAATGACCGCTTCAACTTCATCATCAATCAGAAGTGCAGGATCAACTGTTGGCCATCCGGCGAGTGCAATCGCAGGCTTATGTCCTAAGCGCTCCCACATCTCTTCTGCAGTAAATGGTGCAACGAGTGAGAGCATGATGGCAATCGCCTCAGTTGCTTCGCGAACTGCTGGATCTGCTGCGCCACAACCAGAATCAATCGCCTTACGAGTTGCATTTACAAGTTCCATAACACGAGCGACGGCAACATTGAAGCGGAATGATTCAACAGCGAAGCTGGCATCGTTAAGCGCCTTATGAGTTGCCTTACGTAGCGAGATTTCCCCTTTACTGAAATCAACGCCAGGAGCGGATGTCACATCACCCGATAGACGCCAAGCGCGACTTAAGAATTTCACTGAACCTGATGGAGAAACATCGGCCCAATCAACATCATCTTCAGGTGGACCTGAGAAGACCATAGATAGACGAATCGCATCAACACCATGGTTTTCAAGTTCATCTGAGAGGCGCACTAGGTTGCCGCGCGACTTAGACATCGCTGAGCCATCCATGACAACCATTCCCTGATTGAGCAGGCGGGTAAATGGCTCAGTGAAGTCGAGCATCTTCATGTCATATAAAACCTTGGTGAAGAAGCGTGAATACAACAAGTGCAAGATCGCGTGGGTTACACCACCGACATATTGATCAACTGGTAGCCAGGTATCGATTTCTGCACGATTAAACGGCTCGTTTGCATTAGTCGATGATGGATAACGTAGGTAGTACCAAGATGAATCAACGAATGTATCCATTGTGTCGGTATCTCGCATGGCGGGGCCGGCGCACTTAGGACACTTGGTATTTACCCATTCAGTTGCTGCCGCAAGCGGTGATTGCCCCTTTGGCTTGAGATCAAGGCCCTTGGCATCTGGAAGTAGAAGTGGAAGTTCTGAATCTGGAACAGCGACTTCACCGCACTTATCGCAGTGAACAATAGGAATAGGCGTTCCCCAGTAACGCTGGCGTGAAACGAGCCAATCGCGCAAACGATAGTTACGTGCTGATTTACCAAGACCGTCTGCTTCAAGTTGCTTATTGATTGCCGCAATCGCATCGTTCTTGGTTAATCCATTGAGCGCGCCAGAATTAACGAGCTTTCCATCACCAGTTGTGGCGATTCCAGTTTCATTGGGATCTTCTTCGCCAGTTTCAACGACAACGCGCACAGGTAACTTCATGGCGCGGGCAAAATCTAAGTCGCGCTGATCATGAGCTGGAACAGCCATGATGGCGCCAGTTCCGTAATCAGCCAGAACATAATCAGATGCCCAGATTGGCAACTTCTCGCCATTAACTGGATTAATTGCAAAGCGCTTTAAATCAACCCCTGACTTAGGGCGATCTGTGGCAAGGCGATCAATGTCGGATGCCGCCTTAATCTTTTCAAGATAAGAATTGAACTCAGCTTCAACTGCTGTACCTGCTGCAAGTTCGGCAGCCAGCGCTGAATCTGCTGCTACAACCATAAATGTTGCGCCATACAAAGTATCGGGGCGGGTTGTGTAAATTGTTACTGGTTCAGTGCGACCTTCAATAACAAAGTTAACATTGGCTCCTTGTGAGCGACCAATCCAGTTGCGCTGCATGAGCAGAACTTTGTCGGGCCATTTACCTTCAAGCTCTGCCATGTCATCAAGAAGGCGATCTGCATAATCAGTGATCTTGAAATACCACTGATTGAGCTTCTTCTTTGTTACGGCCGAATCACAACGTTCGCATAGACCGGCTACTACTTGCTCATTTGCCAATACTGTCTGGCATCCTGGACACCAGTTAACTGCAGAGTCTTTGCGATATGCCAGACCGCGATCATGAAGTTTGGTAAAGAGCCACTGATTCCACTTGTAGTACTCAGGGTCGCAGGTGTTAAAGACGCGATCCCAATCGAATGAACAGGCGTAGCGACGCATAGATGATTTCTGCGTTGCAATATTTTCGTAGGTCCAAACACGTGGATCTTCATTGCGCTTAATCGCTGCATTTTCAGCAGGTAAACCAAAAGCATCCCACCCGATTGGGTGCATGACGTTAAAACCTTTTTGAATCCAATATCGTGCAATCACATCGCCGAGCGCATATGCCTCGGCATGGCCCATATGAAGATCACCCGATGGGTATGGAAACATATCGAGTACATACTTCTTAGGGCGCGGATCATCGGCGCGACCTGATTTAAATGGTTCTAGCTTGTCCCAGATTGGAAGCCACTTCTCTTGAACGTAGGCGAAGTCATACGCCTGATGTTCAGATGAAGTTTCCATTAGTCCATTCTATCTAGAGTGCTGCTCTACAAACTTCTGTGGAGATAAGGGGAATCGAACCCCTAACCTCTTCCATGCCATGGAAGCGCGCTACCAATTGCGCCATATCCCCATACCTTTATCAGAAACGCCAGATCGCCTTCGGCTTTTGTCGTTTCCGATGCAAACTTTACCGCACTGAATCAGGTATGACTGCCCCAGATTCTTCGCCATATACAGGCTCTGGGATTGAACCTGCATTATGTTCAACCAGCAACCAGCCCTTCGGTGAATGATCAAGAATCGACCATTGTGCATTTGAAAGCCCGCCGATGCGAGACCAGAATGGAATTGGTAGCTCTAAATATGAGCCGATGATCGTGCGCGCTGTTCCACCGTGCGTTGCCACAACGATGCGTTGGTTATCTTTACCAACAAGTGCATCGGTAATTGCTGCCACTGCACGCGCGCCAACTTCGCTGCGTCGTTCACCGATTCCACCAGCAGGGTTATCGCCACCAAGTGACCATTGACGCAAATTATCAAGGTCAACTTTACGGATTTCATCTCCGGTAAGGCCTTCCCAATTTCCACAGTTGGTCTCGCGCAAGCGTTCGTCAGTAAGAACTTCTAACCCAGTCAATTTAACTAACTCGTGCGCGGTCTTCTGTGCACGGTCAAGATCGCTGGCAATCAACATCGTTGGGTTGATGGCAGCGATAAGAGGGGCTGCATGTGCTGCTTGAAATTTACCAACTTCATTAAGCGGAATATCTGTGTGGCCCTGGAACTTATTTGCCACATTCCAATCGGTCTGACCATGGCGCCATAAAATAATCTGATTAGCCACGTGCTGCAGCCTCTTCCTTGACGATATCGAGCTCAATCTTTGGGCAGTCATTCCAGAGACGATCTAACATGTAATAACGACGTAGCTCGCTGGATTGGATATGAACTACTAAATCTGAGTAATCAAGGAGCACCCATTCATCTGTGCCTTCGCGGCGAAGTGGCTTATCGCCGGCTAAACGAAGTTTTTCTTCAACTTGGTCAGCAATCGAGTCAATCATCTTCGCATTGGTAGCGGTGATGATTAAGAAGACTTCACTGAGAACCGTCTGATCCGAAAGATCAAGGGCAACGAGTTCAGAACCGAACTTTTCAGCAGCAGCGCGAGCTGCAATCTGAGTTCTTTCAACGCATGACTGGCTAGCTGGCATAGAGGTTATTCTCCTTGATAAAGGCTGCAACTGCCGCCGGTACTGCCTTTGATTTATGTTCGCGAATCTCAGTAGCTGACACTCGGAGAGCGTCAATCTGCAGATTTGCCTGGCCTGGAAAATCTGGACGATCAATGACGAGAAACTCGACCATCTGCTTTAACTCTTCGGCGCGATGCCATTGATCAATCTTCTCGTAGGCATCGGTGCCGACAATCAGAACGATCTGTGCACCAGGATATGTCTGCGCCACAGCTTCGACGGTATCAATGGTGTAGCTCGGGCCTTCGCGCAGGATTTCAATGGGATTTACTTCAACGCGCTTCTTAATGTCATCAGGAAGTGAGCTCACTGCCAACTGGCACATCTGTCTACGTTGTGCACCTGTTGCCTGTGGCGCGCCATCGCGCAGACGTGGATTTCCTGCAGGAAGTACCAAGAGAGTATCGACGAGATTTTGGGCGATCAGGGTTTTAATCACATGAAGATGGCCATCATGGATGGGATCAAAGGTCCCGCCGTAAAGACCAACTTTCACTATAACGCGGCTCTACTTTTGCTTACTTGTCTAAACGAAGTGTGATGTAGAGAAGAAAGACAAATACTCCAAAGGCGATAACTCCAAATGCTTCTGGAGAGATAGGAAGTTCACGAACGACTTCAGATGCCTTATTAATCATGGCGCTAGATTACTACTTTCCCGCTAGAAGTTCTAAAAAGCGGGCTTCATCAATGATTGCCACGCCCAACTCTTGGGCCTTGGCCAGCTTGGAACCTGGATCACTGCCGACCAAGACATAATCAGTTTTCTTGGATACAGATGACGATGGTTTGCCACCATGTGCTGTGATGGTTTCGGCGATTGAATCGCGGGTAAATTGATTGAGTCCCCCGGTAACAACAAAGGTAAGTCCCGCCAGAGTCTGTGGCATTTCAGCTGACTTTTCATTAACCATGGCAACGCCGGCCTTGGTCCAAGAAGAAATAATGTTGCGATGCCAATCAATCTCAAACCATTCAACAACGGATTGTGCAATCACTTCACCAACACCATCAATGGCTGCAAGTTCTGTAACTGAGGCCTCTGAGATCGCCTGCATACTTCCGAAATGCGTTGCTAGCGCTTGCGCTGCCGTTGGCCCCACATGGCGAATCGAGAGCGCGACGATGGTGCGCCATAAAGGTCTCTTCTTCGCTTCTTCGAGTGCAGCAAGTAACTTCTCGAGGTTCTTGCCTTTACTGCCATCTTTCTTGGTGAAGAACTCGGACTTCATGAGCTGGTCTTCGGTCAAAGCGAAGATATCTGCCTCATCGGTAATGATCTTGTCTTGCAAGAGCGCAACTGCCGCTTCGTATCCGAGAACATCGATATCAAGGGCTGCACGTGAACCAATGTAGTAAATACGTTCACGCAGTTGTGCAGGACAGCTACGGGTGTTGGGACAGCGGATATCAACATCGCCTTCTGTGATCGCACGTAAATCGCTGCCACATTCTGGGCATTGAGTTGGCATCACAAATGCCTTCTCTTTTCCGGTACGGCGATCAAGAACGGGCCCAAGTACTTCAGGAATTACATCACCAGCTTTGCGGATAATGACTGTATCGCCAATCAGAACGCCCTTGCGCTCAATCTCTTCTTGGTTATGCAGCGTCGCATTGGTAACTGTCGACCCAGCAACCTTAACTGGCTCCATAAATGCAAAGGGAGTCACTCGTCCTGTTCGACCAACGCTGACTTTGATATCAAGTAACTTGGTGGTGACTTCTTCAGGTGGATACTTATAAGCAATCGCCCATTTAGGTGCGCGCGATGTAAAACCTAACTTCTTCTGCTCAGAGATCTGATCTACCTTAATGACTACGCCATCGATTTCATGTTCAACGTCGTGGCGATGCAGATTGTAATTTTCAATGTAGGCCAGAACTTCTTTTCGGCTCTGACAGACTTTAAAGCGGGTAGATGTTGGTAGCCCCAATTCTTTTAATTGTGCATAGGCATCAGATTGTGAAGTAAGTGAAATACCTTCGCTAGCACCGATTCCGTGGACAACAACATCAAGTGGGCGAGAAGCGGTGATGCGCGGATCTTTCTGGCGTAGCGATCCAGCAGCGCAATTTCGGGGATTGGCAAAGAGTGGTTTACCTGCCTCTTCCAACTCTTCATTAAGTTGGTTAAAGGCGGCAACAGGCAAGAAGACTTCGCCACGAACTTCAATCAGAGTTGGAATCTTCTTACCTGACAACGTGTGCGGCAGACCTTTGATGGTCTTCACATTAAGCGTTACATCTTCACCGGTAACGCCGTTGCCGCGAGTAAGTGCTCGTACCAACTGACCATCTTGATAGAGCAAGTTGATTGCCAGGCCATCGACTTTAAGTTCGCAGAGATACTGAGGAGAAGGGCTCTCTTTTTCTACGCGATCAAACCAAGCTGATAGTTCGTCGCCATCAAAGACGTTATCAAGGCTCATCATCTTCTCAATGTGGTCGTGCTGCTCAAAAGTTGTAGCAAATCCCCCGCCAACGCCAAGAGATGGTGAATCTGGTTCTAAAAGCTCTGGGTTTTTAGCCTCAAGAGTCTGCAACTCTTTGAGAAGTGCATCGAATTGCGCATCGGTAATGGATGGTTGATCTAAAACGTAATACTTAAATTGGTGGTCACGAATCTCTTGCGTGAGTTCAATAATGCGGTGGCGCGCTTTATTCTTATCAGTGGCGCTCATGCAGTCTCGCAGATTGTTGCTGAACCAACTACGCGATCACCATCGTAAATCACCATCGCCTGACCGGTTGCTAAACCAAGTAGGGGCTTATCTAGTTTGGCAACGAGCTGGCCGTTATCCATGTAATAGGTGCAATCAAGCGCTGCTCCATGTGCGCGCACTTGTACAAAGCCGCGAGTAGGAACTGCCGCAACTTCTGGGCCACAGAAGATTGGCTTTTCACCGCGCATCGATGTCACGGCTAAATCTTCTCGCGCACCTACGACAACAGTGTTGGTGACAGGTTCAATCTTTAATACAAATCGTGGTGAACCATCTGGAGTCGGAACCGTGAGGCCCAGCCCTTTACGTTGTCCGATTGTGTAGGTGTAAGCGCCTTTATGTTCGCCGATCTTGGTGCCATCTTGGTCAACAATCGGACCAACTTCGCTACCCAAACGATCGCGTAACCAACCGGCGTTATCTCCAGATGGAACAAAACAGATGTCATGGCTATCTGGTTTCTGCGCTACTGCAAGGCCGCGCGCCTCTGCCTCAATACGAATATCAACTTTCTCTGTATCCCCTAATGGAAATATTGCACCGTTGATCTGTTCGCGGTTGAGAACTGCAAGAACGTATGACTGATCTTTCAGTGGATCTACCGCGCGATGCAGCGTGCGACCTTCAGGTGTTTCTTGTGTGCGCGCATAGTGGCCAGTGACAACGCCATCAAAGCCCATCGCCTTGGCGCGATCTAGAACAGCTGCAAATTTAATCTTCTCGTTGCAACGCAAGCATGGATTGGGAGTTCGACCTGCTGCATATTCACTCATAAAGTTTTCGACAACGCCCTCATGAAATTCATCTGCCATATCCCAGATATAGAAAGGAATACCAATGACATCGGCGGCGCGACGAGCATCATGAGAATCTTCAATGGTGCAACAGCCACGAGCGCCGCTGCGGTATTTCTGTGGATTGGATGAAAGAGCGAGGTGCACGCCAATAACTTCATGTCCTGCTTCTACTGCGCGCGCTGCAGCAACTGCAGAATCAACGCCTCCGCTCATGGCGGCGATGATCTTCATGAACGCCCCACGGCATGTGCGGCTAGGCCACGTTCGATGACGCGTGGCAGAACAGAGAGCGTGTAATCAACATCGGCTTGCGTGGACGTTGAGCCAAATGAGAAGCGAAGAGAAGATTGTGCAACCACATCACTAAGGCCCATCGCCATCAAAACGTGGCTAGGACGATGCACGCCAGCAGTGCAAGCTGCTCCGGTTGAACATGAAACTTTCTCAGAATCCATCAGAAGTAAGAGCGAATCACTTTGCGTTCCAGGAAAGGTGATATTTGAAATTCCTGGAAGTCGCGGTGATGTTTTTCCGTTAATCACAGCATCAGGTCGCACCGAAAGCACGCCTGCCTCAAATCCATCACGCAGTTCTGCAACTTTTTTAGAATCATAAAGATGCGCTTCAACGGCCGCCGCAAAGGCGACGATGGAAGGAGCATTGAGTGTTCCACTACGGATATCGCGCTCTTGTCCCCCACCATGCAGCAGTGGTGGGATTTCAACTGCGCGTCGCAGAATCAGCGCACCGATGCCAAGTGGTCCGCCCACTTTATGAGCGCTAATGGTCATCGCAAAGAGCCCAAGATCTTTATAGGAAAGTGGAACCTTAGAAAAACTCTGTACCGCATCACAATGAACTGGAATATCTCCAGCAATCTCGACTATTTCACCAACTGGCTGAATAACGCCAGTTTCGTTATTGCTATGCATAACGGAGATAAGCGCAATCTCGGACCCGCGTTCTGCCACTAGCTTTCGCAGAAAATCTAAATCGGTTACACCTGCGCTGTTGACAGGCAGCTCAATGAGTTCAGCACCTTCGTGATCGACCAGCCAATGTGCAGGATCTAGAACTGCATGATGCTCAATACTGGAGACGACAATGACCTTCTTGCCTGAGTGCCAATACAAACCTTTTATTGCGGCGTTATTTGCTTCAGTGCCAGAGCCGGTGAAAATTACTTCGCTCGGTAGGCAGCCAATCGCCTTCGCCAACTTTTCGCGCGCATCTTCTACATCTTTACGAGTTGAGCGACCTTCAGTATGAAGTGATGATGGATTACCTAGCTTGCGAAGAGATGCGTTCATCGCCTCAATGGCAACATCGAACATCGGCGTAGTTGCCGCATGGTCGAGATAGACGCTCATGGGAGCAGTCTAGTTCGTGGTGCGGTATTAGCCTTTTTTGGCAGCAACTGCAGCGGTAGCCTGCGGCAGCACGTTGAAGAGGTCGCCAATGACGCCGAAATCTGCGATATCAAAGAGCGGCGCTTCTGGATCTTTATTGACCACCACGATTGTCTTTGAAGTCTGCATACCTGCGCGGTGTTGGATTGCGCCAGAGATTCCGCACGCAACATAGAGCTGCGGGCTAACGGTCTTTCCGGTCTGTCCTACTTGATGTGAATGTGGATACCAACCTGCATCAGTTGCAGCACGGGATGCGCCAACTGCTGCGCCAAGTAGGTCAGCGAAAGCTTCAACTGCGCCGAAGTTTCCATCGGTTCCGCGGCCACCTGAAACAACGATGTTCGCCTCAGTGAGCTCAGGACGTCCACCCTTTACTGGTGGTTGTGATGAAGCAATCGTTGCCTTCTTAGCAACGTCGCTAATTGCAGCGGTTGCGTTTTCAATCGCTGGGCTAGCAGCGCTTAAATCTGCATCAATGCTATTTGGGCGCACGGTAATAATTGGCGTGCCCTGTGAAACCTGCGAATGAACCGTGGTTGATCCACCAAAGACAAGTTGTGTTGCAGTGGCATCGGCTGACACATCAACTGCATCAGTGATAATTCCAGATTCAGTAAGTACTGCAACGCGCGCTGCAACCTCTTTACCAAAGGCGTGGGATGCAATGAGCAAAGCAGCTGGTGACTTATCTTTCACAACGCCAGCTAGCGCATCAGCCACTGCTGCTACTCCGTGAGACGCAAAGTCGTTTGATTCAATGACAATAACGTTGCTGATTGGTCCAAGGTTCACGGTTGCAGCAAGCGCTGCTCCTTTACCGGCAGGTGCAAGAACGACAGCGGAGACAGAGCCGATACGTGCTGCAGCAGTAGCTAGCTCTGCAGTTGTCTTAGTTGCGTGATCGCCTGAGAAATCAGCGAGGATCAATACTGTGCTCATATCAACTTCTTCTCTGCTAGGAATGTGACTAACGCTTCGCCGCCGCTACCTTCATCGGTGACCTTAAGTCCTGCAGCACGTGGTGGGCGCGGGGTGGCATCTTTTACTTGCGACCACGCGCTCTGCGCTGCAACGCCAACGGCTGCCAAATCTTTCTGCTCAATCGTCTTCTTCTTCGCTGCCATGATTCCCTTGAAGGATGGGTAGCGCGGTTCATTTATTTTTTCGACAACACTTATTACTACTGGGAATCCGGCAGACATTTCATCAACGCCTGCTTCAGTCACGCGAGTAATTGAAACCTTGCCAGCAGGATCAACAACAACTTTTGAAGCAAAGGTGAGCTGCGCCCAACCAAGGCGAGCGCTGAGCATCGCTGGAACAACGCTCATACGTGCATCGGTTGATTCGGTTCCGCAGATAACGATGTCGTATCCGCCATCGCTGATGACCTTGGCGAGAACTGCAGAAGTTGCGAGCGCATCTGAACCAGCAAGGGCAGCATCGCTAACCAAAATTGCATCGTTTGCACCCATCGAGAGCGCTTTGCGAACTGCCTCTGTTGCGCGCTCTGGTCCCATTGAGATCACCGTGACTGTATGTGGCCCGCCTTCTTCATTGCCACCATGCGCTTCTGCAATACGTAGCGCCTCTTCTACGGCATATTCATCGAGATCATTGAGAACAGCGTCAACGTTTTCGCGATCGAGAACGCCACCGACCATCTTCTTCTCAGCCCATGAATCAGGAACTTGTTTTACGCAGACAGCAATCTTCATACTGGGTATGTTACTGACGGGTAGGCTCTTTCACAACGCGAAAACCCCGATTGGCGCAGCAGCCACGGCAAGATAGGCCAGTGCTTCCAGCAGACCCGCGAACCCTCGGCGCCACCCTCACCGAGGGCGGTTGTAACTTCGCGATCTGGACCCAAGCAGCAACTGCCGTTGAGCTCTGTCTCTTCAATGAGGTCAATGGCAAGTTAGTTGAAACCCGCTTCGCTCTTTCGCATCGCAATGGACCCATCTGGCATGGCTACCTTGCGGGTGTGCGAGCCGGACAACGTTACGGCTATCGCATCTACGGAACCTGGGCGCCTGAATATGGATCCCGCTTTAACGCAGCCAAGTTGTTAATCGATCCATACGCCCACAAACTAGATGGCACCGTTGACTACGTCCCTGAAATTTACGGACATGTAGCAATTGATGGAACTGGCGCAGGCGATAACACGATTCGCGATAACCGCGATAGCGCAGGGTTTGTTCCATTCTCTGTTGTTACCGATTACCGCGCTCGCGAGATAAATCGCCCTATCTATTCATGGACACAAGAAGTTATCTACGAAGCGCATGTCCAAGGGCTGACCGCTAAGAATATGCAGATACCGGCCGAGGAGCGCGGCACCTATAGAGCGTTAGGACATCCCAGCACCATCGAACATTTAAAGCACTTAGGTGTGACCGCACTAGAACTGCTTCCAATTCACGCCTATGCAACTGAACCAGCAATCTGGGAACGCGGAAGAAAGAATCATTGGGGCTATAACGCCATCGCATTTTCTGCGCTGCACTCTGAATATGCCGCAACCGATGATCCTGTTACTGAGCTGCAGTGGGCTATCGATCGCTTACATGAGAACGGCATTGAAATATTTCTAGATGTTGTCTATAACCACACCGCTGAAGGTGGCGTTGGCGGTCCAACTTTCTCCTACAAAGGTATCGATAACAACTCTTGGTATCGCCATGACGGACAAGGCAACTACATCGATGTCACTGGGTGCGGCAATACCATTCGCGCATCAAGCCCACACGGTGTGCGCCACATTATCGATTCGCTGCGCTGGTGGGTTGAGGTTATTGGCGTAGATGGTTTCCGCTTTGACTTAACAACTGCGCTCTACTCAACACATTCCGCCTTTGATTCTGCCTTGATGTCTGCCATTGAAGCTGACTCGGTCTTACGTAATTTCAAGATGATTGCCGAACCTTGGGATATCTCTCGATATTCACTCGGCGACTTTCCGCATCCGTGGCGTGAATGGAACGATCGCTATCGCGACTCTGTGCGTCAATTCTGGTTAGGCGATTTAGCGCGTGGTTATGGCGAAGGAGTTTCAGATATCGCCGATGGAATTAGCGGTTCTTCCGATGTCTTCTTCTATCGCGGACCAACTTCATCTATCAACTTTGTTACCGCACATGATGGCTTTACCTTGACTGATTTGGTCACCTATTCACAAAAACGCAATGACGCCAACCGAGAAGATAATCGCGACGGCGCTACCGAAAATCGTTCATGGAATATGGGTATCGAAGGGCCAACTGATGATCCGCAACTGAATGCACTCCGTCATTCACTTAAAAAATCGATAATGGCCACCTTGCTCTTATCTGCAGGCGTTCCGATGATCACGATGGGCGATGAACTCTGCCGCACTCAGGCTGGTTCAAATAATGCTTTCTCTATGCCGCGAGATATGACGGTAGATATTGCAGATAGCCCAGAAACATTTATGGGTGGCTGGGCTAATCAATGGGAACTTACAGATCTGCAGAAAGATATGCGCGACTCGGTCGCAGAACTCACTCGTATTCGCAAAACCTATCTTGCCGATGTTGCTGCTGAGTTTTTCACGGGTCGTCTTGATTTAGGCACGCAACGAAAAGATATTGCTTGGTTTAGTTTGGGCGGCCACGAAATGACTGAAGCGCACTGGGCAGATGGAGAAAAGCGCAGCCTGACAGTACAAATTGAAGCAGGGCCAGATCGAGGACTCTTGTTACTGCTCAACTCTGCAACTGAAGAGACAGCATTTACCTTGCCTGATGAAAAATGGGGCACAAGTTTCCGTCGCATCTTCGATGCATCATCTCCAGTAGAAACACATCAACCCATCATTGAATTACCTGCGGCAAAGGTAAGCGTTGCGCCACACTGCGCTCAAGTCTGGCTAGTTACTCGTTCGTAACCCCATATATTTACTACGTGCTCGCCATACTCGCTCCCGGTCAAGGTTCACAAACACCGGGCATGCTCACTGCATGGCTTGAAGATGCAGAGCTGAAAAACCTTCTCACTTCTTACTCCAGCGCTATTGACCTTGATCTAGAGCGTTTAGGAACTATGGCTGATGCAGATGAAATCAAAGACACTGCTAACGCGCAGCCATTAATTGTTGCAGCTAGCTTGCTCAGCGCACATGCGCTCGGCTCAGATGTAAATGTCTCACTTGTAGCTGGCCACTCTGTTGGCGAGATTGCGGCAGCAGCACTTGCTGGAACTATGACCGAAATTGATGCGATGAAGTTGGTGCACCTGCGCGGGCAAGAGATGGCAAAGGCAGCATCTATTGCACCTGCGGGAATGGCTGCAGTTCTCGGGGGCGAAAGATCTGTTGTGCTTGCTGCAATTAGCGAACTAGGACTGGTGGCTGCAAATGACAATGGCGCCGGACAGATAGTTGCTGCTGGAAATCTAGAAGCGCTTTCGCAGTTAGCACCTGATGGTGCACGTGTGCGACCACTGGCAGTTGCTGGTGCATTCCATACCTCCTTCATGGAACCCGCCGTTGCTCCGCTACACGCAATGGCTGCAGGCATCGCCACAACACCCGCAAAAGTTTCAGTCATTTCCAATAGAGAAGGCGCGGTTGTGAACGATGGACGCGAAGTCCTTGATCGCATCGTGAGCCAGATTGCCAACCCAGTTCGCTGGGATTTATGTATGGAAACTCTGCGCGCCCAAGGAGTCACTGGCGTTATCGAACTTGCACCAGGTGGGACACTTGCAGGGCTCATTAAGCGCGCTGCTCCAGAGATTGAACAGTGCGCACTTAAATCTCCAGCTGATATCCCAGCAGCTCGTGAATTTGCAGCACGCCATGGAAAGGCATAAATGACAAAGGTAATTTCAACAAAGACCGGTACCGAGAGCCAAATTCTTGCAGTTGGTTCATACCGTCCTAAGAGACTTGTTCCTAACTCTGAAATTGTCGATCGCATCGATTCCAGTGACGAATGGATTCAGCAACGCACTGGAATTGAAACTCGACGCTTTGCAGGAAGCGATGAAACTGTTCTTGATATGGCGACGTGGGCTGCAGAGGCTGCTCTTAAGAAAGCCAAACTGACAATCACTGATATCGACACCATCATCGTCGCAACCATCACCTTTCCATTCCAAGCTCCCTCTGCCGCCACTGCAATCTTGCAACGCTTAGGCCATCCAAAGGCAGCTGCCTTTGATGTGAATGCGGCCTGTGCTGGGTTTTCATATGGGGTTGCGATGGCGCATGACTTCATTAAATCTGGCACCTCAAAACATGTACTTGTTATTGGCGCTGAAAAGATTTCAGACTTCACTGACCCTAACGATCGCGCTACCGCATTTATCTTCGCAGATGGCGCTGGCGCTGTTGTTATCGGACCTTCTCGCGATGCAGGAATTGGCCCAGTTGAATGGGGCTCTGATGCCGATAGCCGAGATGCCATTTTGATGAATCCATCATGGGTTGATATTCGCGATAACGAAACACAGTTAACAAAAGCTGGTGGTAAGTGGCCCAACATTTCGCAAGAGGGTCAGAAAGTATTCCGCTGGGCGGTTTTCTCAATGAGTAAGGCGGCCCTGAGCGCACTTAAATCTGCAGGGCTTACCGTTAACGATCTCGATGCATTTATTCCGCATCAAGCAAATATCAGAATCATTGAGACGATGGCAAAAGAGATGGATATGCCCGATTCAGTGATCATTGCAGATGACATACGTACAAACGGAAATACCTCTGCTGCATCAATTCCACTCGCCATGGATGCGCTCTTGGATAAACATCCAGAGCTGCATGGAAAATTAGCCTTGCTCATTGGCTATGGCGCAGGTCTCGTTTACGCGGGACAAGTTGTGAGATTGCCTGAAAAACCATAATTTTTCTCGAATTACTCCCCCGTTTACTGGGAAGTAAGGCCTTCCTTCGTAGACAATTACACACCTAAGGCAAGATAAGAGTAAGTAGAAGAGGAAGAACAATGGCGCTGTCACAAGCAGATGTACTTGCAGGAATTAAAGAGATCGTAGAAGAAGTTGCAGGAATTCCAGCTGCAAAGATCGAACTCGATAAGAACTTCACTGAAGATCTCGAAGTTGACTCACTCAGCATGGTTGAAGTTGTCGTCGCATGCGAAGAGCGCTTCGGCGTAAAGATTCCTGACGAGAAGGTAACTGAACTCGCAACTGTTGGAGATGCAGTCAACTTCATCGTTAACGCTGCTGCCTAACCATTTAGAATTCATAGTTTGAATTAGACGAATGTCTGAACGTCGCGTAGTAGTAACAGGCCTGGGGGCTACAACTCCCTTGGGCGCAGATGTCGAAACCACCTGGAAGGCGCTTCTTGCCGGCCAGAGTGGGGTCCGACTCCTCACCGAAGATTGGCGAGAGCTACTTCCTGTTCACTTCGCTGCAAGGGTTGCCGTTGAACCCGCAGATCAGATGGAGCGCGTTGAGATGCGACGCCTTGATCGCTCTGAACAATTCGCACTCGTTGCATCTCGCGAAGCTTGGAAAGATGCCGGATCTCCTGACGATATAGATAAAGAACGTCTCGGCGTTGTCATCGCATCAGGTATCGGCGGAGTCATCACTCTCCTTGATCAATTTGTAAATCTCAATGAAAAGGGCGCCCGCGGCGTTAGCCCGCACACAGTCCCCATGTTGATGCCTAATGGACCTGCTGCAAATGTAGGTCTAGAACTCAAAGCTAAGGCGGGAGTTCATACACCGGTCAGCGCATGTGCATCTGGAGCGGAGGCAATCGGTTATGCCTACGAGATGATTAAGAGCAATCGCGCCGACATCATTGTCACCGGCGGCGTTGAGGCAGCAATTCACCAACTTCCGATGGCTGGCTTTGCCGCCATGAAGGCGCTTTCAACACGTAACGATGCGCCACAGCGAGCTTCTCGTCCATACGATCTAGATCGCGATGGTTTTGTACTTGGCGAAGGTGGCGGCGTACTTGTTCTGGAAGAGTATGAATCTGCCAAAGCGCGTGGAGCAAAGATTTACTGTGAGGTTGCCGGTCAAGGTTTAACTTCTGATGGCTATCACATCGCAGCACCTGATCCAGATGGAGAAGGCGTGCAACGTGCAATTAAGTTTGCCTTACAGGCCTCTGGTTTATCTACAAAAGATATTGTCCATCTCAATGCCCATGCCACATCTACTCCAGCAGGGGATGTCGCAGAAGCAAATGCGCTGCGCAAAGCGCTTGGTGCAGATGCAGATCACGTTGCTGTCTCTGCAACTAAATCAATGACAGGCCATCTACTCGGCGGTGCTGGCGCAATTGAATCTGTCTTTATCGTCAAGGCGCTACAAGAACGCCTTGCTCCCCCAACAATTAATATCGAAAATTTAGATCCTGCTGTCACCATTGATGTCGTTCGCGACACACCGCGCCAACTTCCCGCTGGCGATATCGCCGCGCTCAATGATTCTTTCGGTTTTGGTGGCCACAACGTGGTGCTTGCATTTAAATCGCTCTAATCTAGGGCTATGTCAACAACGTTGTTGGACCCAGAAGCACGCATCGCCAAGCTTCTTGATTCAGCGAATTACGAACTTCTTCTGCCGCGCACTGATTGCGGAATGGTCGCTGCAACTGGGCTCATTAAAGGAAATAAAGTTGTTGTCTTCGCATCCGATCCCACAATTAAAGGTGGCGCACTTGGTATCGAAGGTTCGCAGGTAATAGTTCAGGCTTATCGCGCCGCAATGGGTGCGCAAGTTCCGGTCATTGGTATCTGGCACTCAGGTGGTGCGCGGCTAAGCGATGGAGTTGCATCCCTTAACGCTTTCGGCGAAGTCTTTCAAGCGATGGTCACAGCAAGTGGCCGCATTCCACAACTTTCACTCGTCTTAGGGCCAACTGCAGGTGGCGGTGCATATGGTCCGGCGCTTACCGATGTTGTTGTCCTTGCACCCGAAGGTCGCATCTTTGTCACAGGTCCTGATGTCGTGAAATCTGTAACTGGTGATGTTGTAGATATGGCACTTCTCGGCGGACCCGAGGCGCATAGTAAGAATTCGGGCGTTGCTCATGTGATTGCACCTAGTGAAGAGATTGCCTTTAGTGAAATCCAAGATCTTGTCTCGCTCTTTGCCAATCAAGGTTTGATGGCTACAGATGTTGCCGACGTTCCTCTGGCGCACTTAGTTCCTGATGCAGCGCAGCGAATCTATGAAGTCCATCCACTTGTTGATGCAATTCTCGATAGCGATGGCGAGAAGCTAGAACTACTTGATATGTGGGCTGAGAATATGACCACGGTTATTGGGCGACTTGGCGGCCGCACGGTCGGCGTAATCGCCAATAACCCACAAGTCATCGGTGGCGTTCTCGATTCTGCCGCGGGTGAAAAAGCGGCGCGCTTTGTGCGCACCTGTGATGCCTTTGGAATTCCACTGATTGTGATTGCAGATGTCACCGGCTTCTTACCTGGAATCGGCCAAGAATGGGAAGGCGCTGTGCGACGCGGTGCAAAGTTATTGCACGCCTTTGCAGAATCCGTTGTTCCGCGCGTTACCGTCATTACTCGCAAGGCTTACGGTGGCGCCTTTGTTGCGATGAACTCCAAATCACTCGGTGCCACCCGCGTCTTTGCTTGGCCTCAAGCAGAAGTTTCAGTGATGGGGGCAGTTGCGGCAGTGCGCGTATTGCACCGCCGATTACTTGCCGATCTTCCAGAAGAACAGCGCGCTGATATGGAGCTAGAGCTGGCAGCAGAACATGAGCGAGTTTCAGGCGGAGTTGCGCGCGCAATTGAGATTGGCGCAGTCGATGAAATGATTGAGCCCGATAAGACTCGAAGTGCGATAGCTAAGGTGCTAGCTGAATCGGAATACCGCCGCGGTTCGCACGGCAATATCCCTCTTTAACTAATCTGATTTACTTAACGTCGAAGGTGACAGAGACTGTAGAAGTAACTGTCTTTTCAATGCTTGATGTGTCATAGGCGCCGGTATCTTGCGTCATCGTTGAATCCGGTGTCGTTACTTGGAATACGCCAGAACGCACTGATTGAACTGAACCAACCTTGCCGCCAACTGCCTTGGTGATTGCCTCTGCGCGGATCTTGGCATCCTTCATCGCTTCTTCGAGCAACTTAGGGCGCATCTCAGGAAGGGTTGAGATGTAGTACTGAGGGCCGTAGTTGTTGACTGTTACGCCACGTTGAAGAAGCGAACCAATTTCCTGAGACAACTTCGCTACCAACTGAACATCGTTTGTGCGAACGACAACATCGCGAGATGCGCGATAGTTGAGAATTTTGCCGGTGTTATTTCCGTTGACCCATTGCTCATTTCCATAGGATGAAACTGAACCTAGTACGAGGGCATCTTTAGGAATTCCACCATCTGTTAGATATTGAGTCACCGCTTCTACATCTGCTCCAACGCGAGCTACGGCTTCAGCAACGGTAGGACGGGTGAGTGAAACATTGAGCGTCCACACAACATTATCTGCAGTTGCAGATGTCTTGGCAGATCCAGTAACTGTAATGCCATTTGTATTACGAGCTGCAAATCCTGCACCGACTTGGAAGAGTCCACCACCCAGCGCTGTTGCAATGATTACTGCAACTGCAATATAGAGAATAAAGCGGCGACGTTCAGTTGAACTCATAGGTGCTTGTGTTGTCATGGCTACATTCTATATGGCGCGCAGGCGAGCAATCTCTTGCAAATCTACTCCGCGGAATGGTTCAAGCGCAGCATCCCAAGGTTTTCCGAGTGCTACCTCTAAATTCTCACGAAGTTCTAAGTCATCAAAGTTGGAAAGCGCCTTAGCAATTTGACTCTCACTTATCTGAATGTTTCCGGCTGTATCAAGGCTGGCGCGATGAATTCCTAATTCAGGGGTACAACGAAAGAGTTCGCCACCATTCTTATCCAGTTCATGCACTTCAAATCGCAAGTAGTGCCAATTCTTGAGCGCTGTTGCCGCCTTTGCGGCAGTTCCGGCGGCTGCGCGGAACTCAAGCGAAGTTCGCGAGGTTCCGGGTGCGAGTGGTTGATCGCGCCATGAATAGTTTTGGGGCGAACCAAGTAAAGAGTTGAGACCCCACTCAATATGTTGACGCAGGGCAGATGGCGCCGAATGAATGGTCAGGTGACCGTTCATATAAACGTGTTGCATAAAGTGCTCCTAGCAAGGCGCAGAATTTGTGCGACCTTCCCCGATCCACAACTGCCAACTGCTAGTGAGTGCCTTATTTATACAACTTTCCACTGACTTTGTGAATATAGGAGCTTTTGCGGACGATTTTGAGCGTGATTTACCAGAATCCGAAATAGGTCTACGCCTTAGTAGCGGGTACGCTTAACCCTAGTCGGACGCTTTATCAGTACCCGTTGTTAGATGTAATTCTTTACTCGGTATGGCTGTAGCAAGACGAAGACTGGAGTTCGAGGAATTCTCGAAATCCCAACATATCGAAGGAATAGTAAAAACATATGGCAACAGGCACAGTTAAGTGGTTCAACTCTGAAAAGGGTTTCGGTTTCATTGCAGTTGATGGTGGCGGACAAGATGTATTCGTTCACTACTCAGCAATCCAAGGAAACGGTTACAAGTCCCTTGAAGAGGGTCAGGCAGTTTCATTTGAGGTCGTCCAGGGTCCAAAGGGTCCACAGGCTGACGCAGTAAATCCTGCTTAATTAAAAACACTTACAGATAAGGCTCGCTCAAGAAATTGAGCGGGCCTTATTTTTTATATCTACTTACTTGGCTCTGGCGGAAGTTCGCCTAACTTTTCACGCATTGCGTTAACTTCTTGAACTGGAGATAAATCTTTCCCGTTCTTCCAAGCATTCAAATACTTCCACGGCAAGACAGCGCCGCGGCGAACCCACCATGTATCTGCTGGTGTTGGCCAAGAGATTCCAAAGTGAAGATGTGGGGCTGTGCCACGCGCACTTCCTGTTGAACCAATTGTTCCAAGCAACCTACCTGCCTTTACAACTACACCTGGCTGAATACTTGCAGGGATAGAACGAAGGTGTGATCCGTAATAGCGCACACCATCATCGCCAATAATGGAAACTGAAAGACCACCGCGAGTAATACCTAGATTGGGTGGGCTTCGCCAGGTATCAACGCGACTTACTTCATCGACAACACCGCTAGTTGGCGCAACAAAGCGACAACCTGCTTTAGCCAAGATGTCAGAGGCTGGGTAGTCGTGGTGCGCGCGGGCATAGTTGACTTCGCAGTTCACGACTGGAAATACATATACGGGCGCAGCCTGTGCACTTGGAATAGTTGTCAAGACAAGCGTAAGAGCGAGCAATTTTCTTAACATGGCGCAGAGCCTAACTAATGTGCGCTCAATTCTTGAGTGCGGCGCGGTCGAGTTTTGCTGTGACAATCATGTGAGGAACTGTCAGAGCCCAAATAGTGACCAAGGTCAGCCAGAGGAATTGATCTGTGATGTCATCGCGTGAAAAGCCAGCAAGAAGTGCAACAAAGATCAGAGTTCCAAAGAGCGCGGGCAGACCTGGAATAACTGCTTTACGAAATGCTGCACCTGAATCAGCTCTCTCGTAGGCGGCAATAGATGCAGGAAGCAGGGATGAAAGGCGGGCGGTATGGCGCATCGCATGCCAACATCCAAAGTAGACAGCAAATGCGACAAGGGGTGGCGCGATAGCAGCCAGAGCTGCCAGCAATGCGATATCAAGACAGTCGCGATAACGCTTGCGTGATGCCAGAGCCAATAATGAGATTGTTGCAATCGCTGCAACTGCCAGTTGTATCTCTGCGTCATACCCGTAATGCCAGTTAACGAGATTGCTATTTACCTTCTCCAGAGCTTCAGTGCTGCGGCTATTTACCAAGGGAATTGCTACAGGTAGCGCTCCCCCAGCGCTGGCGTAAGCCCAGACAGGTAAGTGCGCAGTTGAGCGGCCCTTGAGGCGATCTAACTCGGAGATAAATGCGCTATCTCCGATACCAAAGTGAGTAGCACTCATTATGACAACGCCGATGAAGCCCCACACATTCCATTGCAAGATTGCCCAGATTGCTGCAAGTGCAATAGCGATATAGATGGTTATAAAGAAGGCCATTTTGAGGGGCTGCGCTTTAGGCAGCGTCACTAAATGATCGAGTGCGCCATGTGGAATACCAACAGCTAGCGCAATCACGGCAAGTACTACCTGCCAGTTAAGCGAATCACTTCCGAGCCACGATGAAAAAACAAGAGAGAGCCCAATAGCTAAAGCAACTGCTCCACTAGAGAAGGTGCGGACTCGTGAGAAAGTTCTCAACTTTGCTGTGTCCATAAACGCCACAGTAGCAATTTTCGCCCTCGACTATGCCAAAATGCGAACATGAAACAGTGGTCATATATGGCGATGCTCATATTTACCTTCTGCGGCTCCGCCTGGCTTGAGATTTATCTCAAGACCGGTGTGCTCCGTCGCATCAAACGCGTTGCTATCAGCGTGCTTCCTATCAGTGCGCTCTTCCTTGCCTGGGATGCATATGCGATTGCACAAGGACATTGGTTCTTTGATCGCGAGCAAATTCTGGGAATTTATGGACCTCTCAATATTCCACTTGAAGAGTATCTCTTCTTCATCATCGTTCCGATGGCCGCCATCTTCACGATTGAAGGCGTCACAAAAGTTAAACCACATTGGCGAAAGGATGAGTTCGGCGAATGATCTACTCTGATATCGCGATAGTGGCTTTCTCGCTGGCAGTCATGAATGACCTATTTGGCTTTAAGACTTCGCTTTTGACTCGCCCTGCATTTTGGACTTCTTATGCAATCATCTTGCCATTCCAATTCTTAACGAATTGGTGGCTGACTTCGCGCAACATCGTGATGTATGACCCTGAAGCCATCGTCGGTCTTCGCTTCTTCTCAGCACCTGCAGAAGATGTACTCTTCGGCTTCGCGCTGATATTGAGCGTGATGGGGCTATGGGAAGTCTGGGGACGTAAAGGTTTTCAGCGCCACTAACGTAACGCCGCAAAAAATTACTTAGTTGAGTTAGCCGTGGGCCGCAGCAACTGCTGCGTACATGATCTTTCCTTCATGCACGTTCAGTCCTGCAGCTAAACCTGCATCATCTTCCATCGCCTTCTGCCAACCCTTATTGGCAAGCGCCAATGAGTACTTAAGGGTCGCATTAGAAAGCGCAGCTGTTGATGTTGCAGGAACTGCGCCCGGCATATTTGCTACACAGTAATAGAGCGAGTTATGAACCTTAAATGTTGGATCTGCGTGAGTTGTTGCATGAGATCCTTCGAAGCAACCGCCTTGATCAATGGCAACATCTACCAATACTGAGCCTGGCTTCATCTTGGCCACTATCGCATCGGTAACAAGTTTTGGCGCAGCAGCTCCAGGAATAAGAACTCCACCCACAACTAGGTCAGCTTGAATACAGAGTTCTTCAATCGCATATGGAGAAGATGCAACTGTCTTGACCTGTCCATGGAACATTTCATCGATTTCACCAAGGCGCTTGAGATTAATGTCGAGCAGAGTGACATCTGCGCGCAGACCAATAGCCATCGCAGCCGCTGATACTCCAACGCTTCCGCCACCAAGAATGACGACCTTGCCTGGAGCAACTCCTGGTACTCCGCCGAGCAATACGCCGCGTCCGCCATTAGGGCGTTGCAGCGCTGCCGCACCCACCTGAATCGACATACGTCCTGCAACTTCTGACATTGGCGCCAAGAGCGGAAGGAAGCGATTTACTTCAACAGTTTCATAAGCAATCGCTGTGACGCCTGATTTAACAATCGCATCTGTGCATTCGCGAGATGCTGCTAAGTGAAGATAGGTAAAGAGGATCTGACCCTTACGCATGCGGTGATATTCCTCAGCGATTGGTTCTTTCACCTTAATAATCATCTCGGACTTCGCCCAGACTTCATCGGCGGTATCGAGGATTGTCGCCCCAGCTTTTACATATTCGCTATCGGTGATTGATGAACCTAGCCCTGCGCCCTTTTCAACAAAGACTGTGTGGCCTGCAAGAACTAGAGAGTGAACTCCTGCCGGTGTATTTGAAACTCGAAATTCATTATTTTTAACTTCTTTTGGGATACCGACAAGCACCATTAACTCCTTAGTCGACGCTGACTGATTGGGACTTGTCCGATGCTACTCCTAGAGCGCGCGAAAATGAAAAAGCAGTCCACTTTCTGGTTTTAGGACAGGTAATTGCAGGCCAATGTGTGCAAAGTGATCGCCAGTCATAGTCACAGTAGACCACCACCCTGGTCCACGTTTTTGCATAAAGTCAGCAGAACTTAACTCTTCCTCTACTGTGACTTGATAGACACTCTCTTTATCGAGGCCATCAAAGGTTGCTAGCTGTGGTCCAAAAGTATCCAGGGTTGATAGCTGCATATAAGTAAAGATTGCTTCTTTCTTATTCTGCGAAATCGTGCCATATAGGTATGCACTTCCAACGATTTCATCGCTACGCACGACAGTTCCTGAATGCAAAAGTCCGCGATGTTTCTTGTAGAAATCTACATATGCCTTCAAGACCTTTGTCTCTTCTGCATCCGCTTCGCTGATATTCCACTCAATTCCAGCATGTCCAAAGAGCGCGTTAAGAGCTCTAAAGCTAATCGAATGAGTGCGATGAGTTTGATGGCTGACTGTTGGGCCGATATGTGTTCCTAGGAATTCAGGTGGAATCACTAGCCCGGTCCAACGCTGAATCGGCTGACGTTCAAGCGCATCATTCTGATCAGAGGTCCAGAAGCGATCCGCATGTTCAATCATTCCTAGATCTACTCGACCGCCGCCTGATGAACAGCATTCAATCTCAAGACCGGTATGGCGGCGCTCGAGTTCATCAAAGAGTCGGTAGATGCCTTGTGACTGCTGAAGAACAGCCGGGCGGCCATCTGAAATGGGATCTGTCAGATGACGATTGTGATCCCACTTAATGTAGGCGATGTTATTTTCAGTAAGGACTGCATCAATCTGTGACAGCACGTGGTTATACGCGCCTTCTTTAGTCAGATCGAGAACTTGCTGCCAGCGACCTTCTACCGGGATGCGCCCTGGCTCTTGCAAGATCCAATCAGGGTGCGCCCGATAAACATCTGAATCGCGATTGACCATCTCGCCTTCAAACCAGAGTCCGAATTCAATACCTTTATCGTTGATGTATTTGATGATTGGTCCTAAACCATTTGGCCAAGCCTCTTTCGAAACTACCCAATCCCCTAGCCCTGACTTGTCATCACGGCGAGATCCAAACCATCCATCATCGAGCACAACCCGCTCTACGCCAATTTCAGCAGCCTTATCAACAATCTTACGAATTCCATCTTCATTGTGATTGAAGTAGACCGCTTCCCACATATTCAAAGTCAACGGACGTGGCTTCTTCTTTGTAATGTGGTTACTGCGAGATCTAATCCATGTGTAATGGTTATTGGTTACTCCATCTAAACCACGGTCGCTAAATGTTGCCACCGCTCGTGGGGCTTTATAGCTCTGCCCCTTTTTAAGAATAATTTCACCTGGCAAAAGATATTCGCCTGCGCCAATTGATTTATGTCCATCAATCAAACGTTCTACATGCGCCACATTGTTACCGCTCCAAGCCATACCAAGTGACCACGCTTCTCCGTGGCGGAAACCTGTACCGTGGTTGAGAGCTACTTGAGTAATTGTGTAGTCGTGGCCTGATCTTCCTTCAAAACCTTCTCGGCTGGTAAGCCCATAACCAATGGTGCGACGCTGTGGTTGACGCTCTTTAGTCCAGTGGCCATAGAAATCTAAAACTTCATCTGCTTGTTCAGCAAGAGGTAGCCAGTAAAGGAAATGCTCGAGAAAGTAATCACCCTCTGCAACGTTCTTTACTTCAGCATCCATCAACAAAATATCTGACTCTGTCAGCGTGTATGTCATAGAAATTTCAAGGCCAGCGATTACATCTTCAAACTCAACAGTAAGTGTCTGGTCCTTCTGAGACAGGCTCTTTACTGTGAAGCTATTTGACGCGCTTACTCCGCTGCGATGGCCGCGCAGAGCAGGATGGCCAGACCACCCACGTGAATGCTCGCGCAACACTAAATTACCAACCGCGTTGTCGAGGCCGCCGTGAGCCGATGATCTATGTAGAGCTGAGTCAATAGATTTTTCAAATTCAGAACTTAGGTTGCCAATCTTCTTTCCCCAATAAAGGATTGAAAGAGAGTCTGCCTCTCGCTCAAAAATAATAGAAGAGCGCGATTGGCTGAGGTGATTCATGGGTGAATCCTACCGATAGCTCTGGAGTGAAAATAGAGCAATGTCCTACTCTTTCTCAATGACTCCTAGGACCAAAGTCCTCTTAATTGGAATTGATGGTCTTATGCTCCAGCGAGCAATCGATTCGGGACGAGCCAGGACCCTGGCACATCTTCGCGGAAATTCATTTTTCAACGAAATGATTGTGGATCTGCCGACTGTATCTGGCCCAAGTTGGACAACCCTATTGACCGGTGTTACTCAAAGCACTCATTGCGTAGTCGATAATGATTTCAAGGAACATAAGCTAGCCAGCGCTCCAGATTTGTTAACGCTAGGAACTAGAAAATTCCCTGAGATCAAAACCTTTGCGGCTGCTGGTTGGCCGCCATTAATCGACCCAAACGATGTTGGTCCTGTAATTGCAACTCGAGCAGAAGATCAGCAATCAGGTAAACACTCTATCTTTGTCAGAGATGGCGAGACCAACGGGTATGAATCTGTTGATGTAGAAGTTGCACATGCAACGGTAAGAGAGATTCATGAGTCTGGACCTGATCTCAGTTTTGTCTATTTCTGTGGCGCTGACGAAGCTGGCCATCAATATGGAACCGTCGAAGGAAAGTACTTTGATGCCATTGAACGGATTGATTTACTTGTCGAAGCGCTACAGCAGGTAGTACGGAATAGGTGCGATAAGTTCCAAGAAAAATGGCTCATCGTTATAACTACAGATCATGGCCACCGCGATGAAGGTGGACACGGTGGAGATAGCAGTCAAGAACGCGCATCATTTGTGATTGCTCACGGGATTGGAAGAGAACACCCATCTTGGCCAGCGAATATCAAGCCTGAAGAGTTAGTCGGCCAAATTCTGGCGACGATATAAGATTGGCGCTGACGAGGCGGTAGCTCAGTTGGTTAGAGCCCCGAACTCATAATTCGGTCGTCGTCGGTTCGAGCCCGACCCGCCTCACCAGTTAATTGCGATGAAGAGAGTTGCCCTACATGACGAATAAGCAGCGAGATCTCGCTCCAGATGTTCTACGTGGATTCGCCCTCTTTGGAATTCTTGTCGTCAACATCCCGTTCATGGCTCTGAGCAGTGAGAATGGGGCCCGCGGTGAATTTGTTCAGGGCGCACTCAACGGTTCTGTAGCACTCATCATGTTGGCCCTCTTTGCCGGAAAGTTCTACCTTCTCTTCTCATTCCTTTTTGGCTTTAGCTCTGGCTACATCATCCAAAACGAGAAGCGCAATCGCGCTCGATGGGTGCGACGCTGTCTGGTCTTGATGGTCTTCGGCGCACTTCACTTCACATTCTTATGGCATGGCGACATTCTCTTCTTCTACGGAATCTTGGGGCTACTTCTCATTGCCTTCCTATTCCGAACAGAGCGAACCCTTAAAATTTGGACGCGCATCATCTATTCAACTTCATCAGTCATTTTGGTGGCTTTAGGTTCACTTATCTATATTGGCGAAAGATACTTTCCAGAAGAATCCAACGCTTCAATCCCGGACTCTGGTTTAGATGAAGTACTTCGAAATAGCACCTTCTTGGAATCCATTGCACCGCGAGTAGATCTCTGGGTCTGGGGATCTTTGGGTGCAGGGCTCCTTCTTCAAGGCGGCTTTGCCTTTGCCGCTTTCCTCTATGGATTACGTGCTCAACGCTCAGGTTTTCTCAGGGAACCATTTGATTCACAACGCACTTCTAGGATGATCAAGAATGGACTCATCTTCGGCCTTCCGATTCAACTGGCTTTAGCAATAATCGCAATACGGAATGAACAATCTGCAGATGTATCAGAAGCAATCCATCTCATAACTCTTTTCTTAGCTTTCATGGCAGCTCCCTTGCTCTCAATGGCTTATGTCGGCTTCATCCTTAAGTCTCTTCTTATCCGCCCTCGACTAGTTACCTGGATGGCACCAGCTGGAAAGATGTCGCTGACTGTCTATATCGGCGAATCAATCTTTGCCTCCCTTATCTTTGGTCCTTGGGGCCTTGGACTATTTCAGAAACTTGATATCTGGGCAGTCATGCTCGTGGCACTTGCAATCTGGTTAACACTTGTATGGTTCTCGACGTTCTGGCTTAAGCGCTTTAGGCAGGGACCACTTGAGTGGGTTATGTACCAATTAACTCGCAGTCGTAAGGCTGTTGCCAATGAGCAATAGACTCGACTAGATGATTACTTCAGCAAGACTTTTGAAGGTGGTCCTATCTATCTTCCTCGCACTTTCCTTGATGCTGCAATTCCTCTCTTTCCCCGGGCAATTTCGCTATATGGCGGAGCAAGAGCCAGATAATGCATATCTGCGTTGGCCCTTAACTGCTCTGGCTTTCACCATGATTCTGGCAGTACAAATTATTGTGGTGAGCGTTTGGAAAATAGTCGATGCTTTAGAGAAAGAACTTGGTAAAAAGACTCAGCTCAAATTCGTTAATTATGCGATAGCTGCGCTTTCCTATATCTGGCTAGTTATTGCAAGTGGACTCATTTTGCTTTTACTCAACGCAGATGATCCTGGGCTACCTGTAGTAATAACTGTCATAGAGACAGCCGTTACCTCTGTTGGATTGCTCTTTCTCTTTTATCGCCGACTACTTAAGCGTGCGCTCAATCGCACGAGCAATAACTAGATCTTCCCAAGACATTCCCGAACTCTTAAAGAATATTGGCTGCTCTCGATTGAGCGTAGTGCGCCCACAGACAACATCGGCTAATTCATGAAGTGATTGAGCGGTAATGGATCCGTCCCCTATCGCCATGATGACATCACCTGCTTCGCGCAGCGCACTAGCTCGCGTTTCTACAACCACTTGGGCGCGCGCCACTAGTTTTGAATCTATTTCACGAACTTCAGGCTCGTGAGACCCGACAGCAATAACTATGACCGACTGCTTCAGGTGAGTGGAATCAAAGAGGGGAGCTCGTGCAGTGGTTGCAGCAATCACGAGATCTGCCTGTTGAAGGTGCTGATTTACCCCATGAGAATCTGCGCCCAAAATGTGAATTGTGCACTCAGAGGTTAGGCCCAGTAGCGCTACATGTGGAATCCGCTTTTCTGCCTTTTCAATATCTCGAACGACAAATACAACGCTAGTTACTTTGACATCTAGAGCTGCCAAAGTTTGAATATGCGAGATTGCCTGTGGGCCTGAGCCAAATACAACTACCGAAATTTCATTACGAGAGAGTTCGAGTCCTTTTCGCACTGCCGCAAAAGAGATAGCTGGAGTTCGATACGTTGTGAGCGCTGCTCCATCAAGGATGGATGAGATCGCAAGGTTCTCTTTATCAAAGAGTAGATAGATGCCTTGGATGCGTGGTTCGTTGAGCGCAGGATTGTTGGGGGCGATTGTTAGCACCTTTATGCCAGAGCCTTCTACCGATGTTGATGGCATGAGCAGTAGCTCGCCCTTTTCAATCGGAAGAATTGAGCGAGGTAAATCCCCTGCTGGATCTAAACCGCCGAGAAGGGCTTCCTCAATTGCATTTACTGCTGAAAGGAATGAGAAGGAGCCAGCAATCTCTTCAGCAGTAATGAATCGTGCGGTCATCGCAGCACGAATCCAGGAGTGATTGGATCACGTGGATCAACGGAAAAAATTGATTCACCTGTTTTATAAGCCATTCCAGTTACTTGCGGCAAAATCGCGCTGTACCCATCTACACTTACTTGCGATTGAGCGACTCCAAGAAATTGTGAATCCACGATGGAATCATGCTTCAGCACTTCACCAATCTTTAATTCCTTCTTCTCCACTAGCGTGGCCAATCGTGCGCAAGTACCCGATCCACATGGCGAACGATCAACTTCACCGTCAGCAAAGATTGTGGCATTTCTCTGGCGCTTAAGGCCACCAGCACCCGGCGCTAACTCTTCATAAACAATAGTTCCGTAGATTCCGCTAAGACGTGGGTCGCTTGGATGTTTCGCATACTCGGTCTCATTGAGCGCCCACTTGATCTCTCGGCCTATAGCGATGACCTGCGAATAAAACTCAGGGGTTACAGAGAGCCCGATCTGAGAAACATCTAATTGGGCATAGATGGCTCCACCGAATGAAACATCAACCTTGAGCGCACCTAGAGATGTATCCACGCTGATATCGCTATGCATGTGATAGCTGGCAACGTTAACGAAATCTACGCTCTCAATAACTGCACCTTTTGTATGTACGCGAGCAGTGACGCGGCCAGAAGGGACATCAATTGCTACATCAGTAACTCCGCTGGGATCGATGGCAACTTTGCCGGATTCAATAGCCCAAACGCCAAGTGCAATAGTTCCGTGGCCACACGCTGTTGAGAAGCCATCCTTGTGCCAGAAGAGAACTCCAAAATCTGCGCCGTCATCATCGGGAGGCGTTATGAAACATCCATACATATCGGCATGGCCACGCGGTTCATAACAGAGGAGTTTTCTTAAACCATCAACTTCTGAATTTGCCATTGCATAGACGCGGCGATTAGCAACGGTATCCCCCACGATCTCAACCGGTGGATTTGCCACGATACGAAAGGGTTCGCCGGCAGTGTGATAATCAATCGTTCTTATCTCACGCACAAGAGCAACCCTTCAAGTAAGAATGACACATGAGTAGGATACGCAGATGCTTGAGAACCTGCTTAGCTTTGCAGTCCTTGCTGGATTGCTTACTTTGCTTCCGGGTCTTGATACCGCGCAGATTCTGCGCGCTGTCACGATAGGTGGTCGCAGTACAGGCTATGCAACTCTCTTCGGAATCCTGGGCGGAGTTTGGGTCTGGGGAATCGCTGCCGCACTCGGAATTAGCGCGTTACTTATCGCCTCCGAAGTTGCTTACACAATACTGAAGTGGGTTGGCGCAATCTATCTGGTCTATTTAGGAGTCAAGATGTGGCTGGATTCAAGGCATATCTCGACTGAAACAATCCAGGCGCGCATTGACAGCAAATCTTCATTCTGGAAAGCGTTCACCCGTGCGCTCTTTATTACTTTGAGTAATCCAAAAAACGGCGTCTTCTATGTTGCCGTCTTGCCGCAATTTCTTCCCACCGAACTACCAGCGCTCTTGGGTGGATTTATTCTCGCCACAATTCACAATGTGCTGACCTTTACCTGGTTCTCGCTGATTATTCTCGGCGCAGGATTTGCTCAGAGTGCGCTGCGCAACCCACGGGTGCAGAAAATTGTGGAACGCGTTTCAGGGCTAGCTCTTATTGGTTTTGGCATCAGAGTGGCTTTCGAAAAGAGTTGATTTTTTCGGTTCACGCCCCGATTACCTGAAATTCACCTACCTGCGCCAAACTAGGGGGGTGAAGGAGTTAAAGGGTCCGTCT
>JACCDV010495968.1_pt1 | contig 32061 bp, 28 predicted proteins | sample 7446131 | NCBI WGS metagenome assembly JACCDV01 (sample SAMN15323448, study PRJNA562643) | freshwater metagenome | isolation source: river surface water | place: USA:Blue River Watershed | collected 2017-08-17 | reverse complement strand
CAAATTATTAAACAAGCTAAATTTTATTCTACATTAATTCAATTTAATCTTTCTACCATTTAAAGATAAAAATAACTATCAATGTGTAGGTTGCCTTCGGCAACCCATAAATTTTTCTTTTTTCTTACAGTTGATTAGTTATTTAAAAAATGTTTGCCTAAAAATAGTTTTTATGTTACAATGCATGAATAACTAGGAGTTGATATGGATTTACATCAATTATATAAATCAATCAAAGAAGAAAGTGCTGATATTTCTCGTGAAGCTATTGAAATCAATGTTAAGATTAAAACTGCCTCAGAAAATCTACAAAATATGAAAGCTGATGCCATTGAAAAATATGGTACAGATAACATTGATGAATTGCAGGCTTTGTTAGAAAAGCTCAATAAAGAAAATGAAGAAATTGTTCAAAGGGCACAACAAGAGCTTGAAGCTCGTAAAAAAGAAGTATTGGATACAAAAGATAAGATTGCAAAAATTCAACAAGGTATTTTATAAGAGGTAGTATGGAAAATATCAACATGCAAGAAATTGAAGATTTAATCAAATTAGGTCTATCTTTAGAAGCTAAGAAAGATGTGCTTTTAAATGAAAGAGATGATATTGAGATAAAAGTTAAAGCAGCAAAGGAATGGGTGGCTAAACAGCCTGAATATTTGAAATTCTTGCAACATCTTCAAGTTCTTTTACATGAAAGAAACATTGGTATTTTCTCTGAATTGTTGAGTTATCTTGTCAAAGACATTCTGAATAAAGAAAAAGAAATTGTTTTAAATTTATATACCTATCATAATCTTCCTGCTTTGAAAATTGAAGCTTCAAATCAAGGCATGAAAGAAGATATTTATAGTGGTAATGGTGGCTCTATTGCCAATATTGTCTCAACAGGATTGAGACTTATTGCATTATCTAGATTGAAAAATCATCGTCAATTCATTATCTTAGATGAACCTGATTGTTGGTTGAAACCAACACATGTGCCACTATTTGCAAAAATAATTGGTGAGTTAGCTAAAAAACTCAATATTCAAACCATCATCATTTCTCATCATTCATGGGAATATTTTAAAGATTATGGTCGAGTTATTGAACTGAAAAGCGATGGAAAAAACCTCTACACTGAAATTATTCATGACACAGAATATGAAGAAAAGGGGCTTGATCCTGAAAGAATTGAAGAAATTCTTTTAAAAGATTTTATGTCTCATCATCAAACATCATTCAGATTGCATCCTCATTTAACTTGTTTGATTGGGGAAAATGATATTGGTAAAAGTGTGTTGGCAACAGCTACAAAATCGGTTGCTTACAATGATTCATCTGATTCTTATATTAAACATCATACCAATGAATCTCAAGTCCTCTTTAGATTAAAGCATGGTGTAGATATTTTTTGGCAAAGATTTTTAGAGACAACACAAGAAAATCCTCAAAAGGTTAAATATTCATTATTTAAAAATAAAATTTTGCAACATGCTGAGTTTGAGTCTAATCATACGCCGAATTTTATTGAAAAAGAATTAAAAATAATGGTCACAGAAGATATTGACCTACAAATTGGTTCACAAAAAGAGCCTGTTTTTTTATTAGGAAATAACGTTAAACCTAATCAAAGAGCAAAAATTTTATCCTTGGGGAAAGAGTCTTTGATTGCTCAAAAAACGATGGAGTTGTTAAAATCAAAAGCAAGAGATAATAAGCAGACCATTCGTGATGGTGAAATTAGATATGATTCAATTTCTAAAGAATTGCTTGCATTGGGCCATATTCAATATACCAATATTGCTTTAAATGATATTAAAAAAGATATTGAAAAAATACAAAAAAATGAAGATATTTTAAAAAATTTGCAACAAGATACTAACAAAATTCACCTGTTAGTCAAATCTTCAGAAATTGAACTCTTAAAAGAAAATATTTCTTTGGGTGACTTAAAGCCAACGCAAAATTTAGAAAGAGTCTTAAGTCAATTACATTATGTTTTTGAAATCAGTAAAATGGATTCGATTGCTCATCATTTTAATTTTGTAGAATTAAAAGATGTGAATTCTTTATATAAAGAAATTAAAATTTTACAGAAACTTGAAAAAGCAGCTAAACTCAAAAAATGTCAAGAAAAACAATTAGAAGTTCAACCCCTTTATGATGTTCAATCTTTAGAAAAAATCATTCAAAAAATGAAAGTTAATATTCCTAAAGTGATTGATACAAAAGAATTACAAAGCATTCAAAAAAATGATCTGCATAAAGAAAAAGATTTAAAAGACCTAAAAAGAAAAATTTTATTTTTTAAAGCATTTGAACACAATCAATTACAAATGATTCAAGACAAAGAGTTTCATCAAGATTTGCATAATATATCAGAGCTTAACAATATGATCAAAAAAATCAAAGAATTATCTCAAGATGTTAAAAAATGGCAAAATCATGAAAAAATGATTAATGAAAAAATGATTCAATTTAAAGAAAAAGAAGCAAGCATTATTCAGCAACATCCAACATGTCCAACATGTCAGCAAAATTTACCAGATAATTTTTCTTTTACCAAATTAATGTAATCATTTTAACCACTGTATATAAGTGGTTATTTTTTATCTTGAATTTACATCCTTACAATTGATTTAAATAAAAATTATGATAGAATCATGATGACTATTTATTTATCTTATGAAAGAAAAAATCAAAAAAAATATTACGGAACAAATTAACAAAATAAATGTATTCTCTATTCAATCTATTTATCCATTTATAAAAGATAAAAAGTATTATGAGGTTTTTAAAACTTTAAAGCAAAGAAATATTCTATTAACATCAAAACAAAAATTGCTACTGCTTGATAATTCTTTGGAAAAAAATGACTTTGTACTTATTAAATTATTTTTAACTGGAGAAATACAGTTAGATGATAAAACATTAGTCATTAAAAATTATCATGATGAAAATTTTATATCTCAAGCAAAAATGAAAATTGCGGATGTTGCTATAGAAAATAAAAATTTTAAACTATTAAGATATGTCATTTCTGGTCAATATACCATGACTATCAAAAATGAAGTGAAAGAATTAAAGGATTCCAAAATATTGGATCTTGATTTTGATTATCAATCTTTGAATCAACCTTTATTAAATAAAAAACAAGATATTTCAAATGAGAGAATCTATGATATTGAAAAAATCATGAAAAAATTACTTGTGCAATATCCATATGATGAAATGCATTTAAGTTTTTATAAAGACTGTTTTAATTATATTTTAAACAACACTTTTTATGAAAACGGAAAAGAAAAAAAAGATGTTATTATCAAGCCAGATATGTATAGAGAGCTTAAGGTTAATTCACAAGGCTTGAACATGAATAAAGTCTTGTATTTCCTCGGTTTTTATAATTTAAATAAAGATGATAGCAAGGTACTTTTAAATGATTCTATTTGTCAATTCATCGTTGAACAAGTTAAAAAAGATGGTCAGCAAGAAAAAATGATGAAACAAGTTGAAAACTATTATGTTTCTCCTCATATGAATGATTTGATTAAAATAAAGCCACTGATGTTACAAGAGTTAACTCAAAAATTCATGAATAAAACTAAAAAAAATAAAACCATATGATTAAAAAATATCAAGTATTAACAAGTAATAAACAAAAAACAAAAGATTTTTCCTTATTCGGGTTTGGAGTACAAAACTTCGAAATAGAAATACCTGAAATTCTTTCACCTTCTGTGGAAGAAGTTGCAACATTTAAAGTATTTGATGCTTATAAAAGTATCAATAAACAAAATATTATCATAGAAGATACTTCACTTGAAGTTGAAGGATCAAATTTTTTACCAACAGAGATTAAGCATTACTCTGAATCATTAATCAATAATTCAAATTTTCATGGTTCAAAAGCATTTTGGAAAGTCTCAGTTGCATTAATTTCTCACGATAAAATTTATTTATCAACAGGATATTTAGACGGTTACTTAAAATATCCTGTTGGAAAAGGGTATAATTTTAATTCCATTTTTGCAACAAATGACGGATTGCATTTTGAAGATTTGCCAGAAGAAGAGAAAATCCGAAGAGGGCCTAGATTGATTGCTATTAGGCAATTAAAAGAAGCTATTGAGAAAAATAGATTAGAGTCTTTAGAGGTCATTTCATTAAAAAATATGCCTCAATGGAATGGATTATACCAAACAGAAGAAAAGCTAGAAGCTCAATTATTAAAACCTATACAATATAATAAAAAAAATCATGTAAAGGTTTTTTAATGATGATTAACTTCTACATTTTTCTTTTTGTGGTACAACAATTTTATCTATTTTGATGATACTGCTATCACTTAAGGATTCATAAGATTTAAAATCATAAAAATAACCTGGAGGTTTTTCTCTAAATTCCCATAAGCCACCTGATTGAATTTGTTTTGCTTTTTCAGCAATTGATTTGGTTAATTCTTTGGCTGAATCGATACTTGCACTTACCGAAGTAATAGAAACAATCCATGATTTTAAATCTTCATCAAATAATAAAAGGAATTTTGCATCTTGCATTGCACCTTGTTTCTGGATGTTAAATAAATTTCTTGCCATTTTTTCATCTTGACCTAAATTCCAGAAAATCTCTATCACAGGTTTTTTCTTGATGAGGATCTGCTCTTGAGATATTTGCTCTTCTTTTAATATATTATCGAGCATCGCTTTTTTATCTTGATTGAGTGGACCTAATGTAATACAAATTAATTCTTTTGTTTGTGAAGCTGCTGAGGCAACAGATACAGTAGGTGGCGCAGTAGCTTGCATCGCCATATGAGGTTTCATATCACTTTTGGTTTTTTCTTGAGACAATAAAATAAAAAATGCTCCTGTGAAACTTAACGTTAAGAAGCCTAATATAATTTTGGGTATTAATTTTTTATTTTTTTGCATTTTATATAACACATATTTGTCTGCATTATATAAATAAAAAATTAAAAAAGCAATAAGTTAAAGTGATTAAATTTAATTCAAAAAAATTGAATTAAAAATACATTTTATTTTAATAAAATTGCATTTTTTTTTGTTAATATCTTTTTTATGTAGTCAATATGATACATATTAAATTCAAATTTTTTAAACAAAGGAGATTATTATGAAAAAATTTTTATTTTTAAAGTCGAGTGTCTTACAAAAAAACTCAGTATCTAGTGAATTAATTGATTTTGCAGGTCAATATGTTGATGAAAAAGAGGTGATTGATTTAGAAAAACTAAACATTCCTGAGCTGAATGTAGAAAATTTTATACAATTTAATCAAGAAGATTCTCAGCAAAGATTATTTCAAAAAGAGCAAATTCAAAAAATAAAAGAAAAAGATGTGATTGTTATAGGAGCCCCTATGTATAATTTTTCAACATCTATACAATTAAAAAAATATATTGATTTGATTGCTAAAGCGGGAGAGACATTTCATTATACTGAATCTGGCTCAGTAGGACATTTGATTGCAAATGATGTTGTGATTGTTTCAAGTAGAGCAGGCTCTTACTCGGAACAAGGAATCGATTTTTTTGATCAATACATGACAACTGTTTGGAATTTTTTGGGTGTTAAAAATGTTCATTTTGTTTATGCTGAAAAACTCGCATTTGGAGAAGATATTAAAAATGAGTCTATCTTTCAAGCTAAAAAACAATTGATTGAACTGATAAATAAAATTAAAAACTAAATTTTAGAGCTGCATATGCGGCTTTTTTTACAAAAAATTACAAAAAATATTTTAAAATTTTTGAAATAAAATAATTGACAATAATTTTTGATATGTTACAATTATAAAGCTAAATTACTGCTTTGAAATCAATTTAAACAAAACATCATTTAGTTATGTCAAACATCAATCATAGGAGAAAATCATGACATTTACAGCAAATCAATCAACATATACAGCAAAATCACAAGGTAACTATCAAGAACAAAGACCACTAGACCGTTTAGTCACTGTCATTTCAGTCGATGCTAAAGCAGCAAGTGCAATGGTCATGGATGAAAAAGCAAATAAAAAATTTCAGGTATTTATTGACCCAGAGGTTGTCGTAGCAAGAGACAAAGCTCTTATTGATAAAGAAATCAGTGCAGTTGCTGTAAAATACATGGGACATAAAATTGACGAAAAAGTAGTAAAACACTTCCCAGTTGGTTCAAAAATGATTGTTAAACAATCTACTGTTACAAAAAAAGAAGATGATTATAGTTTATTAAAAGCAAATAGTATTCAGGCCGTATCTGCTCCTGAGCCTGAGAAAACATATCATGGCCTTTTCTCTATGACCTACAGAATAGATAAAAAAGATGGAGCGCCTAAAAAAGTCGTGGGAAGAATTTATGCACATGAGGCAAAAGGTATTAATTTATTGGACGAGTTAGCCATCAATAAATTAGCTAAAGAAATTGATGACACATTGGTTGGACAAAATGAGCAAATCGGAGAAATGAGAGTCACCAAGCCTACTATTGGTGTCAGATTTGTCACATTGAAGAAAACTGAAAAAACTGATACGAATGGTGCCCCTATTTATGAATCTATTGACAGTAGTCTTTTCTTTGATTGGATGAAGGGACCACAAGATGAAAAAGGTAATGAAATGAAAGACCAATCTCATGCCTTGACTGGTGCAGAGTTTAAACAACTTGCAGGTATGTATCAGGACCATATTGAAAGATCTCCTATGATGGAAAACATTTCACCTGATGATGTTGAAATCGAAGTTCGTCCTTACAAGAGCTATCCAGCATCTACCAATAACAACATGCTTTTAAGCAATGAAAAAAGTCCATTATATAGAATGTCACATTCAGAAGCAAGATGTTCATTGGATGATTCATTAACAGTTACTGGTAAATTCATGTGTGTCAGCGGTATCATTCAAATATCACCAGATAAACCAGTGAAAATTAATGGTAAATGGAACGATGTTCCTATGAATTGGGCTAATAATTTACATGCAAATGGCTACAGCGGTCATGTTGATGCATTCATCAGAACATCTCAAGGTTACAAAGTTGAGGTTCACGAGGATTTGAAGTTTATTAAAAGCGCAAATACAGAAAATAAGGCAAAAAATGAAATGCCTCCTTCAGTTAAATCAGCTAGAGTAAATGAGCAGACTTCTATGTCAAAAGCTCCAGCTCCACAAGAAGATCATAATGATGATGCTGATTTTGATCCTTTTAACACACCATCGGCTGCTCCAAGCAAGACCAAAAGATTTGGTGGTAGTTAATTAATCATTTATCAATAAAAAAATCCACATTTGTGGATTTTTTTTTATATTGCTAGCTTTCGATATTTTTCTGGTAAGTATTTTTCAATTTTTTTCTCAATAGCCCATTGTAAAACTTTTTGTGGTTGAGGTTCAGATTGACCATCATAAGAAAATCTTTCTTTCAATTTTAATAAGACCCATTTTTTAAGTAGTAACCTGTGTTTCATATCATAATAAATATCATTTTCTTGAAAGTGTTGTTCTGTAAAATCTTTTTTATGTTCATCACATAATGGAATAAAATTAAATTTGGAAAATAATCCAGTTACTTGATGATGAGAGCAGTTAAGTTTACAATTTTGCCCTTGAGTCATCATAAAAGAACAGGGTTGAGTTTTATCTAGCCAATCTTGAAAATCATTGGGTTGTCCAATTGAGCTAACGACCTCTATTTTTAATAAAAAGTCACTAATTTCTAAAATTTCATTGATTTTTTTATATTGTTTTTGTGATTCTAAGATGGCGTCTTTTTCCTTTTTCGTCATTTTATTGGCATACACATCATCAATTGATTTATAATTTTGTAAATCAATGTATTTCTCTTTTTTCTGAATTTGATGTCTGACATCAACAAAGACAAGACAGTCTTGATACCCTGATTTACTTAACTCAGAAACAGAATCTGCTGAGTCTCCATTGGGAGCAAAAAATTGAGCAATCATGCCATCTTTTTTTGGCAAAGAACGCCTGACAAATCCATTGAAGCTGGAAATTAATGGATAAGCATCATCTTTTTTCATGATACGTCCAGCCTCATCTTTAACCATATAAATATTGACAAAAACTTCTAAATCTTGATATTTACTTAAAGATAAAGCTAATATGGTGTCAGCATCATCTCCATTTTCTCCAAAAATTTGAGCAGTCATTCCAAATGCTGTTGGAGTAGGTCTTCTGATGTATCCACTGAATGTTCCTAATTGTTCAGTTTCTTTTTGATTTTCCATATATATCCTTATGATTTTTCAATAAATTTAGCACGAATTATATTGTAGAGACTAAAAATAGTCAACTAAAAAAAGCAAATGCCACATATGAAGCATGCATATACAAAATAATCATTCAATGATGATACTATTGACTCACTTGTTTTTATCGATATAATAGATAAATAAGTTAAAGGAATTTAAATGACACAAAATAAGGGAATTGATATCAGAGGAGCAGTTAGTCAAGGTTTTGCAAAAACACCTGTTAAAGTGAATGGAAAACAAGCATATATTGTACATGATAAATTAGTCGCTGATGGACCTGTTGATGAAAATGGAGTGCCATTAATTGATCCTAAAACAGGTGAAAGATATGATGGTCCGAATGATGATATGGCTGGTATTGTATGGGATATGCGAGAGCAAGTAACTGGTCTGACCATGAAATATATTCCTGAAATGAAACAAACTTTTCAAATGCCAACATACGGTGTTTTGAGTTTGTTGGCAAGAAAAACGCCTATATTCTTATATGATCATCCTAGATTTAAAAAAATTGCAAGAACAGCTTTCACAGACGGAGAAAACGTTTTTATTGATGCTGACTTCGCAAGAAAAATTCATGAAGAAGAGAAAAAACATCCAAGTAAATCAGGTATTATGTTTGTTATATTACATGAATTAATGCATAAATTATTATTGCACGTTGATAGACTTAAAAACTTTCCTCATGATATTGCTAACATTGCAGAAGATTACGTGATCAACGGTAAGCTAACAACAGAATTTCATATAAGACCAGTGCCATCATTGGTGGATGTTTTAGTGGGTACAACAGATGAAGATGCAAAAAAATATTCAGGATTATCAGAAGAGACAATTGCTCATCAATTAATTGAAAGAAAGAAAAAGCAAAAGAAAAAAGATGATAATGGAAAAGATAAAAAACAAGGTCAGTCTCAGCAGTCTGGTGGTGGTATGGAAGGTGGTTCAGGAAATTCATCTCAAGAGCAAGAAGGGCAAGAAGGTGGTGACGATAATGAACCACAAGTCGATAGGCATGTGATATCACCTGAAGAATTAGCTGATATTTTAAAAGAAGAGGGATTAATGGATACAGTAGGTCAAGCTCTGAATATTGCAGATCCTGATGATGTTGAGGCGGTTGCTAAGAAACAACAAAGTATTGTCAGAGATATTACCGATTCTATTTCAGAGGCAAGAGCAAGAAATGCTGAATGTGGAGGTCATATGGCTGGCGCTCATATTGCTGATTATGCAGCAGAAATTGTGGGTGATTTGGTCACAGGTAAATTAACTTGGAAACTTGGTATTACTAGACACATTTTAGGTGATAGTTTAAACTTAAGACAGAGCGATGAAGAGCCTAGTATTACATGGATGTTAGACGCTGCAAGCACAGGTATTGACCCATTCTATATGGGGGCTCCTATCCCTCACTCATCAGATGAAACTGTTTTATGTTTGGTTGATACTTCTGGATCTACTGGCGTTGGTGATATGAGAAAGCAATTTGTTCAAGAAGCATTGGGATTGAAAAAGGGCTATTCTAGTGCAGGTGATACTGCAAAAGAAGTGGTATTATTATCTGCTGACACTGTTTTGAGAGGTGAGCCGTTGATTATCAATGAGCATAATTATCACGACTTGCTAAAAGAAGGTGTGAAGATTTTTGGTAATGGTGGTACAGATTTCGCTAATTGTTTACATCAAGCTTTGGACTTACCTATTTTGAAGAAAAAGAGAATCAGCAGTGTCATTTATTTCACAGATTGTTGTGATGCAGTGCCTAGAAAAGAAGATTTTCAAAAATACATTGACAAAGGCATGAAGATTGTTTTTGTGACAACTCCTGGTATGTGGAATGATGCATGGAATAGAGAGTTAAATTGGGCAGAAGTCTATTGCATTGAAGAAGGGACTCAAGTGAACTTGGATGCAACTGATAAAAAAGTTAATCAAAACACAAGAAGAGGTAGAGTTTAAAAAAATCATTTTTTTTCATATCATATCTTGCAATGCATTAAAGAGATGATATAATATGTATATACTTAATTAATAAAGGAAAGTAAAATATGGCAAAAGTAACAGGTGACGCAATTCAAACACTTGCTAATGGCAGTAGATTAGGCACAAGACACACAAAAGATATCATTCCAATGATTGAATTCGATATTTTAATGGGTATGTATCGTTTTGATTTATCACAATATGATACTGACCCAGAAAGAAAAAGCTTTCATTCTAATTTGAATGTAAAAATTGAAAAGGCTTTTAGAGAAATTACTGGCTCTGAATTTGATGAAGATTCTGCTTCAGCTTATAAAGCTGTTGTGAAATGTTTGTTGGGACCACCAGGACAAGGTAAAACTGCGTCTTTCCAAGTGGCAGGTAAAAACATTGCAAAAAGATTTGGTTTAAATTACATTGAACACGTTGATGACTCTTACGAACCTAAAAGAAATGATTTTATTTTCGTATCACAAGAATGTGCTGGTGAAAACTCATCATTAACATGGGGAGGATTACCCAAGGCAGTTGAGAAGACAGATGTACACGGTAAAGTGAGTAACGTTGTTGTCAAAGCTTTAAATTATCGTTTTACAGTCTTTAAAGATGTTGCTGGTGGTATCTTATTACTCGATGATGCTGCAAACGCTGCAACAGTTGTGCAAAACGCATTGCTTCCAGTTGTTCAATTTGGTACATTCCAAGGTTTAAAATTGCCAGATCATTGCATTGTTGGTATGACTGGTAACTTAGGTTCAGTAGACGGTACTTATACCACTGAATTCTCAACAGCTTTAAAAACACGTATCGTAAGCTTTTTCGTTCAAGATACTCCAAAGGATTTCGTTGAAAGAGCTAACAAAAAATACAATGACGGATTGGGTACTCTAGGTGTTACTTCATTTATTGAAAGACATCCTCAATTATTTGCTGAATTGCCAGATCCTCAATCTAAAGGTGGATTTGCATGCTCTCGTTCATGGGAAAACTTCATTGATCAAGCTCGTTCAATTGTTTTAAGAAATGGTGGTAGAGGTAATGGTGAATTTGCTTCATTGGTTGAAATCAGTCAATCAGCGATGTCAATCCTTGGGCCTAAAGTTGGTAATGAAGTTGTGTCTTATTATCAAGCTTTATTAACTTCTGCTGACCCATTGGCTAAAGAAATTATGTCAATTCAATATTTTGACTCTAAAACAGATGTGTTAGATTTTAAAAATGCAGAAAAATCCAAAGAGCATAAGCAGGCCATTGAAACCGCCTCTCAAAAGGTTTTAGAGAAAAGAAATTCACAGTCTTCTGATGTTTTGAATTTCCAATATCAATTCTCTTCATCTATCAGTGATTATAATTATGTGTTGCTTTTGAATAAAATTTCTAAAATTAACAAAGATTTTCCTGAAGTTAAGAGAGAAGAAGAGATTAAAAAAGCATTCGTTGAATCAACAGCTAGATTTACTCAAGCTTTAGTCTTAGTTGATGAAGCACAAAGAAACTTTGCAATTACTCATTTTAAAACAAGATTGTTAACATCTGATAAATTAGGTAAAATCATCAACGTTAAAGCTGGTGATAGCAGAGAATTTGCTATTGAATATAAAACATTGATGGCTCAAGTTATCAATAGCACACATGGTGGAAAATTAGGAGGTAATGAAATTAGGTCAATTGTTGCTTCTTTAACTGATGCAGATAAAGTCGGTGGATTAAGAAGACCTTCAGGGCCTTAATAAACAATAAAAAAAGCGGAATTATCCGCTTTTTTTTATGTTTTTATTTAAATATTCATTAAATTAAACTTATAAGTACTTGATTATTTTAATTTTTTAATATAATATAAAAATAATTATTTAAAATTATATATGGACAACATTACAGAAGTACACATAGAAAAAAAAAATGAGGTTTCTTTGGAAAAAAATAAACCTCCTATGCAACATCAGCCCATTAACTACATGTTGCAATTCATCAAGAAGCCTACATTAATATTAATTGATATGAATGCTTATGTGCATAGTTCATATCATGGATATGAAGAAAAGCTGGATGTGAAAGGTGAAGATCAAAGAGTTTTATATGGTATGGTGAATGCGTTGATATCATTGTCTTTTAAAATTCCTAAAATGGATAATGTGGTGGTGGTATTTGACCCAGATGATGGCTCTCTTTATAGAAAGTCAATTTATCCATCTTACAAAGAGAATAGACCTCCTCCTGATGAAAATTTAGTTAAACAAAAACACAATGCTAAAAAAATCATGCAAGATATATTGGGATTGATTTGCGTAGAATATCCAGGATATGAAGCTGATGATATCATTGGTAGTCTGGCTTATCAATATAAAAAAGATTATGATGTGATCATTGTGTCACCAGATAAAGACCTTGCTCAATTGGTTCATGATAATGTATTTTTATATAGAAAAGTAAAAACCAAAGATTATAAAGGATATAGATTTTTAACAGAAAAACATATCAAAGATGAATTTGGAGTCCATTCTCATCAAATTACTGATTGGTTGTCTTTAATGGGAGATAGCTCAGATAATCTTCCAGGAATTGATAAAATTGGTAAAAAAACTGCTTCTGATATTTTAAATACTTTTCCATCTGTTGAACATCTAATTACTTTTGTCAAAAATTCAGACGAGCAAACGCGAAAAGAATTGATTGATGGGGGGCTTATCACTGAGAGAATGATTGAAAGAATATTTCAATCAGAAGATATGATTTTATTGGTGAAAGAATTGGCAAAAGTTAAAATAGATTTAGATATTGAAAAATATCTTGAAAAATCAATTCAAAAATCTAATGTCATATTAAGTAACTTAAACTATAATCAAACTTTGATTAAATTAGAGAAATTTTTTAATTGGCCTCCTAATTTTAAACAAACATTTTGGAAAAACCAATTCAAAACCCCATCAACAAATTATAGATAAAAAAATAGCAATCAAAGATTGCTATTTTTAATTAAAAGCCTCTCAGTCCTGTATTTTTCTTTTTTTCTTTTTTCTTCTTTTTCAAATCACTTTCAATTTCATCTCGTAATTTCCATAAAGGTTTCTGAATTTCAACCTGATTTTGAGGCTTGATATCATTTGTAAACACCAAATTCAATCTTCTTCCTGTGTTTTCTGATACTTCTTGAATTGTATCAATGCCGTGCCTAACATGCTCAATCAAGCCACTTCCTGGTAATAGCATATTTAATAATAAACTACCAAAAATGCTATCACTTGTGTTAGGAGTGTGCTCAGGTGTTTTAGATACTTGCACTCTATGATTTATTTTTTGCGGCTTATTATCTATTGTTGAAGAAATAACCTTAAAATCACCTTCACCATTTAACGAAATTGTGTTACTTCTTGATACTTGAATACCCTTATTTAAATCGGGTATCGAATTCAAATGTTTATCAAGATCTTGACGGTTAATCTGAATATCTTTCAGAATTTTCATATTAACCAATTGTAAGTTAATATTTTTCTCAGCTGTTTCTGCTCTCATGTGAGTATAATCAATGTGTTCTAATAATTCTGTTAATTTTTGAGAGGGGCGTCTTGTAGGTTGTGTGTTTGCTTCAAATATATCTAGGTGTTTTAACTCTAATATTGACATATAAACTCCTTTTTTATCTTAATTTAAATTAAATATTTACTAAGTCAAGTTCATTATAAATGAATATCTTAAAAAATTAACGATATTCATCTATGCTTAAGATGAAAGGAAAGAATTTTTATGATGCTTATATTAGAAATGATATTCCTAATTTTTTGTATTGACATATATTTATTAAATAAGTATTTTATATTAAGTTTATTAGGATTGTCTTTTTTTCATTCATGTATGAGTGTAGACGATTTAACAACCATCAAAAATACTCAACCACGTCAATACAAGATAAGCAATCATCAAGAAAGCAAAGAGATTCAAGTGAAAGAAATTGAGGTAAGTTGAGTGTAAATTTATTGAAAAAAAAATCTCACGAAGTGAAAAGTTTTTAAGATCCATTGATAAACACTGATGGTAATATATATGCTGTTTTTATGTAAGCAATTCTATTTTTATATGATAATCACAACTATGATTATTATTGAGTAAAAATGGAATTATATCAATCAAAAAAAGTAAATATATATATCTTGCGCCAAATAAAAAAATGTCTGATACAGATAACAGAACTGCTCTGATTGTGCTTTGGCGGATAATAAGATAATTTTTTATAAAAATGCTATGCATATATCTGAGAAAATAAATTGATGATTCAAAAAAATTCTTGACTAATATCCTTTTAGTTGATATGATTGCGTGAAATTTTAGGAAAAACGATGCAAGAACAAAATGATATTTTTATTAATACACAATTGTCTCAATTAACATATTTACCAAAATATTCTGAATATTTAAAAAAACCTCAATATCGTTTTTCTTTATCAAAAGAAAAATTTGATCTATATTGTTTTTTTCTGAGTATTTTTTATTTGGTTTATCATAAAATGTGGTATGCTATTATAACATTGGCTTTTCTCTTTGTATCATCTATTGTTTTACTTGGAACAGTACTGCCTGCGATTATTCCGGGAATAGATTATCAAATAACAGGATTATTAGCATTTCTATTGACTCAAACCATCATGTCATTTTGGTTTATTGATTTTTATCATATGAAAGCACAAAATAAATGGTATGCTTATCAAGATATGGATTATGTTCATAAAGAGATGGCACCTTTAACTATTTATTGGTATTTTCCTGTTTTAATTGCTTCTTTAATTAGTTTTGCAATTATTTTAAATATGCTTTATGTGATTGCCTTTTCATTGGGTACTTATTTAAATGCTAAAGTAAGCTCTCCTCCAGTTCAAAAAGAAACAACGCTACAAGAGAAAATAGCTCCTCATCTTAACTCAGCGTCTTCACCTATTGATTTAAATAGGTTAAAAGAAAATCAATGAAAAAAAGCGGTTTACCGCTTTTTTTTGTTTTGACATTTTTAAAATAATGATATATCATATCTTACTTTTTTAATGTTAAACTATGTATAAATATTCTGATTTTTTAATTAATGTAGAAGAAAATGAGCTGTTAACAACTTATGATATCATGGCATATTGTCCAGAGTGTTTTCACGATAAGGATAATAAAACTGATCCAACATTATGTATGCCATATGCAAATGATGTACAAAATCGCAGTTGGTTTTGTGTTCATTGTGGTTTTTCAGGTGATTTATTTAAGGGAAAAGTCAAGATTCCTGATGATGAACATGCTAAGAGTTTTTTTTCATACAATCCAGCATTTAAAAAAGATAAAATTGAAAAAAATACTCAATTCAATCTCTCTAAAAGTGTCATACAAAATTTTGAAAATTTAGGTATTTCGAAAAATACTTTGGACAATTTTAAAGTAGGCATGACAAAAGCATACTTTCAGGAAACAGAGTCTTTCATGCATGCATTGACTTATCCATATATTCAAAATTCAGAAATTGTGAATTTTGTTTATTTTTATAAAGATTTTAAAACATTTGAATTGGGAGGATTGAAAACATTTTTTAATTTTGATGCAATTGATCAAGAGCATACTTATGTTGTACTCAATGAAATAGAAGCCATGACTTTGCATGAAGCAGGATTTAAAAATGTCATTTCATTGTTCAGTGGATTTGAAAATACATTTTATAAAGAAAATATAGAAATCGATTTTTATTTAAATAAAGCATTGGCATTCATGTCTAATCAATATGAAGCTATGAAAAAAATCAGAAAAATAACCATTCTGATGCCCAATACGACATTGGGGCAAGCTGTTTCAGAAGAATTGGTGAGAAGATTTGGAAAAGAGAGATGTTGGACTGCCATTCCTGAACAAGAAGAATTAAGCATCAATAACCTGTGGTGTTTGGAAAAAGGCTTGTTGCATGAATTAATTAAAAATGCAAAAGCTGTACCATTTTCAGGAATCTTTGAAATTGATGATATTGAAGATCAGTTTGATCACTTATATGATAATGGTTTAAGAAGAGGCTACAGCATAGGTTTTTCTTCTTTTGACGAATACTATACAGTTGTTCCTGGTCAATGGACGGTGGTAACAGGTATTCCTGGTCATGGTAAATCTAACTTCTTAGATGCCATCATTGTCAATTTGGCAAATCATCATGATTTTAGATTTGGTATTTTTTCACCAGAAAATCAACCTATTGCACGACATTTTGCAGGTATCTTAGAGAAAAAATATGGCCAACCATTTGATAAAGGTAAGGTCAATCGAATTTCTTATGAGCAAAAAGAGGAGGGTAAAAAATGGTTGAAAAAACACTTTTCAGTTATTTTACCTGATGAGAATGAAAGCTGGTCTATTGATGGCATCTTGAATCTTGCTAAAGTATTGGTGTATCGCAAAGGCATCAAAGGATTGATTTTAGATCCTTGGAACGAAATTGATCACTCCAGACCTAATAATCAAACTGAAACAGAATATGTATCTTATGTTTTAACAAAAATAAGACAATTTGCTAGAAATTTTGATGTTCATGTCTGGTTGGTTGCGCATCCAGCTAAATTATATAAGGATAAAGATGGGAAATATCCTGTACCAACTCCGTATGATATTAGTGGTTCAGCACATTATAGAAATAAAGCAGATAATGCTTTTACAGTTTATCGAAACGTAGGACATGAAGATCAAGATATTTCAGATATTCACATTCAAAAAATACGATTCAAAGAAGTCGGTAAAGTTGGTTTGGTGAGTATTCGTTATGATTATATCAATGGTGTTTTCGTAGATGACATTGACCAAGATAAACGTAAAAGAGCTTTGGAAGACGGAGAGATTGTACCAACCATTAAGCTTAAAAAATATTTTTGAAAATATATTTTGAATTTTTTATAAAAAAAAGATAAATTAGGTTTTATTGACTTTTTTAATCAATTGGCATACAATTTGACAAATTCTGGATTTTTTTATGCATAAAATTGAAAAAATAAATGTTCAATATCAATATAGTCATCAAACAAAAAAAATAAAACATGATTTACTTTATATCAAAGGATATGAGGGAGTCATGTTTGTTGGAGATCCTCATCTTTGGAGCAAAAAGCCTGGAACAAGACTCGATTTGTCTTTTGCTGAAACTGGCTTGAAAAAAATGAAGCATGTGATTGAAATAGCAATAGAAAAAAACCTATTTCCTTTATGTTTGGGAGATTTATTTCATGTTGATTATGAAAATGATATCAGTTTATTAACTCGGTTAACACGTATTCTTAAAACATTACCATTACCAATGTATACCGTTGAGGGTAATCATGAAAAAAAGGAGTTGAAGTTTACAGATGATGTTGCTGTTTCTTTACTCAGAGAAGGTGGAAGTTTATTGACAATGGAAGAAAATCGTTTTCATTGTGTTTTTGAATTATTCATCAATGGTGAAAAACATGAGTTGTTTATTGGTTCAACTCCTTATGGTCAAATCATTCCAACTGCTGTTGAAAGACCTCAAGCTATTGGAAAAGATGTTTCAAAAATTCATGTTGCTTGGCTGACTCATCATGATTTGGATTTTGGAGAAACTTATCCAGGCGTGATTCCAATCAAGGAAATCAATGGTGTAGATTTTCTTGTGAATGGACATATTCATAAAACCAAGAAACCTGTTAAAGTTGGAAAAATGACTGCTTATAATCCAGGAAATATTATGCGTATGAGTACAGATTGTCAAGATCATATCCCAAGTGTTTGGCAATGGAAACCAGAAGATCCTCATACATTAGAGCCATTTGTTATATCGCATGAAAAAGATGTTTTTTCTATGATTGGAAAAAATATTAAAATTGAAAAACAAGCGGAAATCGTCCCAGAAAAAGTGAACTCTCAAATTCAATTGGAATTTGTGAAAAAATTAGAAAGTGTTTTATTAGAAGATGGTATGGATAAGACAGATGATGGTGAAAAAATAAAGAAAAGTATTACTTCTCTAGGAAAAGCAATGTCTTTGCAAAATGAATTCATTGATGAAATTCTTGCTATGACAAATGAAGCTATCAATAAAATTAATCAGGAATAATGATGAGCTGGAGATATTAATTCTACAAGATTAATCACCATGATGATGTGAAAATTTTTAAATTCCATGTTTTTAAAAACTATTTTATTGAAATTATATCTTTTTTATCGTTATCATATGGTTTTATTGAGCAGATTTATATTATAACTACTTCATTATATTAATGTTTGAAATCACATTTACAATGTATTTTGAATTGGTGTATTTTTTTCACATATATTTGTTAAAAAAGACAAAAATTTAAAACCACAAAGATGTGCTAAATTATGATAAAAAAAACTTAAAGACAGATTGATAACTCTCTCTACAGAAAAATCTTTTGTAAATCATATAAAATAAAAATATTTTATATAAGGTTGTAATTCATCAAAAAAATATATGATTTTTAAATATCGGTTCATTTTTATATTTATACTTTCATGTATGCGGTTAATTATTATAAGTGTATGTTTTTTTCTTTATGTGTTTTTGATATGATTACTGACGATATCTTTAAAACTTTTAAATCAAATACTATTAAATCCTGAATGGTTATTATCTAAACCTTCCATCAATTCAAAGAAGTAAAAATTAATGGTTTTTTGGACTTTAGAAAAATGAACAGAAAATAAAAAATGAAAGAATGTCTTGACATTCTTTTTTTTATTTTGCATAATTGCTGCACTGCAACATAAAAAGGAATTATATGAATAAATTTTTAAAAGATATGAAAAAAAATCAAGAAAGCCAAATTCATCAATGGTACGATATTTTTCAAAAAACAATGACTCAATCATTACAATTACAAAAAAAATGGTTTGATATCAGTGAAAAAGGTTTGGATTCATTTAAGTCTTCTTTACCTAAAGAGAGTTCACCTGTTCAATTTTTAGAATTAATATTTTTAACTGAAGCTCAGAAAGTATTGGCAGAACAACAAAAATCTTTAAATGTAGATAAATTGAAAAATTATCAAATCAATGTAAATCAGTTTTTTTATGATTCATGGTTAGAATATGAAGATGTTATCAATAACTTGAAGAAAGTGGATGTTTCTCAATCGAAAGCTCCTCAGTTAGATGAATTAAAAAATATCAGTCAATTGAAAACAGTTGAAGATGTTAAAGAGTTTCAATTAAAACTATTGGAATCTTTGAAGAATGTAGCACATACAAAAGATGTTGAGCATAATTTAACTGTATTAACAGAATTCTACCAAAAGAAAATGCAAGATATAAAAGGTCTTACATTTTAAATAAAAAACGGTCTAAGACCGTTTTTTTATTTATATAAATTATAGTAATTATTTAATGATAATGGTTACTAAAATTCAATCGATCCAACTATATTTTAAAAATTTAACTAATTTTTTCATTTGTTTTCCTGTTTTATATAATATTATTGAATAAAAATCAACGTTTTCTATCAACAATCTCAACAAACTCAGTTAAACCAACCATTTCTAATAGAATTAAAATAAGTTCATTAGGACTGACTAAAATGACTTTTTTATCTTCAAATTCTGGCTCCATCCATAATTCTTGAATAAAATGCGAAATTGATCCAGCCGCAGAAAAATCTACTCTGTCAACTTTTGATAAGTCCAATTCTGATTTATCAGAGGATTCAAAATCACTCCTAATTTTATTGAGTAACATTTCAATGTTATTAAGTGTTAGGTGTTGTTCTAATTCAAAGCTTTTATCAGCATCTGTTGGCTCTTCAAATTGTTTATCAATTTTCATAACACCTTCGTTTTCCCATCCAGGTGGAGATACTTCGAATTTCATGGCAAAATCTAAAGCTAAGTTTTCAAATTCTTCTTTTCTACCTTTCCATTGAAGTATTTCTAAATAAATAAGCCAAAATATTTGTTCATTTTGAAGAAAATCCTCTCTTAATAATCTTGATGCAGAGTTAGGACTAATGTAGTTTTTACAAAAAGGTACTAAGTTATTATCCCCCATTAATACAGATAAAACTCTATTTTTTCTTAAATCTGTGAGCAATTTATGCAAACTATATAAAGCTTGTAATTCACTTTGATCAAATTTGCAAGGACTCAAATTAATACGACAAAATTTTTCATCTTTTGCTGCTTTTAAAAATTCTTTAAATTTCTCTGCTTGAGATATTTTAAAAATAGGCTCTAAAATTAAAATATTTTTACCACCTAGAATACCTTTTTTACTTTCATCCTCTTTAAACCAAGATGGTGGAGATGTATCAAATAATCTTGCAAAAGAAAGTGCAACTTTTTCAAACTCTATTTTATTATTCGATACTTGATAACAATCCATGAGCATATACCAATATCTTTTATCAACTGCTCCTTTATGTTGATTTAAATAGTTTCTAAGTCTGTCAATGACCAATACAGTATCGCCTTCTGAATAAATTGTTGCTAAGTCTTCAGCTAAAGAGCTAGAAGATTCAATTTTAATGTTACCGCTTTCTCTAATAGATAATGTTGAATTTGTATTGTCTAATCGTTCTTTAATCGTTTCTTTTTTTGTATTGTTTTTAACTTGTGAAAGACTGCTCTCTCCTTTACCACTGTTTTCTAAATCGTCTTTCATTTGTTCAGCAGTTAATCCAGCAAATGTATTTTTAGATGAGCTATGGCCAACAGAGCTTCTATTTATTGTTTTTGTAACTTGTTTTGTAGTAGATGGATTGGTTTTATCTTTTCCGCCTAACGCTTTTTTTATTGATTCTAACATAAATATAGACCTCTCAAGGAAAAACTATTGCTTGTCAAGAATACAAATATTTTTAATATTGTCAAATATTTTTTAACTTATTTTACAAAAAAAGATAATTATTAATCATCTTTTTTTGTAAAATTTTATACAAATTGTTTTTGTCGATGTAGATGCTTATGTTTCTGATCTTTTTCTTCACTCATTTGTCTTTGTACTTTTTTCAATAAGGAATCAATTCCCTGATATAAATCAACTGATAAATTTTCAATATGATGCTCTTTTTGAAAATAATGTGTATTAAATTTTAATTCATATTGACCTTTTTGATGACCATGGTTGTGTTTCTCAATCGTCAAATGAAATTTCATCATATCTTCTGGAACAATCAGAAGTTTAAATTTTGATTTAACATACTCTTCAATTGTATCAGTTGTTTCAAAATTCATGGTCTTAATAATCATTTCCATATTAGTCTCCTAAGTTGTTTTTATAAAGTAGCACGATTGTTGTTGTTTGTAAATAGTAAATATAATATTTATCTATTTTTTTTTATAAAAATATAAAAAATAAATTGTATCAAATTTTATTTGACAATTTTTTTAGTATTTCTTACAATATGAACCCTTAATTGAGAGTATTTTAAAAAAATTGATATGATATTAGAAAAAGAAGATGGTTTTTATTTTAATCCAAAAAGATGGCTAGGTGATGCTAAATTAATCGCTATGGATTGGGACTGTCGTGCTATGCATATGCATTTAATGTGTATTGCGTGGCAACAAGACCCTAGGGGTTATTTGCCAGATGATGAGCAGTATCTTTTCAAATTAATTGGCTCCCCTTCAACAGATGATTGGAACAATCGAATTAAAAAACAGATATTGTCTGTATGGAAAAAAACAAATCTAAAGGTAGATGATGGACATGGTAAAAAAATATTAAAATCTTTTTATTTTCAACCTGGATTAATAAAAAATTTAGAAAAATCACCTGCTAAGAAAACATTGAAGAAAAATAATAATTTATTAATAGATGATTCTGGTCATGAAGGATTTAATTTATCTTCTTTGTTAAAAATGAATGATAAATTAACTATCTTATATGAAAGAGCTAATAAGCAAGATAATCATCATATATGGAATTTGGGAGTTGATGTTTTGTCTAAAAGTTACACACCAACACAATCTAGAGCCTATATTGCGAAATTAGTTAAAGAATTTGGTGAAAAAGCAGTTGCTGAAGTGATTGCTCAATATACATTGAAAAAGACAAATCCTGTAGAGCCTTTTGCATATATTTATGGAATATTGAAGAATAATGTCAAAAATGAACAAGAAAAAAAGACTGGTACAGGCAGAGGTAAGGTCTCTCTATAATCTACTGATTGAAAATTTATCCAATATATAAATAAAAAAAACTATTTTTTATTGACATTTAAACAAAATGTCATTAATTTATTTTAATTATATTAAGGAAATAAATGAGACAAAAAATACATATTTTGGTATATAGTATTGTTTTTTCTTTTTTTTCTTTTTTTCTTTTTATTTCATATGATATTTTTCAATATAATTCAAAAAACTATTTTGAAAAAATAACTCAGAATAAAAACAGTCAATATGCCATAAATTTAAAAGAAAAAAATAAAAATATCAATGATGATAAAGGATTGATTATCAATGACAATATTTTAGAAAAACAAAAAGCATTCATTAAATCAAGCATAGTGGCTCAAATTGAGCAAAAAGAAAAAAATAAAAAAGTAGGAACATTAATTGATATACAAAAACAATCATTATTACAAAAAGATGAAAAATTAATTGAGTTAAATAAACAAGATTTTGTATCTTTAGATGATTTTATGGATAAAAATATTTTGTTTTATGACGAACAAGTTAAAAAAGAATTAATTTCTGATAAAAATTTTAAATATTTAACGGAAAAACTTGTTAATTTAGATGATTTTTTTATTTATCAAATCAAGGATGGAAACAATGCATATGAAACTTTAAGAAAAATGCAAAAGTTAAGTATTTATTTATCAAAAACATATGCTGTTAATTTAAATGAAATAGAGAAAATAGTCTTATTGTCTTATAAAGAATCTTATCATCATAAAATTGATCCAGCTCTATTGTTATCTATCATTTCAGTCGAATCAAGCTTTAGAAAAAATGCACAATCATGGGCTGGAGCCATAGGACTGACTCAGGTTATTCCTTATTGGCATCAAGATAAAATACAAAAATTTAATCTGAATGTCACAAATATGGAAGACAATATTACATTGGGAGCAAAAATTATTAAAGAATATATCATGATATCTGGGGGAAATATTGTCAATGGTCTACAAAGATACAATGGATCTTTACATGATTCAACTAGAAAATATAGCACCAAAGTGATTGAAAAAATGCAAAAAATTAAAACAATGATTTAAAAAAAGAGCCAATGCTCTTTTTTTTAATTTTTATATAGTTTTCTTTTTCTTTCATTGAAAATATCTAATTCAGATTGACAGTCTACGCATCTAATTTTCCCCATTCCTAATCGAAATAAGGGAATTTCAATTTCACAGTCTATACAGTGTGTACCATCAAAATCAGGATGTGTCTCAGGCTTTAAGCTATCCTTGTGTTTTTCAAGAGCTTTTGATATAAACTCCATTTCATAAGCTGAAGCAATTTCTGCATCATCAAAGACTTCAGTGTTATTTAAATTGTCATCGTTGTTTATCATGTTAATACCTCATAAATTAAAGATGATAGACTTTATGAAAATATCAATATTTTGTCAAGAAAAAAACCCACAAAGTTACACAATTTTCCACTTTTATTTTTATAATTTTTTTTAATTCCCTTGACATTTAACTTATTTTTAATAAATATTGTAAAAAAAGGATTTCCATGAAAAAAATTATTGTAGTTGATGATAGTAATACAATTAGAAAAAGTGCAGAAATATTTTTATCTAAAGCAGGTCATGAAGTTGTATGCATAGAAGATGGTTTTGAGGCATTAACTCGTATTGATGATGAAAACCCTGATTTAATTTTCATGGATGTGATTATGCCTAAAATTGATGGTCTACAGGCTTGTCAAATTATTAAAAGAAATTTAAAATTTAAAGATACACCTGTTATATTTTTATCATCCAAAGATAGTGAGTTTGATAAAGCAAGAGGATTGATGATGGGGGCAACCGATTATTTGACAAAACCTTTTACAAAAGAGGGTATTATTGAATGCGTTAACAAATACACAAAATAATTAACATGGTGAAATATGTATACAGGTAAAAAATTATTGGTTGTTGATGATTCAGATTATGAAAGAGCTTTTTTAGAAAAGATTTTGACATCTGTAGGATTCGAATTTTTTGAAGCAAAAGATGCAAATGAAGGAATAGAAAAAGCAATCTCTATTATGCCAGATATTATTTTGATGGATGTTGTGATGCCTGGAATGAATGGATTTCAAGCAGTTAAACAAATTAACATGAATGATATGCTTAAAAATATTCCAGTGATTTTATGTACATCAAAAAATCAACCTACAGACAAAATATGGGGAACAAAACAAGGTGCAAAAGCATATGTTGTTAAACCAATTAAGCAAGAAATTTTATTAGAAGAAATTAAAAAAATATTTAGTTAAATAAAATTTTCAAAGAAAAAACATGAGAACTTGAATATTGACATTAATTAAATTATTTTCTATATTCTATTGATTAATGGAAATAACATGAAAACAGTTGATTTATTATCATTTCAAAGAGATCTCAATGAGCAGTTCATGGATATATTTCATGATAAGCAGTTGGGTATTGTTGATAATGATCATTTAGATGATCAATTGGGATTGACATTGAATTTTCAAAATAATTATTTTTTTGTCCCTATTAAACAATTAAAAAAAATTTCTATGAAAAATGATTTTGCTCAAATTGTGAAAACAAAATCATGGTTATTTGGTTTCAATCAAGAGTTTGGTCAAATTTATACAATTTTTAATTTAGAAAAATTATTAAATTATATGATAAATGCTCGTGAAGATTTTGAACATGTCCAAATTCAAGAACAAACGAGAATTTTATACTTACAATCTTATGAAAATCAAAATAACGCTATTTTGGTTAATAATCTGGAGTTAAATTATAGCCAACAATATGAAAAAATATTAACTTTACAAAATAATCAATGGCATATTTTGGATAGAAATGCTGAAAAACAACTTGATGTCTTAAAAGAATTGGCTATAAAAAATAAAATATTGTTTTATATACTTAAATATTTTCAAGAAAAACAGAGTTTATTTCAAGATTCTTTTTCTTATATGAAAGCCAATATAAAAGACGTTAATTTTTTATCATTATGCATTAAAGATGTTTATGTGAAACAAAATAAAGATAAGAAAGATGTTATTTTTAGTTTGGATTTAAAAAAAATGATGGAGTATATGTTAGATGAAAATGCATATGATTAAAGCACCATAGGTGCTTTAATTTTTATCATTTGCTCTTTGTTTTATCAGTCGATGAATGATGATTTTGAAGTATATTCTTAAGTTTTTTTAATGTTTAAATTTTCTGCAATTTTTTTATTGAATACTTTTAAAGAAAAGTTTCCAATTGACATTAGAGGTTTTTCAAAACTGTCATTTAATCAAACACTTTTTATTAAGGAATTAGATGAATATTGACGTGGTTGTTTCAATATATTTTCAAAATGACTTAATTGAGCCATTTTTTGAAAAGCTGGAAAACTCAATGGTTGAAAATGATTATAAACCATCACATAATAAATAAAATCTTCAGAAGTTAACTTAATCATCAATTGATTGTTTTTATTTTCATGATATAAGTTCATAACTATGTTTAAATTATTTGTTAAAGCATGAACATGACTCTATCAGGATATATACAAAATTTGATATAGGATTTTTCAAAGTGTTTTAATAAATTTGTACGTTTTATTTGATAATTTTCAAAATATATATTGGGAATTGTTTTAATGTTATATTTATTTGCTTATTGTAATAAGTTTTCAAATGACATATAATTATCCTTTTTAAAATTATGTTTGATGAATGTTTTGGATTTATCTTGATGCTATTGACAAATCATAATTTTAATTATAATTTATAAAATTAAAAATATCTATTGAGAAGAAAGATTACCATGAGTTTATTTAATAAAAAAAATGATATGGATGTTGCATCAACCATTCAAGAGTTTGATGATATTGACAGTCGTTTTCAAGAAAGTATTAAAAAAAGTAAAAATTCTGAAAAAAATAATTCTAATGGAGTAAAAAAAGGTCTAGGTAAAATCATGAAGGAAGATTTGAAAGTTGATATTCCTTCAGAAGAAATGAAAAATATGCAACCAATTACCAGCTCAGAAGACTCAAAAAATCAAAAAAAATCAAAAGCATCTTCTAAATCAGACTCATTAGGTTTAAGTGTCAGTCATATTTTAAAGGGCAAGTTGGGTAAAAAAGAAAATCTTTCTCAACCAGAAATTCAATTAAACGACAGTGATAATTTATTTGAAAAAATTATCGATCAAGAACAAAAAACCAAAAAAAGTGTCAAGGATATTGGATCATTATTAAAAGAAATTAACAAGAAAGCTTTAGAGAGAAACACTCAACCTGTAGATTTTGATGATAATGATATACAATTTAATGATGATAATACCAATGATCCATCATCAGATGAAGATATGGATAAGTATATTGATAAAGAATTTGTTGAAAAAGATCAACAAGAAAATGTTGCACAAAATACAAAAGAAAAAGTAGGTATTTATTTTAAAAGATTTTTTGGTAAAAAAGATAATTTTGATCCAGCAACTGACTCTAATGAAGCTGATTTTAAAAGAGCGATGACATCTGAAGAGCAAGAAAATGAAATGCTCAAAAAAATAAATAAAAAAACAAATATATCTGGTTTTTCTCGTGACTCTATGATTTCTGAAAACTCTTTGAGTATCTCTAAAAAAAGCATTCCTTTTTTAAATAAATTCAGTATTAATACACAATATGTTATTGTGGGGGCAGCTATTTTAGCATCATTAATATTTTTTACTACAGGTAGCTTTTTATCTCAATATTCAACAGACAATAAAACAAAAGCCAGTTATGTCGCCTTAAAAACAAGTAATGAATTACAAAAAATTGATAATAATTTTAATTTAGTTATTACGGGTAAAACAGCATCAGTAGATAATATTGTCAATGCTTGGAATGGTGTTAAAAACAAGATAGAAGACTTAAAGAAATTCAATAAAAAATATCATCTAGAAGAAGGCAAGATTATTCAAAATATTGAAAAGAAAATAGATAAACCATTAATTATTGTAGATGCAAATATCAAATTCTTAACAGTTAATAAAGAGTTTTTAAATCATAATGGGGCAAGATTTGAAGCATTAAACCAAGAATTTATTAAACTATCAGATTTAGTCGATAAATTTGGAGTTATGTCTGTGCAATTAAGCCCATTGCCTAATACTTCTAATCAAATGCTAGATTTAGAGGAAGATTTGCAAGAAATTAATAATAATTTATCAGTTTTTTTAGCTTCATCAAAAATTTCTTCTGAAAAAATACAAAAAATGGAAAAAGCGAAAAAAGCTTTTCAAAATAAATTACAAGATATTTATAATACAAGCAATAAAGATATTCCACAAATGGTCAGTATGTATAATGAAATGGCAACTCAATGGCTTAAATTTTCTGAAATACTATCTCAAGTCATTGGATTATCTGATCAACTCTTAAAGATAAGTAATTTGATGACACCTAACCAATTAGCTATCTCTCAGTTAGATTTGGTTTTAGAAGAAATATTGAAAGTTTATGAAAATAATAATTTTAGTTTATATATGTATGGTAAAATTATTAGCTATATTGCTTTAATTGTTTTGGTGATATCAATTATTGTTTTGTTTTTTATATACAGTATTGAAAATTATAATAAAGCATTGTTGGATAAAATAGAAAATACAAAAAATCAAAATTCTGTCTTGAGATTATTAAATGAAATGTTACCATTGCAAGAAGGTGATTTAACTAAAAAAACAACAGTGACAGATGAAATTACTGGAGCAATTGCTGATTATATTAATACAGCTGTAGATTCATTATCTTCTTTGGTTAGACAAATTAGGGATACTTCTAATCTGATGTCTTTAAAAACAAAAGACCTAAATTCAATTTCTGAAAAAATGCTAACAACTTCTGAAGAACAATCAAATGCTATTGAAGTCACAGGTTCAGCAGTTATTAAAATTTCTAATTCCATTAGAGAGATATCTAATCAAACAGAAAAAAGTGCAGAAACTGCAAAACAATCTGTTACATTTTCTAATCAAGGTGCTCAGCAGGTGAAACAATCAATTGACTCTATGGAAAACATCAATGAGAATATTTCAAAAACTGAGCAGTTAATGGAAAAAGTGAGTAATTCCTCTAAGCAAATTTCTGAGATTTTAGGTTTGTTGTCTGACATTACAGAAGAGACGAATATTTTGGCTTTGAATGCTACAGTTCAAGCTGCAAAAGCTGGTGAATCAGGAAAGGGTTTCAAAATTGTTGCAGATTCTATTCAAGAGTTAGCTGATAAAGCCGCTGATGCTACAAGAAGGGTCGGAGCTTTAATTTCAGCTGTACAAACAGATATCAAATCCGTGGAGGAATCTGTTAAGAAAACATCATATGAGGCTCATAAAGGAGTGTCATTATCCAGAGATGCTGGTGTTGCACTAGAGAAAATTAATGTCGTTTCTAATCAGTTATCAGAAATTATTGATAACGTTTCTAAAGATGCTAAAAAACAAGCACAAGTTTCTGAACAAATTAGTAAAAACATGAAGACTATTTTGAAAACCACGGAAGAAAATAAAAAATTTACTCAAATTACTGCAACTTCTATCTTTGAAATTGCACATGTATCAAACGATTTGGGTAATTCAGTTCAATCATTCAAAGTAGATTAACATCAAAAAAATAATTTAAAAGTTGATATTGCAATATAAGCTTTTTTATTGTATGATTTCGTTTTACCAAATAAATACAAAATAATATTTAAATTTACAAAATAAATTTGACTTTTAATTTATTATATTTTATTTTTTAATGATTTTAGAGAGAATATTATGGAATTTAATTTTAATTTAGGTTCATTGAAAACTTTGCAAGGTCCAATTTTGGATTATTTAAAGCAAAGTAAAATTAATGTCGATAATAATATTCGTTTGTACGAAGATAAAAAAGTGCCTATTGAGCATGATGCTATCTTTCTTTTAAATAAAGTTCAAAAATCTTTTAATATGATTGGTCTTTTGGGACTCAGTAAAGTTTTAAATTTAACAGAGTATGCACTCGATTGTGTTCGAGAAATTAAATTTGATTCTACAAAAAGTGTAAAAATTTTAGAAGTATCAAAAGAGATTATTGATAATGTGATGATTTATATTGATAAATTAATTGGTGGAGAGCAAGAAAATTCTATTCGTTTTTTCGAATTATATCAATATCTTGCTGTTTTATTAAACAAAGATTATAAGCTAGAAGATTTATTTTATCCAAAATTAGATTTCAAAGCCAATATTGATAATGTCAATTTGAAAAAATTAAAAGATGATGTTTCTGCTGGTATTTATATAACAGTCAACAATAAATCAACTTTATTGGGTCATCTTGAAAAAATTGAATCTAATCTTAAAAATAGAGTGATGAATATTTTGTCTGTTGTGGAAGAACAAAATTTTAATTTTAATCAAGAGGCACAAAATGCTTATCAAAATGTTTGTAAGCAAGTGTTTGATTCAGCAGATTATATTCAAAAATTAAAAATAAATAAAACGACCTATATTTTATATGGACTTTATAAATTTTATATTTGTGCTTTATCACCTGTTTTTAATACAGCATTTCATGAATATGTTAAAATTAATAAGTCAAAGATCATCAATAATTTAAATTATATGTTGAAAAATACATCTCAAATGATCAAAGAAATTGAAAAATTTGATGAAGGAGATAAAACTTCATATATTAGAGTAGAAGATGAACTGGTCAAAACAATTATTTTAGAGACATTGTTTCTAATTAAGTTAAACCCTTCTTTAAAAGAAATGCCAGTTTTTAAAGAATTATCTTTTTATTTTGATTTGGATTTTTATGTGCGTCAATTGGGTGATACAAAATTAGAATTTAACATTATTTCTAAAAATCCAGATATTTTAGGTGAAGTTGATAAAGTATTCAATGATTTGAAAAATGATTTTAATAATCTGGAATCTAAAAAAAGCAATGAACAATCATTTCTTCAGCATATTATTAAAATGTCTAATTCAATGTTGAAAATTGCTGAGTTAATGAAAAATAACAAAGAGATTTTTCCTTTGGCAAATATCATGTCTCAATCTTTTATAAAGCTTAAAAATAAAAATCTTAATTGGTCTAAGGGACTAGAAAAAGAAATGGCTTTTGGTTTTGTTATACTGGATTTTGCAATTGAAAATATCATTAAATCGACATTATCTCAAGAGGATTTAAGTGAATTTAATACTCAAATGAATAAATCAATTATCCGTATTAAATCAGTTATGGATGGGGTTGATAATCTATCTAATCAAGACTTGCCAACCTTTGCTCATATCAAAGTAGATTATTTTTATAAAAAAACGATTCAAACCATTTTTGAATTTTTAGATAAAGATGTCAAAGAGGTAGAAGATTCTATCAATTTATTTTTAAATGCTGACGGTGAAGTTGATGATATTGCTAATATCTTTACTCCATTGAATAATATTAAAGGTATTTTCCAAATTACTGGAAAAAAATTAATTGCCAATTTTTTATATGATTGCATCATACTATGGAAAGAAATTCAAATAAATGGTAAAAAAGACTCTAATATTCATTCGATCAAAGACTCCTTGGGGCTAATTGGTAGTATCTCTTTATTAATTAATGATCTTAAAAATGGCAATGATGAAGAGGCGGAAATTACATATCAAAATATCATTAAAAAATATGAAAAAGTACAGCATGATACTCAAGATATTACCGATATTGATTATGTATTAACAGATGATGCAAAAGATTTGTTTGAGCCACCATTAAAAACTCCCGAACCTGTTCAATTATTAGGAAATATTGAATTGCAACAAACCATTGAAGAAACCAAGAGTTTATTAGATGAGGTTGAGCTAAAAAAAGCAAATGCTCAAAAGTCTATGAATATTATTGATGATTCATTTAAACAAGAAATAGATTCAATTAAACAAGTGTTTATTGATGAATATCAAAATCATGTTGATGCTGAAATGTATGATATTTATTCTCAAGAAATGCAAGAAGTTATATCAAATCTTGAACAAATGATGTTACATTTTACCCCAGATTATGAGGGGTTAACAACCATGAAAAGATATTTTCATACCATTAAGGGTAGCTCTAGAATGGTTGAGCTAAAATATATCGGAGAAATAGGTTGGATGGTTGAGCAAACTTTGGCTAAAGTGTTAACCAACGAAATTATATTTGATCAAAAAATGTTTGATAGCATTTTGTTTGCAAAAAATTTCATCAAAGAATCATTATTGGAGTTGATGAAAATTAGTAGAACATCCTTGGATCTTGTTACCATTAAAGAGTTATTTATTTTTATTAATCCACAACTCAATACATCTATTCAGATTGATGTCAAACAAAATAAAAATGATTTTATTGAAAATAGCTTTACCTTAAGTAATCAAGTTCAAGAAAGCATGAAAGAGAAAGCTAATGATTTAGTTTTGGAATTTAACTTTGAAGATACTCCTCCTGTTCAATCTCAAGCAGTTGTAGAGACTAAAGAGCAAGAGTTTGAGTTTAACTTTGAACACACTCCTCCTGTTCAATCTCAAGCAGTTGTAGAGACTAAAGAGAAAGAGTTTGAATTTAACTTTGAACACACTCCTCCTGTTCAATCTGAAACAGTTGTAGAGGCTAAAGATGAAGAATTTGAGTTTAACTTTGAACACACTCCTCCTGTTCAATCT
>JACCDV010654157.1_pt1 | contig 32071 bp, 21 predicted proteins | sample 7446131 | NCBI WGS metagenome assembly JACCDV01 (sample SAMN15323448, study PRJNA562643) | freshwater metagenome | isolation source: river surface water | place: USA:Blue River Watershed | collected 2017-08-17 | reverse complement strand
ATGTTGCTGATTTGTAAGATTCTTTCCCATTGGTAGGTTGGTGCCGAAGAGTTGGGAATCAGCTGAGTGAGCTTTCTGTTCTTTATGAAGTAGTCGATTTCCTTGAAGATTTTGAGCAGCTCCACTGAAGATTTTATGTGCTCAGGAGGGTTGGCGAAGTTGGGAGGGAGCTTGAATAGGATGGCTGACACCATTTCCGATAGGTTTTGAAGCAAGGCCGAATACAGTGCTACTTTAGCCTTGGACTATTCATCTGTCAAAATGTTGATCCATTTCATGAATTCTTTGAGTTGTTCAAGGCTTAGCCCATACTTTTCCAAGGTAGGTTCTATATTATTTTTCTCACACAGATATGAGATAGTCATAGAAACCTTATAGATCTGTTTGGCGAGGTAAGTACACAACACGGAGACGCTCTTCTTCAAAATCCACCTAATGAACACACTGTTCAATCTTTGGAGCACTTCCAAGTAGGATGGGCTAGATTTCGCAGTGGCGATTTCGCATAATACTTCCCCAGCATAGCAGCCTATGGTCCACATGTCGTCAACAGCAAATACTGTTGCCTCAATAGGATGGACTTTATAGTTGTTTTGTTCAATTATTGAAAGACATTATTTGTTGGTATAGAAGGAAGAATAGATATTGGGGTCGTTGAATTAGATTGGCTCGATATCTGTGCGCTCGCTTTTGGCAGTGTAGACATGTGACACTTCATTGTAGCCGTATTTATCGTTGAAGAATCTAATGCCTGAACATTGAGACAGTTTCGCATCTTTCTTGAATGAAACAATCAAAGCTTTGGCGTCGTCGAAGCGATTTAGGTTTATTATCTTTTCAGAGTTTAGGTTCAAGTCGATTCCTCTAATTGTGCAGAAGTTTTTCTCAACTATCTATATGAGAGCATAATTGTTTTATTCAAGCATTTTCTAGAAGATGGGTCTCATGGACCAGCTTGGCTTAGGGAAATCAAAGCACCCTGAAATAGGATTCTTGATAAAGAGATCGAGGATAGTTTCCTTGAGCAATTTGAGATTGTCGATTTATGAGACAGAGAGTGCAAGTTTGGTTAAGCATTGCTTGGCGTTGATGTATATCATTCCTTAGAGCTTTTTCTCTAGCTACTCATAGATATTTTTGGTGGAAATGTGCATGACTTCCTTTTCCACTGCCATGAGAGCGTTGATAGGAACCCAGGCGTAACTGAAGAGTGCGAGCTCTTCAACTCTATACCTGATCAAAACACTGCTGTTCTTGACATCGATAAACACTATCTTTGCCAATCTTTGCTCCTGATAGCCCCAGCTCAATAGGGGAGTACTGAACTCCCCTCCTCTGTGCTTTGGAAGCTTTACCAATACATTTTCGCCCACAAATATTTCTTAGATCTACAGAGAGTTCCAGTTGTGATTGGCGTCAGGAATTACAGCTCCTGCTGGCAACTTGTTATCACAGATAATATAGGCAACTCTTTTGGCATCAGTGTGGTCTCCAATTCTCAAAGGCCTCCTCATTTGCTACCAAAAGTCTTATATTTCGATCTGCTTTAGAGTTGTCTTGACAAATTCATATATTTTAGGGAGGATATTCTTCTCCCAATACTTGAGAAGCTTATTTTGTTCTATTTGTGGCGGTTGGGATTTAAGGAGATACTTGCTTTTGATGCATGAATGGGTCTAAAGAGTTTCCTGCTTGACTTCATTACTGGAATTGAGCTTTTATAGTTTGATTGGAACAAAGTATTCCTCCACATCTGCATGGTAATCCTAGTCATTGATGTAGTTAGCAAACAGATGAAGTTTTTAGTGGGAGTTGTCGATAAGCTTGAGGATTAGCTTCTGTGTATCTTCTTGGTATTGCGAAAGCTATTTGTATGAATTCAAGTTGGAGGTAAACTTGAAAAGCTTCTCTGTAAAGCTTTTGCATTTATCCTTGCTGACGAACTGAAGATCGAAGTTATTCAGCTTCTGTAGGTAGAAGGTTAAGAGTAAGAATTGCTTTACATCGCATTTATTCTCGATCTTTATGCTTCCTTTTACCAGGATCTACTCTATCTTGTCAATCAGCTCTTATGGGAATTCGGTTTATTAGTAATCTTTTTCTTATTTATTGCGTGGCTCAGTTAGGATCTTTTCGAATGAGGTCGTTTGGAGGGTTAGGGAGCTGTCATTGGAAGGAACAAGGATGTTTTCCTTTATCCCGCTTTAAATTCCCCCCTGTCCGATGTAGAAAGTGTTGTTGGGGTAGTCATTAAGGTATACTCTTTCGTTTTTCTTTTTCATCCTTGAAAAATTGCTCTAGATCCATTGTTTTCCAAACTCGACCTACAGACTTTATGGCGACTCATCAAAAGGAATAAATTATTAGAATGGGGTAAAAGCCTTTGAATCCTGCATGGCCAACTACTTTCTAGCAACTAGACTCATACTCGATGAATCCTGCCTCGATGCAAGTAGATGCTGGTAGCTGAGGAGAGTATCAAAGTGAGGGTAATACTTCGTTTTAATAATGGTAATTTTGAGTTTGGAGGTGAAGTTGGGGACAAAGTCATTTACAGTAAGTCTGTTCTTTACATCATTGTTTTTAAGATCGATTTGGATATCTTTAAGGCGATTACTGCTCCCTGCAGTGATGAGTTGGCAGATCTGATTCATTCGCGTGATAGAGATGTCTTCCCTAAAGAGGTAGTAGCCTGTTCGAGCAAAGTTATCAATCAGTATACTTATTTCCACGAAATATTTACGAATGCGATTGAAAATATTCTTTGCCTTTACGAACTAGGACTTGACCTCGGCAGAGTCAGCTTACTTAGGCTATTCAATTGGCTTGGAGTTGAACTCTTCATACTTCTTGCCTAGTCTTGTAAAGATAGGAGTATTCCAAACTTTGCGGTTATTGTTATTGTTGTTGTTATTTTTGTTGGAACGTGCGTTTTTCAAGGCATTTTGGAGGGCATTCATGTTGTTGTTGCTTTTTATGGCCTTAGAGCTAACTGCAGGCTGCGATTTTTCGATAGGTTAGCCGAAGATGTTACAATAGTTGAAGTACCAACCCAAAGGAAGGTCGTTTTAGATATTAGAGTCGAGATGGGCATATTTGGGGAGGTTGCTGAAGATCCTTTCGATCTTTTATGGAGATTTCTTATCCTTTTCGTTTTAGTTGTTGTTGTTGGTTTGTTACTGGTTTCTTTTGTCCTATCGCTTCTTCCCCTTGAGAGCAAGATACTACTCCCAATCTTTTATTTAGTGGATGGTCTTTTCTCCGTTTTTCTTTTCGAGCTAATCAATATAGTACAAAACCTTTATGAGCCAGTAGAGATCCTCCTCTTGGTGTAAATTTAAGATTATGTTATATTTTTACTATTATTTAGGTTTTTCTTCAATGTGCTCTAAGAATTTGTGCTAGAGTTAGTTTGTATAGGCCTATTAGAAGATTTTGTTTATCTTTGAGCAAAGTAGCTCAACATTGTTTTGGTTTCCTCCTCGAAGTTTGAATGCCTCCCTCAGGACTAATTATTTCTTCTCATTCTCACCGTAAAGCTTATATTCGTAATCAAAGGGAGTTCTAATGCCTTGTTTGAGATTGATTTGGAGCTTTTTGATGATTTTGAGGGCGACTCTAGAAACGATGGGAACTTCAACATGATAGAGTATAAAGAAGAGAAGCTAACTAATCCTAACTTTCTATTAATGCTGTATTTTCTTCCTGCAGTTGATTTCCAATTTCTTTAGCAGGAAGAGCACCCTCTCGATAAAGAAAAGATCCTTCCATCTCTTATAGCAGAGGTTATTCCTACCCACTTATTTCTAAAGCAGTGAAATTATGGATGCGTTATTATGATGACTAACAAAAGCTTTTTGTGCTAATAGGTTGCTGAGATAAGTAATATCTTCATACTCGTTGGAGAGGTATTTGAAGGGGATGAAGTAGAGGATTAACTCAAGATTTATCTATGGGTTTTAACTTTAAAGTAGGAATATTATGTGGAGGAGTATCTTTATCTTCTAGAGGAGGTTGTAGCTTTTATCTTTTAGTAGTGCATCTATTTTGCTTAACTTCAAAGGCAACTTTTATATTAAATATCCTTATATAGTCTTTATACTGTTTTGGAATATTGTATATGTCTCTTATAGCTCTTTGAGTTTGGATTGATTGATGGAAGATAATGAGCTGTGGTAAGTCTTGTGTAAGTTCAAGGTTTCAGTGCCAAGCGCATACTTGATGAGGCTGCTATTGGCAAATATTCTTAGGAGTTGGCTTGTGTTCAAGTAAAATTGAGTCCTATTTTCGCATTGATAGTAACGAATCCTTATTGCTTCCTATATCTCAGCCAAGTTAACCCAAGAATTGATGTACTTGACGATTTCTTCAACAGGGAAACGAAGTTATACTCTTCCTTCTTTCTTAAAGCCTTTCCATTTCTTCCAGTTCTAAAGCCATTATCTAAATACGTTTAGCTTATTCGTGTTGACGTTTCTGTTGTCTGAGCTAAGTGACCTTGCCATGTTCAGAGGGGCTATTTCTTAATTGGACTAGAAAGTTTCTTTTGCGCTTGTAGATTTGAATTTGAGTAAGAATAGGCAGCATTTTATGAGATGCTCTATTGGCTATGTATATACTGTTTATGCAGCTTACAAAGGCCTTTATGAAGCCTTTATTATCTATTAAATTATGCGGCCAATGGTTTAGAATTGATTGTTTTAGTCATATCGAATCTTCTTCAAATTACATAGTCCTTTTACCAAGGAATCATTGTTTGATAATCTTTCTCTAATTGTCTTTTCGAACTAGACTTTATTTACTGATCCTTCTGCAGGCTTTTCTTAGATCTTTTCCTTTTTAACAGTGGCCTTTAGCACCTTTTCCTCTCCAATCTTCATGGATTTAACTGTCTTACCTTTTCTCTTTATAGAAATGTTCATGTTCTGCCCTTTCTTTTCTTCAGGTTCTTCCTTCTTTTCTTCAATCTCTTCCTCTTTTCCGATATAAGTTTATAGCAAATCTCGCCATTCGTTAACATTTTGAATCCTCGAAATAAAAGAGTAGTATATACCATCTCTAGCATCTTCAAAGGCTTTGAGATTTTCCTTAATGTACTCAATAGAGAACTTGAGATTGAGGTGAAGGAGTCCTGAGTGCTTCAAAATGGTCAAAAATAGGATAGCCTATCCTTGAAGCCAAAATTGTTTGTGCTTATCTTCAAAGGTTTTCTTTCTCATCATGTGTGCATATGAACCTTTTTCTTTGGCAAGCTGACGGGCTTCAGTAAAAACATTGATGAAGTCGCCTTTGAACTGCTGAATTTGCTAAAGGTATCCTTTAATAGAAGTTGGAATTCCTTCAAAGTTCCATAGAGTTTCTTTCTATTTGGCTGGCTAAGCCTTTGGAGGTTACTCAACTTTCCAATATTTGAGATGATTGCTTTGGAGAATAACTTTATCCTGGGCATCCAAGTCAGTTCTTTTCATAAACTAATTGATGTGCTAGAAAGGAGTGATTCTTTTATTTTAGAACTTATATGAATTCTATTAGAATCCCTCTTTGAAGATCTTGTTCTTAAGGAGCTCGCTTATTTTGTTGTCTGTAACTTTGCTTTAAAGGCTTAGATAATTTTAGATTGTATTAGAAATGGCAATTGTGGTAAATTTAAGGGTATTAACGTATGCTTAAAAGTTTATAATGTTTCCAAACACCTTTTCTATCTTCTATTTTTTGGCTTGGTTAAAGATAACTTTGCCTGCGAAGATAGGCCTCAATCCGAACTTAAAGCCATATCTTACTAAACTCTGCGTATCCTTGACTTGACCTGAACTATTGAAGTCAACACTAATAGAATTGGCAAAGATGAGATAGGGTTTTTTTGTGTCTACAGCCCCTGATAGACGCAAAGAGCTACTGAAAACTCCATCATTGACCTGGATATTGTTACCCACAGCCGCATCCTCATGGAGCATCTGGATATTCAGTGTATCATTATTTGGATCAGACTGGCATCTCTTATCCAGATCAAGCAATATAAGTGAAGCGTTAGGGAAGCTCCTTGGGGAAAAGTTATAATTCTTCCCTCTTTATAAAGGGTGGGAAGTTTAGTAAACCTTCTCGGTTGTTGATGAAAGGCCTTCGTACTCACTTTCTTATAAGAAAGTAATGACCTCGTTAAACTAAGGCTTTTGGAGGTGTTATATTGACTTGAGGAGGGAGTTGACGATTTCTTGATTGGGAGCTAGAGGAATAAGGGATCCATGATAGAGCTATACAACCATAAGGAATGTAGGGATGATATAGCTGAGTTGATCTGCCTTGCTCCTTGAAAAAACCTTTTCATAGAGCTTGAAGACTTCGCAGAACAGCTCACCCAAATATCTATTAGATAGTTGCAAGTCTTTTGTATTGTTACTTATAAGTTTGAAAGAGTTTAAGAAGAGAAGCTCAACAAAACGATTTCCAAGTGGAGAATTAAGAGCCTTTTGCTGTAAATACTCCAATAGAGATTTTCTAAGGTTTTCATCGTACTTACTCTTGAACGATAGTTTCTAATTTTGGACTGTGACAATGTCGGGAAGAAGCAAGTTACCGATCAGCTCAGTATCTTCTCCTTAGTAAACATTAACAGTTGATTTGGATTTAAAAACCTCGTTGAAGTCACATTTGTTTGTTTAGTATCTTTGAATCAAGTGTTCCTTTTTGGTAATTTCATAGACGATTGATTACTTCTACCTTTTTTCGGCGATAGACTGAGATTTGATGAAATCTTTAAGCTATTACTCATTGAGAGTCACAATAAATTTGATTTGTCTCTATATTGTTGGGTAAAATAAGTAGAATTCTTGCAGGATGAGTCGATTTATGTATGTTCTATTTTTGCCGTTGCTCAGCTCCTTCAATCTGAATAGGCTCTATCCAATTTATAGTAATATGCCTTTGATTTCATCGTTGTTAGAAGATGGACTGTTTCCAAGCCAATTCTCCAGGCAGAGGACGTAGAGATAAACCTCCTAAGGGTGATCTGATATGTTTTTGAAGGCTTCAACAATCAATCGATAGTTCTTGGCATCTCCTTATGAATCAAAAGGATATATTTTAATGATTTACTTGACTACTTTGTTATTCCTCGCAAAAGCAGCTTTATCTTTTTAGAACCTTTTCTCAATCTAGTTTATCTTATTGAGCTTAGTCATGATTTTTGTGCGCTTATTGGACAGTCTTTTTTTGTCTGAGTCAGCCTGATTCATCTAGTTACTGATTTAGATGATTCTTTGACCATAGAACCAAAGCCAATCATTGAAGCGGTATCTGTTCTTGATTGCCGACTTATCCAAGAGATTCATGTGATGGAGTGCGAACTTAGAGATTTCTTTTATTGAGACAAGATTTTATATTTTAGCATTGAATTTTTTCTACTCTTGCGATTTTATGACGAACTTTTTGTCATTGGAGGTAAGGATGGCGGCTGGGAAGTAATGTCCATCCTGAGGCCATGCGAAAGTATAGAAGAGAGAGTTGTAAGGATCATATATGATGTTATACTCAGGGTTTTTAGGGAATTTGGACTCTAATGTTTTAAGAAGAGTAGTTCCAAGTCTAGTCTCATTGTTTATCTTAAAGTCAGCTTTATTCCTACTGAATATCTTCACTCCATTCTAGGAATAGCATGTAATATGCTCTTTATCCATAGTCCAAATGGATTAGATCAGGTTGTTTATGGTCAAAATTGAGCCTTCTTTCGTTAAGATCTAACCCACTCCTTTTATATTCTTTTATTGGAAGTTGCTCGTAATCTATGCTTCAAGTAGGATCGTATAATCTTTGTATTAGTGGATTTTAATATTCTTTTCTTTTTCCTTCTAGCCTTCATTGAATAACCATTGACAAGTTTCTGCAAGGTCATAGTCATTGAGTACAAAGGCTCTTCTGCATTAATCCTTGGTGAAGTATCCACTAAAGCTATCATAGAGCTAATCAATATCTTACTCGTCAATGTCTTCGTATATATGATTGGTCTTGCCATCTAATGGAAATTCGTATAAGACGATTTCTAGAACTTTCAGATAATTTTGATTTTTTTCTTATTCAACTTTTTGAGGGGCTTAGTTTTTTAGTTTCTTCTTCTTTTTCATATTCTTTTCACCCTGTTTTTCGGGTTATTGCGGTTTTTCCTATGATTTTGGCTTTTGTTATACAACCTTCTAAGGTTGTGAGCTCTTTTAAATTTTTATTCTACTTCCAAGACAGAAGAGACTTGTTCCATCTGTTAGAATGGGAATATTTTTGTTAATATTAATTAAAGACTGTTGACCAAACAGTGAGGGGCAGAATAGCTGAATACTTCCTTACTTTTTAAAGTTCTCAGGGTTAAAGACCTCTAAAAGCCATGGATCTTTTGACGATGTCTTTAAATATAATTTTCCTTGAGCGTAGACCCAATCAACTTCATCAACTTTGGTTCCAATAGGATAGTTAGTTTCCCTTTAAAGGTAAACTTTACCAGGTTTGGTATCTCCATGACCAGTTCCTACTTTAAACATCCCTCCATTCACAGCTGAAACATAAATATAGAGATATTTTCCGTCAGTAGTAATAGAGTAAAAGGCAAGCCCATTGAACTTCTGGAAGTGCTTCTTCTTCATAATCAGGAAAGACTCCTTGTTCCATAAGCTTTCAGGGTAGTGATACTTAGAAGTTGGTTCTTGTGGGATGGAGCTGAAGAAATCATTGAATATTCTCGAAATATGTGTGCATATTCTAGTTTACAGCTCAGTCGATATTTGGATGTATTGGGCAAGGTCTGAAATGAACCTGAGTTGCTCCAAGATGAAGGATTGGTTGTTTGTTCTCAGGATAACCCCCAATAATGCTTATATTTATAGCATTAGTGTTTCTTTGAAAGTTTATTCATAGTTGTTATCCACTAGCTTTGCTTTCTTGCAAAGGCTGATAACAGCGTTTTTTGCACCTTCCACGAAATCAGCAAGGAAGAGGTCAGAGTCATTGAGAAAGGCAAGCCAAGGAAGGCCATTGAGTTCTTTAGTGAACTATTTAATAGATTCTGGCCATTTTTGAGGGTTATTGCCTTTGAGAGCTTCTATTCTCACTTCTTACTAATCTTTGGTCAAAGTAAACTTCCTTTCCGCCTGGTTCTTTTCCAGAGCCATGTATCTGAGAGCAGATGAGTAGAGGTTGGAGGCTACTCTCGCATAGAACTATTTGAAGCCACATCTAATGCCCTTCACCGCTTGTTTGTTCTTGGCAAGGTAATTGTCGGTGGTTTCCTGCAAGAGCTGCTGATACGTCTCTTACTAAAAATCTGCAAAGAGGTAGTTTTAAAGTGAAGATTGGTGTGCTTCCCTTGGGTAAATATAGATGGAGTCATGGGAGATGGCTCGATAATAAGAGAGATACGATTTTGGGAGAAGGAGAGTAGGTAGGCAAGTTATAGTTCGGTGGCCATGGCTGTCGGATTCATGGGGATCGTTTTGATTTTAGCAGCTAAGTTTGTTGGTAGGGCCATCAAAGAATTAATATCAATATTTCATATTAGAGTTTACATATCTTATTAGCAGTATTTCTTAAATAATACACATCCCATAAATAGCTGTGCACTCATACCTTGAAAGATTTTATATGTCGTCACAGAGTCCATAATTTTATTTGTATTGTTGATGGCAGGCCAATCTAAAATTGCCACCCAGCCACCGGTAGGCTTCATCAATATAATCAAAAATGCACTAGTGGGCTCTAAGGAGAAAAAAGTATTCTCGGCAGTGTTACTAGCTATCATTGGATATCTCATCTATATGAAGAATAAAAAGTCGGCAACCGATTCCATCAAAGTGGACGAGAAGAAAACAAAGGCCAAGGTATGCTCACTTTGATTTAGAAAGGAGGAAAGGGCAATGTGGACTCGATTTTCTTCAAGAGGATTAAGGAACTTGTCAAGATAGTGATTCCCACCTGGAAGTGCAAGGAAGTGCTGGACCTCTGCTTGCTCACTGTATTCTTGGTGCTCAGGACATTCTTAAGTATTTATATTGCAGGGCTGAATGGAAAAATCGTCAAGGCAATCATCGAAAGAAATAAGCCAGTATTCATTCAAAGAGTATTTTACTTGGGGCTTATCGCCGTTCCTGCATCTTTTGTCAATTCCTTCCTTGACTTTCTCAACAAAAGGCTAGCCATAAATTTCAAGAGAAGACTCACCAACTATTTCCATGAGTCTTATCTCCGATAAACTACCTTTTATCAGCTCGGCAATCTCGATAGTCGAATCAGTAATCCTGACCAAAGACTAACAGCTGACATATAGAAGTGGTCTAACTCATTATCTATGATTTACTCCAACTTCTCTAAGCCAACTCTTGACATTATTTTGTTTTCAAGGAAGCTCTCTGAACTGGTGGGATGGCAAGGCCCAATAGCCATTTTTCTTTGGTACTTTGTTTCTGGATATATTCTAAAACTAACTTCCCCTGCTTTTGGAAAACTTACAGCAATCGAGCAAAGATTGTAAGGAGACTACAGGGCAGCCCAAACAGGAATCGTTCACCACGCATAATAGATAGCATTTTACAAAGGAAACGATTGGTAGAAGATGAGAATCAATACACTATTTAATGTACAATGAGATTAATATAGAAATTTATATCCCATAGTGAAAGCATCATAAATAAGAAATTATTCATGGGCGTCTTTGACTCAATGCTTGTTAAGTATGGTGCAGTTATGGTTGGATATTCTATTTTGGGATTGCCTGTCTTTGGGCCTGGAAAAGAATAGTACTTAAAGAAGATCGGATCAGATGGAAGTGCCATTACAAGAGATTACATCAGAAATTCTTCATTGCTTATCAATCTTGCCAAAGCCATCGGAAGACTGGTCATCTCATACAAGTAAGTGCAGCAACTTGCAGGATTTACTACTCTGGTCTACGAAATGAAGGAAGTTTTGACCGATTTGGAGAAAGGAAAGTACGTGAGAACTCAGATCATAGGAAAGGACAACAAAGAGTTGAAGCTAGATTAAGTCAATTAAATGAAGCAAGGAACTTTAATTGAGGTGGAAGACTATATCAAATTTACTAACGTACCTATTGCCTCACCAAATGGTGATGTGTTCATTAAGGAAGTTTCCTTCTAGGTGAGAAGAGGAGTCAATACTGTTGTTACTGGGCCAAACGGATGTGGAAAAAGTTCACTATTCAGGATATTAAGTGGACTTTGGCCTTTAAAAGGTGGAGTCTTATAAAGACCCAGCATATAAAAACTATTTTATATTCCTCAAAGATCCTATTTGCCCCCAGGGACTCTGAGAGATCAAGTTATTTATCCCCACTCCAAGCAAATGATGCTAAGAAAGGGCCTCACAGACGATCACATTCGATAACTGTTAAGATATGTCAGATGCGACTACATTGAATAGAGATAGGGTGGGTTCGATTCAGTAAACGACTGGGCAGATGTCCTTTCAGGAGGTGAAAAACAAAGAATGGCAATGGCAAGATTATTCTACCACAAACCTCAGTTTGCCATATTGGACTAATGCACAAGTGCTGTCAGTATGGACGTGGAGGCCGAGCTATACAACAAAGCTAAAGAGCTCGATATTACTCTGTTTACTGTTACCCATCGAAGCACTTTGTTCAAATTCCATGATTACAAGATATATCTTGATGGGGATGGAGGATTCTTCACTGAAAAAATTGAACATTGATGTATATGTTTAATTGAATACAAAAAAATGTAAGATTTATCATCTTCTGAAGCCCACTCCAGATAGGATATTGTTTTCTTTAAGGCAATTGATAAGAGTATCTGACAATAGAATTTGTTCATTCTTGCTGTTGAGAAGGTAGTATTTATTCTAATCAAGAAGGAACCCATTAGTATCAATATAGTAGAGTTCTAAATAAAAATACAATATTACTTTGCTTTATTACCAACTCACGCTTAGACTGGCTATCTAGAGTGTCACGTTTTGGTATTTAGTCTATGGATTAGCGTTTTGAGGATTGAGGATAGTTTATTAGTTGTTTTGTTTTGTCTTTGAATAAATCAGACTATCGAATTATAAGTGTTTATTTGCTTTATATTATTAGTGAACTCATGCTTTTTTTATTGCTTTTCTTGAATTATTAGCTTTTATCGCACTACAATCTCTTTACTTTGTTTAGCAAATCAGTAATTTAGCTTTTGTTTCCTTATAAGAGTGACTTGAGGAAAGTTACTTCTTCACTAATAGTCTTTTTGATATGGCTTTCGAAACTATTGAATCTTCTCTCAATATTTTATTGCTGATGTTTAGTGAGCTCACTCAGTTCGCAGATTTTTGCTTATAAAATATTATTTTTCTTGGAAGATTCTTAGGGGTGGTTGACCAGTTTTTCTCTCATCTATCCAATAATTTGGTTGTTTTGTTGAATTTTTGCTTCCAAATCAATAAAACTCTTAGAGTTAAACTTGGCCAAATCAAACAATTTGGATTTGTATTCGTTGAGCTCAATCTACAAATTATTTACTTTTTTATTGTTGTTTTACTCCCATTTTTATCTTTATTTTATCTTGGCTATTTCTTCTTCATTGCTCACTAACCTCTTTGTTAAAGCATTTACCATATCCCTTATATCCTTTAGTGAATCTGCTAACACAACTTTTTATTGTTTTTCTATTTTTTCCGCCTTTTCAGCCTTATCGAATTCAAACGGTTTAAATTAGTTATCGAGTTTGAACATAAACTAATTACTGCTACCACTTCTAAAGTGAGCAGATTAACTTTTTTTACGCTCCTAGCCTCCACGAAAGTTGTTGACTTGACTATATCGAGGGTAGTGCTCTTTGGGGGTAAGTGTGGAATGCAATGGTTCCTGAGTGTCTTTTGCCGTTTTGAAGAACTTGTCTTAAAGGAACACATCTTTGGGTGGATTGTGAGCAGATATAGACGTATTGATAAGACAGCTATTTCGAATGTTTAGTATGGTTGGATTGGTCGTTGAGCAATTTTAGGTGGTTTTGTTGAGAGATTGACGCACATTTACTTTTGACTTTGATGGGTTCAGATGTTGCTATGTGTTTGCGTTCCTCCAATTTTCGCTTCCCTGGGTGTAAGGGTAGTTTTGCCTGTCGCTGTAGATGCAGTTCATGAGGGAGTTGCGATTTATGTTGTTGTAGTTCATGATTAAATTCTGCACCAAATGGAAAAAATATATTATTCTATGAACTTTAATATAGTTTAACTTTATAAGTACGCTAAAAACTGCTAAGAATTCATTTGAATATAGATTGTATCACTCAAAGCTCATCTTGAAGCTCGCTCACTTTGTTTGACTCTTCCGCATAGAGACTCCACTCTGGCCATTCTGCGAATCTTTCAGGAACCCATATTTTCATTATCTGTGAGGACCAAACCCAAGCTGAGTCTAAACTTCTAACAATGTAGCTGCCATCTTCTGTTTGTAATCTTATGGAGCTTTTCGTATTATTGGAAACAAAGTATCCTCGAACTATCTCAGTCTTGGTGTCCTTAGGGTGACTTTAGATCAATCTCTCTGAAACCTTCTTATGACTATAGCCGGAAGTAAATGCTTTATTTGTGATTCCTGTCGGATAGGTTCTGAAAAGAATCAGCTATGACTCATGTTGTTATATCCTTACATTGTCCATTCCGCTTTACAGTTCCTCCACCAATCTAAAGTTGAACCTTATCGGATGGTATATCTTATTTGCTTATTCTACTTGCTCGGTATGTTGTGGTTACTTCTTATCTTTATCTTTTTATTTGTCTGATAGCAAGTTTTACTATTATTCACTGTAGTAGTTCTATTTGTCTGGCACCGTGTGCACCTGCATTAACTATGGCTTCTGCTACTCAGATGCATATTGGACGTTGACCTGCCCATAGTCCCTGTCATCACTCTTTGAGTTTTCACTGAAATTTGGAGATTCGAATTATTCGTCTGGTCTTCTAAAGTAATCGTCAGAATCTCCTGAGACTTGTTTTCCGAGGGGAGGGACTGATCCATTACTTTAGACCTAGTAGGTGCGAACAATGGGATTATTGAATGAATAAGGTTACTAGCTCACCTTTTCTTATTCCTATGATTTTACTGGGTTGAGTTAGCTTGGCTGGAAGAATTAGACTTCTTCTTACATTGCGTTTACTACGTTTTCTTGCTTTTATTATACTTTCTGTTAGATTTAAACCTAAGACTTTTACTATTACTGGGATTGCTGGTCCTTTCTCACCATCTCAAGGACTTACTCATAAATCCTCTTTACGTTTTTGCCTAGTTATTCTTTGTTAAAGACAGTTGAAGCTCCACTGTAGCCATACATCCTCTTGGCCTCTTCGAGGTACCTATTGATGAATTCTTAGAAGAAATCCGTATACTTTGCAAAAATATAATTAGGAGGACCCAAATTCCATACATAATCTCTCACCAATTTACTAGCTTGGCATAATTTGAGTAATTCTTGAAGTTCGATAATGCAAAGATTTTAAGTCCTTTTATTCTGTGTGAAGATTGGCTAAAGCAGAGTGTTAGTGTTCTCAATGTGTAGTCCTGACTGGAATTCATAGATGCGATCCTCTAAGGAGTAGCTGTTCATTGCACTAAGGGTTTTACTGATAGTCGAAAGGTTGAGGGTTTGTTTACCTAGCACCCATTTTATCCTGAGAAGTTGGTGAGGATCGTCGATCAAGATGAACTCATGGATTACGTCAAGGTAGGTCTGCACATTCTAATAGTTGCTCTTGCTTAATCCTTTCAAAAGCACAACTGCGATTTTCTCACTCGCATAAAGGTTGTTGGGACATAGCACCTTAACTAGCTTAGCAGCGATACTTTAGTATTTGTCTGCAATGAGCTTTTCGATGAAATGATAGTTGATGAGAATGGTCTTTTCTTCTTTGGTAAGCTCAATTTTATTGATAAAATAGAACTAAAGCAAGCTTTAGATGGTTTTAAGAAGCATAGTGAAGTTAGGATTGGCATAGCTGCTCCCAATGGTGGGTCTATTTTTGTAGATCTGAAGAGGCGACTTCTTATCAAGGAAGTAATCAACAAAATGCTTCAAGAACTATTTCTTGACCATATAGGATGCTGCAATGCTGGACTTGGTGGAGAACTCATACCAGAATTAAAAGTATTGATTGAATTTAGTCCAACACTTAGAAACAGTTGTGGGGATAAGGCTGAAGAGGTGGTTGAGGTAGTTAACGATTAACTGGTTTTCAGGCCTTTAATCGTCTTAGAGGAGTGTAAGTTGCTTGTCTTCAATGTAGTAGTTGAACGAATTGGACAGGAAGGTTGCAATATTTGTTCGCACATCAATTTAGGAGTTTTATATCAGTAAGGAAACTAAGTTTGTATTCTCAGTAATGATTTCCTTTAAGCCTGAAGGATACTCTTTGATATACTGGGACAATGAAAACAGAAGTTCTTTGAAGCTTTGAGACTTCAACCAAAATCCAAAGGTGAGTTTTTGGCATAATTTAATCATTTCCTCGGAGTTGTTCTGAGGGAGGATAAGCAGTTTGGCAAAGAACTTGGAGAAGCTAACGGAAGCAAGGCATTTTTCAAAGAAATGTATTTAATTATCCTGGTCAATCTCCTCCTCTAATGGCCTCAAGATGAATGGCTCAATTTAGTCATTTATCAGTGCTACTATCTTCCCATCATCTTATTTCTTCTACTACTTGGCCTTTATCTACACCTCAATGTTGTCCTCACTCTTATGCTTTCGTATCATCTAGATTTGCTACATCTAGATCTTCTCTCGGATTTATTTCTACTTCTAGGAGTCCTCGACCTTCTCACTACTCTACTCCTGAGATTCAGTAGGTTACTCTTCTGGCTTCTTTGCAACTACAGACAGGGGCGCGTCTTAGTAAAGTTTAAGAGTGGTAAGCAGCTGATTCTTCTCTTAATGGGACTTCACTTATAATTCAATGTGGGTTTTACCTGTTCTTCTGTAAATTAGCAAATACGCACTTTTACTGTTCTATTTCTTATCCCAATCGTACTAATCGTCATATGTGATTGACCCTCCAAAGCACTCAGCCTCTATATTGGCAGGATTGAAAGTATTTACGATACTATCGTTGAATTAAAACCACTTTCCTTCGTCATTTTTGATGTAGCTGATATAGTGACCCATCTATGCATTACCAATGTGGCAGATTATTCCACTTAGTTCGTATTGGTAGCTGGGGTTTTATTTGGAAAGGTTGGGCTCTGCGATTTGTTATTTTTCATAGTACTATAGAGAGTAAGGGTACAGGTTGAATGTTGTTGGGAATTCATGCTTGTTTGTTATCTTCTCGTTAATAAATGTGTCCATATTGAAGTCTATTCTCTTCAAATGCAAAATCAGGTTTTATGGAGCTTTGCTGATGCGTGCTTTTTTGGAAACATCTGCTTTTTTGTTACAGAAATCGCATTTGTAGTCATTAATGAGCTCTCCCAATATAAATCGGTTGAATGATTCAGCCAGATTCTTAGTATTTTTGACCTAAAGGGTGAGAGAATAGAAATTTTCTTAAACTTTCTTGGTTTGCTTGCAATCGTGGCAGCTGAACAGATTGGTTGATTTGCCTGTATAAAAATTGTCAATCAACCTCTTGAGTGGATGCTCCTTGATGCCTATTTCCAGCCTATCGAAGAACATAGACACAAACTACTGGACATCTTGCTGGATCATAATGTTGACTGATTACCCGAAGGGCTTATAGGCAACACAGAATGCGGAAGGGGCGAAATCTAATCTTGTTGTCTTCTACAGGTAACCGAATATTCTTTGGATTTGGTGTAGGATGTTGTCATCTACCATTCTTTACTTTGAGTCCAGTGCCCAGATAGGTTACTTACGGTCGTCTATTCTCATTAAGAGATATCTAAACTTTTTATTCATGAATAGTTGTTGCAGCATGGAGTTCATATAGCAGATATTGCCTAGGTTTTTCAAACCTGCTGAGCCTGTGGTTGATCGTTGGTTAACCTCAGTGGAGTAAGTAATTTTGATAGACTTGATGCGTGTTTCAATGGTGTTGAGTGTTTTCTTAACTACTTTGTCAGTAAGTTCTTTGTTATTTTCGCAAAACTTCAAAATAAGTTCATAGATAGCCTGCCTTGTTGCTTACTTCTTACATGAGGTTTCCCTTCCGAAAAGACAGTTGTCCCAAAGAAGCTCAACTTCCTTCTCGGCCACTTCCTTCCCAAGATGGAAGTTAGAAAGCAACTTGGCGCATCCTTCAATTGTGAGCTAGTTCTTCTCATGCAGAATATTCTTTAGAAGTATTTCTGGCATTTCAGCTACATGTTCCTCCTCCATTCCGAACTTAGCCACCAAAACTGCAAGAATCCTAAAGTACTCTGAGGTAATATTTGCGAGAGTAATGTGTTTGAACATTTAGGAAATATAGAGGTTCTGATAGGATTAGGAGTAGAAACAAAGGCTCATAATCAAGCAGTAAAGATGCCTTAAAATTTTATTGGAGGGCACTTTATGGAAGAATACTGTGAATTGCTCAGTTAGTTTTTGTGGATTGGAGTTGATTTGGAGGAGGCATATAATCGAAACGATCTTTTGGAATGTAATGAACTTAGAGTGGTCTTTTTCAATTTTATCCGACCACTCGACCCATATTTTAGTAAAGAACTGTATGAAAATATTGCATATTTCTTCTTTGTTTTCTCCTTACCAGTCATAGACTTTATAAATTCCTAGCTCCTTAAGCCTTTGATCGCTCTTTGGGAAGTACCCAGTCACCAAGTATTCGATCTTATCATCGATATCACTGTCAAAATTGAGGAGTGCTATTGCTTCTGAGGTATTCTTGTCACTAAAGCATCGCAAGAAGTATTCATAGAGTAATTTGATACTGTAGTTAATAATCTAAATTTATATCTATTCGAATGCATTGGATTTGCTATACCTTAGCATGAAGTCTTTAAGCTTAGAGTACAGAAACTCAACTCCCTTATTTTCGATAAACAACTTAAGCCAAAGTTTCTCAATATCGCTATTAGACTAACTCAAATACGAGATGATGTTAAGCTTGTAGAAATAACTGTAGTAATCTTAGAATTTGAAAATTTATTCCACATTCAACTATTATTTTGACTGTACTCTCCCTATTCCTAACACTTAGTGGTAAATCTTCTTAGAAATGGGCAGTCTTTTTAGTAAATCGAACACTAGAGAAGAGAGCTCCTTATTATGGAGCAACTAGAATAATGTTTAGTAAAACTAAGGACTGTTGGCTAGCCTTTTTCGAGGAAATTTATCCAAGTCAAAGGGACTTTCAGCTTCATTTTGGAATTTAAAGTCAGCATTCACTCCAAAGTTCTTAAGGTTGGACCAAATTGTATTTCCTTTGTTTTACTGGGCAGCTTTTTCATAGAACGCCAAAAATCCCTCAAGAGTGAGAAGGCCATCGTTGTCATAATCGAAATCTGCATAGAGACTATTGATCCTCTCCTCATATCTCTTGGTGACAGTTCCTAAGCAGGCACATGTAAACTAATGGCATTGCTACTTGTTCATGAGTCCATTGGTTGAGTATCTCTCAAAGATGACCTTGAAGCATCTGACAGCTTTAGGATGAAGTTTGTTGTTGAGTAGCATTTAAGGCTCATAGTATGCACTAATGTATCTTCTTGAGAGGGTGATTGGATCATTGAAATTAATAGGCAACTCCTTTATTATCCTAGAGTTGTAGTAATCAGGAATTTATCGTTATTGGGTAAGCTTAACCTCCTCAAGATCAATGGTGTACATCGTTGTTAATAATTTTTTGAATTGATACAGTGTCATGTTGAGAGAAACATTGATTTCCTTCTTTTTAGAGTACTAGGAGACATAGAGTAGATCATTGATGATAATGATGTTGACATATTCGCTCTTCTCCTTAGTAATCAGGGATTATATGTCCAAATTATACTTCTTTTATGAATTGTCAATGATTATATTCAGCAGCCTCAAAGTTTTCTTTATTTGGGTAATTTCTTTCTTTTGCTTCTGCTACTCGAGTAATTTTAGGACTTATTCAAACAGTGTAGTGATGTCTTCAAGCTAGTTATCTTTGGCGTTGTAGATTTCTAGGAAGAAGTCAAGACTTTTCTCGTATATTTCAGAATGCTCAATATTGTATATCATGAGCATAAAGTAAGGATACAGTTTCAGCTCGTGCATATCTACCTTTCTGCGGTATTATATCTACTTCATAGAGTGCACCTGAGTAATGTATCTATGCTTTTTGTTCAACTCAAGAATCAAATTCTTCATGAGCATAAATTCCTCTATTCTAATATTGCTGAGCACCTATAGAGGGAAGAGCTCTTTAAAGAAGGTTTCGAACTCTTATAGCTCGTTGTACTAGCCTATTCCCTGTTCACAGCCAATGAGCTAGTTTACCCACTTGTAGTATTATTTTCTTTTTTACTCCTACTCCTTCAGCTAGTTCCAAATCCCTTTCAGGGTAGAAATGTACACTTTTACCTTGTAACTTAGCTTGTAAATGAACCCAAGTAAGTTTAAGACCTCACTTACAATGTTGTTCCAGTTAGCCTTATCCTTATTGTTCTTTATTGATGCAATTATCACCTCATCAATATTCTACTCAGCTAGGATTTAATTCAAGTCTTTCTTGCCGTACTCTCCCACTCCAATGCCTTAGAAGATGCCTTTCAAGACTCTGCTCACTTGGGTGATGTTGTTCGTTGTCAGCTTATTGATAAAGCTGTGGATGATGTCTCTCCTGCATGATTTCATTTAGTAACCCTTTGCGACAATTTCGCAGTATTTTTTAGTAGCGTACTCATACAGTGTTTCATGCTGGTTTTCTCCAAGGATAATGCTTTCGAAGAATGTTCTCACTTTGTCCTTGGGGAAATAATTTGAGAATTTACTCATTTCATTCAACAAGTCAATATCTTAATTCAAGATGAGGGACATTTCTGACTCGAGGATGGTGTCGATAAGGAAATCGACATGAGGTTTCTTGAAGATATGGGAGACCTCTTGGAAGAGTTTATAAAGAGATATTCTACTCTCATAGTCTCCCTTTTGTGCGATCTTATACAATTTCTCAAGATCAGTCACCTCTAGGATAGATTCGTTTATCAAATATCTAAAGAAGTCCTATGATTTCTTTATAAGCTGCACGTGACTATTGGTCATATATATCTTCTCGAAGAGTTTTTATGATTTTATCCAATTTTTCTATATTACGTAACACTTACGATTCCCTTATTGCGTTAAGATGAGTAGGTTAGACTCTTGACTACATCCTTCAATTCATTTAATCCTTGAAGTTTACGCTTAAGAGCCTCGCTTTGAAGACACTTATCAACCAATTTCATTTTCTTTTAATTCTAGTACTCATACACTGCCTACATGCTGTAAACTAAATAACATCAAGCATTACTTCTTCGCTGTAGAAGCTTGAATCCCGAGAAAAGCATTTCGGAACGTTACTTAGTAAATTCTTTAAGGAACTGCTCGGACTCAGTAAAAATGTGTCTCTCTATTATTGGTTTTAGTTTTTAAACGATTTCTTTCACTAAATTCTTATGAAGCAAATTTGAAGCTCCGCTGATGCCTTTGACATATATGCTTAAATAAACAATGTTATTGATATTTTCCAGTTTTTCAATAGGCTTAGTAAATCCCCCAAGTCGACCGAAGCTATTAACTGCATTAAAAAGGAATTAAGATAAGCATTTCTTCCTTGGCAATGCGTAGAGTCTTTGCCCACTTAGATCTTAAAACTCTGAGTCATTAAGATCATCATTATCAGTTATTCCCCTGGAGCCACTTTAATAGTATCCTTTATCCTTGACCACACTTCCAAAGGGCTGCAATTTCGGGCTAGTCACATCTATTTCCTCATAGTAACCAGTCAAGCCAAAATATCTTCCTTTCTAGTCATACTTATTTCCCTTTTAATCATAAACCTTAAATGCAATCTTGGCTTGCTTCTTACCATCTTCGCTCTCAATCATTTATTGGATTGTGGAGCCATACCACCCTCCGTAATGGTCCTCACAGTCAACCTGGTCTCCAGCCTTGAGGCCCATCCTCCACTCAAAGAGGGCAGATTTGGATTTGAATGGTGCAATCATATAGCTTGTTTTTTAGAGGGTGATAGTTTCGTCAAAGTAGTCATTCAGGTACTCTATCTTCAGTTTGGTAGGTTTAATCATGAGAACTTTTCCTCTTGACCATGAGGCCTTGCCTGATAGATGGGTCTGCTTCAAGACATCAACGAAGTCTCCCTCTTGCAGTTAGTCAACCCATTGCCGATCTCCCTCCTTGATGTAGTTATGTGCGAAAGTCTAAGCTAGCCAAGTGCTTACCCTATAGTCCGAGAATTGATTATTGGTTTTGTAGTAATACTAATCAGTGGAGAAGACAGTGATGAGAGTTTAGGCGAAGACTGGATACTTTTCGGCAAGATCGATGTATCTGACAGTGAGATTGACGCTGCCCTCCAGTATTTTGTTGGCGAGTTGCAGTACTTTTGTGCTTCTACATCATGCAGATTTTACTTAAAGTATCTTGATTTGAGTATCTTTTGGCAGACGACAGGGAAGACCTGGGTCAAAAAATATTAGATATGCTCCTAGCCAATAATTTCGTGGATGGGATGCACCCGCATCTCATCTAATATCTCCACCAGTTCCTATAGGATGGGAAGTGCCTCATCCTCAGCAGGGATCGAGTACATATAGGTCGCTGTGACCTTCTTGCTCCACTCTTCCTTTGAAATATTCACAAGGGGATATTTGGACATTTATTATTTACTCAAAGATTGGATTAATTAATATTATATTCTTTCTCATTCTTGTATAGTTTTATAGAGTTATACATCAACAAAATAAAACGGATATGCTAAACTCCAAAGTAAGAGTGAGGCAAATCAACGAGGAGTGGTATATAATAACATTAAGTCAATCATATCCACATGCTCTAAGCTGAGTTGTAGATTGCACAGCCTAGGCTGGGCGATGTTGTGAACATAATCTATCCAATCTCGCTTAGGTTCTATCCGTTCAGCTTCTGGTTTGTTTGTAGGTAGCGGTATGTGCTCAGCTTGTAGTCGTTCAATAGCTTCCGGAAGAACCTCATCACCTAGGCGTAGTATTGCTTTTCAATTGAGATCATCAAGACTGTTCCTTAGATAATACAGTAATTCTATGTTAAATGGCAAATATACTTTTAAGAATGGGGCCTCTTTGTGGATGCTATTAATGAGCTAGACGATTTCCTCATCGAAGATTTCGTATTTGATGTCGAGATCGTGCTTATTGGCAATAAACTAAGAGAAGCTGATTTTGTTGGTGATGAGACTGTTGAGAAGAACTTTGTTTTAGTGGGAATAGCGTATGAGTTAGTACTAATGCTCTTTGATCATGTCGTTGAATGCAGAGTTGCGCAGGTAGTCCTAATTCTCTTCGAAGATGTCGAACTTGTTGAGTTTTTACTGTTGGATGAGTTAGTTGATTTCCTTGATCCTGTTGATCTTGGCGTGATAGTTTTAGAACTAATCGTTGGAGAGATCCAGCTTGCAGAGGATGAGCTTGTTGCAGTTCTATAGCCTTAAGGACGAGACAGGGTTGAGGGGCTAGCTTTACTACAAACTGGAAATGCTGTGGGCACTATTGCCTGCCTTGGTGGAAACGGAAACTCGGTGCTTGTTGGAGTTATACCGTTTACTGCTTGTGCTTTGGAATGATGTAAAATCATTCGAGATTTTGATGGATTCACTGGAGTCGTGGGTTTTGATCGATTTGTCGCTGACTGGGTCACAGATATTCAAGTCCAGGAAATTTTCAGACTCATAGAGAACTTTGTGGTGGAATTCAATGTTGCATTAGTTGATTTTGTAGTTTTAGAGAAGGTTGGTAATAGTCTTCAGGCAAAGAGTATTATCCACCTGGCCCAAGGAGTTAACAATATCATTTCTATTGTACTTTTCCATTTCTTAGTGAAGCATCAGAAGTGCAATAAAAGCCCCCAGCATGAAGCACTCTTGGAAGGCAAACAAGTTTTCACCGATATTAGAGTGAATGTATATAATGCCCCCATAATATTCCTTCCCCTTATTCTGCTTCCTTATCATGCTGATCAGATCTCTAATTTAGTCCACCTTCTCACAGATGCCCTCAATATGCTTTCCCTTGGGGTTGAATATAATCTCCTCCTCAAGGTGGTTTCCGTTGATGTATATATCCTCATTCAAATATGTTTTTCTGAAGAGTACAGTTACTCCATTTTCCATAGCAAAGTTGAGCTGCAAATCATTTCCCAGGTCAAGAATCTTAGCCACTCCGTTGACCACAATGTATTTTTCGGGTTAGAGACCTAAGTTAAGAAGATGGGTTACCATCATAAATATCTGAGAATGTGAGTTTGAGTTCTGAGAGGAGTTTGGCATGCTTGTTGCATAGCTCTTCACTGATGTTGGGATAAATCTCAGAGAGATTGCAGGTTTCCTTTATGGTTTAGCTCATGGGAGGCTAATCTTTACTTACAAAATGTTTCTATAATGGAAATGCGAATAACAGCCTTTAAGCAGCTAATACAAGTACAATAATCAAATTGATAGATTGAGGCAGAAAAAGCATTAACCATCACTAAATCACTCATCCTGACGCATTTAGAAGAATTGCCAAAAATATGGAAGGAAACACAAATCCACTTGCAAATAAAAGTACATAAAATATTAGCGGGCTCTTTTAGCCGATGGGTTTGGTGAAAAGATCACAGTGATGTCCATAGTCCCACATGCACTAAGTGCACTTCAAGCAGTGACGGCTGGACCCGTAGCTGTAGAGTTCGCATGTCATACCAAATAAACGTTATCTATCTGAGTGACCCTCTCATCTCGAATATAGTGCCTGGATCCACAAAGCAAAGGGCGGATAGAGTATATGTTTAGTTAATGGTATTAAGACGATAAACCTGTGAAGAGTGTTCCGAAATGTTATAGACATTACACGCACCGGAAGCAGATGAAATTAATAATTACCCATAAAAATGAATCAAAAAGGCTAATCTTAACTACTTTAATCATATGGAAACATATTTTATTGATCAAGACGATTTTATATTTTCCATGATTAATCTTTAAAACATCAATTAAAGGGGTTATATGTTTAATATCGCAAGGTAATATTTTATATACAGTCATCTACTTGCTCATAAGTAAATGAGAAATAATACAAATAATGAGAATCCATTAATGGCAAATTAATTAACAGTTATTTTTAAAATATATGAAATCGAGAACTAAATCAACTCGGGAGAATCTAACCATCGATTCAAAGTCACGCAAGATCAGTGAATAGGGATCCAAGATGATCAAGAAAAATAAGAAAGATGAGGGTGAGACAAGAAAATATTTGATAAAAACTCTCAATCTTTTGCATCAAAATCTGAAGTTGGGTAAGGTTGACAAGAAGTCAACAAATGCTAATCTATCTGCCAGCGTGTACAATATTGTGAAAAGCAATTTTAACAAGATTCCTAAGACTGTGTCGAAGAATAATCTATAGGAGTACACCTCATAGTTAGTAATCAATAATTTGTAAAATCGTCCGAACGAGATTAATAAATCAACCGCATCCCTCCTCAACATGAGTTCGATCAATATCAAGAGAAGATCTAATAGTACTCTTGACTAATACTTCAAACAAAAATTCGGAAGCCCAGCCAAAGATGTAAATTATATTTAACTTAGGAGTAAACAATAGAAAAAAAACTAAGAGTTTTAAAGGCTTTGAAGAAAACTCAAGAACTTGTTACAAAGGGGAATCAGTGTCATCAGAACAGAATAAATAATAGCTTACTGCAAGATTTGAGTGAAAAGAATATTTTAATTGTCGAGAAGATAAAAGGAAAGAAGACGAAGTGATTTTGAGTAATAAATTTTATTAAATTATAGCCTTCGGACTGATTTTTCTCATTAAACTATATTAGTTTGTTTGACCTTATTTCTCTATTTATTTGAAGTATGATTAATAAGGAAAAAATTGTTACTTTTTAGATCTATTGTTTGGCTGCTTACTTATAAGAGCTTTCCTAAATACTTTATACAAACTCTCTGGGGGAACTCTTATTTGACTTGCATCAGAAAAGCGAAAAAAAATACTTTTGATGATTTATATAAGGGCAAATGCAAAATAATATCTTATGTTTTGATAGATAGCACAGTAAATAATCAATTAGTTTTGAGTCTAAGATAGAGTTGTTGTCGTATATAATTATTAACGTAAGTATTCTTTTTCTTGTGATGGATTAGTTCTAGTTCTTTATTGAGATTTATCACATTACTGCTCATGTAGTGATAATTTTAGATCTACTCTAACACACATTTGGTCTTTTTAGTCGATAGGATCGTTTTACTAAATATCTATCGGTTTGGCTTTGGCTTGTAACGGGTGTATGTTCGATTAAAAGCTGCTCTATTCGGCTTTATTAGAAGGCTATTATTTGTCCTTTCGACTAAAGGTTTGGAAGTGAGATTAGTCCATGGACAGATAGATTCAAACTACTGAATTTTTTGTTTCTTATTGAGTTTTTTGGTGTCAGAGCAATCCAGCAAAGCAGATACTGCTCTATTTTAATGCTAAGATAAGCATGAATTATATCTTTTGTCCTTGCTCATAATAAATTTTAATCGACTATAGAAAAATATATTTATCAGGTTCATTAAAATAGTAATTAACAAGAACATAATTAATTAGATTATCTCGCAAACTTAAAAATTGGCAATAAAGTGTAAACGATCACTTTCTTTATATGTAAGATTATATCATGATTTCACTTAAATTTCCTTTTTTGTCTCTAATTATTATTTATATGTTTGGGATTCCAAAATATACTCGGCATCCTAAGGCAGAGTCAAAACTATACCGTATTACTCTGAAATAATTTAAGCCCTTCTTACTATTATTTTTCTTATGCTTACAGTCAACTTTTGTGCTAAGCTGCTACAATATCAAAGCCAACAATACTTAATGTCAAATTTGCTAATCGACAACAAGTTTCACATGCCTCTATTTGAACTCTTCGAATCAACAATCATTCAACTCTTCAACAATATGTGCTAAATACTGTTGTGATTCTAATATCTTCGGAGATACATCAATATATTCTATATGCAATAACGCCAATGAATACAGTAAATTTAATTTGCCAATATTAGTTCCTATTATTGCTGCCATTGTTGGAATTGTTATACTTCTAATCGTTTGCATTCAAGATTGCCTTAAAAATAAAAATAAAGCCTAAAAATTGATTTTTTTAAATTTGACAGATGCCTAACTGAATAAATTAGGCCCATAAATTCAATACTTTACTCTAGAATGCCCAATATGTCTTTATGATCATTGTAACATGCGAACAAAATGCGGACACTCTTTTCATCAATAATGCCTTTTGAAGTGGATAAACAAACAATAAAGATGCCCAATTTGTAAGAGCAAGTGTTTGAACCCAACCTTACTTTACTGCACATAATGCTTTAAAAGGTCTTAAGCTTGCTTAATTTAGAAAAATATATCTGTCAAATAAGAAAAAGGTGGATATAAATGCAAAATTTGTAAAGAGAAAGACGAAGAAATTTACGATATAAGTATTTAAAACAAATAATAAGGTAAAAGTGGTATGAAAACATAATAATTAGTAGAAAGTCAAACACAAATAGTCAGAAACTGATTTATAACATCCTATAATCATACCTATAAATGATAGATCTCAAAAGTACCTTGGGGCTAGGTCTATGCATATCCCCACCATCCTACTATCTTATTATCCTTTAGTTCTCCCCAATATCTCCACTCATTTCCATTTTCATATACCTTCAAAAAATGAACAACGTTAGTTTGATAATCAAAGTACCCATTTAAGGTAAAAGGTCCATATTCATCTTGCCCATCTCCATTAACTTTTCCATTGGGAACAGTTTATACAACAAAATGATTGAAGTACATTTAAGAGTCAACATTACTTTGGTTAAAACTTCCATTCCATCCCTGTTTTGGAACAATATAAGTAAACTTGAAGCTTCCTCCATAATTTTCATTATGCCATTGTCCATCAATAATATTCCCATTTCTTTCCCCTTTAAAATGCAAAATCTTATTTGAGTAGGATAGTGTGAAGGAAATCTTATTATCTGTTGTAATGCCTCCTATTGTAAAATTTCCGTGAGTTTTGTTGATACCTGCTCCAGTTACATGGTTGCCTAAAATGTGAAGGGCATGAATTTGAAGATGTTAGACGATGGTAACTTCCTTGTTTTAATCCTCAGGATCATATTCGATATCATAGTAATGGGCTCTCCAAAATGGTTGGGCCATATTTAATCTAAATTGATAGTTTATATTGGGTCACAAATCAAAGCTATTATTAATCTTTCCCAAGATTAATTAGATGGCTAAGCACTGAGACATCATTTTCTTCTTGACTTTCACTCAATATAGTCACCACAATATATGTTCCTTAATTAGTGGATTATTTACTCTATTCAAACTGGAATCTCAGCAAGGGACTTTAGATGTCGATGTCCTATATCGCATATTTGCGAATGAGTTTTGAGAAATCTACCTATATTTCTGTATCTTTATGCTTGATAAAACCTAAGAGCTCAAAAGGTAAATCTTGCTTAGTTATTTTCTATTTTTTTCCCTATTTACGTAATTGCTCATGGTGAGAGTGGAAGATTCGAGAGACATTTAAGTGCTGATATAGATGTTCTTATAGCCGTAATGAATATTGTTGACTTCCACAGTTAGGGGACTCACGATGCCTACCATCGCAATCAGTATGAATAATGCTTTTAACATCAATATCTTTATAACTCATAATAACAAATACAGGATATTAGAATAATATTGATAGAGATCAGAGTTATTCCTAGCTTAGGCCAAGTCTAGCGATTTACTTAAGAGCTATCTCATCACTGAGATATTGACCAGATGCGACAAATTTGACAAAAACGTCTCCTCCTAAATAAGTGTATGATTACTATCGATATATTGAAAATGAAGTTAGTTTGTTTAGTTCTCTATTTCTTCCATATCGTCTATGCGAAGAAGTTTGTCAAAATTGACCCGGATGGTCTGGTTTTAATTCATAATGAAGCCCAACTTATTCTTGCTGATATCCTCTTGAGTTAGTTACTAGATCAGAGCATAAATACATAATGTTTCATGGTGAGGTAGGGTGAATCAAGGGACAGTTACTAACTAACGTAGATATTTTGAGAGTTTAAGTGGATATTTGTAACCTACATTGTGAGTGGGGAGACTATTATTGCGAGAATTGCTAAGGTAACTGTCTTTATCATACTTTTAGTGTATATAATTTAAAAAATTATTATCAGTGTAGGGGAGTTAGTCTCTTAAAAAGTGGCTATTCGGGCACTTCATCACTGTATCTCCATGGTTCTAAACGTTCGTGAGCTTTTTCTGGATTTTAAAAGTTAGGAGTACTCATTTTGACTCTTCCATTGCTCGAATATCTATGATTGAGACTGGACCTAGTTTGATTTCTCGTATCAATAATATTCTGAACCAGCCTGCTTCTTCATCTTGTATGGCGTCTTGTTTGAAGTTTCTCGTGCAGCTGTAGAGGCTCTATGACGCAGTTTTGCAGGCTGAATATAGAGTAACTTACATCTATTCGATTTTGTCTGCTTTTTATGGCGGTTGCAAATGAAAGAGGTCATTTTTGACCTGAACTGATAGGAAATTAGAACGGGTGCTTAATTATATCTATGTTGACTTCTTGGAAGCCAACTATCTTGACGCTAATTTCCGTATCTTCTCCCTCACTTGGTTCTTTATCTTCACTTTAATCCTTTACTTCCTCAGATGTTATTCTTGGGAGTGCTTTGAAATATTCCCTTTGGCCAATATGAGGTGTGTCTGGGGACTATGACTAATATCTCTATCATCGAATTATGATTAGTTTTTTGATTGGGGGATTGGTCGATGAGGGAGGGAAGATAGTAATCTACACAATTGGAATTATTGATTGGTTTGCCGATTATACTTTTCTTGCTTTTAATTTATTTTCATTAATCCCAATAAAACAATCGAAACATTATATAATTCATTACTTAAAGGAATTCTTATTTGTATTTCAATCATCAAACGTATAGCTTTAGGATTTTCTAAAATACGGTGAAGAGCTCCATGTCCTATTGTCTGCCTTCAAAAGCGTTGATTTTAAGCGCAAAGGGATAGTTGTTGTTGATCGAGTCAGTATTGTCATCAACCAAAAACATTTGCTCTTTTATCTTCAAGGTTTTCTTCAGATATTTGAGATCCTTCACAAGTTTTCCATCAACTTTCCTGCATGAATCCCTGTAAAATCTTTTCTGGATGGTCTTTTCGGCATCAATGATATTGAGAACAGTATCAGCATAGGTCTTTTTGCCTGCAGTATAGATATAGACAGTAAATATTTCCGACACTGCCTTTAAGAACTGTTTGGCGAATGGCCTTGGCTCGATAAACATATTTTCTCCTTCAAACTACCTTATGAGAAATCTACCTAAGTTCTAATATAATTGGAATGGGTAGGCTTATGTTCCCTTCGAGTATAGACCAAAGTCTCATCCATATCCAGCACCAATATCTGTCTTCTTTGATTGGCCTTGCACCTCACCTGCTCAGGAATGATGAAAATTTTATCGTTGGTCAACCACTGATAGATATAATTCTTTAGCTGAATCAGATAAGAGGGTACTGTGGTGAAGAAGAGAAATTGGACGAGGATACCACTATCAATGTTTGGTACTTGCTTTTCGTTGAAGATCTTTCGACTAACGCTTGCCACTGCCTATTTGATGAACATGTGCAATAACTTCTTAAGAAATAAATTAGATTAATTAAACAATAGCAATACACGTCAGCTGATTATTATTTGTCAATCACAATTAGGATTCCAAACAAAAATTATAGAGTGCTAATGAATCAAAGAGAGCATTTGCATTTACAGCTGTAGACTGGACACTTTTTCTCTGCTCTTTGCATCCATCTCATAACATGAGCGAAATGTCCACCATGAAAACACTTGGGGCACCATACAATTGAATTCGCCAGGTTCTACCCGCCATTCTTAACCTTATTTTAACCAACCAAACTGTTCTTCTTCATTTACTACGCATAGCCATTGTAGACAGAATGAGGAAACAGGCAAATGGCACATCGAGGCAGCATATTCATGCAATCGATGCAATGGTTTACTTGATTTCTATTGTCCTTCGAAAAATAGTTATTGCCTTTCATCCTCAGCTGGTGTTGCTTCATGTCGATTCCTATTCTCTTTGTTATCGAAAGCAGACTTTGTCCATTTTTGCAGTTTGTGCAATTAAACGAGAACGTTTTATTCATTGTCTTCTTCTTGCGCTATACTTCGATGGTTGTGCATTTTTGATCGAATTTGTGCTTTAATATCCCCATATCCATATTCATGATGAGCAATTCGTATGATTTAATGAACTTATTGCAGAAGATGCCCCTATTATCTTTTGGGGTCACCTTACTCTGCTCTAGAAACAGCTTGAGATAGACACTCACCATGGCTGCCTTCTGGATTTAGTTGGTCTCATCCACGTAATTCTGCAGGATTACCTCAGACATTGCCTTAGTTCCAAACAGAAGGACGTAGTCTAGCTTATTAAACTAGGCACAGCGCTCCATAAGGTTGGATTTAAATGCTTAGAAATCTTCGCTCCTATAGAATCTTCTTGCGTATGTAAATCTATCAGTAATGGATATCTCCTCAATGGAGATAATTTAATCATTAAATTTAATGTAGTTATCGTATCGGTTGCTAAGAAAGCAGGCAATGGCATAGTAAAACCTGTTCTTGATGTCTTTGCGAATGAAGGAGAAGTAGTTGGCATTGAAGATAAGTTTCTATTTTACCTATGTGATGCTTCGATTGAATTACTTTAATTAATGTTTGTTGTTGTGTTAATTTTACTAGTATTTGATTGCGAATTCTTTCCGATCAATAAAGACCTATTTTAGCTATTCGTTATTGATGATGACCTAGTATGCCTATCTGAACATAGCCAACCCTATTTGCATGTCCGGAATCTCATTGTCCTTCGCATGAGTGATCTTTATCTTCTATAGAGTTTATAGGGCCTAATCGAATTTGAACAGCCACACCTTCTTAAGCAACTGCAAGTAAAGGCTCTAATCATCATTAATTGTTATTTCTACGTTTTGTTAAATCCACTGGAACATGCTATAGCTTTTTTGGGGTTTTTATTAAAACTTCTAAAAGAGCAGCCCATTCGATCCATAGTTTATAAGCTTGCGGTAAAACTACTCCCCAAGGATATCCTTAAAATCAGAATTGGGATCAATTTACGCGTTTGATAAAGGCTCTGTAAATATCCTATTATTTTCGACCCTCACAAACGAGTTCAAGGCAAAGTGAGCATTTGAGCTATCCCTAGGCAAAAACCTATTGAGTGCAGCTTTGATCGAATAAAAGATATGCATATACTAATATTTGTTTAGGATGGGATTGGTGGGAATATACGTGCTGATGATGGCGTCAAGGTCAGAATCATCCAAGTCACAGAACTCCATCCTCATTAAATTACAAAACTACTGTCTGTCGATAGTGTCTCCCTTTAATCTTAACAAACCCTATATCTACGACATTTGTCTCAAGAAGTAATAATTATCAAATTTAATAAAGTCGATTTCGACCATCTGTATATGCTTTAGTATAGGATTACTTTAAATATATATTTAAAATGGGGGTGGAGTCCAACCTTACTTCTGGGGGAATCAGGCTATTGCAGGAAGATGCACTTGTTCCAATCGTAGTCGTTTTAGTAGTTGTCATAGTGCTTGTACTTGCCATCATCGTCATCTGTTACCTACGGAGAAGAGGCAATACTCAAAAAGTTTAGTTCGAAGTCTTCACTAACGAAAATATCTCATCAAAAGACACCAAAAACGAGTCAACCAATCCTACCAATCAGCTTCCAGCAATCGATAAATAACTAAACGACATTTCAAAAGAAGACTCTGACAATT